>Ga0209701_10002559_pt1 | contig 11830 bp, 10 predicted proteins | sample CZO8metaG_4_FD_188356 | JGI IMG/M metagenome (GOLD analysis project Ga0209701, IMG submission 188356) | Vadose zone soil microbial communities from the Eel River Critical Zone Observatory, Northern California, USA - CZOApr15con2H3.8 metaG... | ecosystem: Environmental > Terrestrial > Soil >...
ATCCCTCTTCTCTCACTTGATCACTCTATCCGCCCGCATAAGCATCCAGGGCGGAATCGTGAGGCCAATCTGCTTCGCCGTTTTGAGATTGATCACCAGCTCGAACTTCATCGGCTGCTCAACCGGTAGGTCAGCCGGCTTGCGGCCTTTCAGGATCTTGTCCACATAAGTGGCGGCGCGACGGTACAGGTCTCCATAGTGCGGCCCATAGGCCATGAGGCCGCCGGCCTCCACCGCTTCGCTGAGACCGTACATTGTCGGCAGACGGTTCTTCAACGCAAGCTCTGCAATCTGGGTTCGGTGGGCTGTGAACACGGCGTCATCTACCGCGAGGAGCGCGCTCGCACCCCGTGCCGCGCTGAACGCCCCTTCGAAGTCGCTGGAGTCGCGCACGGCCAGGACTTGCAGCTGCGCTCCCAAGGGGCGCGCGGCAAGCTCGGCCTCCTTCACGTACTGGGCGGTGGCCGGACTGGTCGCACGCACCAGGAATACGATCCTGGAGAGCTTGGGAAGGAGCTCTTTGAGCAGCTCCAATCGCTTCCCGGTAAGATCCGCGTGCATAGCGGTCACTCCGGTGACGTTTCCGCCCGGCCGCGCGAGGCTCGCGGTCACCCCCATTGCGACAGGATCGATGGCGGACACGAACACCACCGGGATCGTGCTCGTGGCGTTCCTGGCCGGCAGGACCGACGGTGTTCCGGAGGCTACGAGCACGTCCACCTTGAGACGGACCAGCTCGGCCGCAACGTCAGGGAGCTGCTCCGTACTCCGCGCCAACCCGTACTCGATGGTGATGTTCTGCCCCTCGAGATAGCCGAGTTCGCGCAATCCTTGCCGGAAGCCCTCGATGTACGTTGTGGGAGGCGGTCCGAAGCGCAAGAAGCCTATGCGATTGACCTTGCCCGCCTGTTGCGCCTCGGCCATGGCCCCGCACCCAAGCACTACTACGATTGCAAGAAGTCCAAGAATGTTTTTCATAGCCCACCCGATTTTAGACTTCGTCGTGAGCCTTCGTCCCGAGCTCAGGCCGAGGGGCTCAGTCGAACGATTTTGGATTTTAGATTTCCGATTGTTACCGGAATCAGAGTAGAGAAAGCGGTTTCGAAGGGCCTTATTCATCTTTTTTCTCCTCAATCCAAAATCCAAAATCGAAAATCCAAAATTCTTTACTGTCGCCTACCGTTTTACTCTCTCCAGCGACCCCGGGTTGTTCAGATTCGACTGGGTCTCGCGGGTTTCCGGCAACGGGCCGCCCGCGGTGAAGTAGTGGGTGCCCGCCACGAGGAGTTTTTCGGAAGGGAAGCGAGTGATGACTTCGCAGCCGGTTTTGTTGACCACGACCTCCTCTTCGAGACGCGCCGCCGACCAGCCGTCCGAGGCGGGCCAGTAGGTTTCGAGCGCAAAGACCATCCCCTCTTCGATCACCTCAGGATGATCCAGCGAAACCAGACGGCTGAATATCGGCTTCTCCCAGATCGATAGGCCGACGCCATGTCCGTACTGCAAAGCGAAAGCGGCTTCTTCGTTCGCAAAGCCGAACTCTTCCGCCTTGGGCCAGAGCTTGACGACGTCCGCCGTGGTGATTCCGGGCTTCACGATGCTGATCGCGGCGTCCATGTAGTCGCGGCAGCGCTTGTAGGCGTCCACCATCGCGGGCGAGGCGCTGCCGACCGCGAAGGTCCGGTAGTAGCAGGTGCGATAGCCGTTGTAGCTGTGCAGGATGTCGAAGAAGGCCGGATCTCCGGGACGGAGAACACGGTCCGTGTAGACATGCGGATGCGGGCTGCAGCGCTCGCCGGAGATCGCATTCACGCCTTCGACATGCTCCGAGCCCAAATCGTAAAGCACCTTGCTCACCACGCCCACGCATTCGTTTTCCCGGACTCCGGGTCTCATATAACGGTAAAGCTCCTCGTAGGCGGCGTCGACCATCATACACGCCGTATTCAGGAGCGTTATCTCGTCCTGGGTTTTGATCTTCCGCACTTGATGCATCAACTGCTGTCCGTCGACGACTTTGATTCCCTGCGCTTGCAGGGCGAAGAGCACCGGCAGCTCGATGACGTCAACGCCTACCGGCTCATTCTGCAGTTTGCGTTTCTCCAGCTCGACTTTGATTTTCTTCGCGACATCTTCGGCCAGGCCGGAGTCGGGATTTGTCGCGCCGCGCAGCGTGGAGATGCCCGCCCGCGAGCGCTCTCCCAACCAGGGGCAGTAGATCTGGTGGTGGCGCGCGGCGGAGCCGAAGTCCCAGATGATCGGCTCGTCGTCCTGCGGCAAGAGCGAGAAGCGGACGAGCTTGTCCATGGCCCAGGTGCCGATGTGGGTCGCAGTGATATAGCGGATGTTGTTCATGTCGAAGCATAGGAGTGACCCCAGCTCGGATTTTTTGAGCGCGCTTTTGATTCTGGCCAGACGATCCTGCCTGAGTCGCTCTATGTTGACCCTCTCTTCCCAATCGACGCCCATCAGGCCAAAGGTTTTGAGTCCCATTGCGTCTCTCCTTAGCTAAACGTTCAAGCCGTTCAAACAGTTCAAAGCGTTGAAACCGCCAGCTCTTTTCTAACGACTTGAACGAATTGAACCGTTTGAACGATTTCCGTGCCAACGGCCCATTGCCCACGGCCGAAAGGTTCACTCCCTAAGAACCCACTCATGACTTTCTGCAAAGCGTCTTGGCCATCTCTGCCACGGACTCCGGCGAGGGCACGGTTTGATCCTCAAGCACTGGTGAAAAGGGCACAGGGACATCCTTGGCGCCCATGCGTTTCACTGGTGCATCGAGATGGTAAAAAGCGCCATCTGCAATCACCGAGGCGATCTCGGCCGTGACGCCGTAGCGCTCGTAGCCTTCGTCAACGACAATCGCGCGGCTCGTTTTCTTGGCCGATTCAATAATGGTTTGCTTGTCGAGCGGGACCGTGGTTCTGACGTCTACCACTTCGGCACTGATGCCGCTCTTTTCCAATGTCTCTGCCGCAGAGAGAGCCACCTGCACCATGCTGCTGGTTGCGACGATGGTGATGTCCGTGCCAACGCGCTTGATATCAGCGACACCGAGGGGAATGGTGTACTCGCCTTCAGGCACCGGGCCCTTGAGCTGATACATCATCTTGTCTTCAAAAAAGACAACGGGATTGTCGTCACGGATAGCGCTTTTGAGCAGCCCCTTTGCGTCGTACGGCGTGGAGGGCACGGCGACTTTCAGTCCCGGAATGTGGCTTAACCAGGCGTGCAAACTTTGGCTGTGTTGGGCGGCCGAGCGGCGCGTAGCGCCCAGGGTCGTGCGCATGACCATCGGTACTTTTAGCTTGCCGCCCGACATGTAGTGGATCTTGGCGGCCTGGTTCACCATCTGGTCCATCGTGAGCGTGACGAAGTCACCGAACATGATATCGACAACCGGCCGCATTCCCGTCATCGCCGCGCCGACGCAGAGACCCGTGATCGCGGCTTCGGAAATCGGCGAGTCGATCACCCGCTCCTTTCCGAACTCCTTGACCAAGCCGGAGAGAACCTTGAATGGAGTGCCCGCTTCAGCGACATCCTCGCCGAGGATAAAGACCTTAGGGTCGCGCCTCATTTCCTCAGCCAGGGCCTCGTTGATCGCCTGGCCGAAAGTAATCTCCCGGCTCGCACGCTTCGTAAGTGGCATGTCTTGGGGCTTTGCCTTCATAGGTATTAACTGTCAGCAGTCGGCGGTCAGCGCACCCATTTTGGATTTTAGATTTCCGATTTTCGATTCTAATCCAAGATCCAAAATCTAAAATCGAAAATTCCTCTATTCGGCATAGACATGTTGGTCGACCTCGCTCGCGTCGGGGTAAGGAGCGTTCAAGGCGAACTGGACTCCTTTTTCAATCTTGCGTCGCGTCTCCTCTTCGATACGAGCCAACGCCTTCTCGTCCGCGACGCGCTGGTGTTTCAATCGCTGGGCAAGAAGCTGAATCGGGTCGCGCCTGCTCTTCCACTCTTCCTCTTCTTTCTTGGCGCGGTAGTAGGAGCGGTCGATGTCCCCCACATGATGCCCGTGGAAGCGGTAGGTGTTGCAGATGAGGAAAGAGGGCCCCTCTCCCTGCCTCGCGCGTTTCACCAAGCGCGACGCAGTGGCGTGGACAAGCTCTACATCTTGGCCGTCGATCGATTCTGCCGGGATGCCGAAAGCCTCCGGTCTCGCTTTAACATCGCCCGACGTCGTTTCGCTGTAGTGGGTGTACTCGTTGTAAAGGTTGTTTTCACAGAGATAGATCACGGGCAGCTTCCACAGAGAGGCCATATTCATGCATTCGTAAAGCAGGCCCTGTCCAAGCGCGCCCTCGCCGAAGAAGCAGACCGCGACCTGATCGCTGCCGCGCAGCTTCGCCGACATGGCCGCGCCGGTGGCGATGCCCGTGCTCCCTCCTACGATAGCATTGGCTCCCAAGTTTCCCATTTCCTGGTCGGCGATGTGCATGGAGCCGCCTTTGCCCCGGCAGTAGCCTGACTCCTTGCCGAGCAGCTCGGCGAACATTTTGTCCACGGATGCTCCCTTGGCCAGGCAGTGGCCGTGACCCCGGTGAGTGCTGGTGATGTAGTCGTCGGTTCGAAGCGCCTCGCAGACGCCCACGGCCACCGCCTCCTGGCCGATGTAGAGGTGGGCGAGACCCGGCATCTTTGCACTTAAATAGAGCTGATTTACCTGCTCTTCAAACAGGCGGATCTTGAGCATCTGCCGGTAGAAGCGCAACAGCTTCTCGCTGCTTAAGCCATCCAGACCGGCTGCTCGGGGTTTGTTCTTTGATTTAGGTGGCCGCGCCATGCTTCTTGGTTTTACAATCTAGCGTTTCATCCCGGCCATTCGCGCCAGCGCTTCAAACAGTACGGCAAAATCCTTGTCGGCGAATCCCATCGCGCGCGCTGCGGTAAGCATTTCGTTCGTCGCCGCCGTGGTTGGGAGGGGCACGTCGAGCCCTCTTCCCATCTCCAGCGCCAGCAGCAGGTCCTTTTGCATCATGTTGACGTCGAACCAGGCTTCGGCCGGCATCTTGAGGACAAACGGGCCGCGGTACTTTACTATCGGAGAGGCGATGACGCTGTTTAGCAATACCTCCACCGCAATCTCACGTGAGATCCCGCTCTTCTCCGCTAACAGAACGCCCTCGCTGAAGGCGAGCATCTGGACCGCGAGGCTCAAGTTCGTGGCGATCTTCATCGACACAGCCAGGCCGTTGCCGCCCACATGGGTGACTTTTGGACCGATCGCTTCGAGAATGGGTCGGGCGCGGTCGAAAGTAGACCGATCCCCTCCGACCATGATCGAGAGCTTGCCTTCTTCTAGAGTAGAAACGCTGCCGGAGACCGGAGCATCGAGCATTTGCGCCCCTTTGGCGGCGACTTGCGCCGCGAGATCGCGGCTGGCCGCCGGGCTGACGGTACTCATATCGACGAAGACCTTTCCCGACCCCAATCCTGCGAGCACTCCGTCCGGACCAAGAGCAATCGCCCTCAAGGCTTCGGTGTTAGTGACCATCGAAAAGGTGATCTCGGCCGCTTGGGCTACGGCGCGCGGCGTCTCACCCCATTTCATCCCGGCGTCCAAGAGCCTCTGGGCTTTCGATTTTGTCCGATTGTAACCGGTGACGCTGTGTCCGGCGCTGAGCAGCCGCTTGACCATTCCGCTGCCCATCACACCCAGACCTACGAAGCCGAGATTCGCCATTGAGGTATCCAAATAGGTTGGGAAGGAATTTTTGTCAATAGGAGGAAGCGACCTTATCCCGGGGTGTAATGCTCCTCGGACTCCCAGAAGGCCTCGATCTCCTTCCACGTGCTCCGGACCTTTTCGTCGACATCCAATGCCTTGGCATATTTTAGCACGTCCCTCATGGAGACGATCCCGACGAGCTCTTTCTGCTCTCCCAAAATCAGCATGTGCCGGAAACTCCTCCTGTACATCTCTTCCAGGACCCGTCCTATGAGGGCCGTGTGAGGCAAGGTGACTAAGTCCGTCGTCATGACCTTCTGGACGGGCGTTTTCTTTGCATCGATCTTTTTCGTGGCGACCCGTTTGAGAACGTCGCGCTCGGTAAAAATGCCCTTGGGTTTTCCACGGCTCAAGACCACGACACAACCCGTGTCCTGCTTAATCATGAGTTCAATGGCTTCGTAGATGGATTGTTCGGCGTCGATAGTCACGATATCCTTGGTCATCATGCTGCCGACCGCTTGGCTCTCCGCGAGGCCTTGTCCCAATTCCACAGCGAGCTTCAGGATGCGCCGCATGGAGATCATGCCGGCGATTTTTCCCTTCTCATCGCGGACGAGGAGGTGACGAAACTTCAACTTATACATTCTTCCCAACGCCTCGACGATGTGGGTGTCTTGCCGAACCGCGCGAACAGGGCTCGTCATCACCTTTTTGATGCCGGTCTTTTTAGGGTCCAGTTTCTTGTTCATGACCCGCTTCAGGACATCTTTCTCCGTGAATATGCCCACAGGGATTTGGTCTTCCGTGATGATGACTCGACCGATATTTTTCGCGACCATCAACTTCATAGCGTCGAAAATCGTGCTTGAGGCGCTGGTGGTAATGGGTTCTCGGGTCATGATCTCACTGACTTTGTTGGACAGCATGAGACACCTCCAGTGGTCAGTTCCTGCCACTTCGAGAGGGCTGAGATTCGGTGGAGATTGGTCGAGTCAAATATCCCTCTTTTCCCTCGATGGTTCAAGAGGATGAAGAAAGATGGGCGACCTGCAGTCCATCGGATTGCGCGGTCGGGAGAAGCGTGTTAGATTTATTTTTTGATTCAACGGACGAGAAGATTTCATGAGCCGGTGGGAAACAGAATCGGACCATGCGGTCGTTACGGAGACAGAGAAGAAGCTCAAGAGACCTCCCCTCTACAAGGTTTTACTCCATAACGACGACTACACGACCAAGGAATTCGTCGTTCAGATCCTGCAATACGTCTTTCACAAGGAGCAAACGGAAGCGGTCCAGATCATGCTGCACGTTCACAAAAAGGGCATCGGCATAGCCGGCGTCTACACTTATGAGATCGCGGAGACGAAAGTGACGCTGGTGGAAAGCCTGGCCCGTCAAAATGAGTATCCGCTGAAGTGCACGATGGAAGAGGCCTGAGATGATCACGAAAGAGCTCCAGGCGACGCTCAACTTGGCCTTCAGCGAGGCGAAGCGGAGACGTCACGAATTCGTCTGCATCGAGCATCTCCTTTTCGCCTTGCTTCAGGACAAGGATGCCAGCCCGGTGATCGTCCAGTGCGGCGGCGACATCGCGCGGTTAAAAAAGGAGCTGGAAGAATTTTTCGCCAACCACTTAGAGACCTTGCCCCAGGGGAAAGAGCACGAGCCCCAACAGACCCTAGGCCTGCACCGGGTGCTGCAAAGGGCGGTGATTCATGCTCAGTCAGCCGAAAAGAAGGAGATCCACGGCGGCAATCTCCTTGCCGCGATCTTCAGAGAGCCGGATTCGTACGCGGCCTACCTGTTGGAGAAAGAGGGCATGACGCGCTTCGATGTGATCAACTACATCTCTCATGGCGTATCGAAGATCTCCACCGGCGAGGAGTGGCCCGCCGGCTCAGAGGATGAAAGTCCCGAGGAGAATCCGCGACCGAGACAGAAGCCGCTCGAGGCCTTCACGGTCAACTTGGTGCAAAAGGCCCGCGAAGGAAGGATCGATCCTCTGATCGGCAGGGAAAATGAGATTGAGCGCACGATTCATGTTTTGTGCCGGCGCCGCAAGAATAATCCCATTTATGTCGGCGATCCGGGCGTAGGCAAGACCGCAATCGCCGAGGGGCTGGCGCTGAAAATTCATCAAGGAGAAGTCCCTGAAGCGCTCAAGAGCGCGGTTATTTATGCCCTGGATATGGGGGCGCTGTTGGCTGGAACCAAGTTCCGCGGCGACTTCGAGGCCCGTTTGAAAGGCGTGCTGGACGCTCTTAAGAAGCATCCCAACGCGATTCTCTTCATTGACGAGATTCACACTGTGGTCGGCGCCGGGGCCACGAGCGGCGGCTCCCTGGATGCCTCCAATATCCTGAAGCCGGCATTGGCCTCGGGAGAATTAAGGTGCATCGGCTCGACCACTTACCACGACTATAAGAGTTATTTTGAGAGAGACCGGGCTTTAGCGCGCCGATTTCAGAAAATCGAGATCTCCGAGCCCAGCCTGGAGGATTCTTACAAGATTCTCGAAGGATTAAAGCCCCATTACGAGAAACATCATGGGGTTCGCTATACCTCCTCGGCCCTTCGTACAGCCGTGCAGCTTTCTGCCAAGCATATCAACGACCGGCGTCTGCCCGATAAGGCGATCGATGTGATCGACGAAGTGGGCGCGGCGACGAAGCTCCTGCCGCCGGATAAGCGGAAGAAGAGCATCGGCCCGAAAGATATAGAGATCATGGTCGCCAAGATCGCCAAGATCCCGCCTCGAAGCGTGTCGGCCTCGGATAAGGAGCAGTTGCAAAATCTCGATCGCGATTTGAAGCTCACCGTTTTCGGCCAGGATGAGGCAATCGAGACGCTCGCGAGCACCATCAAGCTTTCCCGCTCCGGCCTGGGCCATCCGGAAAAACCGATCGGCTGTTTTCTATTTTTCGGCCCAACGGGAGTCGGCAAGACCGAGGTGGCGAAGCAGCTGGCGCGCGTCTTGGGAGTTGAGTTTCTCCGCTTCGATATGAGCGAGTACATGGAGAAGCACACGGTCTCGCGCCTGATCGGCGCGCCGCCAGGCTACGTCGGCTTCGATCAGGGGGGTCTTTTGACCGACGTCGTGAACAAGAACCCCTATGCCGTGCTGCTTTTGGACGAGATCGAGAAGGCGCATCCTGATCTATTCAATATCCTGCTCCAGGTGATGGACCATGCCGCGCTGACCGATAATAATGGGAAGAAGGCCGACTTTCGCAATATCATTCTCATCATGACCACCAACGCCGGCGCGCGCGAGATGAGCGGGTCACCGCTGGGGTTCGGCCAGCGGACCAATGCCGGAAAGGGTAAGGAAGCGATCGAGAAGATGTTCAGTCCGGAATTTCGCAACCGCCTCGACGCCACGATTTTCTTTAACGCGCTCAGCCTCGACATCATCGAGCGCGTGGTGGACAAGTTCATCACGGAGCTGGATCTCCAGCTTAATGAGAAAAAGGTCTTTCTCCAGCTGACTCCGAAGGCGCGGCGCTGGCTGGCGGAGAAAGGATATGATCCGGTCTTTGGGGCGCGGCCGATGGCGCGCCTGATCCAGACCGAGATCAAACGAGTGCTTGCCGACGAGATCCTGTTCGGAAGATTGCAGAACGGGGGAAGGGTCGAGATCGACGAGAGCGAGGGCAAACTCCTTTTTTCCTATAGCGAGCTCCCGGCTTCAGAGATAAGGAAATCAGCTTCCAAAGTTCAAGAGCCGGAAGCCACATAGCTTCCGTATTCTAAAGTCCCGTTCCCTCTTGCAATTTTCGCTCCCCTCATGGAACGAGTCGTCATTGGCTTCTTTCTAGCCTTTTTTCTGCTGGAGTTTCTCGTCGAGTTTGTTCTCAACGAGCTCAACATGCTCTGGGTCCGCAAACGGCGGGGGGAAAACAGCGTCCCTCCATTTTTCGAGGGTAAAATGAGCGCAGAGGGGTACGGGAAGTCGGTCGACTACACGCTGGCCAAGGGTGAGTTTCAGCGCTGGGCCGACCTCTACGGAAGGTCGGTGACTCTGTTCGTGCTCTTCGGAGGCGTCCTCCCCCTCTTGGACCGCGTTTCGCAGAATCTCGCCAGCCGCATTCCGCCAAGCACCCAGGCGACCGGGATCGTGTTCTGTCTGGCTACGGGGCTCTGCTTTTCGATCTTGAGTCTGCCCACGGAACTCTATGCCACTTTTGGAATCGAGGCCCGCTTCGGTTTTAACAAGACTACGTGGAAGCTCTACCTCACCGACAAGCTCAAGGGATTTCTTCTGGGTCTCGTGATCGGCGTGCCGTTTCTCTTTGCGGTTCTCTGGCTGATGGAGGCGGCGGGTTACTATTGGTGGCTCTGGGTTTTTCTCTTCGTTTTTGCTTTTCAGTTTCTGATGCTCATCCTCTATCCCACCCTCATCGCTCCCCTGTTCAACAAGTTCGAGCCGCTCAAAGATGGCGAGCTGCGTCAGCGAATTCTGGCTTTGGCGGATCAGGTGGGCCTTAAGACCGGCGGGATCTACACCATGGATGGCTCGAAACGCTCGACGCACTCCAATGCCTATTTTACCGGTGTAGGAAAGAGCAAGCGGATCGTTCTTTTCGATACCCTTTTGAAGCAGATGACTCTCGAGCAAGGGCTGGCGGTACTAGCGCACGAGATGGGCCATTATAAGATGAAGCACGTGCGCCGGATGCTGGTGTTCCAGAGCATCTTTCTTCTGCTCGGTCTCTATTTTCTCAGCCTGCTGGTGGACTACGAGCCGCTCTTCCGCGCCTTTGGCCTGGAGAGGCCGTCCAACTACGGGGCCTTGGTGCTTTTGAGTTTGCTTTCAGGCCCGGCGACCTTTTATCTCACTCCCCTGCTGAACCTTCTCTCGCGCAAGCATGAGTACGAGGCGGACCGTTTCGCGGCAAGGGTCATCAAGGACGGAAAGCCCATGGAAGAAGCGTTGATTCTTTTGACGGTCAAGAATCTCTCCAATCTTACGCCCCATCCCTGGTATTCCGCCTATCACTACTCCCATCCGACTACGGTGGAGCGAATCAACGCCATCCGACAGGCTGCAGGATAGGATAAAGCACATGAGTCAGAGAAAGAAGTTAAAGGAACTCTTTGCCCGCAGGGAACTTCTGCTTGCGCCTGGAGCTTTTGATGGCCTCTCGGCGCGGCTCGTGGAAGAGGCCGGCTTCGAGGCGGTCTATTTGAGCGGCGGCACCGTGGCGCGCAGCATGGGCGTTCCCGATATCGGCCTGGTCACCATGTCAGAGGTGATTGAGAGAGCGGCTCAGGTCGTGTCGGCGGTCAAGATCCCAGTCATCGCCGACGCCGATACCGGCTACGGCAATGCTCTGAACCTGATTCGCGCGGTGCAGGAATTTGAGCGGGCAGGAGTCGCGGCGATCCATATCGAAGACCAAGTGACCCCCAAGAGATGCGGCCACCTCGAAGGGAAAGAGGTCATCTCCTTGCCGGAGATGGAGAAAAAGCTGGACGCCGCTCTGGCGAGCCGGAGCGATCGGGATTTTGCCATCATCGGTCGGACCGACTCGCGGGCGATTCACGGTCTCGAGGAAGCGATCCGGCGCGGCAAAGCGTTCGCCCGCTTGGGGGTCGATGCGGTCTTTGTAGAGGCCCCTGAGTCGGAGGCGGAGTTGGAGAAGATCGCCCGCTCGATCACCGAAGTGGCGCTCATGGTCAATATGTTCAAGGGCGGCAAGACTCCCCTACTTCCGGCAGCTCGCCTGGAGGGCATGGGATTTCGCATCGCGATCTTTCCCTCCGACAATCAGAGGGCGGCGATCCACGCGATGAAAGAGGTCTTGAGCCTTCTCAAGCGCGACGGAACCACAGAGGCGATGAGCGATCGCCTCGCAACGTTTCAAGAGCGGGATCGGTTGGTCGATCTCGGGAAGTGGCAGGAACTTGAGCAGCAATACCTGCGGAGCATAACTAAAGAAAAATAGCCTCTCTCTGCGACTCTCACCTTTTCCAGAAGATCTGCCTGAATTCCTCCTCGTATTCGGAAATCTTCTTGAACATTTCGGACGGCACGTAACGGATCTTCAGGGAAGATTGTTCAAGCTTTGCCGCTGCGGGCTTCACGCCGGGACGGATCGGGACGCGAAAGAGATCCCGGATGACGCCCTGCCCTTCTTCGGA
>Ga0209701_10002560_pt1 | contig 11829 bp, 5 predicted proteins | sample CZO8metaG_4_FD_188356 | JGI IMG/M metagenome (GOLD analysis project Ga0209701, IMG submission 188356) | Vadose zone soil microbial communities from the Eel River Critical Zone Observatory, Northern California, USA - CZOApr15con2H3.8 metaG... | ecosystem: Environmental > Terrestrial > Soil >...
CTGCAACCCTCGCAACGCCTGCGCTCCAATCGCGCCGAGGAGCGCCACCGGCACCGCCAGCAGCACGATAAACGGAAGCACGTAACTCTCGTATTGCGCGGCCAGTGTCAGGTACACAACCACAAGGCCAAGCAGGAATAGCGTCAGTGTTTTCCCCCCCGACTCAATCTCTTCCAGCGAAAGCCCGCTCCATTCGTACTTCATCCCGTTGGGCAGCACCTTCTTCGAGAGCGCTTGCATTGCCGCGATGCCTTCTCCCGAGCTGCGGCCCGGCGCCGTCGAGCCATTGATCTCCGCCGAGCGGAACAAATTGTAGTGGGGGATGAGTTGGGGGTTCGCAGTCTGCTCGACGGTCGCCAGATTGTCGAGCGCAATCATCTTTCCCGTGGCCGAGCGTAAATAGTATTGCCGAATGTCCTTTGGCTCCGAGCGGAATTCGCTGGCAGCCTGCACGTAGACGCGATACGAGCGATTGTTGAAATCAAAGTCGTTTACGTACACCGAGCCCATATAGACCTGCAGCGTGTCGGTGATCTGGCTGAAGGGCACTCGCAAGCTCTTCGCTTTTTCCCGGTCGATGTGCACCACGTATTGCGGATCGTTTGCGGTGAAGCTGGTGAAAAGCCCCGCAACTTCCCCGCTTTTGTTGCCTTGTCCCACGAGTTGCTTTGCCGTGTCAGCCAGGGTTTGCAGCGAATTGCGTCCCAGGTCTTCCAACTCGTATTGGAATCCTCCGAACTGTCCCAGTCCGAATACCGCTGGCGGGTTAAACGGAACCACCACCGCCCCGGAGATCGTCGAAAGACTAATGCGCAACCTCTGGATGGCCTTCGCTGCGGAGTGAGATTCTCCCTTGCGTTCCTCGAACGGGCGCAAATTCGCGAAGAGCGTCGCCTGATTGGAAGCCGACCCCACAGCGCCAAACCCGACGATGGAAAAAACGCCATCGATTTCGGGGTCACGTGCGATCACTTCCTCCGCCTGCGCGCAGATATCCCGCGTGTAAGTGAGTGAGGCACCTTGAGGGGCCTGCAAAATAAACATCAGATAGCCCTGGTCGTCTTCGGGGATGAACGCGCGCGGAACGCGCTGGTACAGCAAATACGTGCCGCCGAGCAGAACCACGAACACAGCCAGGGCCGCAGTACGCCAGTGCAGAGTTTTTCGCAGGCTGCTTTGGTAGAAACTTGTGCCCGCGCGAAAGACCTCATTGAATAATGTAAAGAAACGGCCCTTGGCCCGCTCCCGGTGACGTCCCAGGAAAATCGCGGAAAGCGCCGGGGTTAGTGTCAGCGCATTGAACGCGGAAATGGATACCGAGAACGCGATGGTCAGGGCGAACTGGCGGAAAAGAATGCCGGTCGTGCCTGGAAAGAGCGCCACGGGCACAAACACCGCCACCAGAACGAGCGAGGTGGCAATGACTGCCCCGGTTACTTCTTTCATCGCCACTGATGCGGCGTTGTGCGGCTCCGTGATGCCCTCGATGATGTGCCGCTCCACGTTTTCGATGACCACAATCGCATCGTCCACCACCAGCCCCGTGGCCAGGGTAATGCCGAAAAGTGTCAGCGTGTTGATGGAGAAACCCAGCAGCTTCACAAACACAAATGTGCCGATCAGCGAAACGGGAATGGTCACCGCGGGAATGAACGTGCTCCGCCAGTCTTGCAGGAAAACGTAGATCACCAGAATGACCAGCGCGATGGCCTGAAGCAACGTGATGAGCACGTCCCGAATGGATTCACCGATGACCGTAGTCGAGTCGAAGGCCACCGCAGCTTTGAGCCCGGGAGGAAAACTCTTGGACAGCCGCAGCAGCTCCTCCTTGGCCGCTTTGTCTACATCGAGAGCATTCGCGCCAGGGAGTTGCGTGACCGCCAGGCCTACCGCGTCGTGGCCGTTGAATCGCAGGAGCGAGCCATAATCCTCGGCTCCCAGCTCGGCTTGTCCCACGTCTTTTACACGAACCAGGGTGCCGTCGCTCCCGGTTTTCAGAATGATGTTGTCAAATTCGGCGGGCTCGCTCAGGCGCCCAACGGCTCGTACGCTCACCTGAAAGGAACGGTCATTCTGCGTTGGCGGCTGGCCGATCTGGCCCGCGGCGACCTGCACGTTTTGCTCCTGCAACGCGCTGACCACGTCCGTAGCTGTCAAGGCGCGCCCCGCCATTTTTGCGGGGTCCAGCCAGAGGCGCATGGCGTACTTGCGCTCGCCAAATACAATCGCGTTGCCCACGCCCTTCACGCGCTTCAGCGCGTCCTTCACGTACACATCCAGATAGTTGCTCAGGAACAGGCTGTCGTATTGTCCCCCGTCTGCATAAACGCCCGCGCCAAAGACAAACCCGCCGATCTGTTTGCTGATGAAAATTCCCGTATTCTTGACTTCGTTGGGCAGCCGGCCCAGCGCCTGGTTCACGCGGTTTTGCACGTCCACCGCGGCCAAATCGACGTTCCTGGTTACGTCAAACACCACGGTGATTTGGCTGGTCCCATCGTTGCCGCTGGTTGAAGTCATGTATTTCATGCCCTCAACCCCGTTGATGGCTTGTTCCAGCGGAATGGTGACCGCGGACTCCACGGTTTGCGCGTTCGCCCCGATGTACCCGCTGCTGACGGTGACTTGCGGCGGCGCCAAGTCCGGGAATTCCGCGATCGGCAGGGTGGGAATGGAAATCGCGCCCGCGAGAATGATGAATAGAGCGCAGACCGTGGCGAAAACCGGGCGCCGGATGAAGAAATCAACGAACAAGGCCGGGTTCCGCCTTTGCTTGGATTGGAGTGGCGCCGCTCATTTCCTCTGCCGCGCCTACTTTGCCGGGGTCTTCTTGCCGTCGTTCTGAATCTGCTCGGCGACCGCCGCGCCGTCCTGCAAGAATTGCGTCCCGGAGACGATGATGTGATCTCCGGGCTTGATGCCATCCAGCACGGCAAAGTCGTTGCCGACCGTATCGCCCAGCTTCAAGGGCCGTTGCCGCGCCAACGTTCCTTTGCCTTCGTTCACGGAGACGAATGCGAAGAACTGGCCGTTGATGCGCTGCACCGCAAGCACCGGAATAACCGGGCCTTCGTGAGTGCCCCAGGTAATTTGCGCGCGCACCTCCTGCGCGACGCGAAGCTTTCCTTGCGGATTCTCCACCGTAGCCTTGGCAAGAACGCTCTGCGTGTCGCTGTCCACCTGCGGCGACACAAAGGTGACGCGAGTCTCACTCAGGGAATTCCCGGCGGCGTCCAGCAGCCGCACTGGCAATCCGGCTTTCAAATTATGGGCGCGTTCGGCGGGAACATAAATGTACGCTTCGAGCGCTCCGCGTTCGTCGATGGTGGTCAGTGACGTGGCGACCGTCACGCGGTCGCCCATGCGCACGGGAATATCGCCGACGATCCCGTCCATCGGCGACGTGACGCTATAGTAGTGGAGCTGCACCTTTTGCTGCCTTACCTGTTCGTCCAGCGCCTTCAACTGCGCGACGGCCGCGTCATAAGCGGTTTGCGCATTGTCGTATTCTTGCTTGCTGATCACTCCGGCGTCCAATAGCTTCTGGGCGCGCTCCAGAGAAACCTTCGCGTACCGCAGGTTCGCTTCCTGCGCGGCCCGCGAGGCTTCCTGGCTGTTGACGGTGGCCTCCTGCTTCAGCGGGTCGATTTGCAGGAGTGGCGTCCCTGCTTTCACGTGCTCGCCGGACTTCACGAAAATCCGCGTGATTTGTCCTTCCACTTGCGGATTGATGGTGGCGGAGTGCCGCGATTTCAGGATGGATAGATACTCCGTCGTATCTGGGATCTTGACCGAAGGCGCAATCCGCACCTGAACCGGCAGGGCTGGTGCCCCAGCGCCCGGTGGATTGTCGGCCGCGCTCTTCTGGCAGCCAACTGCCAAAGCACCGGCCGTCAGCGCCAGCAGCACGGCGCTTGCCCGCCGTTCCGAGGCATGTTTCTTGGTTCGAACGCTACCCGATTCCATTGCGGAAATCCCCGTGCAGAAATTCTACGACACTCTTGCGTTGGAACATAGTGCCGCGAGGCTCCGACTCTCTATCGGACGCGGGGGAATGGAATTGGTTACCTGAAGTGGCTCTCGCCTGCTAGCGCCGTTCCAACTCAATGAAGCAAACGTGAGAAACTCTGTCCGTGCCTGTTCCTCGGACGCGAAGTTGCACAGAGCCTGGTCGCAATAAGTTTGAACGGCGCTAGTAAAAATCTCGCGAATCGATGCGCTTGCCCGAGAGCCCAAGCTGAAGAACGTCCATGCGGTCTGGCCGGTCAAAAACTTTGCCGGGGAAGAACATCTTCGTGATTACTCGCACTCCGCCGAAGGCTACGCCCAGCACGACCGCCACGATCATGAACAGAAACGTAAAGATAAAAATCTTTCCGAGGATGGTCGCCCACGGCGGATCGGTAATCGTGTGGGTCGGCTCGTTCCAGGTGACTTGCGTCTCATAATTCACCGCGCTGCGCAGCGCATCGCCATACGCCGCAGAGGACGGCTTTAGAATCAGAGACAGCAGGGAAGCTTTGCGCTCGATGGTTGTGCCGGCCTGCTTCGCTGCGGGTGAGAGGGCCTGTTCCAGATGGCGCAGATGCTGCTCCGCCAGTTGCGGCGTCGGATATTCGATCAACAGCACCACCGCCTCATCTTTTCCGGCCCGGTATTGCGCGAACATCGCCTCCGCGCCCGAACCGAAGCCCGCTTCGCTTGCCAGGTTCGCGAATTCAGAGCGTCCCAACGCCGTGAACGCATTCCGGAACGCCGCGGCTCCCAGCGCATACCTCTGGGTTCCGTCCGTGAAACCCTGCGGCAAATACGAACGAATCGGCGGCAACGGTGTCTGTTCCGAACGAGCCCGAAGGCTTTTCATCAATTCCCGCAGCTCTTCCGTCGAAGGATTTTGCACCGGCCAGACTCTGACTACAAGATTGCCGGTCAGCGCCACGAGCGTGCTCCCGCCCACAGCCGTGTTATTTCCCACCGTGGAAGGCAACATACTTGGGTCTAATGCGGATGTGTAGATCTCGTAGGCGCTGCTCGGGTCGCGGAATTGATAGACCGCGGCGGTCAGCGTGCGTCCGCCGTCGGAATACGTCCGCGCGAGCGAATTCGCGAACCCTGTTTCAAGCAATTCCTCTTGTGTGTTCTCCGGCTTGATGCTGCTGCTTGGCGAAACAGCGGACCACTTGCCGAAATGATCGGGCAGGGCCCGCCGCTGAGCAGACGAATACGCCGCGGCGGCCAGCGCCAGCACAATAGACGCAATGACGCGGAGTTTCCCCATCCCTACTCTGCTATTAGACACCACTAGGTTAGTTCTGATTGCGAGATTGTTCAACCGCCGTCTCGCTCGGGCGCCGCACGCCTGGTTTCACGGGCAGATTGACGGTCACGCTGTTCATGCTTTGCAGGTAGCTGACGACACCTTGATACAGCCCTTCGGCTACTTTCTGCCTCTGCTCGGGCTTCTTCAACAACTGCTCGTCCGCCGGATTGCTCAGGAAGGAAATCTCCGTGAGGATCGAAGGCATGTCCGCGCCGATGAGCACAACGAACGGCGCTTTCCGCACGCCGCGGTTCCTGACGGTCCTGCTGGACTTCTGAATCCGCTTCGACAGGGAGTCCTGAATATCCTCGGCAAGCTCTTTCGATTCGTCGATCTTTTCCGTTCGCGCGATTCTCTTCACCAGGTCCTGCAAGTCGTGAACGCCTTCCTGCGCCGTGGCGTTTTCGCGTGCCGCCACCTCCATCGCCTCCGCCGAGCCCTTCAGATTCAAGTAATACGTCTCGATGCCCCGCGCGGCGTGGTCCCTGCTCGAATTCGCGTGAATCGAAATAAACAAATCGGCCTTGGCCTGGTTTGCGATGCTCGTCCGTTCTTCCAGCGGGACGAAGGTGTCGTCCGAACGCGTGTACACCACATCCGCGCCGGGCAGCCGTTGCTCGATGATCTTGCCGAGCCGCAGCGCCACATCCAGGCACAAATCTTTCTCCATCAAGCCGGTTGGCCCAACCGTTCCCGTGTCGTGTCCGCCATGACCCGGGTCGATGACAATCCTCCCGATCTTCAGTCCCAGCGTCCGCGTCAGCGTGGCCTGGCCGTCGCGCGTCGGCTGCGGCGCGCTCGTCGGCTGAATCAATTCGGGCTTGGCGCTCGCCGAAGCCGTCTTCACCGATTTCGATTTTCCACTTTTCGCGCCCGGCAGGGAATTGCGCGCAGCCGCGGACGGATTGCCGCCCGCGCCTGCACCATTCATCGTGCCGCTGATGGCTCCCTTTCCATTCGCCGCCGGCTGGTCGGAGGGCGAAGACGATTCTACGTGCGGATTCTTTGAAGCGGTGCTCTGAACCGGGCCTGTTTCGCGGTTCGCCGTTGTTGCATTCTCATTCGAGTCTTCGCTCACCGCCTGCCGTCCAGGCTTGGCTTTGGCCGTGCGCACCGGCGCCGTTGCCGCGGAATTTCCATAGAGATCGATCAATAGTTGCGGCGGGTTGCCGGTCAGGGAAGCCGTGTAATCCTTCACTCCGTTCACGTCCAGCACCACGCGCACCACGCCCGCTTGATTCTGGGCCACGCGCACAGCGGTCAGCAGACCGCCATCAATGTGGATACTAGTGCGAGCTGCTTCCGGCGTCAGCCGCGCCGCCTGCAAATCGAAAAAGATTCGGTCGGGATTCGCGATGCGCTTGGAAGTGAACTGCACGCTGTCTTCGAGATCGATCGTCACCCGCGTCGTTTCTCCGTTCGCAGCGGCGCGAATCCGCCGCACCCGCGGTATTTCCGCCGTGTCCGCGCGGCTAACGGCCTTGCCTCCGGAATGAACCGGTACGCTCGCTCGCGGATCCTCTGCAGGCGGCGCATCCGTCGCCACGGTTTTTGTTTGCGGCCCGGTCATCGGCGATGGCGCGTCGCTGTTCTGCAACAGCGCCAGTTCCGCCAGCGCCTCCTGCACGTCGCGCTTTCTCGGCGAGCGCGGATAGCGCTTCAGGAAATCTTCGTAAGTCTTCCTGGCCAGCGCGCTATCTCCCAGTTGATCGCGCTGCAGCTTCGCAATTCGCAAGATCGCATCCTGGCAATACAAGCTCTTCGGATATTCACGCACCAGGAACTGAAACGAATCGACGGCCAACTGATAGTAGCTCCGCCCAAAGCGGTCGCCCATTTCGGTGTAAAGTTCGGCAACGGCGAGCAGGGAATCGGGAACTTCGGTGGCCCGCGGCGTGATCATCGCAACGCGCCGATAGCTCATTACCACTTGCTTGTAATCCGCGAGCGTGCGCTTGTCGGCGGGCTTGCTGTTCAGCGCCGCGCGCTGCTCTTCGGCTTTTGCAAATTGCGCCGAAGCAGACTGCCGCTTCACCGAAGCCGTAGCATCGGCGCTTTCCGCGTGCGCTTTCGTGGGAGAAACAGCGGCAAGGGCCAGCGCAAAACCCAGCGAAGCGCCGGCGAACATCTTCAAGAAAATTTTTCGGCCCTGCAACATCCCTCTACATCCCCCAAAACGCGCGGCTGCAGGCTAGCATTCGCGCAAACAAAAAATCAAACTTCGCGGGCTTTAAACTGCGCGCCCGCGAGAACCCAAGACCGGAGGCCGCTTCAAAACCTTCTTTCGGCCACTTCCATCCATCGATTCTAGAGGGCTTGAACGCGGTTTTGAAACGAGTTCTTGCAACCAGCGACGAATCACTAACTGCTGGCAACTGCTAGTCGTTGGTGAAGATGGTGCGGCCGTCCGAAGAGACGTCTTTGTGGATGGCATGGGAATTGACGAACGCGTCCGCAAGACGACCCGAGCCCGGCCGGAAATAGGCATCCTGTACTTTTTGTACGTAACTCCGCGTTTCTCGAAACGCGGGGACGCCGTGTGCCCGGTCCACCGCCCCCTCTCCCGCATTGTATGCCGCCAGGGCCAGGTCGAGGTTGCCGTTGTAGCGTTCCAGCAACGTCTTGAGATATTTAACCCCGGCGTCGACATTCTGTTGCGGGTTGAACACGTCATACGCTCCATATCGTTGTGCCGTCGTGGGAATCAACTGCATTAATCCCCCGGCGCCCTTGTGCGAATACGCCTTCGGATTCCAGTTCGATTCCGTCTGGATCACCGCGCGGACGAGAGCTGGGTCCACGTGGTGACGGTCCGCCGCTTCTCGAACCAGTTTTTCCGTACCGTCCCGGTCCATGTTCATGGCTGGACGGTTGCGTCCTGTAAGAGAAGATTCAGCTGGAAGGTAGATGGTTGTGCGCGGCTTCGCGGCGATGAGCTTGGCCGTCAAATGCGGTTCGGAGTTGATGAACATCCGCTGTCCCGTATCGTCAACGACCTTCGCGATTTGTGCGCTGGCGCCCGGCGCGAAAGCAGTCGCGCAGAAAGCCAGCGTCGCGAGAAGGAGCCCTGCCGTGTATACCGTTCGTTTACGCATTATGCCCTTGGGGAAGGCACACAACAATTTTGGACTCAGCCTCATGGCAGACAGTGTTCGGCATGGCCGCGTTGCGGTCAATGCCACTTCCGTACTAGAGGTCATCACCCGGAGGTCATCCCTGGGGAAGATCGCCGAGTGATTTGGTTCGTCTTGCCTACCCGCGCCTGCTGGAAGCGTACTGTCTCCCTTCAGACACGGTTCTGGCGCTGGACGGGATTATAGCAATGATTCGATTAGAGATGGGACGCTCTGCAAGGCCATTTTTAGGCCAGCTGTGTCTTTTCCGCCAGCCTCGGCCAAATCGGGTCTCCCGCCCCCGGAACCCCCCACCTGTTTCGCCAGTGCCTGTATCAGCTTGCCAGCATGGACTTTAGCGGTTAGGTCCTTGGTCACACCGGCGATCAGGGCCACCTTTCCATTTTCCGGCATTCCGAGGGCGACCACTCCGGAACCCAGCTTTTGGCGCAGGCTGTCCACAAGCTGCCTAAGTCCTTCACGATCAACATTTTGCACTTCGGCGGCGATCACTTTGACCCCTTTCACGGTTTGCACGCGGGAGGCGAGTTCATCGAGCTGCTCTAGCGCCCCCTTCCGCTTTTGGGCCTCCAGTTGCTTCTCCAACTGCTTCGCCGTCTGGGACAGCTTTTCGACCTGGGCCAGAACCGCGTCCTCCCCTACATTGAGCTGGCTGGCAAGCTGACGCAGGATTTGCGCCTGCTGCTGGTAGTGCTCCAGGGCGCCGATGCCAGTGACGGCCTCGACCCGGCGCACGCCTGCCGCCACGGACTCTTCGCTGACAATCTTCAGAACGCCGATGTCGCCGACGCGCTGCACGTGCGTTCCGCCGCAAAGCTCCTTCGAGTAGAAGCCCCGGGCGGCGCGGGGATCGGGAATGGTGACGACGCGGACGTTGTGCTCGGGATATTTGTCGCCGAAGAAGGCCAGCGCGCCGGAAGCCAGCGCCTCTTCGAGCGAAGTGACGTTGGTTTCGATCTCAGTGTTCAGGCGGATTTCTTCGTTGACCTGCTGCTCGATGTCGCGCAACTCTTCCGCGTCCACGTGCGCGAAGTGCGAAAAGTCGAAGCGCAGCCGGTCCGGCGCGTTCAGCGAGCCGGACTGCTTTACATGAGTGCCGAGGATATTGCGCAGCGCCGCGTGAACCAGATGCGTTCCCGTGTGGTTGCAGATGATGCGCGCGCGCCGCTCGGCATCGGCAACGACCGCGACGCGGTCGCCCACGCGCAGCGTTTCTTTCGCGACGACCTTGTGCGCGATGAGACCCGCGACGGGATAAAACGCGCCCTTTACTGCGGCGAGCTCTTGCGATTCCGAATTGTCGTAGAACGCCCCGGTGTCCGCCACCTGCCCGCCCGATTCCGCGTAAATCACCGTGCGGTCCAGAACCACTTCGCCGCTCTCGCCTGCCTTCAATTCATTGACTGAGCCGCTCTTTGTGTCGGCGCGGTGAGCGCCGCCAGAAAGAATGATCGCTTCAATCCGGCAATCCTTCGCCTCCGTCCCAAAGTAAAAGTCCGGCTCCGTCTTGAACGTTTCCGCCAGCTTCGCGTACGCCGGATTCGCTGACTCTTTCGCCCCGCCCTTCCACGACGCGCGCGCTCGCTTCTTTTGCTCCTCCATAGCTTTCTCAAAGCCTGCCCAATCCACTGAGAAGTGCGCGTCTCTACAAACATCCTCGATAAAGTCGCGAGGAACACCTAATGTGTCGTAAAGATAGAAGGCTTCTTCGCCCGGGTACACGAGATGCGAGGGCGCGGACAATCTTATGCGGTTAAGATCCGACTCAAGTTTCTTGAGACCTTCGCCCAGAGTTCGAGAAAACTTCAGAGCTTCGTCCCCAATAACGTCCTTTATGTGGTCAGATGATTCACGAAGCTCAGGATACGCTCCCGCCATAGTGCTTTGAACCTTCAGGCCCACCGCGTAAAGGATGCCCTGTTCTCCCGGATGTAACTTGTGGGCGTGAAGTAATGCTCTACGCATAATCTTACGCAGAACGTAACCACGCCCTTCGTTGCTCGGTGTAACCTGATCCGCAATCAGAAAAACAGTGGCACGCGCATGGTCCGCGATAATTCGGAGAGAAGCCTGATCATCCTCGTCGGCGTCAGGCGCAGTCTGGGTGATTTCTGCAGCTCGAGCAATGAGAGAAGTAAAAAGATCGGTCTCGTAGTTGGAGATCACGCCTTGGAGGACAGCGGCAATCCGCTCCAGTCCCATCCCGGTGTCAACCGAAGGCTTGGGCAACGGTGTCAAATTGCCAGACCCATCGCGATTCCACTGCATGAAGACTAAATTCCAGATTTCGACGTAACGACCGCAGTCGCAGGGGAACTTGCAATCCGTGTGGCCTTCGTCGGAGGCAGCGGGGCCCATGTCGTAATGAATCTCACTGCACGAACCGCAAGGGCCCGTTTCGCCCATAGTCCAGAAAAGCTCTTTGATTCCCTGACTTCCTTCTAAGGCGATGACTCGTTCTTGCGGTGCGCCGACTTTCACCCAAGTATTTCTAGAAAGGGAATCCAGACCTACATTGACACCTGGCGATAACTCTGCCCCGCCGAAGATCGTAAAGTAGAGGTTGTTTATATCTAGATTGAACCACTCATGGGAGGTGAGAAGTTCCCAGGCGTAGGAGATCGCTTCTTCCTTGTAATAATCGCCAAAAGAAAAATTGCCCAGCATCTCGAAAAACGTATGATGCCGCTTCGTAAACCCCACATTTTCCAGGTCGTTGTGCTTCCCGCCCGCGCGCACGCATTTCTGCGCCGTCGTCGCCCGCGTGTAATCCCGCTTTTCCAGCCCCAGGAACACGTCCTTGAACTGGTTCATCCCCGCATTCGTAAACAGCAGGGTAGCGTCCCCATGCGGCACCAGCGAAGAGCTCCGCACCCGCCGGTGCCCCTTGCCCTCAAAAAACTGCAAAAATTTCTCCCGTATCTCGTTTCCCGTCAAGGCCGCCTCAGTTTTGCAGGATTCAATCCCCAGATTATCGCAGACGCAGCAAACCCCCGCAATGAAGCCCCAGTGGCACAGGCTTCAGCCTGTGCGGATCAATCGCTGGATGAGTCGTTACCGCAAGACACCTACAGCCTAATCCCAGCTCATGTTATAGATATTGAGGCAAAACTATCGCATCCGAGAGGCCATCCATGAAAAAAAGAGCACGCAACCCAAAAAGACTTCGCGCGGAAGATTTTGCCGGCGAAGGCGAACCCTACAGCGAAGTGACGGTGACGATATCGATTCGTATCCTTGGCCCGGGCATCACACGGTCGCGGCTCGCCGTCAATGTCTGTCCCGATCCGGCGCTGGAACCGATGGCAATAGAGTCTCTAAGGGCTCTCAAGAAAGAGCATTACGGCATAAACGAGCACGGCAACTTTGGCGCCT
>Ga0209701_10002562_pt1 | contig 11827 bp, 13 predicted proteins | sample CZO8metaG_4_FD_188356 | JGI IMG/M metagenome (GOLD analysis project Ga0209701, IMG submission 188356) | Vadose zone soil microbial communities from the Eel River Critical Zone Observatory, Northern California, USA - CZOApr15con2H3.8 metaG... | ecosystem: Environmental > Terrestrial > Soil >...
CTTCGCTCTCTCGTGACCTCGTTGAATACCCGCCAGGATGTCGCGCATGTCGCCCGAAAGGCCTGAGATTCCCAGCAGCCCCGAGTCTTGATTCAGCACTTGGTCGATCTTGTGACCATCCAGCTGACTTTGGCGCATCAGGAAAATCAAAATTCCGGGATCCACCGCGCCTGAGCGCGTTCCCATCATCAATCCATCCAGCGGAGTGAATCCCATCGTGGTATCAATGCTGCGTCCTCCCTGAATAGCGGTCGCAGAGCAACCGTTACCCAGGTGGCAAGTGACAACTTTGAGAGACCTTGGGTCTTTCCCCAGCAGTTGAGCGGCACGGCCGGCGCAGTACTGATGATTGATACCGTGGAATCCGTAGCGCCGGATACCCTTTTCGACCCACTCATAGGGACCGGGATAAATTGCCGCCGCCTGTGGCATTTGGCGATGAAAGCCAGTATCGAAAACGGCGATCTGCGGAACAGCGCCCAGAACACTTTCGATAATCTCCATGCCTTCTAGTTCGGCGCGAATATGCAGTGGCGCGAGCGGGGACACGCTGGCGATCGCCGCCCGCACCTCGGGCGTCACTACCACGGGTTCCTCGAAATGCGGGCCTCCGTGGACGACACGGTGCCCCACGGCTTCGATCTCGCTAACAGAACCGATAGCGCGGGTCTTCCCGTCGCGCGCTGTGCGCAGCAAATGCCTGACAACCTCCTCCCGTGAGGAGATTGGGATCTTCTCTTTGAGAACGGCCCCCTCTGAATTCTTCGCCGCGATCGTCGCGGTATCACTGCCAAACTCGATTCTCCCCTCCCACAGGCAGGCTGGCGGACGATTGGGCAGAGTCTCACCAATTTCGTACAGACAGGCCTTTTGGCTGCTGGAACCCGAGTTGAGCACGAGGATTTTCATTGCGTCAGTGATCGGTCTAGTTCTTCGTTGTCCTGACGATCCGGGAGCAACCGAACCACCAAACGCGGAAGTACTTCAGAACATGCAGATATCAACGACGGCGTGACTTGTCGACTGCGAGCGTTCGAAGTGACCGTCGAAAGCATTGCAAGTGACGAATCGCCAACTGCCTCTGCGATGATTGCTTGAGTGGCGAACGCTGTTGAGAAGGACAAGTTACCCAGCACGCACGGTGAGCACCGGACAGGGGGCCCCGCAGACCACTCGGTATGAGTTCGTAGACAGGAAGCGATTGGTGAATCTGTGGGCCGCGGGCACAGTAAGCACGATCAAATCGGCGGCTGCGTCATCCGCCACCTGCAGGATCAGGTCGCTCTCCGTGCCGATCTCAGTTAGCAATTGCGGAAGCTTGGCCGGTTCCCTTTCGAAGGTGGTGTCCCTCAACTCAGATTCGCGCCATTCGAACTGGGACACTTCTGCGAGAACGCGTCCGGCATGGTCTTCAAGCACATCAGCGACGGTAAGCCGAGAGTTGTATTTCCGCGCGAGCGAGAGAGCGTACGATTCCGCAAGTTTGGAGCGCGCGGAAGGATCGCTCGCAAAGAGAATACTTTCGGGTCCGAATTGCTCCAGTCGATTTCGATCCGTCGAAGGACCCACCGTAAGCACCGGGCAAGGAGCGTGATCCACTACGATCTCGGCGACGGATCCAAGCACCACTTTTCTCCAGCCGGTTCGCCCGTGCGTGCCCACGACGATCAAGCCGAGATCGAGGTCTCTGGCAATTTCCGGGAGAACGGTCGGCAGGTCCGCGGCTTCGACTCGAAGCTTGACTTCGACGTCCTTCGCCAGACCTCTGCTGCGGAGGTCCGACTCCAAGCGATGCATGTCACGCCAAGCAGCCCCGCAGGCGGTCTGGACCGCATCGGGGGCTACCATGTTGTAGGGTGTTGGGTCAATGCAATGGAACAGATGCAATGTTGTCGCGTACCTGGCCGCGATTCCGAGCGCATAACTAAGGGCTCGCGCCGAATACTGGGAGAAGTCAGTCGCCAGCAGGATATTGCGGACAGTAACCGGATCATCGGTGACGGATGACCATGGGAGCATTTTCGTCCGTGAACCTGCCTCCTTCATATCTGTTCCTTCGAGCTGGATAGTGCCAACAACGTTAGTTGGCGCCGACGACGGCGCGCGCGCGGGCCTCCTGGGCCGGTGTCGATACCTCTTTGTTTTGAGCTACATTCACAACGTAATCCTGGTGGTCAATGGTCAGGACCTTCTTGCCATACAGTCGGACCTGCACAAACGTCTCGTCTCTTTGTGGTAGCCAGAATCCGCCGATCTTCTGATATTGACGCACGAAGTCGGCTCGTTCGATCCAGAAGGAAAGCTTCTTCGCGGGATGACCTTCGATCCGGACCACCGCGTAGTCCTCAACATCAATCCACAGTTTGCCTTCAAACAGATACTTGTCTTTTCGTTTCGGCACCGCTTGCATGACGAAGCAGCGGTGCGGTCCTACCTGTTGTCCCCCGAGCAGCGTAAGGGTGTAGTTATCGGGAGCAATGGCGCTGTCGTGATGCTCCTTGCCGGAGGCGGTTTCGATTTCACTGCTGATGAGCGGGTTCAGCGCCAGGTGTCGGATCAGTCCTGACCCCTTTTCGGACGTAACGACAAATGTTTTTTTGTCGGGCGCACGGAACTCCATCCGCCCGATCTCTTCGGCGTGCACTTTCCCCTTCAAATCGACGACCTGATAGGTTCTCAAGGCCGAGTAATCGGCTAGCGCTGTCTTTCGCAAGTCGTTATGAGCCAGCAACTCCGCAACAATCTGGCCTTCCGTAACGCCTGATCGCAAGGGTTCGAGTGGAGTTGCGAGAGTTTGGTCGCTTTCCTGTCCAAACTGCGCCATTGCGGACACTGCCGACGTTGTCAGGCCGATGAGAATCGCGGCGATGAAAACAGGTTTAATTTGGATTAGCGGCGTTGCCATGTTCCCTCCAAGCGCATTTCCTTCCCCGCTTCAATCCTCGAAGCTGCGTACACCATCCCGGAACCTATTGTTGATCACGAGTCACTGCGCACCCTGTGCCGGAACTGAGAGCGAGGGCTCCGGCACAGCTGATTGTTTGATTGTCTTGGCCACATTGCGGGCGAGGTTGTGGGTTGCTCGCAAGTTGCTCCCCAGAAAACGGACATTGCCGTCGACCGTACGTTCCAGAATGACCTGGCCCCCGCGAGTGCACAGTTGGCTGCGCACGGTTAACTTTGTCGCACCGCTCACGGTGGTCACAGCGCGTCGAGTCTCGCTGCCGGCCGTGTACTTCTGTACCGTCGTTTTCAGGATCAGCAGGTTGGGAACAGCGCTGGTAGTACGATCACTGTCGCGAAACACTTGCTGAAAGCGCTTCGTCTTGCCTAACTCGTCCACCAGGTTTTCGTAAATAGCGACTCGGAAGGCGGGCTCGATATCCACGTCGCCAGGGTTTACTTTGTCTACCTGCACGCTCCACTGCACGGCACCAGAAGCACCGTTGCCGGAAGAGGATTTCGCCGTTGCGGTTTGAGCAGACAGTCGAGGTGGCGCAAAAATGATCGTCACAATCGCCATCGTGAGCAGTATCCATGAGACTCGTTTACTTGTTTTCACTAGGAACCTCCGCCGTGCTTTGCTTCGTGGCTGCGTCCTCGCTTTGGCTGACACGTACGCCCTTGGCCACTAGTTCATTCCTGAGAATCTCCCCTTGCCCTTTGTTTAGCTGGAAGATCGCTCCGTGAATTCCCCCGTTCGCATCCACATACTCCAGGGTAAGAGCGTCGTACTTCTTGTGGGCAAAGAGACTAACGACTCGGCCCCCGCCGTACGGAGCCGCGGCCTTGCCCAAAGTCATGGGCAAGCCACCGACCTGCTTGCTTTGCTCGCCGAGAAAAACATTTTGGACAGAAGCTATCTTTACTTCCACTGCGGGCTTCCCGCCGTTCTGAAACTGCAAAACGCTGTCTTGAATCGACAGAGTCCCGTTAGTATTGGTCGGGGCGCCTTCGAAACCCAAGAGATGGGTGACGCGAGCGCTGAACGGTGCGGTCAAATTCGTTGGCTGGCTGGCATTCTGGGCAAGCGCCGCGACGCTGCACAAAATGAAGAGGATCAGGCACGCTAAAACCCGACGCGGTATCAGGAAGTGAGCATCCGGCGTGTGTTGCCACGGAACAACTGTGCGATTCATGTTTTCTCTCCAAGCCGACCCATCCGGAATTCCTTCATCGTCGGGTAGGCTTTAACCAAAAGTCTTCCTAACGCCTCAAGCATTTGGGGTTCCAGACCAGAGTGTGGGCAAACAGAAGAAGCTGCGTTCGACGTGAACATCTTCACAGATCAAGTGACGAAGATCTTGGCAAATGACTGGCAGAACAAGGCAGGTACCGTGCTAGTTTGGCCGCTTAAATGACACAAGAATGGCTTGATCACCCTCTATCGATGCGGACACAGCTTCCCAGCCCAGAGCTCCAAACTCGTTCAAGGTTGCATCCACTTGTTCCATCTCATCCCGACTTTCAGGAACCGGAAGATCAGTCAAGCGATATTCCCATTTCATTTAGGCTGCTCTTTCCGCTCCAGGGGAAGTCATCTGGACGGCTTCGTGTCTGCGGCCGTTCTCCGGCTAACGATGGGTACCTCCAGCGATTGGCCCAATATATCGTTGTAGGTAATCGTTTTCGTGCCGACCAGAACCAGAAGGTCGCGGCCCGTAGCATACTTCACCGTGTTCATGCCGAGCGGCGGCGTGTACAGCACTACATAGATTGTGTCCGCCACTTTGACGCACACATCATAGCTGACGACATCGGAAGCGGCATTAGATGCGGCTTGATGAGGCTTGACGGAAGTAATTGTGCCCACTTGATATTTCGACGTCGATTGGCACAAAGCGGGAACTGCCGCCAGACAAATACAGATCGCGCACAGTAGTTTGAACATTGATCGTTCCTCTCATCTAACAACGTTGGGGCAAGCAGGACGGCCTGGTCAGGCTTCCTGTCCTGCCCCTCGAGATGCGCTAATTTCCTATCCCTTCTTTCTCAGCTGCCGGTACTACAGGCTGTGCTTTTCTCAGACCATTTCGATCAGCAAGCCTGGCGAAATCGTCCGCGTTGAACGGATATGCGCGCGCCGACTCTTGCCCGGTGGAACTCAATGTGAAATCCACCCGGCGGTTGTAAGCCAGCACGATGTTCCCGAGTTTCCGGACCACTTTTTGCCGGGTTTCGACACTCAAGCCGGCATCCTGGTCTAACAATTGTTTGACTTGATCGGTAGTCAGGTTCTTCTCCTTGCCGAAGGCTTGGGTTTCAATATTCGCCTCAGGGACGCCCTGCTCTATGAGAAAACGCTTGGCCAGCTCCGCGCGCCGTTCCGACAAACGCTGGTTGTAGGACTTTGGCCCTCGCCGGTCGGCGTAGCCAGTGAGCAGGAGATGCGCATCGGATTTGAAGGAAAGATATTTCTTGAACTCTTCGGCAATCGTCTGCAGCGCCTGCTTCTCGCTCGGGAGCAGGGCGGTTTCAGACTTGAGAGATCCGGGCCGATCGGTTTGAAAGTAAACGCTGCGCATCGACAGCGCACCCGGTTCGATGGAGCCGACGATGTGCAAAGCGACGGTTTGAGTCTCGGCTCCGCCGCACTCATTGGTTGCTTTCAGAGTGTAGTTGACGGTTTCGTCCACGGGCCCGAAGTCGCTCTTTTGAGGGGCCACGGTCAATGTACGGCTGCCGCTTGCATCGACCGCGCCTAATGGATCGATCGCCACATTGGAAGCGTTCGTCGCGGTCCAATTCAACGCGGCAGTGCTGTCCTCGACCACCTTGTCTCCCACGCGCTTGTAGTGGGTCTCGGCGGACGAGAGGCTGAGATTTGCCTGGATGGCACTGTTCACGTTCACAGTGACGCTGGAGGTGGCCGTTCCACCCGGCCCTAACGCGGTGAGATCGTAGGTGGTCGTCTGCTTGGGCTGAACCCCTTGCTCTCCGGAGGCGGCGACCGCTCCAACCGGGTTGATTTCAACCTGCGGTGCGTCGTTGGAGTTCCACTTGAGTTGGGAAGAGTCTCCGCAATTGAGTTGCGCGGTTGTAGCTGCCAATTCTGCCGTCGGCTTCGCAACGGCCACAGTCGCACTGGCTACTCCCGCTTTGAAGCGCGGGGCCGTACCGAGTTTTTCTCCGCGCGACCAGGGCACAGTCTTGCGGACACCTTTGGAGGCGTCCAGCACCACCCGCTGGTTTGCAGGAACGTCGACGGGGCCTGACCAGACGTCCTTATCGCCGCTCTGTATGCTCACCTCGTATCTGCCAGGCGGGACGACCAACTCCTGCTTCCACCACAAGAAGTCGGTATTGGATTCGTCGCCGTGCCCAACAAAGAAGTCAGGGGTCTTCCCGTTCAACAAAACGGCGTCGCGGTCAGCTCCCTTGATCGCGATCGCGCCGAACGGCCCGGAGACCTTTGCGGCAACTGCCGCCAGAACGACTTCGAGATTGGTCGTCTTTCCCGCCGTGATGGTGACAGTGCGCGTAACGGGCTGATAGCCATAATTGACCAGCTCGACCTTATGTTCCCCGGCGCTCAGGCTCAGGGAGGGATGTTTGCTCGCTTCACTGATCGCGCGGCCGTCCAAGAAGATGTATGCCTGCTTGGGGGTGACATGAAGTTTGAGCTTGCCATTCTGCGCAAATCCCGAGATTCCGCCAGCCAACAGAAACAGCGCAATGAAGACAATACGTGATGCCGTACATTCAGATCTCATGATCAGTTCCTTTTAGAAAAATGTGTTCCATTCGCGGAGTTAGTGCAGGTACGTGTGTAACGGCGCACCTCCGCTCAACGCCGGAGATGCAAGCGCGATGCCAGATACCAGAACTGAATCAGGATTTGCTAAGCAGGTAGATTTTCAATCCATTCACACCTGAAAGCTCCTCGCCGTGCCCCCGCGGGTGCTGCCGCACGCCGCGTGACAGTCTGTCAGCTGCCAAAAGCTTGCCAATGGTCTGACACGCGACATGCCGGAACTGCGCATTAGCGTGTTCGGAATTGGCATCGCGTTTGCAAGATCATGCACCGAGCGAGGCGGCAGCCGGTACAGTGGCCCAGACGAACTCCGTAGCCAACCAGCACGGAGCGCTTGAGAGCGACAGATACCCGTGGCAAGTTAACCGTCGTACGCGGTCCTTGGCTGCCGCCTCGCATTTTCGCAACTCGGAGAACTTTCCGGGAAGAAGCTTGCAGTCAGCTAGGGGGCACAATGAGGGGTATCGAGACGATGCCGGGCGAACCGAACGCGAGCATGATTTCTTCGATCATCAACCTTGTCTGCCCACAGTGCGGCGGACACATGAGGGACTTCGAATGCTGCGGCAGGTGCGGCAGGAACTGGCTCCCGGAATGGGAGTGGGCGGTCAACGCTACGAGGAAGCCTGGTACTGCCAGAGCAAAAGGTGCCGGGCCAAAGCGGTGAGTCACTGTTTGGCGGCTCTGTAACAAGCCAACCCATCCTTAGTCAGTCTGAGCACAAGCGTGTCTGACTACAGTCGCTATACTGACGTCGCAACCCGGTCAGGGCGTTTGCGGCGGACGATCTTCAATCGCACTCTTTGCAGGTCTAAAGGCGAAGGAGAACCTTGATATGGACACATTCGCCGGGGTAGCAGAACTGGACCGCCGGTTCGGAATTCCGGGGGTCGCCAGCGTTCGCGAAGGTCATGGCGCATTGCCGCGAGTGCAGATCACTTCTTCCCTCTGCGAGGCCGAGATGTACCTGCACGGTGCACAAGTAACCTCCTGGAAGCCTGCGGGCAGCGACGAGGTGCTCTTTCTGAGCTCGAAATCGCGGTGGACGGATGGCCAGGCAATCCGTGGCGGAATCCCCATCTGTTTCCCCTGGTTTCGGGCCAAGGCAAATGATCCCCAGGCTCCCGCACATGGGTTCGTGCGGACAAGAGCCTGGCAGCTTGAATCCATTCTCGAAGAAGATGACGCGGTGGTCGTCACTATGGTTACGGAGAGCGGTGAGCATACTCGGCACTGGTGGCCGGGAGAGTTCCGACTCGTTCATCGGGCTACTTTCGGCTCTCAACTCAAGCTGGAGCTTGTTTGCACTAATACGGGGACAACGCCCCTGCGCTTCGAAGAAGCGCTCCACACCTACAACCGTGTGGCGGATGTTCAGCATGTGCGCTTGCACGGTCTGGACGCGGTGAGCTTTCTGGACAACACTGACTCGAACAAGGAGAAGGCGCAGCGGGGGGACGTGGCGATCGCCTCGCAGACCGACAGCGCCTACCTGAATACCCGGAACACGGTGGAACTGTCGGATCCCAAGATGCGACGTCGAATTCGGCTGGCGAAGGCCAATTCGCTCACTACAGTCGTGTGGAACCCGTGGCGCGACAAAGCCTCCGAGTTGCGGGATCTCGGTGAGGGCGAATGGACGCAGTTCTTGTGTGTTGAAGCGAGCAACATTCTGGACGCCGCCGTTCACCTTGAGCCGCGCCAGGAGCATAGAATGACTGCCATTCTCAGTGTGGAGAAACTTTAGCCCGATGGTCGGCGCAGGTCATTCTATTTTGCTTCGGCAGATGGAGTCGATGAGGGCAGCACTACAACGACGGCCGTGTCTGGCCCCGCACCCCCACGTGCGCGCTTGGCCCGCGTTGCCTCCTGAGCCACGTCGCGCTCCAGAGCGTCGTGCAAGGCGCTGAGCACCTGATATTGCATCATTGCGATCTGGTATCTCTCTCCGATCAGATACTCCGCCTGTTCGCGAGTAACTTGATTCGCTTCCTGCGCTCGAGAGATATTCACGACGTCGGCAGACATTTCTTGAGCGATCAGGGCCATGCCATGTTCGTATTCCTTCAGGACATCGGTCGGCCCAAGCGGGAGTTCTGGTTTGATTGCCATCAGCTCGGCAAGTTGCGCGTTATTAGGGGTTTTGGCGCTGGCAAGAACCTTTTCCAGCGGAGGCCGCTCCACATCTGCGCCCTTTCGCGCCATTTGGGCTAAGGCGGTACCTGCCATCACGGCAAGTGACAACAGGGCGCCAACCAGCGATCGCATTTTCATTTTGCTCCTTTGCCACCGCAGGCGCTCAGGTCGCGGCAGTCGTAATGGCCATCTCGGGCGTTCTTTTTCAGAGTCCTAACCTTATGCTAGGCGGAGTTGAATCTCTTCCGAGAATAGCGCTGGCGAGAAATGCCACGTCTGGATCGCCGCAACGCTGTGCCCGAACCAGTTCCAGGCGGGCGTCTTCGGAAGCGTATTGCGTCCACATCACCCCGCACAAGAAAACATAATCTGCCCTCATTGCCTCTCCTCACCTGGCGTCAGCTTGCGCCCCAAATACCTAGCCCGCGAAACGACCTCTCGCTGGCATGACCGGCTCTAGTGGATTTCGGCAAAACGTCGCGCCAGCATTCCTTCATGGCCTAGACCGGATGATCGATCTCACAAAGCATTACTGCCCGTTACGAAATTCATCACCGCTCGCTTGGAGAAGGAGCATTCGCAACTCCAATTCGACTCCTGCCCGTGGCTAACTGTTACTCCTTTCGATAGAGCTACTTGGAGGTGTCAAGCGGAATGGCACAGCATCGCTGTTCCATTCAGTTACGAAACATTGCCAAGTCTTTGACGGATGGCAGATGGATTTGTGCCATCAAAAGGACGTTTCCGCGGTGTTCATCCTGCCCGCCAAGGCCGCTTAAGCGTAGGCGTTTGTCAGGTATCTCGCCGTAAATCCTGCCGCGTGTCGATCTGGCACGGAGCTTACTGTGTCGAGGTACGGCGAGTGGCCGCCAGTTTGTCTCACGACGAAGATTGCCGATCCCTGCCAAGGAGAAGTCATGATGAAGTCTTATCTAAATTGTGGAGTGCTAACGAGTTTGTCTTGGCACGTGACAAACTGCTCGCCCATGCCATCCATTGGCCGTCGTCAATCGGCGTTCCAGGGTGAGCATTTGCTTGCAGCCACTTAGCAATCTCGTCCAGGCCCTCTCTGTGGTTGGGCCGACAGTTGCTCCGAGTAAACCTGCGCAGGTCATTGGGAGACCATGCTTAGGATCACTGTCGTCGACAGTCCGACCGAACAACGGCTGGTGCTCTACGGTAAACTCGTGGGCCCGTGGATCGGGGAGCTGCAAAGAGTCTGGGAGAATCTGCGCCAGCAACTTGGCAACCGGCGCTCTGTAATCGACCTCAATGAGGTGACGCTGATCGAAGACAGTGCCGATCGCCTGCTTGCCACCATGTTGGAACAAGGCGCAGAACTCGTCGCCCGCGGCACGGCAAATCGCTGGCTGATTCAAGCGATGAAAGCAGGAAAGACCCGGCTCGCCGTAAGGGCGCTGCGCCCGAGCGCGGCGGTTTTCTCCCACACCGTGGACATTGAGCCCAGCGAGGTGACCACGATAGCCGAGGGAACCGTCACGCTCGACGAAGTACGTGCCCACTTGCATCGTGAGAAGAGCGACTCTGCCCTGCCTTACAGGGAGTTGATCGACGCTCGGAACGTAGTCGTCAGGCTTTCCTCCTCCGAGCTTCAGCAAGTTGTCGAACTGTTGCGCTCCCTGGCCCGCAGCCGCCGCCTGGGCCGAACCGCGGTTGTCGTATCGACCGATGTTGCCTACGGGATCCTGAGAATGCTCCAGATTCTCGTCGAAGATGTGTGCGTGGTGCAGCCTTTTCGTGATCTGGCAGCGGCAACCCTCTGGCTAAACGACGGAACCTAGTAAGATCCGCGATTTTCAATCGGCAGCCGTTTCGGCCAGGCTGGATGGCGTTTCCTGCGTGGGCTCCGAATCGCTTTGATAGCTTCCCTCTGCTCCAGCGCACACACGCCAGATCACTCCCATCGACGCCACGAGCGGCACGGCGAGGTAGATGCCAACGATTCCTCCGATCTCGCCGCCGACCAGCAAGGCGAAAATCGCCGCCAGTGGGTGGATATCCAGGTGACGTCCTATGATCCGCGGAGAAGTGAAATAGTCCTGCACCATTCTCCAAATCCCCAGCAACACAGCCATCCAGATCCAGTGCGAATGACTGACAATACCAACACTCGTAATCGCGGCCAACGTGCTCATCCAGCCAAACACCGGGATGAACTCCAACAATCCCCCCAACATAGCCAGTGCGATGGCGTGAGGAAATCGCAGAAGAAGCATGGCAGCGGCATAGAACACGAAAGAAAGGCCACAGAGAAGTACCTGGGCCCTTATGTATCGGGTGAGCATGACATGGAGCTCGTTCGCTACGGCACGAATCCCCGGGCGCCGGTCCCGGGGAAAGAGCATCTGGATCAGCAGATCGGCGATACGGTCACCATCGCGCAGGAAGAAAATTGCCAGGACGGGAATAAGAAACAGCCAGCCCAGCACCTGCGCGGCATTGGAAAGGTAACGATCCACGCCTCGTACCAGCCCCTGGATGTCCTCTCTGTGCCTCGCCAGGAAGGCCCGGAAACGAAATTCCTGTTCCTCACTCCAACCGTACTTTCCTCCCAGTTCGGTCGCGATGTCTCCGGTCGAGAGGCCATCCAGCAAAACAGGCACTTCATCCACCAATTTCACGGTGTTTCTGGCTAGACCTGGTGCAAATACATACCCCAACAGTGCGATCAGAACCACGAAGGCGAGATAGACTTCCACCACTGCGGGTCCTCTCAAATTCCTGAAAAACAAGGAATGCCGTTGCAGGAACTTGACCACGGGATCAATTAAGTAGGCAAAGAATACGGCAAGGACGAAGATCAGAAGGATGCGCCGTGCGCTGTACACGGCGGCGCACACAACGGCAAAGAACAGTATCGTCAGCAGGACGTCCGCGGTACGGCGATCAGGGAAGGCCATTATTGTAGTCCGTACG
>Ga0209701_10002563_pt1 | contig 11825 bp, 9 predicted proteins | sample CZO8metaG_4_FD_188356 | JGI IMG/M metagenome (GOLD analysis project Ga0209701, IMG submission 188356) | Vadose zone soil microbial communities from the Eel River Critical Zone Observatory, Northern California, USA - CZOApr15con2H3.8 metaG... | ecosystem: Environmental > Terrestrial > Soil >...
GAGAACGCGATAGCTGATCAGTGAGGTATCTCTATTCAGTTCTGTGGAAGAAGCAATAAATGCTGGTCCAAGGTGAACGAGATCCGCGGGGGTCGTGGCGAAAAGCCAGGGGCGAAATAGCTCCTTGACACACAAAATTCGTTCACCTTCACGTCTCCAAACCACAGCACGCCCATCACGACTCGCCCAAACAGAGACAATACCAGGCAAAGGATCCCTTCCGAAAAGGTACTCGTCTTCAATAAGAGAGTGTGTATATTCAGAATTTGCGGATGAAAATGCGTGCATCGTGCTCCTGGCAATGCCACTAAATATGAACGTTCTTTCTAAGTATACCATATCATCTGACCGCTCAGCACGTTTTGCATTGAAAAAGGACTTGACAGAAACGCAGGAGCGCAGTAGTCTTATGCTTATTCCTGAATAGGGAATATTAAAAAATCAGGCCATCAAGATGGTGAAAGGCGCTCTGGCTTTCGTTGGGGTCACCGGCTAAGTTGATCGAAGCTCTGACAAGGCACGAAAAACTATTTAGAGCGAAGTTGAATGTCATGAAACCGCCACGTTTTCAGTACTGTGCGCCACGTATCCTCGATGAGGCGCTTACCCTACTTGATCAGAACCGCGAGGATACCAAAGTATTAGCAGGCGGCCAGAGTCTTGTGCCCCTGCTGAATATGCGCCTGGCAGGGCCAGCCTACCTTGTGGACATCAACCGTATTTCAGAGCTGAACTATATCGAATCGGAAGACGGATATCTCGCGGTTGGCGCCATCGTGCGACAGCGCCAGGTGGAACGCTCGGCCTTAGTTCAGGAAAAGCATCCACTACTGGTGGAGCTCGTTAAGCACATCGGCCACATGCAGATACGCGGCCGTGGTACGATTGTAGGCAGTATAGCCCACGCTGATCCAGCTGCAGAACTCCCCGCCTTACTGACCTGCCTCAATGGTGAAGTGCTGGCACAGAGCAGTCACGGCGAACGGGTCATCAAAGCAGAAGAGTTCTTTACGGGTTATCTCTCCACAGCACTTGAGCCTGGCGAGATGCTTACGGAAGCACGCTTTCCATGGATCGCTCCAAAGGCCGGGTGGGCATTTATGGAGTTTGCGCGGCGCTCAGGTGATTATGCGCTGGTGGGTGTTGCCGCTGTATTGACCCCAACAATAAATGACCGTTGTTTATCGGCGCAAATCGCCTATCTCGGCATCGCCGGATCTCCAGTACGAGGACACGCCATTGAAGATGTACTTGTTGGTACGACACTCGATGAGCCAACTCTTGATGCCGCTGCCGAGTTAGCACGAACCCTCGTAAGTGATGATATGAGTGACGTGCATGCCACCGTCGAGTACCGGGGTGTGCTAACTACGGAATTGACAAAACGAGTGCTGCGAGCCGCCTGGGAGCGACGAGGACACTAATTAGGAAGAAGAGTATGGACTATGCAAGAGCAAGAGGAAGAAACTCCGGTCTTTACTGAAGAATGCGATATTGCAGTGATCGTCAATGGTCATCGTTATGAGCAACGGGTGCCAGTGCGTCTGCTTCTTTCTGATTTCCTCCGTCATGATCTCGGTCATACTGGCACCCATGTAGGTTGTGAGCACGGTGTCTGTGGTTGTTGTACTGTCCTGTTGAATGGTGAGGCTGTGCGTTCCTGCCTGATGTTTGCCGTACAGGCTGATGGCATGGTAGTGACGACTATCGAGGGTATGGCTGGAACGAATAGTGATTTGCACCCTATTCAACAAGCCTTTCAGGAAAAGCATGGGTTACAATGTGGTTTTTGCACGCCTGGCATTATCATGTCTGTTCATGCCATGCTCCACGAGAATCCCAATCCTAGCGATGAGGAGATTCGCCACGAACTCTCCGGCAATATTTGCCGCTGCACGGGCTACCAGAATATTGTCGAGGCGGTCAGACTTGCGGCGGAGCGTCTACGCCAGCAACAGATGGAGGTGCAGTGATGGCTACACGTTGGTTTGGTGCTCGTGTTCAAAGGATAGAAGACCCGCGTTTACTACGTGGAAAGGGTACCTATGTTGACGATATTGACCTGCCCGAGATGCTGCATGCTGGGGTTCTACGTAGTACGCATGCACGAGCGCGTATCCTGAATATTGATACGAGCGCTGCGCGAGTACTGCCTGGAGTTCATCTAGTACTCACCGCATCCGACCTGGGTGAGGTGTTGGAACCATCTCCATTGCTTGTACCCCATCATGCTTTGACGCAGCCGCGTACACAACTTCCGCTAGCGCTCAATGAAGTTCACTATGTCGGCGAAGCCGTCGCTATGGTTGTCGCCGATAGCCGTTATATCGCCGAAGACGCACTTGACCTGATTGATGTTGAGTATGACCCCTTGCCCGTCGTCCATAGTCTCGAGGTTGCCTCTGCTAAAGATGCACCCCTGGTACACGCAGACGTTCCGGACAATATTGCAGCGCACCTGGTACAGGTGGTTGGTGATCCGGATACTGTTTTTGCCAGCGCACCGCACGTTGAGCGCGAAACGTTGCTGATGGATCGCGGAGCTGCTATGCCTATGGAATGTCGAGGTGTTTTGGCGCGTTGGGACGAGTACGAAGGGATGCTGACCTGCTGGATATCGACGCAAGGCCCTATTCCTATTCGCAATGGTCTGGCGGCTATTTTCCATCTGCCCGAGCACAAAGTGCGGGTGATTGCGCCCGATGTGGGTGGAGGTTTCGGTACTAAGATCATGATGTTCTACCCAGAGGAGATCCTGACACCATTCGCTGCTATCCGACTAGGTAGGCCCGTCAAATGGATCGAGGATAGGCGTGAGCATTTCATCTCTGCCAACCAGGAACGCAGCCAGTTTCACGAAGTGGAGTATGCTTTTGATGATCAGGGCATTTTGCTGGCAGTGCGGGACAAATTTCTGCATGATACGGGCGCTTATACGCCATATGGTATTATAGTGCCAATTATCACAGCGTGTACTTTGCCTGGCCCCTATCGCTTGAAAGACTATTATAGCGAGTTCACGGTACTCTATACAAACAAAGTGCCTGTCAGCCCGTACCGTGGCGCAGGAAGGCCACACGCGGTCTTTGTGATGGAACGCATTATGGACCGCATCGCAAAGGAACTCAATATGGATCGCGCCGAGGTACGCTCTCGCAACTTTATTTCACCTGACGAGTTTCCCTGGGATGTAGGTTTAGTCTACCAGGATGGAGGCCCAACCAAATATGATAGCGGCAACTACCAGGCTGGGCTGGATAAACTGAAAGCGTTGCTAGACTATGATAATTTTCCTGCGATGCAAGCCGAGGCCCGCAAACAAGGTTGTTACCTTGGTATTGGCATAGGCTGTTACGTTGAGGGAACAGGCATTGGTCCTTACGAGGGGGCACAGGTGCGCGTAGAGTCTGATGGCCGTGTATTTGCTGCTACGGGTGTAACAACACAGGGCCAGGCACACTTCACGACCTTTGCGCAGATCGTAGCTGACCAGTTAGGCGTGAATCCAAGGGATGTGCTGGTGACTACCGGTGATACCCAGGCGTTTAATTGGGGTGTTGGTACCTATGCCAGCCGCGCTGCGACGATCGCTGGTTCAGCTATGCACCTGGCGGCTGTCAAAGTGCGCGAGAAAGCCAAACGAGTTGCTGCTGATCTATTTGAAGCTTCGCCCGATGATATAGAGCTTGCTAATGGCAAGGTCTTTGTGAAAGACGCACCCCATCGTGCGCTGACACTAGGCCAGGTGGCGATCTCAGCTAACCCTTTGCGCTATGCATATGGTGAAAATGCGCGTAAGCTGATGTCGATGAATCTGGCAGGGCCACGACCCGGACCTGCTTTGCCACCAGAGCGTGGAGGACCCGGTTTGGAAGCCACTGAGTTTTATAGTCCACCACATGGAAGTTTTGCTAGCGGTGTTCATGGAGCCATCATTCAGGTTGACCCAAAAACGGGCATGGTTACCTTCGTAAAATATGCGGCAGTACATGACTGCGGGCGTGTGATTAATCCTATAGTTGTTGAGGGGCAGGTACATGGTGGCGTGGCGCAAGGGATTGGGGGAGCCTTTTTCGAACGGCTCGTGTACGATGAAGAAGGACAGCTTATTAATGCTAGCTTCATGGACTATCTGCTCCCGACTGCGGCCGAAATTCCACCTATTATTGTTGATCATGTCGAAACACCCTCACCTCTTAATCCTCTAGGGGTGAAAGGAGCCGGTGAGGCAGGCGTCATCCCAGTTCCAGCTCTCTTTGCCTCAGCCATTGATGATGCGCTGACACCATTTGGGGTCCGAGTGCGAGAAATGCCCTTGCATCCCTGTAGATTGTATGAATTGCTGAAGGAGTCAAAGGGATGATACAGCGACTGCCCTGGATGGGAGATCGGGTTAATTTTCAGGCCGCACATACCCAAAATTACTACTCTGTTGATATTCAGTAGACGTGCAGCCAGGGATATGCGATACTCTGCCTACTGAATTGTCGCCATATTGGGAGGGATTTCATATGTCCTCAATGTATCCTCCGTACGGAGGTCCACCAGCGAAGCGTTGCCAGCGTTGCGGTGCGCCACTACCTCCCAATGTAGTAACTTGCACGACTTGCGGCGCATCTAATCCCGTTGCACAATCTTCGAGTTCTGCTAATCTGGGGCAACCTCCCTGGGCAGGATCATCACCGCAGACATCGTATGGTAGCGGCCAATATCTAGAGCCACAGTGGGGACAGGCTCCAATGTCACCTTTCCAAAACAGCCAGTGGGGACAACCACCAGCACTTCCTCAGAATAATGTCATCGGTACGCCCTATCCACCTCAACCAATATCCTCCCCAGATAATTTCTATGGCGCGCCTGAACATAGCCAACAATCTAATTTCAATAACTATTACGCAATGCCTCAACAAAATGCTTATTACTCTTCACCCTCAGGTATGTATGCGGGATACTCTCCGGGTAGTCTGAATGGCTATGCCCCTGCAGGATTTGAATTGCCTTTACAGAAGAAACGTGCTCTCAAAGTTGGCTTAATCATCGGTATTGGACTGCTAGTGATCATTCTACTTGGCGGCGCATTTGTAGGATATTCCTTTCTAAATTATAATCAGAACAGTGCTGCTTCCAATGGCACAACAACTGTATTGTCGACACCTTCGATAACACCACTATTCAAAGATACTTTCGCCAATAACAATACCGGGTGGGATCTGACGAGTAATCCAGGTAAATTTTCGGTAAAGGTCGGAGGCGGTTCAATGGTTTTGGAGGATGACGATAATAAATTGCTGTGGGAGATACTACCTGGTAAACGGTTCACTGATTTCCGCCTGGATGTTAATGAGATGCTCTCAAAAGGTGATCCAACCAATGGATACGGCGTGTTCATTCGAGGTGCATCCAGTCAGAATAGTGATTTAGGTACTTATTACCGTTTTGAGATGTATGGAGATGGTACCTATGCGATTTTTAAAGGATCGTTGGATGCCGGTGGCCAAATGCAGAGCACAAAAGTCCAGGGATATGTATTTAATCAAGCAATTGCAAAAGCAGGACAGGTCAACCATATTACCATTACAGCTAAAGGGCCAAAGATGATCTTGATGGTCAATGGGCAGACAATATTTACGTATACCGACAACAATTACAAAAGTGGATCGATTGCGTTATTTGTTTCAAACCTGCCTTCCCTGGCCTCTGGTGCCCAGGCAACCTTTACCAAGCTGGCTATTTTCCCCGTGAGCTAAAGTGGTGTAGTGGTTAAATTGGAGGATTTGATGATAGGTTTAGCCTCATTACCCCAGCAGCGCCTTCGCGTACACCTTAGGATCGACATTGCCTCCGCTCACGATGCAGCAGACGCGCTTTCCATGAAATCGTTCTGGTTGGGTGAGTAAAGCACCAAGGGATAATGCTCCTGTGGGTTCAACTTTAAGGTTGGCGTAAAGGAAATAGCTCCGCAAGGCTTCAAGTGTTAATACATCGGGTACTTCTATAATGTCTGCGATGCCTTGCTTTAAGATTTCCCAGTTGAGTGCTCCAAGGCTCAGTGTACGTGCGCCATCAGCTATTGTGCCTGGCTCGTGTTCATTACGGACAAGTTGACCACTTCGTAAAGAGCGCGCTGCATCATTGCCCGGCAGAGGCTCCGCTCCAATAACTTCTGTGCTTGCATGCAGGTGGTCACGCGCGATGATCTGGCCGGAGCATAATCCGCCACCTCCTACAGACACGACAAGCACATCGAAGTCGGCGGCACTCAAAATTTCCTTGCTCAATGTCGAATTACCAGCTACTACACGATAATCGTCGTAGGCCTGTGCGTGGAATGCACCAGGTTGTTCAACCAGGAGCTGCTGAACACGGTCAGTGCGACTTATTTTTCGTACGTCAATTAAATCAATCATACCCCCGTAAGACTGCACAGCGGCTATTTTGACCTGGGCAGATGTTGATGGCATAACCACAGTACACGTTTTACCTAGCAATTTACAGGCGTAAGCTACCGCCTGGCCAAAATTGCCAGACGAGGCTGCGACAACACGCTGCTGAGGGATGCTGGCAAGAAGGTTATAAGCAGCACGGAACTTGAAACTACCTGTATGCTGAAAAGTCTCGCTGGCAATCGTCAGATCACAATCAAGTTGTGCTGAGAGTGCCGGGAAAGGCAACAGCAATGTGGGTCGGAGGTAACGGGGAAGCGTCTCCCATACAGAGGTAATATATTCATCAGTGAGCTGAGGAGCTATAGAATAATGTGGCATGGTACAAACTCCAGGTGTTTTGTAACGATAAGGATGTCACCTGAATGCATTGTACCATGCCGGTTTATGGAAGCATGCTGCGTAGGAGGGCTATCTCTTTAATGATTGCCTATTTGCCTGCGCCAGGTTCTGGCTCAGCACTGGGGTCCAGTCCAACCGCCGAATCAGCGGAGACCAACTCTTCGGGTTGGGATTCGCGCTCGCGCAAGATCTGGTACAGGATGATTGCACCAAAGGTTGCAACACCTATGGCGCTCAAGGTAAAGCTCCCGATATTTATCTGGAAATTGCCAGCTCCAATTGTCAGGGCAACAGCAACAGTCACCAGGTTGCGACTCTTGGAGAAGTCCACTCTGTTCTGTACCCAGATGCGTCCGCCTGTGGCTGCAATCAAGCCGAAGAGAACAATAGTCAGTCCTCCAAGTACACCCAGGGGAATGGTATGGATCAACGCACCAAATTTGGGACAGAAGCCAAGCAGGAGTGCAACAACAGCTGCGATCAGGAAGACCACTGTGGAGTAGATGCGCGTCACAGCCATGACGCCAATGTTCTCAGCGTAGGTCGTTACACCGGTGCCACCGCCAAAACCAGCCACAATGGTTGCAAGACCATCGCCCAGGAAAGCACGCCCCAGGTATTTGTCGAGGTTGCGCCCGGTCATGGCTGCCACGGCTTTGACGTGACCTGTGTTTTCTGCGACGAGGATGATGGCAACCGGAGCAATCAGGCCGATGGCATTGCCGTTAAAAGTGGGTGTAGTGAAGTTCGGCAGGCCAATCCAATTGGCGCTTGCAACGCCGCTAAAATCTACCGCCTTTCCAAGCCCAAAGGCGTTGGCGAACAAGAGATACACGAGGTAGCCTATCACACCTCCAAGCAAGACAGGAAGACGTCGCAATGCTCCTGGAGCGTACACTGCTATCAATGCAACGGCCAGAATAGTCACTAATGCCATGACCGTATCAAACACGCTTGTACTCGCTTCACCGACTGCTACGGGGGCTAGGTTCAGCCCGATCACTGCGACAACAGCGCCCGTGACGACAGGCGGCAGCAGGTAATCGACCCATTTGTAGCCGACGAAGATGACAATGACGCCAATGATTGCATAAACGACGCCAGCCACGATGATCCCGCTCAGCGCGACTCCAATATTTGGATTTAGACCAGGACCTTTGAAGCCACTTGCGAAGCCGGTTGCCGTGAGCACGACGGCAATGAACGAGAAACTTGAACCCAGATAGCTGGGTACACGTCCCCCAACGATGAGGAAAAATAGGATTGTGCCGATACCAGAGAAGAAAATTGCGGTGTTGGGATCAAAACCCATGATGATGGGAGCCAGGACAGTGGCGCCAAACATGGCCAGCACGTGTTGCAGACCAAGAAAAATGGATTGCCCCCAGGGAACGCGTTCATCTGGGGCAATGATACCCTCCTTTTTAAGGGTCCAGCCTGAAAAATAACCCTGTTTTTCGGTTGTCTGGGTTGCCATACATTTTACTCCTTGATAAATGTGGATAATTGATGAACAAACGGATATATAAGGGAATGCGGGACGTGCTTGAAGCTCTGTACACCTCCTTTCTGCAACTTACAATGATGCCAGGAGTGAAATATGAGAGGATTACTTGGTGAGAGTATAACATGAACTGAGACTCCCTGTCATGAATGACAGGGGTTCTGATCAGCTCCCTCTCAGTTGCTTTCGCCTTCGAGATCAACGCTTCACAGTTGGGGCCATCTCGGCCCGTCCACAGGCCGAGCATAGAGCTCCTGTGGCACCTCTCCTGTGACCAGAGAGGCCAGCCCTGCGGCTGAAGAATTGCACGCCCCGCGTGCAACTCCTGGTGTTTGTGCGGATACCGGAGTATCCAACGAGTTGTACATCTCGTTCGTCTTTGGCAGAACACGGTCGTGTTTTTACCTCTAGCCCTGCGCCAGAGAACCCACCGAAACGCGATTTGGTTGTCAAGGTACTAGATCAAGTGTACCAGCATTGTCTAGTCTTTTATTGAGTATTCAGTTGTTGAGCAATGCCTGCGGGCGGCGCATCTTTCAGCCCCCGTTTGAAAACAGGGGGCTGAAAGAGGCGTGGCCAGTGTAAAGCATAAAGCTGCCCGGCATTCTGTCCCTCTGGAAAGGTTGGAAGTTTTTACCAGTGACGTTGTGCAGAGTATCAATCTTGTTGCGAGCGATATGGAGTGTGATGGCATCCTGCTCTTTGTAGGCCCTAAAGATGGTATTCTTCTCCAGGCTAGTGAGATTAAGCGCCTCATGGAAACGACGAACTGTAGACTCTATATCATGCGTTTGCAATCGGATACCGGCAAGAGCTTCACGCGAATGCTGCGCCAACGTTTCTCTAACTGGCTAAATGGAGGGCGCAAGCAAAAGGATGAGTTATCGCAGGCGCAGGGACATCCCGAGGATGATGTGGCGATACCAGGTAGAGCATAAAAAGCTAAGTGAAGCGGGCAGGAAGCTCCTGCCCGCTTTTTAATTACCTGCTCATTCAGAATTTCTTGAGCGTTTCCTTGTACCTTTCTTTTACCTCGTCGAGCAAATATAGCATGCCTTGTTCCAAGTAGCGTCAAAGAACAGCTTGCAAACGTACTAAGTAATAGTACAAGATTATGGAAAAAGGGAGTAATGGTTGATGAGTAGGACAAGTATACTGCTTATTGAAGATGATGACGTGCTAAGCGATATCGTCAGACGTAACTTGCAAGCGCGTGGTCACGAAGTTAGCGTGGCAAAGGATTATCAGAGTGCGCTTGCGCATTTACGTTCAAAAGACTTTGACCTCGTCGTGCTGGATATAAACTTACCTGACAAGACAGGGTGGGATGTACTGCGCACTGCAATAAGTGAGGGCTGCATTCATTCACAAGAGGTTGATGGAAAGAAGCTACCCGTTGTGGTGCTTTCGGCGGTCCGCGTCAGTCCGAGCCGGCTTGCAGAATTTCGCCCATTAGCGTATCTACCCAAACCTTTTCCTCTGGAAGCATTGTTGCGTCTTGCAGCCGAAGCCGGACACCATGAAAGCACAAGCGCTGAGAATATACACGGTCCAGAGGAGGAATTACATGCTTGATTGCGTCTGCATGCGACCAAGCGAAGCAATGAAACTCACCCCATCAATGTGCTCGACTTGAACCTGGCGCTGGATGCGTTAAAATAGGATTGTTATGTCTCAGCAATCGCCTGATAAACAGCAACGTGAAGAGGGACGTCCTGATCCAGAGGAGTTGCTCAAACGCTACAATTTGCGCGATAGTGACCAGGTCACTTCCGTCACTGCAACGCCGGCTGCTGGTAAAGGTAACCAGCAGAAGAGGCGTGGGCGACTGCGTGTCTACCTGGGAGCGGCAGCAGGTGTGGGCAAGACGTATGCGATGTTAAACGAGGGACGTCGTCGCAAGAGTCGTGGCACCGGCGTTATCGTGGGATACCTGGAGGCCCATAGCCGTCCCCAGACGCAGGCGCAACTAGGAGATTTAGAGGTCATTCCGCGTGAGAAAATAACTTATCGCGGTGTGACGCTCGAGGAGATGGATACTGACGCAATCATTGCGCGGCACCCGCAAGTGGCGTTGGTTGATGAACTCGCGCATACAAATGTCCCTGGATCAAAGTATCCCAAACGCTATCAGGATGTGCAAGAGCTGCTTGATGCTGGTATCGATGTTATTACCACGCTGAACGTGCAGCACCTGGAGAGCCTGAATGACCTGGTGGCAGACATTACGGGTGTGCGAGTGCGTGAGACGCTGCCAGATCGTATCCTGGATTCGGCCGATGAAGTTGAGTTGGTCGATCTTGATCCAGATGCACTCCGCCAGCGCATGAAGGAAGGGTATATTTATCCTGCCGATCGTATAGATGCTGCGCTCAACAATTTCTTCCGTGAGAGTAATTTGACGGCACTACGCGAACTGGCCCTGCGACGGACAGCGGAGAAGACAGAATCGCAACTCCAAGAATACTTGACTGAACACGCTATTGATAGGCCCTGGTCTGCAAGCGAGCGTGTGTTAGTGGGCTTCGACCCTCGACCTCATAGCCGGCAGGTAATACGGGATGCATGGCGTCTGGCCCATGGCTTACATGCTGACTTGATTGCTATTTATATCCAGCCAGAGGGCTACCTTGCATTCATGAACATGATCACTTCATTCCTCAAATATGGCACGAATGTAGGCAAACTTCGTGAAGAAGCGCAGCGCCGGTTGGAAGAGCATGCGATTTTTGCTGAAGACCTGGGGGCCGAGGTTGTACGCATGAAGAGTAACGATATAGCAAAAACACTCGTGGAGGTAGCACGCCAACGCCGCATCACGCAGATTGTGCTGGGACAACCTGCACGCAGCAGGTGGGAAGAGATTCTGCACGGTTCTGTCATTAATCGTTTGCTGCGATTGAGTTCAGATATTGATATTCACCTGGTTCCGTTTAAGCGGAGAGAGAGTTGAATTGTGATATGTTCTACCCTATCCGGCTTTTCCTGCTATTGCAGCTTTCCTTTCTGTATCCGCTGTTCCCACTCCATTATGTATACCATTTAGATACCCCTGGCTTAACACCAGTACCTCGCACGGTGCATTTTTCATGACATAATCGACGGCAGGGTGAATTTGTTGCAGGTTACCTCGCACACGAACAGATGTATTTGCCATCAGGATCAGATCCGCGCATCGACACTCTGCTTCGTGTACGATGGCTGGCCCAGCATTGCGGGCTTTCAACACGCGTTTATTCACTGTGGTGACGGTTTGCCTGACTATTGACTCAGCACGATCGATCGCTTCGAGGGCCCGTTTTTCATCCTCTTCTACTCTGGCATCAAGTGGGAGGGTGAAAGGCACCTCCATCACTGCTAATAGTTCGACGCTGCCATTACGAGAGCGTACCATTTGTGCGGCTAATGCTACAATGCGGTCTGTGGCCTCACTCACACTCAGTAGAGGTACGAGAATACGCGTCAGCTTATTTACAGAGCGCGTTGCTCTTGTGACTGTACGGGTGCGCTCTGTCTCTTTTGGTAGGCGCAGCATC
>Ga0209701_10002565_pt1 | contig 11824 bp, 10 predicted proteins | sample CZO8metaG_4_FD_188356 | JGI IMG/M metagenome (GOLD analysis project Ga0209701, IMG submission 188356) | Vadose zone soil microbial communities from the Eel River Critical Zone Observatory, Northern California, USA - CZOApr15con2H3.8 metaG... | ecosystem: Environmental > Terrestrial > Soil >...
TGACGACCACTGCGCGGAACTCGGGCATGGCCCGAAGCTCATTGGGTTCCAGAAGACGTCGGACCTGATACACGATACGCGTCCCGCGGCGCGCTATAGACAGCGGACTCGTGTGTTCATATTGGACGCCCGGTTCGGGCACGATCGTCTCTCCGAGGGCCTGGCAGATCTCGTCAGCCTGCTCTGGGCGCAGGTCCCGCCCAAAGACAATCCGCGTGTGCAAATTGGCGATGAGGGTGTCCGCCTTTGTTTCCCCGTAGACGTCGATCAGCTGTTTGCGGTCCTGCGTCGCGATGACAAACGACACGCCCATGTCCCGATATGTCGCAATGAAATCCTGAAAGGTGGGGATTAAGCCAAGCACTCCGAGCTCATCGAGAAGGAACGTTACGGGCACCGGGAGCCTTGGGGACTTCCGCTCACGGACGAGGTCATCAAGCTCTTGAAGTAATTGGCGGAGGAACAATGCCGTGAGAACGCGACGACGGGAACCAGGTTTGCGCGGTAGACCGATAATCAAGGTCGTGGGCTGGCGGGCTACGACCGACAAGTGAAAGTCCGACCGGCTTGTCGCGGCGATGACATCAGGGTCGCGGAAGATGACCAGAACGTTTTGGAGTCCCTGCCATGCCCCGACCGTTTTATCATCGCGCGCTTGGAACACCTTGGAATAGCGATCTCGCCAGACAGCCCGATCTCCATCCACGTGCTCGATGTACGCCATGAACTCCGAGGGGTGGAGGTGAGACAGGCCGAGGATGAACGCCAGCGACCGTGGTGGGGGCACTACTCCGAGAATGTTTCGCATTTTTTCTTGTAGGAAAGTCCCGAGGAGGCGGTCAGGAGTTTCCTCGCAGACCAATTGGATTGTCGTGGCGAGCATGGTGAGTTCGGTCTGGCGCCAGTACGGATCTTTCCGGTTGTACTCTGTGTCGTTGCTTAGAATGGTTTCTGCCGTGTCCAAGGCATCCCCCACCGTGTCCACATAGTCGAGAAAGTTGTGCCCTGCGCTATCGGAACTCATTGGGGACCATCGGATTACCCTACGGTCATACCGCATGGCGATTGGGGCTGCGAACTCCCACAGGTCTGGGTCCTTCACATCGACGGCGACCGTCGACATCCTGACTTGGGCGTGTCGGCCGTCGAGACGCGCGTCCGTCGCGAGCCACCGTTTGATGAGTCCGCTCGTTTTGCCAACGCCAGTCACCCCGAGAATCCAGACGTGCTGGGAGCGATATGGCAGCGGAAGCCACACATCGACTCTGTGGGGACGGCCCTCGTCAGGGACCGTTTGGCCCAGAGGAAGTGCGCCCGCATCGGCCATCGCCTCGGGAGGGGCACCGCGTGGACGGAGAAATGGGTGCAGTTCGGCGCGCGTCGCATAGGTGGTTGTTCGTCGGCGCGCGGGACCCTTGGGCACGAGGCGTGTGAGTGCGACCAAATAGGCTGATGCTCCGCCCACAACAATGAGAAGCATTGTTGTCCCGAAGAACGAGCTGCCGGGTCCGCCGAACCATCTGTGAAACATCAGCCACCATTGACGACACCACAGGTGATCTGGGGGGCTAGGCAGGGACGGGTTGGCGAATAGCGTGGTGGACGTACAGCGCGCGAGGATGGCAGCTACCTGCCATCCTTCTCCGCTTGCGAGATCCCAGATCCAACTCTCCGTATTTCCGAGGGCATAGTGGGCGAATGCGACCATTGATACGTGCGCGCCGAGGAGACCCGTCACCAGAACACTGATTATCAAGGTCCATCCGGGCAGGCGCGACGGGAAGGTGGGGTCACGCATAGCGCCACGCTACGCGTGGCCTGTGGGCGGGACACTAGCCTCTGGAGGAGCAGACGAGGGAGAATCGGGGAGGGGGACACTAAGAGGGCTGCTCGCTCCCGTCGTGGGGGGCGTCGGGCCAGGTCCACCGGAGACACCGTCCCTACTCCCGGCCAGTGTGGCGGCACGGCTCGCAGTCCAGCCTGAGACTACACCCGGCAGTGATCCCACGGCCCGGGCTCCCATGAACGCCGCGACAGTCGCCCCGGCAACTGACTCGGCGCGACCCACAAACGAGCTAGCGAGGCCTTGTACGTTTAGCAGCGCAAAGATCCCCACCCCCAACCCGATCAGCGCTTCCACCGGAATCCTAATCACACCGAGGGTTGTTCCACCCGACCTTGCGATTTCGACGAAGTCCCGCAGCGGCTGTACCACCGCGAGGCTCACCACAATACCCACAATTGCTTGCGCCAGTAGAATGACGAGCGAAGCATGGAGTATCGCCTGGAGCCATTCGAAGGCAAACGACTGCGTCGAGCGATGACCGAGAAACGCAAATGAAAGGGGCGCAACGAGTGTGGCAAGGACGAGCGTCACCAGCGCCATGAAGACGAGGAAGTCGTAGATGGCGATTGCCGCCACGTAGAAAACCACAAATAAAATGGTTGTCAGCGCGGCGGTGAGACCGAACACGACATGCTCGCCGAGATTGCCGAGGGCGCTGAAGAGTCCACTGTCCCACGACGCCCACAGTGCGCCCCACAGGTCACGGAGGATCTGGTCGATGGCAGCCACGGTCTGCCAATCCCCAAACTGAGCATTCACCTGGCTCCCAATGGCCTGCATGAAGCGGAAGAACGAGACTGCGGCGACGGCGACCCAATCGGAATTCTGCACAAGTAATCCCGCGATTCCTGCGCGCAGGAATGAGTCGACAACGAGTGGGCCACTGCCCGCTAGTAACGCACGAAACAGGTTGAGTAGACACAAGAAGAGCAAGATCCCGATGCCCAGCGTTCGCAGGTGGCCCTGCGCTCCGGAGGCAATAATGATTTCCTGGAGCCGTGTGGCGGCCGCCTCAGGGCTGAAGATCGTCGGCACGCCCCACAGCCCCTTTGGTCAACACGGCGAAAAACCGTTCCATCTCCTGCTGTTGTTGCAACGAGTTCAGCGCCAGGAGGCTCTGTGTAACCCCCACGAACGTTTGGCGTTGGGACTCGAAAAGACCAACGCCTGCTGCGGTGCGCTGGGCCAATCGCTCCTTGTGGTGTGCGTTTTCCTGGTCGTTCAGAGTTGCGAGCCGGTCTACTACGGCCGCAAGCTGCAGGCTTAAGAGCGTCTGCTGTTGGATCGCTGCCGTCTGCCGCCCGATGACCGATATCGTGGAGTGACTCTGTTGGTCGATCTGAGCGGCCATGGCTTCGACCAAGAGTTGTACGGCTGCGCGTGTGCTGGGCGTGTACTGAGCCCGTATGGCCAGATCCCGTGCGGCGGAGACGGCCACCTGTGCCTCCACTTGAGGGCTGAGATCCTCGACAACCTGAGAAGCCGAGATCTGCGCGACCTCGGTTGCGCTGAGCGCGGTTGCGAGGGTAGCCACATTTTCCTCAGTCACTTGATCTAGGGCCCGGGCCTGCTGAGCGGTCTCTCCTTGCGGAGATGCATGGATCACTTGCTCAATGACCCATTGTGGGGAGCCCAGGCGCGGCAGGGGGATCACGCGTAGGCGCGCCGCAAGACCGCGCAGAGCCGCTTGAAACCGGCTGGGCATCCCCGCGGCCAAGGCTTCAACGCGTCGAGCGAGTACTTGGGCGCTGTATGCACGGTCGAGAATAGGGGCTAGGGAGTGGTATGCCGCGTCAGAGTAGTCGGCGACTCCTCCGATCCAGGCCAAAATCTCCTCAATTTGCTGTTGGAGTTGACTGAGGAATGTGAGCAACCGGTCCGCTGGGTTCCAATCGCCTCCAGGGCAGCAAGCCTCTGCGGGGACTGCTCCCAGGACGGTCATCACGAGAGCGAACGCTAGGACCACAGCTCTCATACTCGGGGATCCTCCTTGTGAACGCTGCTGAGGGGGAGGGTAGTTGGGATGGGGTGATCGCGGACCAACGCTTCCAAGGCTTGTAGTGGGTCGGTGTTCATGGAAAAGTATTGGTCGCGGAGCACTCGTTCTTGCGCATGACTGGCAACTAGCCAGTAGTCGCTGGGGCAAGGAAACAAGGCCAACAGGCCACTGGCGCTACGGTTTTGCAGACGCTGCACACGCATGAGCTCGGCGTATTCCCCGGTGGCCGTTGACATGCGCGCGAGGTTCGCTTCGACCTCGCGGGGATTCAAACTGAGCACCTCCCCGCACGCAGCGGGACTCTCCGTGCGGAAGAGGAAGTAAGCGTTGGAATTGGCGAGGACGGCGAGCGCATGGTTGTTGTCCCGGAAGTCCCTGATGTCCTGAGATATTGACAATACCCCCGAGCCGGTTGTTCGGAAGCGCCGATACAGGTCCTCAACGAAGGCCCCTGCTACGGGGTCCGCGATAAGAGCCCAGACCTCGTCAAGAACCACGAGGGTGCGCATGGTCCCCAGATCTCGGTTTACGTGTCGCCAGATGAGGTCGGTGAGGATAAGGATCATCACCGGCATGAGTTCGGGATTGCTTTCTAAAGCTGCCACGTCAATGTAGATCCAGTCCTGGGTTAGATTCACGGTGGTGGCGCGGTCAACCAGACCCGCAAATCGGCCGCGGTCGACCCATTGGTATAGTCGGGAGGCGATGCGCTGGGCGGCGCGACGGTCGTCGTCGCTGATCTGATGCGTGCCAGCCACAGCGCCCAGCATGCGGAGGCTCTGCGCGATATCACGTAGCTGCAAGGTGCCCACCGCGTCTCGCTTTTCCTCAGAGATGTTGGTGGACACGCGGCGGGCGTATGCGGTGCGCACGGCGGCTTCAACGATCCCCCGCTCGTATCCGTCAAGCGGGGCACCAACAGTGCTGACCATCCGGCTGATCAGAGTCACCAGGAACGTCACTTTGTTTGCATCGGGCTCTACGTGACCCCAGTCCAGATCGCAGGGATTCACTGCAGCGCCCGTTGCAGGATCCATCGAGATGTGCTGCCCTCCCAGCACCCGCGTCGCTGACAACCACGGGCCGGGGGGCGTATTACTGCCTCGGTCTACGATGACGACCCGCGCTCCCGCTGCGTGTGTAGCCATCGCCAAGATGGCCGAGAAAAATGTCTTCCCACTCCCTGTAGAGCCAGCCGCAACAGCATTCCAGGCGTGCTGGCGCGGGTCGAAGGGATCGATTGCGGTTAGCCCGTGATAGCGGTTGCTTGCGAGCAAGACAGGCCGCGAGGAGCTGGGGGGCGGGCCAGCGATCGGCAGAAAGTGGACCGCAGTAATCGATAGCGCCGCACGCGTCCGACCGTTGATTTGGCCGGAGAAGGGGGCGAGGTTGAAGAACTGCCTCGCTAGGGCGCCATCTTCACGGATGATCTGCGCATCCTGCAACTCACCGTTGAAGAATTCCAGCATCTCGCGCTCTGCGCCCGCCGCTTCCTCTGCGGTCTCGCCCACGAGGATTGCCGCCACCCCAAACCGGACGATTTCGATTTCCCCGCCGACGGCTTGGTATTGGACCTCGTGGGTCGTCCGCAGGCCGCGCTCCGCGGCGACGGTATCGGGCACTCCGTGGGTTTCTGCAATGCTGTGCAATAGACGACTCCGTAGCGCGAGCCGCGCAAGGGCGGCGGCCCGGGGCTCTCGCGAGACGTCGACGACGATCATACCCCTCGTTCGGCTCGCCAGGAGTTTGACGAGCTCGTTCATGCGGGATTCCCCCACCGGTAGGGCATCCATTGCGACGATCTTGACGTGGCGATCATCGACGAGGAGCGTGGACGGATCACGGACGATGCCAGTGCGCGCAATCATTTGGCGTAAGCTAACATCAGCCGTCCATTCGCCACCCCCGAGCCAGGAGCGGAGATCGGGCCTCGTAAACCACGAAGGCAATTCGATGCGCGTCTCATGGTGCAGTAATGGCGATCGCAGGCCCGCCGCGGCGCGCCCCGGGTTGAAGTACCGCCACGCCCAGTCGACATACTCGTTGTCCTCCAAGGGGCGGGCTGAAACCCCGGCCGCGTCGAAGGCACTGAGGATGATCTTCCGTAGGGTCTGAAGCGCCGCGCCGTCTTCCTCAACCTCTGGACGGGTCAAGGGTACGAATGGTCTACGGGGGACGGGTCCGAGCCACAGACTCAGACTTGCTAACCCAGCTCCGGCCACCAGGCCGACCGTCCACCCCAAGATAACTCCAAGGGCGAGAGCAGCTACCCCGGCAACCACAGTAGCGGCAATCCATCGTCGTCGAGGACGGATGCGGCGCGGATGGTAAGTCAGCGATAGAAGCAGCCGCCTGTTAATGATCTTTCCACCCTTTGCGGCCTCGCGAAGAGCAGCGATTCGCCGCCGGGCTAGGTAAGCCGCCGCCCCGGACTGTTCCGAGATCAGCATTTCGTGACGCGCGATCGCCGGTTCAACATCGGCGTCTTTCCTGTAGACAAAGCGGGCCCGCTCTCGCACGGGGAGCGTTTCGATGAGCCGCTTCAACCTGCGTGCCACGCCGTCTAACTCTTCTTCGCTCAGCGTATCGAGGTGGAGGGGCTGAAGTTCGAACCCCAGCTCATAGCTGCCGTCACGCAGCAGCATCGCGCCATGGACGACTGCCCAGTAGGGGAGGGCGTGGGTTAACGACGAGGCGGTGACCCCAGAATCAGCGAGAGCCTTGGCCGGATCCATTAGGCCCCCCGCATAACGGGGCGCGCCTGAAGATCTGCGGTAACAATCCAGACATCCGGTTCTGAAGCCGCGTGCAAGAGGTCGAACGCGTAGTGCCGCGGCTTTCCCCGCCGGAAGTACAGCCAGGATGAGAACAGCGCAGCGATTCCTACGCAGGATGCTAACAGCGTGGCATCGATCGGTCCCACTCGGAGGTGCAGCTGAGACGTTGACGCGCCCACCAAGTAGCCAACAGTGGCCAACACGACGACATCCTCGGGCTCCAGACCCCACAGGGTCACTGATTGGTCGATTTCACGGTAGATGGGTGAGCGCAACATGGGCATCTAGATGTATGGGCTCACGTCGATGCCCAGTGCACCGAGGATTTGGGGTGCGAAAACGACGGCGAAACCGACCAGTGCGACGAGAACGAACGGGCCCGCGCCCCGATCCATACCTAGCACAACGCGAAACCCGGAAAGGATCCACGCGGCGGCGATAATGAGGCGGCCGGGGCCCAACATCCACAGTACCAGCCCGCGCAGAAACTGCTGAAAGGGCCCCAATGCCTGCTCAGTGCTGATCTGCGCAAATACCGGCGTTGCGAACGTGGTCACAATCGCCAGGGAGATCAAAGCAAGCCGTGCGACCTGATGTGTGGGCATCCGGGTCCTCCTTGGGCGTTTCTCTACAGGACTAGGATAGTTACGATCTGGCCGCGATCCAGCCGTGTCACCACGGTTGGCCCGGGTGGAGCCTCCGAGCTAGGCGCAAATGCGCGTGTTACAGCGGAGGCAAGTCCGTCCCACAGGGTGGGGCCTTGCTGTCCGCCTGCGGTGGTAGCTTGTGGCTGGCGTGCGCGAGCTGTGAAGTAATCCCCAACCGACTGCATGGTCGCGGCGAGAAGCGCGGACGAAACCTCAGGCATCATCGTCGTCGTCTGGCCATGTATCCCTACGCTGCCCGCGCCAGGGTCGTACGCTGCGCCTCTGAACGGGTGCTCCCTTCCATCCAGCCCGATCAACCCGTTGAACTGAATTAACACAAGTCCATCGGGCGATCTAGTCGCCTGTCCTAAAAGCACGCCGCCTTGCAGGGCTCCTTGGGTGATCTCGACGAGGGTTGGTGTGCTTCCGCGAGAGGAGCTCACGACGGCAGGTGTTACGAGTTTCCCTTCTAACAACTGCCCACGGGAAACGCTAAGGACAGCTGGTTGCGTAGTGGCACCGGATGACAAGCTGCGGGGAAGTTGACTCCCTGTCGCCAGAGTGCTGCCTGAATCGTAGACTATCACCGGAACTGACTGTCGCTGTGTTGAATCACTTTCGGACCGTCCTCCAGCAGACGGCGCCGATTGGCCCTGCTGGTTACTGATCTCAAAGACGACGACGGGTGGAGTAATCACCGGCGCCACACCGCGCGCTGGCACGTGTGAATTGGAGGCTCGAGAGGCGGTTGGGATCACGGAGGAGGACGTAATCCCAGGTCGGCTAATCGTCAATGCAGCCGCATCGGGTGCGCCTACTGAGAGGGAGGGTGTCGAGCGCGGCGCGCGCGGTGGGGAAGGGGATGTGGATAGCGTCCACGACGGCAAGATCTCTTGCCGCCCGTTTTGTGAGGAGGTGGCGTTCCCGCGTCGCGTCATCCTGTCCCGCTGTGGGGACTTTGGAATGAGCGACCAGATGATGAGGAGAATTGCTGCCGCGGCGATGCCATAGTTGATCGTTTTTCTCAGGTTCAGCCGCACACGGCCTGTTCGCAACCCGTCAGGACGGACGAAGCGCGCGAGGAGGCGTTGGTGCAGGCGCTGGCGCCTTCGTTCGGCCGACGCTTCGACTTCTGAGGGCAACGGTTCAGCCGTCCCCGTGTAAGTGTTGATTACGGTCTCGGCCAGATCAGGGTCGGTCTTGCGTAACCGCGTCAGCAACTCCAAGAACTCTGGGGTGGCGGGGTCGCCAGGCAAGAGATCGGGAAGGGGCTGACCCACTTTCGCCTTCACTCGCTGTGAGAGGGCACTCCACGATTCGTCCACGGGGGCTCCTTGACGCAAACTCTGAGCGGCCCGATAATACACTTGCTGATAGTAAATTGCAAGTATTTATGCGGGATGCGATGTTGCGAGACCGCTCCGATCTGCTTTGGATCCTTGCGATCGACGGTGTGTGGTCTCTGATCGGCCTTTCCCAGGTGGAGCCGCACTTGATGGGCTCGCTGCGGACCCTCGTGAGGCAGCGCCTAGCTAGAGTCACTCGTCCTGCGCTAAGGCCGACGGGCTATAGCCGACGGGCGATCCCGACGGATATTGCGGTTCTGACTCCCACGGGGCGGGAAGAGGCTCGGCGATGTCTGGGGTGTCCAGCGGTTGTGGCCACGCTCGGTCACGAAGTGGAGCATCGACTTGGCGTCGCAGTTCTGCGAACCCGATTGCAGATATCGCTTGATGCCTGGACATCCGCAAGGGAGGTTCAGACTGCGGGGGTGACGGGGATAGTAGGCCCAGTTGTACGCGCTCTTCCTGACGGCCTCGCTGACGTACGCGGGGTACGCTTGGCACTTGAATACGACCACGGTCGCTACACGGCAGTGCAGATACAGTACAAGTTGCGAGAGTTTAAGCATCTGGCCAGCGAAACGATTTGGGCGGCGCCGACCGAGAGTCGCACCCGGTGGCTTCAGGATCACGGATGCGAGCGTGCGCTTACCATCCCGCTTCCTTTGGGGATCTGGAGGAAATTAGATGATGGCGGTGCAGCGAGGGGTTCGGGTGACTTCCCGGGACTTGGAGATCCTGGCCCGGGTGCAAGCAGCGCGCGCATGTGACAGCGTAGCTTTGGTGGATCTCTTTCCCTCAGCGCAGGCACTCTGGCAGCGCCTATGGCTTTTAAGGCGAGCTCGGCTGCTCACAGTCCACCGCTTGGGCAGTCAGCGCGCATACTCGTTGGGTCGGCAGGGGGTGGCGACTCTCGGCCTGCCAACTGGAGAAGTCCGGATCTCATACCCCGCCGTAGCGCGCTGCCTCCTCTACGCGCGCGCACGCCGGAAATTGGAAGCCGAGGGATACATGTTAAACGGTCAGGATCAGGTGGGCCGTGCCACAGTGTTGTGGGTCTGGCGCGATGGGTGTCGAGTCGCTGTCGCGGTGAGTGATCCAGATGCATCACGCGACGGGATGCTGGCCTTGGCGCGTCGCCTGTGCGCGTTGGTCAACCCGTTTGGCCCAAGTGCTGATCAGCTCGTTATCTTTGGTCCAGCGGGAGCGTTCCGGAGACTGCCAAAGCTACCGGCTGCATGGAATGGACGCGTCCTTTTCCGGTCGCTATAGGCCGAAACAGCGCAGACGAGTTATTCAGTTGGACTGGGGGTCAGTCTAGCCAGGTGCCGGGAGATGCTGTTCTGCGGCCGCGATCCCCTCAATTTGCCGATTGAGCGCCTGCAGGACCGCGCGTGCGACAGCCCGTTGCGGTTCGTCCCGCATTGGGGCAGAGCCGACCAAGGAGAGCTCCCGACCTTGGGATTCTGCGGTGATCAGTACAAGTACTACAGGACGAGGCTCCGGGATCACCTTCACGCTCCCGAGCGAGAAGTGCATCTGGGCGCCGGTGAACCCTACATACATGCGGATTGCATTTACTGTCGCTTGGGCGACGACAGCATGCCAGTCTTCACCTTCCGTACGGCTGCTCGCAAGCCCCACGTGGGTCAGACCGGAATCACGCAGTTGGACCCGGGCCCGGCTCCGGGAAGGGGCGACCTCGCAGGCAACATCCTCGAGTTTCAGCCGGTGTGGCATTGGCAGCGCTCCCACGAAAGGATGCGTTTGATGAAGTTTAGAGCAATTTTCATACCAGTGCGGAGAAACTTAAGAAGACCCGACGTGCCGAGCTGGGTTACTTAGCCGGCCACAGATGGTCTTGTGACCGACCGGGGGATCGTCCGACGCCACCGTTATCGAATCACCGACATGAGGGCAGCATTTGCTGTGAGCATATGCACCCCGACCATGAAGGCTGCGATGCTAACCACCCAGCCTAGCAGGATGAGTTGTAGTTTCCGATCAAGCTCGTTGAACCTGAACTGAATCGCCTCAAACTCCTCGTGCCGCATCGCCTTGCTCCCTTCGTGCCCCCTGCTGCTAGCAGAGGCCTAATTGGCGCCTCGGCGCCACGCTAAGACTAGGGAGCAACCCGGATGCCAGGAGCGGGAAAAGTTATTCGACAGTCGTCAAACGGGGATCAGGGGGTGTCACTTTTGGGGAAGTTTTGGGGGAAATCCTAGGCCAGGAGTGCCGCTTGGATCTGATTGCGTCCCATGCGCTTTGCAGCGTACAAAGCACCGTCGGCTTTGTGGATCAGTTCCTCGTACCCCACACCGTCCTGGGGGCAGGAGGCGATCCCGACGCTGACCGTCAGGCGCCCGAAGGGCTGGATACTGCCGCCCCGGAATGGGTACTCCTCCACCAAGGTGCGCAGGCGTTCCATCGCAGTCTGGGCCTCATCTTTGGCAGTGTTGACCATGACGAGGGCGAACTCCTCACCGCCGTACCGGGCCAAGACGTCGGTGGTGCGCATCTGAGCCCGCAATAGCGCTCCAAGTTCCCGCAAAAGCCCATCGCCGGCGAGGTGGCCCAGCGTGTCGTTGTAGTTCTTAAAGAAATCCAGGTCAATCATGGCGAGCGCACAGTGCCCCCCGGAGCGACGAATCCGGTCAATCTCCGCCCGCAGGATGTCTTCAAAATGGCGTCGGTTATATAGGCCGGTTAGCGGATCGGTAATGGCGAGCTCGGCCAACCTGGCGCGCAGCAGTCGTCGCTCCGCGCGTTCGGCGCGCAGCTTCTCTAAGACCATTCCGGTGAAGATGTTGATGGACACAAAAATGAGGGTGACCATGGATTCGAAGGGCATCGACAGTGGGTAGCCCTGGCGGGCCAACAGCGCAAGCACGCCCAAGTAGGAAACTGCCATGAGGGCACTCAGCGAGAACGCACCCACAAAGCCCACCAGACCCGCCATGAAAATCGGTGCGGCGAGCCACACCATCAGGAGCACCATGTGCATCGACGGGGCGAGGTAGACATACAGTGCGAGCAGCAGCGTCCCAGCCACTGTGGGGATGTAGACAAAGTGTTCATCCCACTTGACTTGGGAATCCCATCCAAAGCGGACGGCTGCCCACAGTGTGCTCTCCACCAGAATGGTGACGCCGAGCCCAATGAGGAAGTCCGTCCACGTGATGGTGCGGAATCCCAAATAGTTGAGCAGACCG
>Ga0209701_10002568_pt1 | contig 11815 bp, 11 predicted proteins | sample CZO8metaG_4_FD_188356 | JGI IMG/M metagenome (GOLD analysis project Ga0209701, IMG submission 188356) | Vadose zone soil microbial communities from the Eel River Critical Zone Observatory, Northern California, USA - CZOApr15con2H3.8 metaG... | ecosystem: Environmental > Terrestrial > Soil >...
CCGGTGCTGGGCAACCCGCTGAACTACAATCGGTCCGTCCCACTGACCTACGAGCAGTTCCGTTTCGCCTTCGCCAACGCGGTGGACGAAGACGAAGCCCACGAGCTGTACGAGACGTTTGCGGTGCCCGCTTCTGGCGTGCCGCTCTTCCAGGCAGCCACCGCCAACCTCAACCCGTGGACGGAAGCCCAGGTCGATACGGAGAACCCCGAGCGTGGACCACTACTGATCATCTCGGGCGAGAAAGACAACACCGCCCCGGTGGCGATCTCCAATGCCTCCTACAAGCAACAGGAGAAAAATCCCGCGGTCACGGAGATCCGCGAGATGCCCAACCGCGGGCATTCACTGGTCATCGACCACGGGTGGCGAGAAGTGGCCGAGACCGCGCTCGCCTTCATCGCGCAACAGCTGAAGATCGGCCAGTAGTCGCAGCATCTCGCTCGTTCGGCGCATGAGCTTCGCTGGTGCTTGAATGAGACTCTCATGCGCCTGCGTGTTGAAGGCCGGGCGAGCAGGAAAAAGAGAAAGAGTGTCAATGACGGGATGAAATAGTTCGCTCTTTCATTCCAGAGGGAGTGTGGCAGATGCAGCGGCTCGTCTGCCGCACTCCATGCACGAAAGCAGAGACGCTCAATGTGATCCCTGCCTTGTTTTGATCATGAAACAGCAAGACATCCAACTGGTGCAATGCATACAGACAGACGCAGTATCATCTCACCCGCATGCGGGTTGAGGAATGCAATCTCAGAAAGATCTTCCAGATCAGACCCTCTTGCAAAACTGCACTCATTCAGGTTACAATTAGAGTGGAGGGAAAACGTATGAGTGTAGGAATTTCACGCGGTCCCGGATGGTTTCCAGTGGCGGTGCAGGCGCTGGTGGTACTCGCTGAGACAGATGAACTGTGCTCAAGCAGCACGATGGCTCAGGACCTCCACGCGCACGCTGTCTTCGTGCGGCGCGTACTGACCCACCTGGTCCGCGCTAACCTGGTCCAGGCACGCGAAGGGCGTGACGGGGGCTATCGCCTTGCCCGCTCAGCCGAGCAAATGACGCTCGCCGAGGTCTATCAGGCTGTTCGATTGGCAGGTCAATCAGAGGACATGGCTTCAAACCCCGGCGTGAACGCACGGGTCCAGGCGACCCTGGACGAAATCGAAGCCGAAGCCGAACAACGCCTGCTTGAAGTCCTCGGACATTATACCCTTGCCTCCGTCCTGGAGCGCGTCGGGGTCGCGCGTCGCTCTTCGTAAGCCAGCGCTCCTGTCCACCAATCCTTTTCCCGTAACTGTACTTGACATTTTTACAGTTATCGTCTAGACTGCAATCAAGAAGATTGCAGTCTTCTGGAACCTTTCCGAAACGGCAGCAGTTCCAGACAGACGATAGAGAAAGGAACAATTGTATGGCGATCACACTGAGTTTGGGATTACTTCTTCTCCGCCTGGTAGCCGGACTGACGCTGGCCGTCCACGGAGCGCAAAGGTTTGGCTGGTTTGGAGGTTCTGGGTTCACTAAGGCGGTACAGGGGATGCAGAAACAGGGATTCAACCCGGCCTGGTTTTGGACCAGCCTGATGATTCTCGGTGAGTTCGGAGGCGGCCTTTCCCTGGCGTTTGGGTTCTTGACACCCCTGGGAGCAGCAGGGGCCGTAGGCGCAATGTTCATGGCGATTGTCAAGGCCCATTGGAAGTACGGTTTCTGGAACAGGGATCATGGTCTGGAGTTTCCGCTCCAGTTGCTCGCCTCAAGCCTGGCTATCGGACTCATGGGACCGGGAAGCTATTCGCTGGATACGCTTTTTGGGATTGCCCTCCCGGAGGCGCTGCTGTTCGGCGTGCTGGCCGTCGCCGCCCTGCTCGTCGATGTCATCGGGCTTCTCATGAGCCGCCCGGCTGCGGTCGCGCAAGCTGAGGTCAAGTCCCCCGCTTCCTAGCGCATATTCAAGAGACCAGTTCGGGAATGAGAGTCTCCCTTTGATGCAGCGGGTAACACAGCGATACAACAGACACAAGCGATACAACTGATACAAATGACACAACTGATACAAACCCGATTGGAAAGACACTGGCAAAGGAGAACCTTGCATGTCAAAGAGAGAGGAAAAAGAAGCACCGGGAAGGAGTGTCGCGATGGCAACACATTTTGACCGGGAGCTCCTGGCACATCTGGCCCGGAGAGAGCGCATTCGGATTGAGATACAGGCAGGAGGCAGAGCGCATCTCTCACGCCTCATGTTTGTGATTCATCATGATCATCTCTATATCCGCTCAGCCAGGAGGGACAATGCTCCCTGGTACCAGACCTTGCGTGCCAACCCGCAGGCTACCCTGCACGTCGGTCGGCTGCACCTGCCCATTCGTGCCGTTGCCGTACAGGATGAGCAGACTCGCAAGCGTGTCGGCGAACACTTCGTCCAGAAATATGTCTACCTGCATCCGTCCTCCACGCGAACAATGCTCTATGAGCAGGTTGCAGAGACGACGTTTCGGCTCGAACCTGCCGGGGTGGAAACGCCCGTATGACGCATGCCCAGAAATCCAAAGGAGTGTAGGATGAAAACGATCAATCGCGAAGAGTTGAAGCAGAAATTGGACCGCAAGGAAGACTTCCGCCTGGTGATGGCGCTGGCAGAGTGGGCGTACCAGGCGAAGCATATTCCCGGTTCCATCAACTTCGCCACCACACGGGAGGCGCTGCAATCGCTCAACAGAGAGGACGAGATCGTCGTGTACTGTTCCGACGAAAGCTGCATCGCGAGTAAAGCCCTCGGCCAACTCCTGGAGCGTAACGGCTATACCCACGTGATGCATTACGCAGGCGGCCTGGCGGATTGGGAGCAAGCAGGCTATCTATTAGAGGGTGAGTGGGTCAAGAAGAAAGAGAGTTGAAGATATGATGGAAGCAGCTGTGCGCGAGCAACTCCTGCGCATCTATGCTGAAGCCAGGACCATCGCGGTGGTCGGGGCCTCGGCTGATGAGTCGAAGGCCGCGCACCAGATCCCTCGCTACCTGCAAAGCCAGGGCTACCGGATCCTGCCGGTGAACCCGCGTGGTGGTGAGCTCTTCGGAGAGCCGGTGTTCCGCTCGCTAGCTGAGATTGACGTGCCCGTGGACGTGGTGGAGGTGTTCCGCCCGGCCCAGGAAGCTCCCGAGATCGCGCGGCAGGCCATCGCGATCGGAGCAAAGGTGCTCTGGCTCCAGCTGGGAATCGTCTCGGAGGAGGCCCGGCGAATAGCCGAAGCAGCAGGGCTGACCGTCGTCATGAACCGGTGTATGGGAGCCACCCATGCGCTGCTCGGCCTGGGGCCCGGACCCCACGCCTCGATCGATGCCTGAGCCGGCAAAAGGACCAGCATTCTGGTGACGATGCTCATGACGCTTCCTCCTTATGCTATTGAATGGAGAGCTCTTCGAATGCCTGGGTGATAAACCATCTGTGTCTTTCTCGCATGGTTCTTTCGGTGGTGTCGTCTAGACCCCATTGGGCAAGTTGAGCAACTGGTCGCAAAGCGGCGCAGAGATCCCAATACGGCAGGTGTGTGAAATCGATGGTGGTCATAGATTGATACTGCTGCGTGAAACTCTGCATGGCGTCGAGTCCGAATGCCCACAGGATCTCGAGTCTACTATTGGCAACATCAGCGAGTGGGTCTCCTAACGCCGCGTCCTCCCAGTCGATGACCGCCACAAGCTGTCCATCCCTCCATAAGATATTGCCTGGCCAAAAATCTCCATGCAGCAAGACCGATGTATTTCGCTCTCGTAAGGGCCAGGCTGCTTCCAACGCATCCCGAATGTGCCCTTCGTCTAGTGATTCATCCACGTTGGCCGGTCGTGCTCGCAACTTTTGGGCAGAGATGGTTGCTTGTTGAGGCAGAAAGGACACATCCAGCTTCGAGCAATCTACCTGGTGAATCCTGGACAGCTGCGTGGCGAGCTGAAAGATGAGACCGGGTAAATCAGCGGGTGCGAATTCCGGCTTGCCCTCGATGTATTCAATGACGAGGTAGGGCGCGGAGAAAATCTCGCCGGATTGATCGAAGCGATACGGCGCCGGCGTGGCCAATCCGACGGAGTGCAAGAGTTGCAAGAGTTTGAATTCGTCTGCTGCTACCTGCGGGTTGTGTTTGAGGTCCACCTCCCCATGCTGACGGACAATCATTTTTTGCGTGTGGCCATCAGGTCGCAGCGTCTCAAGCGCCGTCACCCGTGCTGAGACCCCTCCTTTCAACTCCCATGTGCGAAGCAGCTTGCTTTGGGGATCAAGCTTGTGAACCACTTGTTCAAACTTTGTGTCTTCTTTTGCTTCTGTCATTGAGGTGTATCCTTACCCCCACTTGAGCCACAGCAGTGCATCATAGAGCTGCACCTGCCACACCTTTTCCCGATCTTGCAACAGCCCTGCCGTAGGGAGTTGTCACTCTGCCAGTTGTCTGATGACGGAGCGGGCCAGGGATTGTTTGTGGACTTCGTCCGGGCCATCGGCAATGTGCAGGATGCGTCCCCCTACCCACATCTCGGCCAGTGGGAAATCATCGCTGAGTCCTCCCCCACCAAAGACTTGTATCGCCCGGTTGGTGACATTCGTCAGCACTTCAGGAGCGACGATCTTAATCATGGCGATCATATCCTGCGCCGCTTTCTTGCCCAGTGTATCCATCGCCCAGGCCGCTTTGAGCGTCAGGAGGCGGGCTTGCTCAATTTCCATGTGCGAGTCGGCGATCCACTGCTGGACGACCCCTTGCGCGGAGAGAGGTTTGCCGAAGGCAACACGCCGTGTGGCGCGCTGGCACATCAGCTCAAGGGCGCGTTGTGCCGCCCCAATCGAGCGCATGCAGTGGTGAATGCGGCCAGGTCCCAGCCGGGCCTGGGCAATGGCGAAACCTGAACCTTCCTCGCCCAACAGGTTCGTTGCCGGGACGCGCACATTGTCGAAGTGAACTTCGCAGTGGCTTTCGTTCGCCATGTAGCCCATCGTGCTGAGTCCACGTATCACCCTCACGCCAGGGGTGTCCTTGGGCACGAGCATCATACTTTGCTGGCGGTATCTATCCGGGCTGCCGGGGGCGGTTTTGCCCATCACAATGAAGATGGCGCAGCGAGGGCGACCTGCCCCCGTGGCCCACCATTTGCGGCCATCGAGCACGTACTCATCTCCCTCGCGCCGCATCGTCAATTGAATGTTCGTGGCATCCGAACTGGCAACGTCTGGTTCGGTCATGGCGAAGGAAGAGCGGGTCTCGCCATTTAAAAGGGGCACAAGCCAACGCTCTTTCTGCTCCGGCGTGCCGAACTGGGCCAGGATCTCCATATTCCCCGTGTCGGGGGCGGAGCAGTTAAACACCTCGGAGGACCACAGCACCCGGCCCATGATTTCGGCCAGGGGCGCGTACTCGAGGTTGGTCAGTCCCGCACCATACTCGTGATCTGGCAGAAACAGATTCCAGAGTCCTTCCGCCCTGGCTTTCACCTTCAATTCGTCAATGATCTCGGCATGGTGAAAGGGGTTGCCAGAGGCTTCGATTTGTGCGCGAGGAACGTGTTCGTTGGGATAGATAAAGCGGTCCATGAAGCCCAGCAGCCGTCTCCGCCACTTTTCAACCGTTTCAGAGTAGGTAAAGTCCACTGAATTCCTCCTTCCAGAGAGAGAACGACACCAACCGAAGAATCACGGTAGCTATTGCAAATATACCACGGAATTGATAAAATTACAATATATTACCGATCAACCTGTAAAATTTGATATTTTATCATTGACATCTCGGGAGAGATTGGGTAGAATTGAACTGACGAACAATTCCCAACCGGGGACATAGCAAAGAAGGAGAGTAATAGAGGCTGATGGATGCGCAGAATGCTGAGCAGACAACGAATACCAATAGCCTTCGCGAAGGAGGCGATAGCAGAAACATACCGGTCGATGCAGCTATGCTTGAGAAGGAGGAGCTCGGCCAACCCGCGCGCAGTCTTTTGCATCATCTGCGGCAAGACCTCCTGCTGCTCTCCCCCGCGGAAAGGCAGATTGGGGAATATGTGCTTGAGCACCCGCGCCAGGTGCTGCGCCTCCCGACGGATCAATTAGCCAAAGAGATCGGGGTCAGCCAGGGGACACTCTCGAATTTCAGCCAGGCGCTGGGCTACAGCGGCTTCAAGGCATTTCGCCTCGACCTGGCGGCAGAAGTGAACGCACCACTGCACCTGGATCACGCGGCCATTGCGCGCGGCGATACGCTGCAGGACATCGCGAACAAAGCGATCAGCGCCGACATCGATGCGCTGCTGACGACCTTGCGCAGCCTGGAACTGGGCGATATGGAAAAAACCATCGAGGCCATCCAGCAGGCCCGGCGCATCGACCTGTACGCCAACGGCATTTCGTCGTCCGTGGCGCTCGATGCCTTCAACCGCTTCTTGAGCCTTGGCCTGAGCGTGAACTGGTTACCCGATATCTCCAATCAGATGACCTCTGCGGCGCTGTTGACCAGCCAGGATGTCGCGCTGGCCTTCTCGTACGCCGGCGAGACGAGGGCGACGGTGAAGGCGCTCGGCCTGGCACACCAGCAGGGTGCGACCACGATCGCTGTGACCGGCAACCCGCACTCTTCCCTGGCCCTCTATGCCGATATCAAACTCGTCGTCACGCCACGCGAGCCCACGGCGTTCCGCCGGAATCTGCGTATTTCGGCGCGCATCTCGATGCTTGGCCTGGTGGACATCATCTACCTGGGACTCTTCAACGCATTAGACGATGCAGCTTTGGACAAACTGGAACGCATTTTGCAGATCAGCAGCCGGGCGGATGAGCAACCAACCAGGCCTGCTCGTGATTGAAAAACGTATCTTTCGACAAGGAGGGTCCCATGACAAGCGAAAAGAGCGCGTTAAATGCCACATTAGACGCCGTGTCACACCAGTTTATCGAAACCAATGGCCTGCGCATGCACATCGCTGAGCAGGGGACTGGCCCCCTCGTGCTCCTCTGCCACGGTTTCCCTGAGCTGTGGAATGCCTGGCGGTACCAGTTCTCCGCGCTGAGCGAGGCTGGCTACCGCGTCGTCGCCCCCGACCTGCGCGGATATGGCCAGACCGACCAACCCGATAATGTCGAAGTCTATACGCTTCTCCATCTCGTTGGCGACCTGATCGGCGTGCTGGACATACTCGGTGAACAGCGGGCGATTCTTGTCGGTCACGACTGGGGTGCTGCCCTCGCCTGGCATGCCGCCCTTCTGCGTCCTGACCGCTTTCCGGTCCTGATCTGCATGAGCGCCCCCTACATTCCCCGTGGCCCTCTCCACGGGAAGAGAGCGACGCTTCCACCCACGCAGGCATGGAAGCAGGCATGGGGAGATCACTTTTACCAGTCTTATTTCCAGCGGCCCAGTGTCGCCGAAGCCGAGGTCGAACGCGACGTCCGTACAACCATGCGCCGCCTCTTGTACGGACTTTCGGGCGATGCCCCTTCTTCTGAACGCTGGCATCCCATCTTGCCCGATCCGCAGGCGGGCGCACTCAACTCGGCTGGCAACCCCACCACCCTGCCCTCCTGGCTTACCGAGGCAGATATCGATATGTACACGGCCGAGTTCGGGCGCACGGGTTTTCGCGGGGGACTGAACTGGTACCGCAATGTTGATCGCAACTGGGAGCTGCTCGCCTCCTACAGCGGAGCCAGCGTCACACAGCCCACTCTTTTCCTGTGGGGCGACCGGGACCCCACCTTTGAGGTCGCGGGCATGAGCAAGTGGGTCGAGCGCATGCCGCAATTCGTCCCCAACCTCCATCAGGTAAGCTTCCAGGGCTGCGGCCACTGGATACAACAGGAACGCGCCTCAGAAGTCAACGCGGCGATACTGGCATTCCTGCAGCAGGAAGGTTTATACTGAGCAAAGGAGTCAGTTCTGGGAGCAACTGGTGCAGGCAGCGCCTTTCTTTGCGGGCTATCCGAAGCGTGCTCGACGGAAGATCCCCATGGTACTCTTGCACCCGGTAAATGAAGCAGGGGAAAAGAGAGCGGTATGACCCAGCTAAGAGCGGCTTGATTCTCTCACGATCAGTTCAGGCTGGTACATAATGTGCTGGTGTTGGTGAGAGGTGGGATTATTTGCCTCGTCGAGAAGAAGCTCGGCGGCTGCGCGCCCGAGTTCATATTTGGGCTGCCGGATCGAGGTGAGCGGCGTAGAAAGGACGCTTGCGAACTCCACATCATCGTAGCCTACCAGAGCCATATCACCGGGGATGGAGATCCCACGCTTAATGAGGCCACGCATCAGCCCAAGCGCCAGGAGGTCATTTGCACAAAAAACAGCGGTCGGCCTTATCCTGGCGCTTAGTAGTTTCTCCACGCACTCTTCACCCTCCCTGGCACTTTGAGCACGAGCGTCGATATCAACAATAGCGCGATCAACATCAAGGCCAGCCGTTTTCACCGCCCGTATCACTCCGCGTCGCCGGTCCGCGACCTGGCGAATGCTGAGCGGGCCATGCACAAAGGCTATACGCTCGTGCCCTTGCTCGAGCAGATGAGCGGCAGCAAGTTCGCCTCCTCGAACATCATCGACCGCAACCGAGCAAAGGTCCTTGATGCGGCTTGGCCGGTCGAGCAGAACAACGGCAATGCCTCGCTGCCGGAACCGCTGTAAGTAACTGGCGTCGCTCTGCACTGGCGTAATCAGGACTCCCTGTGTACGCTGCTCCTCGAGCACATGAAGGTAGTGATTTTCCTTATCAACAGAATCGTCCGAATTGCACAGGATAACGACGTACCCGGCCTGGTTGGCCAGGTCCTCCACACCACGCGCAACCTCTGTGAAAAAGGGGTTGGCCACATCGAGCACGATCAAGCCGATGTGCTGACTTGTGCCTGCGCGTAACTGGCGTGCCGACCCGTTGCGAACGAAGCCAATTTCCTCTATGGCTGATTTCACACGTTCCCGCGTCTCTTCAGCAACGATTTCTGGTCGATTGAGTACGTTCGATACGGTTCCAAGCGAAACGCTTGCGCGCTTCGCGACTTCCCGGATACTTGACTTTGACCTCATGCGCGCACACTTCCTCATCTGCTCGATGGATATCCCTCTTGACAAAGTGGCCATTCATAATTATACTTGCTTTTATTGAAACGTTTCAATTTCCAAAACCTTTGCACTTATGTAGGAGATAGACGGTTGTGTACCTTGCTCTCAGCGGATTATCTCGATCGAGTATTTCCCGGCAACGCGATAACGATTTTTTCTTTACCGCAAATTGAAACGTTTCAAGTTTATTAGTAATTGTAATGTGTAGGGCCTGGTCTGTCAAGTTTGTCCGTGAGGAGGGGAAAGAGAGTGACCAATCCTCCTGAACCCATCGTTGAACTTCGTGGAATCGCCAAACATTTTGGCGGTGTGCAGGCCCTGCGGGGAGTGGACTTCAGTCTGTTCCCTGGCGAAGTGCATGCATTGGTAGGCGAGAATGGCGCGGGCAAAAGCACACTGGTGAAAATCCTGGCGGGTATCTACAGGCCGGACGCGGGGGTGGTGAAAGTTGGCGGCGAGGTAGTGGAACTGCGCTCACCTACACAGGCCCAGGCCCTTGGCATCGCTGTTGTCCAGCAGGAACCGATGCTTTTCCCCGACCTGGATGTTGCCGAGAATGTCTTCATGGGCCGTCACCCTCGTGATCGCTTCGGGCGCGTTGATTGGAAGCGTATGTATCGCGAGGTCGATCAGCTGCTTGCATCCCTGGATGTTTCGCTCAGTTCCCATACACCGGTACAAGGACTCTCCGTTGCTGAACAACAGCTGGTAGAGATCGCCAAGGCTCTCTCCCTGCAGGCGCGCGTTCTGGTACTGGATGAACCAACTGCAGCCCTCTCGGTGCATGAGGTCGAAGAATTATTTGACATTGTGAAGCAACTGTGCGAGCGCGGCGTGGCTGTACTCTTCGTCAGCCACCGCCTGGAAGAAGTTTTCAAGATCGCCGACCGCCTGACTGTCTTGCGCGATGGCACACATATCATTACCGCTCCGGTCAGCGAGATGCATACTGAAGAGATCATCAAGCACATGGTCGGGCGTGAACTCTCTAACCTTTTCCCCAAGGGTGAGGCTGAGATCGGGGAAGTGGTGCTGGAGGTGCGCCATCTCACACGGCCTGGAGTTTTTGCCGATGTGAGCTTCCAGCTTCGCCGGGGCGAGATCCTTGGTTTCGCGGGCCTGGTGGGGGCCGGACGCACAGAGGTGGCGCGGGTGCTCTTTGGCATCGACCGGGCGGAGAGCGGAGAGACCTGGCTCAAAGGCAAGAAGGTGCGTATCCGCTCGCCACAGCACGCGATGGATTACGGCATTGCTTATGTCCCTGAGGATCGCCACCAGCACGGGCTGGTCATGAACTTCAGTATCGCCGCCAATGTCACCCTGGCCATTCTGCAACAGGTTTCGCGCCTGGGACTGCTTGATCCGCGCCGGGAACAGAAGATCGCGGGTGAGTATTCCAGCCAACTGCGCATCCGTTCGGCGGGCGTGGAGCAGTTAGTCAATGCCCTTTCTGGCGGGAATCAGCAGAAAGTGGTTCTGAGCAAATGGCTGGCGACCAATCCTGCCGTGCTGATCCTCGATGAGCCAACACGTGGTATCGATGTTGGAGCCAAAGCCGAAGTGCACCGTATTATTTCAGATCTGGCCGCCAGGGGTCTGGCGATTATTTTGATCTCCAGCGAGCTCCCAGAGGTGCTTGCCATGGCCGACCGGGTTATTGTTCTACATGAGGGACGTGTTACCGGCACATTCGCACGCTCCGAAGCGACTCAGGAGCGGGTAATGTTCGCTGCTACAGGACAGGATAGGTGATGGCATGACCACCACGAGTCAAGAAGTGGAGCGCACGAAGCAGCGAGGCCAGGTGAGCCAAGCGCGTCTGTTTCGCCTGGTCAACCGGGTGCGTGAACTGGGCCTTCTGATTGTATTGCTCCTCATTATTCTCATCGTCGGCATTCAGGCGCCGCGCTTTCTGAGCATCGACAATTTCGAGCAGATTTTGCTCTCAGTCGCCATTCTTGCGATCGTCGCCGTGGGAGAGACGCTGGTGGTGTTGACGCGCAACGTGGATCTGTCAGTGGGTTCAATGGTAGGCATCACCGCCTTTGTCACGGCCTATTTCTTTAAACAGCTTCCTAATATCAATTTGCTGCTGGGTATCCTACTGGGTTGTGCTCTGGGGCTGGTTCTAGGAATGGTCAATGGACTGATCGTCTCCTTGGGGCGTGTCCCGGCGATTGTGGCCACGCTGGGTACCCTCTACGTCTACCGTGGCCTGGTTTTTATTATCGCGGCCAATACTACCTCTCAGGTCAACGCCTCCGATGTGCCGGCCGGCTACCTGGCTCTGGCAACGACCCAGATCTTTGGTATTCCGGCCCTGATTCTCATTGCGGCGGTCATAGCAGTCATCGTCGGTTATTTTCTGCATGCCTCACATACCGGACGCCAGCTTTACGCGGTAGGCAGCAATCCCGAAGCGGCGAACATGATTGGTATTCGCCGGGATTGGCTTGTTTTCGCGGCTTTCGCCGCATCGGGACTGCTCTGCGGGCTCGCAGGAGTGCTCTGGGGCGCCCGCTTTGCCACCGTAGACGCGACCGCTGCCACAGGTCTGGAATTGCAGGTCATTGCGGCGGTCGTCGTAGGCGGAGTCAATATCTTTGGTGGCTCGGGCACCATCCTGGGTGTGCTGCTGGGTGCGATTGTACTGGGCACGTTGCAAAATGGGTTAAACATCCTGAACATTTCCCAGTTCTGGTTGCAGGCGATGTATGGCGCGGCTATTATCG
>Ga0209701_10002569_pt1 | contig 11814 bp, 7 predicted proteins | sample CZO8metaG_4_FD_188356 | JGI IMG/M metagenome (GOLD analysis project Ga0209701, IMG submission 188356) | Vadose zone soil microbial communities from the Eel River Critical Zone Observatory, Northern California, USA - CZOApr15con2H3.8 metaG... | ecosystem: Environmental > Terrestrial > Soil >...
TGTACTCACAGTGGCCCCTGTGTTGCCACTGGCATTACGCCAGGTGGGAGCAGTCTATCGCGTGGAGCCGCTACAGTGGGGGAAGTATGCCTTGAGTGTGGAATGTCGTGTAAAGGATACAGATACCTGTTTGGTGCATCTAAGCTGGTCGGGACAGGAGCAGGTGTGGGAAGCAAAGTGGGGAGAGGAGCGTAGAATTCAACTTTGAGCAAAGCAAGCAGCGGCTGCCACTGCTTGCTTTGCTCAAACACGTCAGCTTATCATGTCTTCAGTGAACCAGGGCCAGCCCCTGGAATCTACAAAGATCCCAACGCCGATGTGGTGGAGTGTCGTACTGGTCAAATGGATGAAGTGCCAGCCTGTTGGACCTTCGTTCATCATGCTCTCTTGCACGCTGTAGACACCGGCCCACGCGGTCGGATAGGGGCCTGCCAGGCCAATATTTTCGCCACAATCGGTAAAGGTGAATCCTTCATTGGCAATGCGCGTACATTGGTTGAGCCCATCGGGGCAGGTATGGCTGAAGCCACAATGCACCATGTTCCAGCTATGCAGACGCGCGCCACCTGCCAGAGTGTTATTCCAGATAAATGGATAGAGACCTCGTACAGCCCGGTCGTGATTGATCAAAGCAAAAAGTTGCTGCGTCAGTTGAATCTCTTCTGCAGTCAGTGGGGGAGGTGGGCCATATGGGGCAGGTCCTGAGCCTGAGCCAGGGAAATTGTAGGGATTTGGAACGGAGGGCATGGTACGGGTCGGAGTGGGAGTTGGTTTTGTAACCTGCATGGGAATGGATACAGTAGGTGTGGGCGTTGGTCTTTGCTCGATATGTAGTCCATCGCTCATGATTGGTTGTGATGGTGTCAATTGGGTGTTCTGTGGTGAACCACAAGCACTGAGTAGCACTATGACGAGTAGACCTAACAAATAGCAGGATTTTCTACCCACAAGAACTCGACTCCTCTTGGTGATGTTACAAATTTTGCTCCTTTAAGATTGTAACACACAAGAGAGCCGCGCTATCATGCGATGGGCATGGTATGGTACTTTTTGGAGCGCGAAAAGTAGCAACAATGCGGCGAGTTAGAAGCGGCAGGTCACTACGATGGCACTCATGTCGTCTGGTTTTGCTCGCACGGTAACGTGGCGTTCTTCGTGGGAGCGTCGAATAGAATGTTCAACGAGTAAGCGTGCGGCAGAGGTACGAGCTCCGCTCCTCAAAATTTCTTCGATCTCTTCATCAATCAAATTGTCATGGATGCCATCTGTGCAGAGGAGGACGCGGTCGCCAGGGTAGATGGTCACCTGGTCAGTATGGATGGTGGGAGGTAAGGGGCTACCCAATGCCTGCGTAATGCCCCCGCGAAGACGGAAGTAGCTGTATTCTGTATCTGATAATTGCTCGGCTCGCATAGCCTGATCGATGCGCAGTGCATCTACTTCGTTAACCACCTGATTCTCTACCAGCTTGGCCAGCAGTCCATCATCGCTGGTCAGCCGTTTAAGTGATTCGTTTGCTCGCAGCAGATAGATACGGCTATCTCCAACATGAGCATAAACCATGGTATAGCCTCTGCCATTGGGATGACGGCAGAGGGCAGCCAGTGCGACAGTGGTTGCCAGGTCATTGGTACCGGCCCGTTGTGCTCCCTCAGTACGGACCTGTTCGTCTGATTCGGTAATCAGTTGTTCGAGAATAGTACAGAGATCGTTTTTGCCGCAATCTTCCAGAAAACTCTGTATTTTGCGCCCCTTATGTACCTTTCTTAGCACACTTTTCCAGGTTTGGCGTGTGGAGCGGGCCGCTGTTTGCGAGGCAATTTCTCCGGCTGCACTTCCACCCACGCCATCAAAAACGCCGGCCAGGCCGCTATGCTCATCAGTGATGATACTATCCTCATTACGGTTAGGATGGCGTTCACACGCCACAGTATGGCGCGCAAAGGTGAAGGGTGTTAATGTTATTTGGGAGGCGTTACCTCCTACGGTAATATGATTACGCCGATTGGTTCTATGTTGCGACATCTTCGTCGAGTACTCCTTGCAAGGTCCGCTGCCACACGCTATTTTTTATGATGAGTCTCCACCCTAGAGAGGTGGAGAATCTATTGTATTTGGACATTGTGAAATTCAAATGAGTTATATTGTGTGCAAGTATAGCAGATTTGAGGGTGAAAAGAAAAGAGTTAAAGCGTAAAAACTACCAGAAACTCAAGAATTGTTAAATGTTACCCATAGTATCGTGGTTGGAACTCGCGGCTTAGACTACAGACACTCACTGATCTTGAGGAAATTCTCAAATAGTGTGCGCGTATGTTTTCTATAGATTGGATAGCGTGCAGGTCGGTCACGCTCAATGGTGTCTAGTGTGTCGGGCCTTGAGACTTCTCTGATAAGCTTCTTATAGTCCGGATAGCCAAACCAGATATCGAACATGTCGGGCGTGACTTCAATGTGGTATTGCAGTCCGTAAGCCCGCCGCCCGACGCGGAATGCCTGGTTGGGGGTACTGTCTGTGGTTGCCAACTGTACCGCACCCCTGGGCATATCAAAGACATCTTCGTGCCAGTGGATGACCTGTTGATAGCCCGGTAGGCCCTGGAAGAGTGGGTCAGCTCTACCCTCGTCTGTCAGTTGTACCTCGTAAAAACCAATCTCGTAGGTATGATGGCGAGTGACGGGAGCATGCAGGGCACTTGCCAGCAGTTGGCCTCCCAGGCAGATACCAAGGTAGGGAATATCCTGTTCCACCAGGTGGCGCAAAAACTCTTTTTCCTGCACCATATAGGGATGTTTATCATGTGCATTCGCGCTTTGTGGGCCACCTAATGTAAAGACCGCAGCGTAATTGGTAGGATCAGGGATAGGAGCCTCTTCTACCTTAACGACATCATAGGGAATGCCATGCTCATCCATGATTTCGCCAAGGTAGCCAGGTGGATCGTCCCAATAGTGTTGCAGAGCTAGCACTCGCTTCATGTGTTGTTTTCCTTTCGCTCGCTCAAGACCTTTACCGATAGGCTAGAGTACAGAGTTCTGTACTGTAATGGTACCCAAGAAAAAGCTAGTATTCAAGGGAATCTTTAAGCATTCTGTCCAGTACAGGTAATCTCGACGCTCCAGCTTTGATTGGCCTCTAACAGGAGGGGCCAGAGCAGCGTAAGGCAACTGCCCTGGTGGTTGCGTTCAAAGCCTGCTTCAGAACCGGTGACGGTCTCAATGGAGAAACGCCAGAGGGTTGCCGCTTCACTGAGAGAAAAGCCCATATCCTGCTGAATCCAGGTGTTGCCAATGTGAAAATCCTGCACCTGCAACACCTCACCTGTACTGTCAAAGTGACTATTTTCTAGTGTATGTCCCTCGACACGATAGTATGCCTGGTCGTTGCTGCCGCCGCCTAACAGGTGAATGTTCCATTCACAGGCAAATCTCGTTTGTAGACGTGATTGTCCCTTGTTGTGAATGGTGTAATGTACCGTCAATCTCTCTTCTCCAAGCGGTATGAAGAGGGTCTTCGTGAGCTGTACGGGTAAAGGGGAAAGGGCACCGGCACGTTTCACCTGCCCATCTCGTACCATGGTGATCGTCATACCACTGGCGTCCTGTTGTACCTCGGCTCTGTAGGGGAGTTCGACAAAGTTGCCCAACTCTTCAAAGCGTACCTGTGCGAAATGTTCCAGGTTGCTAGCTGGTGCAAGAAAATGGTCGATCAGGCTGTTGCGGCGATAGCGGTCGATGACAAGCAGCTTATCGAGGTCTGGTTCTTTTGTGCGAATGGTACTGTGAGGTGAGACCGGCTCAGTGTCTGTACTAGCTTGCAATTGGACTGCCGTGCTCTTAAGGGCAATAGTGGCCGCGCGCGCGCGGCGATCCTGCTCAAATTGGCGCAAGGTCTCGTGATAGCTTTCCTGGTGACGGGTCATCACGCACAGCATATTATGCATACTTCTGCGCATGTCCCACTCGAAAAGGGTACCGCCGCGCAGCGGATCGATGTAGAGGTTTTGCTGGTCACTCTCAACAATCAGTTCGTCCTGGCTATCCCGATCGAAGTCGGTGAACTCGTAGCGTTGCCAGTGTGCTGAACCGAACTGAACAGATTCGACGGCATTTTCAGCCTTGATAAGGTGATGGTAAATGGCGGAGCGTACATGGCCCATGTAGATGCCGCCGAACAGGCCATGCCAGTAGGTGTCGTTGGCCTGGGCTTTCCACAAATGGACTAGGGCCGTTTCAGGAGAAGTAGTGGCACCATAGATGGTATCATGGATACGCAGCATTTTTTTGTGCTGGTTATTTATTTCGTGATAACGAACCAGGAAGTTGCGCCAGAAGCCACCACGCATAAATTGCAGGATATCGTCGCGCTTTTCATCCTCTAACTGGTGCAAGAGCCTGCCAAAGGTATATGATTTTTGAGGCGGCAGGGCCCACTCGGTCATCTCGATATATGAGGATGTGGGGATGTAGATGCGTGATAGAGCGGGGTAGTTTTGTGCGTATTCTCCCAAAGGAGTAGTATGCAACCAGTTGCTGTTCTGCTCAAGCGCGCTAAAAAATGCCTCGACCCAGCCTGAACGGCCATCAGAACCCCAGCAATATGGAGCGGTTTCTGGCCAGCTGCCAAACTTCTCACCATCATCACCCATCACTAAAATGCGCTTCCCATCAGGCGTTGCCAGGGAATGTATGTTCTCAATGGTCTCGTACACTGGACGCCAGGGAATGGTGTAGCGTAGAGACTTACTGGTCGCATAGACCTTTAGGACGCTGCTCTGGTCTTCGGTGGCATAGTAGCCATAGAGGTCGTGATCCTCCAGACCGACGTTCTTAAAATGCACATCATCAAGGATGGTCCACTCCATTTCTGCTTCTCGCAGGAAACGTGGCAGACCCGGCTCCCAGACCCGTTCCGCCATCCACATACCAGTGGCCTTTGCCCCGAAGTTGTGTTGTATGCGTTCAGTCAGGCGGCGAATTTGTGCTACCTTATCAGCATCGGGAATGGCGGGAAGGATAGGTTCATAGTACCCGCCGCTGACGATCTCCACTTGCTTGCGCTTGACCAGGTCCGCGATACGTTCCAGAAATGCTGGTTGTGCTTCTTCCATCCAATCAAGGAGCGAGCCTGTATAGTGAAGTGAGAGGCGCACTTTGGGGTGTCGTTCCAATGCTTCCACCATCGGTAAATACGATTCCTCGTAGACTTGCTGGAAGACCCACGGGAAATTGCCAACTGGCTGGTGGTTATGGAGCAATAAACCGAGGTGAATGCTATTGGCTTGCCTGGTTGTCATGTTTCTCACCTAAAAATAGAGTAGAGGCGAAGAGACAATGCCTGTTACTCCACGCCCATTTTCTTTCACTATATCGTATGGCCTGAAAAGGGTCAAGCGAAAAAAATGTGAGCATGCTTGTCTGATGCTCTTGCCAGAATGCTCTTCTTATGGTACTCTCTGCTTGCAATAATTAAAAAACTACAAGGAGTGTATATCCCTATGGCCCAGACTGTAAATGGACAGAATAAGACACCGAAAAATACTTCACAGAAGCTAACCCGACCGGGTCAGCGGCAGCAAGAACGCCTGATGCGCCTGGAACGCCGGCGTCGACGGCGACGCATATGGACAAGCGTGCTGGTGGCTGTGGTGGTAATTGCCCTGGCGGGCCTGTCCTTCTGGCAATACCAGCGATTTGTTGCCCAGCAGGCCAGTGCTGGCAGCGCAAAAAAAACGACTGCTCATGTTGGCCCAAACTGCTCCACCGCAACTTCAAGTGTGCCTATCTATGATTCGACCCCTACGGCGGGACCTGCGAATCCACCTACCGTTGCAGGTTCACCCGCGAACAACTCGGATGGGCTGCAATGCCTGGATATCAAAGTTGGTACGGGTACGGTTGCGCAATCAGGGAGTACGGTATCAGTCGAATATACCGGCTGGCTGGCGAGCAATGGACAAAAGTTTGATAGCTCTTATGACAACGGGGGTCAACCTTTTTCTGTGACTCCGCTCGGTCAGGCACAAGTTATCCAGGGATGGAATGTAGGGCTTGTAGGTATGAAGGCTGGTGGTACACGCCGCATCATTATTCCAGCTTCACTTGGTTATGGTGCTCAAGGGTCTCCTCCCAAAATTCCAGCCAATGCAACACTGATTTTTGATGTGACCGTGTTGAGTGTTTCCTGAGACTCTCTTGACGAATCACAATTACATTGATGGTTTGACACATTATGCGATTTTCACCATAGCTTAGTTCTTCGGCAGCTTCACTGATTTTGACAGTGATCTGTAGCTGCGCGAACTTTTTGCATCCAGCGGATGCAAAAAGTTCGCGCAGCTACATGTCGAAAGACGCTTAAAAGGGGAATTACGGGTTTTTCTTTGCCCTTGACTTTTGGAAATTTGGCGGGTATACTTCTAGCAATTTGAAATCAGTTTCCAGACGTTCCACTCTGTGGAAAAGGCCAGGTATTGTCATGACCAAGAAGCACCGGGTACAAACAAGAAAAATAATGATGTTGCAGGCGTCTCGCCTGTTCCATCCCATTGATGGACCCGGTGTCACTACACCGATACGTATTCCTTCCTCATCCCGTTGATTCAGGGGTGAGGAATTTTTTTTGACCTGATGGTCTTCGCAAAACCACAGATGACAATGGCGTCGACTGTTGGTACCCAGGCGACTCAGCAGTAAGCTTGGCTTATTGTTGAGTCGAGCAGGAAGAAAATGATGACCTATCAACCTGTTGTCATTAAGTATTATTAGAGCAATGTTGGAGGTTACATGCAGCAAGTCATAACTTATCCTCAGAGCGAAACTCGGGCTATCAACGATGGTACCGGCATGATTAATGGTAGCTTCAAAGGTAAGGATATTGTCTCTCTGGATCAATTTTCTGCCGAGGATTTTCGCGTTCTCTTTTCACTAACCAACCGGATGAAGCAAATTGTTGTTAACCATGAGCCTTCCGATCTGCTGGTGGGGTATCTGGTATCGCTGCTCTTCTTTGAACCTTCCAGCAGAACTTTTGGTTCATTTGCCTCGGCGGTGAAAAGACTTGGGGGGCAGACGCTGGACATTCAAAGTCCCGAAACAGTTTCGTCTGTTGCCAAAGGAGAGACGTTTGAAGATACTATTCGCACCTTTGAAGCCTACTCTGATGCGATTGTGCTGCGCCATAAAATAGCCGGTTCAGCAAAAGTAGCGGCGGAAACCGCCAGCTCTATCCCAGTAATTAATGCGGGTGATGGCAACAATGAACACCCGACCCAGACGCTGCTTGACCTGTATACGCTATACGAACAATTGGGCAGGCTTAATAACCTGAACTGTCTAATTGCCGGAGATCCTCTCAATAGCCGCGTCATCCATTCGCTGATACGAGGTCTCTCACTCTTCAATAATAATACTGTATACCTGCTGTCACCTCCACAACTTCAGCTCACAAGGGATGATTTCTTGTTCTGGAGCGCACGGGGTATAAGAATTATCGAAATTACCAGCGAGAAGGATATTCCGGGCGACTGCCATTTCTGGTATTGGACGCGCATCCAGCAGGAACGCTTTGCCTCTCGTGAAGAATATCATGATGTGATGAAAGAGAGGTTTATCGTCACACCAAAACTTTTGCACGACTATGCAAACAAAGATATGATCCTGCTGGACCCACTGCCACGGGTAGGCACGATAGACCCGGCAGTGGATGCCGATCAACGTGCGCAATATTTCAGGTCTCAAATTCGGAATGGCCTGTACACGCGCATGGCCCTGCTGGCCCTGTTACTTGGAAAGGCATAAGGGTAAAAGTAAAAAGAAAGATCTGAATAGTTACAAAGTAAGAGGATTGAACATGCAACATCAAGTCGTAGATCGTACCTTGCTAGTCAAAGACTGTTCCAGGCTTGAAGCACTACTTGCTGGAGATTGTCTGAAACCCACACAGGGAAGATTGCTTTTAGAGGATGGGACAACCTTTGAAGGCACCTCGTTTGGATATGATAGAGCGAGTGCCGGTGAGGTTGTCTTTAGCACGGGTATGGTCGGATATCCAGAAACCTTGACCGATCCCTCCTTTGCCGGTCAAATTCTGACCCTGACCTATCCGCTCATTGGCAACTACGGGGTACCAGACCCTTCTACATGGGAAGATAATAAAATACATGTAGCTGGGCTGATCGTTTCAAATTATATCGATACCCCTTCGCATGTACAGAGCAGCATGAACCTCGGTACGTGGCTGAGGAAGGAGAAGATACCCGCTTTAGAAATCAAAGATACCCGCCTGCTTACAAAGCATATTCGCACGCATGGCACCATGCTGGGTAAGATTGTTTTTGATACAGATATTCCTTACTATGATCCCGATGGCGACAACCTGGTTGCGCAGGTCTCGGCTGATGGGATGCTACAAGAGGGCAGTGGGGATATCGCGATTGTGCTGATTGACTGCGGCGCGAAGCACAACATTGTACGCTGTCTGCTTGCGAGAAACGTGCGCGTTCTCTCCGTACCCTGGGATTATGATCTCTTTTCACAGGCGCATGGCATTCACTTTGATGGCATTATCATCTCCAATGGGCCTGGCAATCCGAAAATGGTGGGTAAGACAATCCAGACCATTCGGAAGGCCCTGAAAAATAAAGTTCCCACGCTGGGTATTTGCCTGGGCCATCAAGTGCTTGCGCTTGCGGCTGGCGGCGACACCTATAAGCTGAAATTTGGGCATCGGAGCCAGAACCAGCCCTGTCTCCTGCATGGCTCGAAGCGTTGCTACATTACCACACAGAATCATGGCTTTGCCGTCGGCGTGTTGCCAACGGATTTTTCTCCCTGGTTTGTCAACGCCAATGACGGCAGCAATGAAGGCATGCAGCATACCCGCTATCCCATTCTCTCGGTACAATTCCATCCAGAGGCAGCTCCTGGCCCAGAGGATACCGAGTGGATCTTCGACTACTTTCTGGAGAGAGTAAGGCGAGGGTAAGGATGGTAACGAACGTGAAATCGCTGCGGAAAGTGCTTGTGCTGGGAGCAGGTGCCCTCAAGATTGGGCAGGCCGGAGAGTTTGACTACTCCGGCTCCCAGGCTCTCAAAGCATTACAGGAAGAGGGCATCTCCACCGTCCTGGTCAATCCCAATATCGCCACCATTCAGACCTCGAAAGAGCTAGCAGACCAGGTCTATTTCTTGCCAGTAACCGCCTTTTTCGTCGAGAAAATTATCGAGAAAGAACGCCCCGATGGTATTCTGCTCTCCTTTGGAGGGCAAACGGCACTGAATTGTGGCGTTGAATTGTTTCACAAGAGGGTGCTGGAAAAATACAATGTCAAAATTCTAGGTACTCCCATCTCGGCAATTATTCTCACTGAAGATCGAGAGGCTTTTGCGCAGCACCTGCATAGCATCAACATTCCCGCACCTCAGAGTAGGAGCGCGGAAACCCTTGAAGATGCTATCAAGATTGGCACAGAAATTGGATTTCCGGTCATGGTGCGTGCTGGCTATGCACTGGGCGGCCAGGGTTCCGGTATCGCCCGCCATGTCGAAGAATTGGAACACATCGTCAGCGGTGCCCTGGCCTTTGCTCCCCAGGTACTCATCGAGCAATACCTGCATCATTACAAGGAGGTAGAGTACGAGGTGGTGCGGGATGTCCACGACAACTGTATCACCGTCTGCAACATGGAGAACATGGATCCACTGGGTATCCATACGGGCGAGTCCATTGTGATCGCTCCCAGCCAGACGCTCAGCAATGCCGAATATCATACACTGCGCACTGCTTCTATCGAGATTGTTCGAAGCCTGGGCATTGTCGGGGAATGCAACGTGCAGTTTGCCCTCAACCCCAGAACCCTGGCCTACTACGTGATTGAAGTCAACGCACGACTCTCCCGCAGTTCTGCTCTTGCCAGTAAAGCCACCGGCTATCCACTGGCCTATGTCGCGGCCAGGCTGGCCCTTGGCTACGGATTGACAGACCTCACCAATAAAGTCACGGGCGTCACCCAGGCGTGTTTTGAACCCAGCCTGGACTACCTGGTGGTAAAAATTCCGCGCTGGGACTTAGAGAAATTCAAAGGTGTGGACGAGACCATCGGCACCGGCATGAAATCTGTCGGCGAGGTCATGGGTATTGGCCGCACATTTGAAGAGGCCTTTCAAAAAGCTATTCGCATGTTAGACCTGGATTTTGAAGGTGTGACCTCGGATAAAGTCTTTGCTCAGGGCGAGAATGTGGCCGATATCATCACCAAATATCTCTATACACCAACTCCTAAACGCATGTTTGCCCTGGCCCTGGCGATGCGCGACCATATCTCCGTTGAAAAAATTGCCGATATCACCGGCATTGATCCCTGGTTTCTCTATCGCATTAAACATATTGTGGATGTAGAGCAGGAGATGCAAGCCGACAAGCACCTTTCTCCGTCCCGGCTGCTGGCACTCAAACAGATGGGGCTATCAGATAAACGCATTGGAGAGCTGATCGGCAAAACAGAGTTGCAGATACGCGCGCTGCGCAGACAGTACGATGTGACCCCTTCTGTGTTTCAGATCGATACTCTTGCTGGCGAATTTCCCTCGGACACCAATTATCTCTATATGACCTACAATGGGCAGCACCATGACGTATCGCCTACTGGTGATGAGGGTGTGATTGTGCTGGGATCAGGCCCCTATCGTATAGGCTCATCCGTGGAGTTTGATTGGACGAGCGTCAGTGCTGTGCAGGCACTTCAAAAGCATCACAAACGCTCCATCGTGATTAACTGTAACCCCGAAACGGTCTCAACGGACTACGACATCTCTGATCGGCTGTATTTTGAGGAACTCACCTTTGAGCGTATCGCCGACATCTGTGAATTTGAGTCTCCTCACGGTGTAATCGTCTCCGTGGGTGGGCAGACTCCCAATAACCGCGTCAAGGCTTTGCAGAGCTATGGTATACCTATCTTAGGAACGGATGCCATGCATATCGACCAGGCGGAAGATCGCAACAAGTTTTCCAGGCTGCTGGACATGCTCGGCATTCGCCAGCCGGAATGGAACACCTTTGTCAACATAGCTGAACTGACTTTATTCGCGGAACGGGTGGGCTATCCGGTGCTTGTACGGCCATCCTACGTCCTCTCAGGTAGTGCCATGAATATCTGCTATACCCAGGAGGATTTGGAGCAGTACACCAAAGAAGCGGCAGCGGTTTCACCGGAACATCCCGTCACTGTGACCAAGTTTTTTGAGAAGGTCAAAGAGATCGAACTCGACGCGGTAGCCCAACGTGGGCAGATCAAAGCCCTGGTAATCTCCGAACACATCGAAAATGCAGGGGTGCATTCCGGTGATGCGACGATTGTGCTACCGCCCCAGGATATCAATGCCGAGACTCGGGGCAAGATAGAAGAGGTTGGTCGAGCCATCGCTAAAGCCCTGGAGATCACCGGACCATTTAATATTCAATTCCTCGCCAAAGACAACCAGGTCTATGTCATCGAGGTCAACCTGAGGGCATCGCGCACCTTCCCTTTCATCTCAAAAGTCACGGGAGTCAACTTGATCGAAATCTTTGTTGACGCCCTCTTTGAACAAGAGGTTGCGGCAGTTACCATGCCCTCACTTCACTTTACCGCGGTCAAAGCACCACAGTTCTCATTTTCACGATTGACAGGAGCTGACCCGGCCCTACGTGTGGAGATGGCCTCAACGGGCGAGGTAGCCTGTTTTGGCGAGGATGTCGAAGAAGCCTATCTCAAAGCCATTCTTGCCACCGGTGGAGGCATTCCCAAAACGGGTATCTTTATCAGCCTGGGT
>Ga0209701_10002570_pt1 | contig 11811 bp, 9 predicted proteins | sample CZO8metaG_4_FD_188356 | JGI IMG/M metagenome (GOLD analysis project Ga0209701, IMG submission 188356) | Vadose zone soil microbial communities from the Eel River Critical Zone Observatory, Northern California, USA - CZOApr15con2H3.8 metaG... | ecosystem: Environmental > Terrestrial > Soil >...
CCGGAGCCACCAATCCCACGACTCCTCCGTGTCGAGCCACCGCAGCGGGCGGTCGCCACTCGATCCTGAAGTCTGATGCACGCGCACGAAGCGCTCCATGGGATAGGTCAGGTTCGTCCCGAACGGTGGATGGGCCGCCTGGTCATCGATCAGCTCGACCTTGGTGGTCAGCGGCAGGCGTTCGAAACCGTCCCATCCGTGCACATCGTGCAGTCGATCTCGCCAGAACCCATTGGATGTAAGTACGTTGGCGAGCCCCGCCCGAAGCTTCCGCATTTGCAGGTCCCGGAGCTCGTCCGGATCGGTCCTCGAATGCGCGGTCGCGGTCAAGGGCTTCATGTTAGTTCGGGAATCGTCCGTGGGCGGACTAACCTAACGGCAGTCCTCTCGCCAGATTGCAAGGCAAGAAGTTGAAAGTCAGATGAGCACGACTTTCCAGGTTGAAGGTGGTTGAAGCTCAAAGGCAGATTCTCCCGGGGGTGAGCTAATGCGAGCGTTTGCTTACGACACCTATGGCGGTCCAGGTTCCATTCACGAATTGCCCGATCCGACACCAGAGGCGGGACAGGTGCGGGTGCGCGTACGAGCAGCTTCCCTCAACCCGTTCGACAATTTTGTCGTCCAGGGCTATATGAAGGACCGGATACCGACCCAGTTGCCACTTGTTCCGTGCGCCGACCTCTCGGGCACTGTCGACATGGTCGGACCCGAAGTCGAGGACTTCAAGATCGGGGACCAGGTCTTCGGCATCACCGGCAGGATGATCGGTCAGGGCACCCTCGCCGAGTTGACTGTAGCTTCGTCGACCACCATCGCCAAGCGCCCCGCCACCATCCAGGACACAGAGGCCGCCGCCATGCCGCTTGTCGGCGCGTCCGCGCTAATGTCAGTGGAGGCCGCCGACGTGAGATCAGGGGACGTGGTCGTGGTCGTAGGCGCCTCGGGTGGGATCGGTGGCTACGCGGTGCAGCTGGCCGCGGTTCGCGGTGCTCATGTCGTCGCTGTGACCAGCAAAGGTCATGAGGAGTACGTCAGAAAGTTGGGGGCACAGGAAGTCATCGATCGCGGCGCCGGCGATGTTCTGGAGGCGCTCAAGTCGCGCCACGCCGGCGGTGTGGCAGCGATCATCGACACCATTAGCGATGCGCCGACGCTGGCGCGGCTCAGCGAAGTCGTCCGGAAAGGCGGAACGGTGACCTCGATGCGGGGTGCCGCGGCCGCCGACGAGCTCGGCAAGCGAGGAATCAACGCTGTCAATATCGGCACCCAGGTCAATACCGCGCGTCTGGGCGAACTCGCTCGCCTGAGGACCGAAGGCAAGCTTCAATCGCCGCAGATCCGAACTTTCACGCTCGACCGCGCGGGGGATGCCTTCATTGCGATCGGTCAGGGCGGAGGCGGCAAGCTGGTGGTGACAATCTAAGCGCCTAGCGAGCGGCGCCCTCGGACCCGACCTTCAAGGCATCGGTGCCAAATCGCCTCACGCGATCGGGAAATGCATCTCCGAACGCCGTCTCGGCGAGCGAAGGAAGGCCGTTTGACGCGCCTCAGCCGATCTTGCACAAGAAAATCTTGGCTCCCCTTAGTGGACGCTCTTCGAACTTTTCTCCTCGCTTCGAGCCCTGAGCTTCTCCAATCGTCAATGGTGTTCCGTTAGCCCCAAAAAATACGCGGCGGGTCGCAACGGGGGCGAGATGAAATCGACCAGGGCTAGGTTTCATCTCCAGGCACCGGTTTGGTCAGGTACGTCTGCACTGTCGGGCGTACGAGGCGACGAGCGAATCGATGTTTGCGCTGGCAAACGGATCACGTATCGAGCCATGGCAAGACCCAATAGCTCTGAGCTGATCAACGCCTCGGCGGAGGGACAGGTGTCCGGGTTCCTCCGGCACAGGGAGTGGCGGCGTCCCACGGAGGACGCCGCCACAGGTCACACCGTCAGAGACCGGGGCACGTGCCCGGATCAGGAACGTCGATTCTCGCCGAGCCGCCCGAAGGCACGCGCGGGAAGGTGACATACAGCACGTACGGAATCGCGCCGGTGTTAACCACGTCGTCGACTTCGCCAGGTCGCTCAATAAACGCCTGCCCTGCCGAGTAAGTGAAAATCTGGCACTGGCTGCCGACGGATTTGTAGACGGTGAGGTTACCCTGGTGGACCACGATAATCGCTCCACCTGGATGCGAGTGCCATCCCGAGGAGCCCTCGGGGATCACCGTGATCTGTGACACGACGATGTCCGTTCCCATTTCAACCGGGAGGGTCCCCTCAGACTGGTCGGTGCCTCGTGCGAGGAGCACGTTGTTCAGGCCGGACGGTGGTGTCGCCAGGACGTCGCCACCGTAAGCCGCTAATCCCACAATGCCTAGCAGAAATAGGGCCCAAGACAGTTTCGATTTGAAGAATCTCATTTGCTCTCCTTCTTCTCAGATGTGATGGCTTCGACAACGCGGAACGGATCGAGCTCGGCGCGCTGCGCCGCAAGCGCGGCGTAGCCGCCGGAAGGTGCGTCGAAGACGAAGAAGCAGATCTCGTCTTCGGGCACAAGGATCGAGCGCTCGAAGCGGACGCGGGTTCCCTCTCGAGTCAGTTCATCGGCCGCCGAGCGCGCACGCCGCGTGCGAGCTGTTCGCTCTCCCGCCCGGCCGCGCGGGAGATACGTCTCGACGAGGTAGCTCGGCATGCGGCCAAGCTAGACCCCCGGCGACGCGAAGGAAACGTAAGAACCGCTGATCTTTAATGCAGGCGGCGCGCAAGCTCGGTGCGGGAACGGACTCCGAGCTTGGCGTAGATGTGCGTCAGGTGGCTCGCGACTGTGCGCTCGCCGAGAAACAGCGAAGCGGCGACCTCCTGGTTGGTGCGGCCCTCGGCCACAAGCGCGGCGACGCGACGTTCGGCCTCGGTGAGCTCATCTTTGTTTGCCGGTGGGCGGCCTCCGATGCGAGCCAGCTCGGAACGCGCTTTGGCCGCCCACAGCGGCGCGGGCAGCCGGTCGAAAATCTCCTTGGCGCCTTCGAGGTACGCGCGCGCGGCCGCGCGCTGCTTGGCGCGTCGCTGGTTGGCGCCGAGGGCGAGGAGAGTGCGGGCGTGCTGGAAAGGGTCCTGCGTCCGCTCGTGCTCTCGCAGGGCTCGCTCGAATTGCTGTTGCGCGCCGGTCATGTCACCGCGCGCCGCCAGTAGGAGCGCGCGGCACCGCGCCGTGATCGCAAGAGCCCAGGAACGGTCGAGCGCGCGGGCGCGCTCCTCCCACGGCGACAGCTTCTCCTCTGCTTCCCTCAGGTCGCCGACTGCGATCAGCGCTTCGAGTGTGTCCGCGAGCTCGAAACGGTGGCCCGGCTCGAGGAGCATCGCGGCGTCACGGATTTCCCAACCCCTTCTCAGGTACTGGAGTGCCTTTTCGGGCTCGCCACGCGAGAGCTCAATGAAGCCGAGGACCGCTCGATGCCCGGATTCGGCAATCCGAACCCCCTCGGCCTCCGCGCGAGCGAGGGCGCGCGTTGAGAGCCTGCGAGCTTCTTCGACCATCCCGCTGTGAGCCGCCACCATGGCGGCTGGAAGCTCCGCGATCGGCTGTGATCCTTCGATTCCAAACTCTGTCCGGATGGCAAGCGACGCCGCGGCGTGGCGGGCCGCCAGCGCCCAGTTGCCGGCCCGTAGTTCGAGCATGCTGAGGTACCAGAGGGCGTCCTCCTGCTGGCGATTGTCCGCGGCGGCCAGCTCGGCGCGCCATCGTTCGAGCACATGCCTCGCCTCGTCAAGCCGGCCCGACCAGATGAGCTGGTAGACGAGCGCATTGGTTGCCGCACTTGTCTTCTGTGACGAAGGAAGGGACCGCTCGATCGCCAGCGCTTCCTCCATCTCATCGTCCGAGGAACCGAGGCCGCTGCGCGAATGGAGGAGGCAATACATCGCGAGCGACCGGGATCGCAGCGCGGGTTCACCCGCGCTCGTTGCCGCCTGCACGGCCAGTTCGGAATGCTCGAGGCCGGTCTTTCCGTCCTCAGTGTCCTTCGTCAGATCAGCGAGACTCAGATGGATCTCTGCCAGGAGTGCTGCGTCGCCCTCAGCTTCCCCGAGGGCTTCTCGGAAGCGGACCACCCCTTCGCGCGCGCCGACGAAAGACTCCTCGGCGCGAGCGAGGGCCACCAGCACCCTCGCGCGTTCTACTCCGGGCAGCGCGGTCTTGCGTGCATGGTCCAGGAGCGCGATCGCTCGTCGGCCGTCGCCCGCGTCGCAAAGCTTCTCGGCGTAATCCAGCATGCGTCTCCGCTTGTCTTCGTGATCAGCATCCGGAGTCACGCGTAGCGCCAGCTCGGCCAACTCGGCGCTCGCCATCGGTGCCCCGCGGAGGGTGGCTGCTGCAGAGGCTGCATCGAGCGCGTCGGCGATCTTTGCGTCCGGCCCGGTGGCAGCGAGTGCGAGGTGGCGAGCTCGCGCTATCGGATCGTCTACCGTCCTCGCCAGCCCGCTGTGCGCGTTTCGCCGGTCCTCGAGTGACGCGCTGGCGTAGACAGCCGACGCGAGCAGGGGATGGGAGAAGCGAACAACACCCTCGGACTCCTCGACCACGCGCGCCTTGAATGCAGGTGCGAGCGACTTCATCGGAAGCTGCCGCGCCATCGGCCGCCCATGTGTAGCCACAAGCAGCAGTGCATCGCGCGCAGCTTTGGGTAGGCCCTTGAGCCGGACCTCGAGCAGCCGCTCCAGGCTCTCCGACATCGGAATCGGCTTTGTCAGGTCGTCGGTCAAGTCGAGCGTCCGGACTAGCTCGAGTGCGTAGAAGGGATTGCCCCCGGATGCCTCGTGGATGCGCAGGACGGCGGGCCGCGGCAACGACCTGTCGAGCCGGTCGTGCAGGAACTTCTGCATCGCGCCGAGGCTGAGCGGGCCGATCGCGATGCTCTCTGTGTCGATCGCCTGTTCAAGGTGAGTGACCTGGCTGCCGCGCCGAGCAACGAGAGCCAGAACCTGTTGGGTGCCTATGCGACGAAGCGCGAATGCGAGCGCTCGGGCCGATGAGTCATCGAACCACTGGACGTCGTCGATCGCGATGAGCAGCCGCTGGTCTCGGGCAAGAATGTCGAGCGCATCACGAATCGCGACCCCGAGTGCGCGCGAATCGTGCCGGTCGTCCTGCGTGTCCTCGCGAAGCAGCGCCGCAGCGAGGGCTCGTCGCCTTGGTGGCGATAACGTCGGCAGCACAGTATCGGCAACGCCCTCCAGAAGGTCACCGAGACCGACGAATGCCAGGGCGAGCTCGGCTTCCGCGGGGCGCGACGTAAGGACGCGAACTCCACGTGCGCGGGCATGCTCGACCCCCTCTCTCCAGAGCGTCGACTTGCCGATCCCTGCCTCACCCTCGAGGACCAGCCCTCTGGGCGCGCGTCCGGCCGCGTCGATGAATGCATCGACCTTGGCGAGCTCCTGCTCCCTGCCTATGATCTCGGCGGCCATCGGACCGGCACATGGTGACACCGGCAGGCGGGAGCTCGCCGGTCCCAATGGACAACGCGGCTAGCGCTGATGGTTAGGTCGCACCTTCAGCTCCCATAAGGGCGCCGGCGCCACACGGCTGACAGACATGTCGAAACCCGCAGTCGAGATTGCGATTCGGTAATCAGATCTGGCTCCGGACCAGGGATTCGAACCCTGAACCTTGCGGTTAACGGATCGCTGCGCCCCGTTCAGAAATGGCAGCTCGAACTCAGTGAGTGCCACCGAGTATCACCAATTGGCACTGTTTGCCAGCGGCGTTGCTGTAAGGATTGGGCAGAGATAGAGGCAACGAAGTTGCGTTGCTAGCGGGAGACTATGGCTGCTTCCGCTGACGGCTTCGGCCGGCCAGTCTGTTGCAGCGCGTGGAGCGAAGCTAGCCAGAGAAGGACTACTCCGACGAGGGCGGAGTCCGACCAGACCTCGAACACGCCCGGGAAGCCAAACCCCACAGCGAACGCGTTCGTGAAGGCCAGGTAGACGGGGCCGATCAAGAGCCAGCTCGCTGCAACCGACGCGACCAGTCCGCGCGATCCCTCTCGCAGACCCCAGTCGAGGAGAACGATCATCGGCAGCAAGAGGAGGACCAGCTGGCCGGCCCACACGAGGGTTAGAAGCAATGGCGTGGCCGCAAACGTAGCCGCCAGCTCTAGGGCCCGCCCCGCAGGATCGGGCCGCGGACTCCGCAAGCGCCAGGCAGTCGCAACGAGTACTACCGCGCCGACCGTTGCAGTCAAAACAAGCACGGTTGTATCCACTCCGCGACCCTGCAGATAAAGACTCTGCGGGTGGAATATGCGGGCCAGCGCGCCGAGCGGAGCCACGTTCATCTCCTCACCGGAACCACGCCCCACAGTCGGCAGAACCTGGAACAAGTACTCGTGTAGAAGGCCAGGAACGGCGACGGACCAGAGCACCGCCCACGTGCCAAGCGCGAGCACGACCAACAACCACCGCCTGCCCCACAATCCGAGCAGCAGCACAGGCGCCTGGACTAGCTTGATGGCAAGCCCCAGCCCGAGCGCCAGCGCGCCCCACCAGCGGTCACCGCGTCTCCATGCCACCAGCAGGAGCCCGCTAAGGAGCAGGAGCAGGACCTGCAAGTTTCGGTTTTGAATTTCGATCAATGTCGGCGCGAAGCTCACCGACATCAACCCGATCAGGGCGCGGAGCTGCCAGTCCTTCACGATGAGTGTCTGCACCATGACCCAGATGAAGAGGCCGAGGCAAATGTTGGCCGCGACGAGCGCGAACCCGTCAACCACAGAGGCATCGAATCGTCCGAACGGTTGCATCATCCATAGTGGGAACGGTGGATAGACCGCACCCGCCGCGCCGAGCCAGCCCTGCGTGTGCCCCGAGCAAAATCCTGTGCTGCACTGGTAGGGATCGCCGCCCGCGGCGATGACTCGCGCACCCTCCAGGTAGACCTGGCGAAAGTCGTTGCTCTCGTTTCGGACAAAGGGCGAGACGAAGCCATTCCAGATATAAGCCAGGCCGATCGGCACACCGGCCAGGATCAGGAGTGCGCTTCTGAACCGCCGGTTAGCCATCGCGCGGCCCCAGACCAGGTGCCGAGATCCGTCGGGCCGAGGCACCGGTCGGGGCTGAATCGCTGTCAATTTGGAGGCTGTGGCCACTGGCGTCGCCTATTTTGGGGCGCTATGCCCGCTGATCGGCGGTCTTAGCCAACCTGGAGCGCGCGGACTCGAACCGAGCTCCATCCGCAGGGGTCGGCGCTCCTTGAATTTGGTCCCCGCGGCTGCTCAGGTGCCCCTCCTGATCCGAGTTGCCGCTCCCTTCGTGTCCTCCTGATGCCGGGAATCCGAGATCCGGCTTTGGCCCAGATTCATCTCCTCCAGCAGCGGAGTTCTGCAAGGTGGAAGTCCTCCCCGCCGAGCAGGGAGGACCTCCGAGGGGTCTAGACGTTGGTCGTCAGCTGCGCGCCGTCGGGCAAGAGGTACGTGGCGGCGACGATCAGCTCGGTGCTTCCGCGGTTGAATGCCTGCAGCGTCTGGCCGGGAGTCTCGCTGAAGCTGTCTCCCACGTTGTAGATCTTCTCTGTCCCGTCGCGGTTCAGTGTGACCTGGCCCTGAAGGACCGTGATCACGCCAGGCCCGCCGTGGCGGTGCTTAACCGTCTGCGAACCCGGTGCGAAGTCGAGCACCTGCTGGACCAGGCTGTACGGGCCGCTCAAGCTCGGCGAGTCGAGGGTGAAGCTGTAGAGCGTCTTGTTGGGAATCGCCGGCGCCGGCGACCCGGCAACCGCCACCGTCGGTTTCCCGCCATGCGCCACCGGATAAGCGACCACCGTCATCGCGTCCACGGAGCCCATGTTGAAGGCCTGAACGGGTTGGTTGAGTGGTTCGTGGATCACGTCTCCGGCCGATGACTGCTGCTCTCCGGAAGGCGTCTTGAGGGTGATCTGGCCCTGGAGCACCGTGGCCAGGAAGGATGTCGGGTGCTTGTGAACCGCGCTCGCAGCGCCAGGAGCGAAATAGAGAATCGACTGGATAAGGTCGATCGACCCGGTGGCGGTCTGCCCGGGTAGGGTGTTCTTGTACTTGACTGCCGGCGCCGGCGGCTTCGCCGCGACATTGGGGACGCTTCCACCGCATGCGGCCAGCAAGGCGGCCGCGACGAGTAGGACTGGTAGCAAGACTCTCTTCATTCGGGATTCCTCCTAGATTCCTTGGCCGTGCCCACGGCTCGGCTGACGTCTGGAGGCTGACGCCGGGCGCCGCCCGCGTCATTGGTAGAAGTACCGGGATTGGTACCGGACTTCGGTACCGATTTCTCAACCCCCTCGACCAGGCACTCGTTGCTATGCTCCTGCGCGATTCCTTGTGGTGGCGCCTAGTCTCACCCGCCGCGAGCGAGAGGTGGCAATCCTTGTCGGTCAAGGGCTGACGAACCGGGAGATCGCCACCCGGCTGTTCATCTCTGAGCGCACGGCGGAGAGCCACGTCGAGCAGATCCGGGGCAAGCTCGGTTTCCACACCCGCGTGCAGATCGCAACCTGGGTCGTGGCGGGCTCACCCGGCGAGGGCGGTCCTGCATCCAGCGTGCTGGCGGCGGCGCAAACTGGGCCTGGCCGAGCTAGGCGCCGTCTCTCGCGTCGCGTTGCCGTCGCAACCAGCGTCGGCGTAGTTGCAGTCCTCCTGGGTGGACTCACGCTCGCATTTGCATTGTTGTCGCCACCGACGGCGGTCGGTCCCCGCGTCGTAACCGTAGCCGGCACGGGAGCACGAGCGTTTTCCAATGACGGACGCCTGGCGTCCGCCTCGGCGCTGGTGCGTCCTCTTGCACTCGCGGTCCGACCGACCGGTGAAATTTATATCGCCGAGGGAAACCGGATTCGCGAGGTCACGAAGGACGGGCTGATTCGCACCTTCGCAGGCACTGGCACCGCAGGGAATGGCGGTGATGGTGGTCCAGCCGCACAGGCGCAGCTCGACATGCCTCAGGGTTTGGCCGTGGACAGCACGGGCAACGTCTACATCGCCGACACGCTCAACCATCGAGTCCGGCGTGTTAGTGCGGACGGCACAATCACGACTGTCGCGGGCACCGGCGAAGCCGGCTACACGGGCGACGGGAAATCCGGGCGCGACGCCAGGCTGAATCTTCCGACCGGCCTAGCGATCGGCTTCGGCGACACCCTCTTCATCGCCGACACGGGAAACAACGTGGTTCGCCAGATTGCGCCGGACGGCGCTATCCACACGGTCGTCGGCACCGGTGAAGCGGGGTACCGCGGTGACGCAGGGGATGCCCTCGATGCGGTTCTCCACGCCCCCAGCGGCATTGCCTTTGATGGCGAAGGAAACCTCTATATCGCCGATACCCTGAACCAGCGCGTGCGACGCGTCGACGTGAACCATCAGGTCGCGACGGTTGCTGGGACGGGCGCGACAGGCTACCTGGGCGATGGGCGCCATGCCAGCTTCGCGGAGTTGAACCTGGCCACCAATCCTCTCGAGGGCATGGGCCAGTGCCTCGCAGTGGATTCGCGAGGAGATGTGTTCATCGCGGACGCGCTGAACCACCGAGTCAGGCGCATTGACGTGAGTGGCACGATCAGCACGATCGCGCAGATGCGTACTCCTCTAGGCGTGGCTGTGGATGGGCAGGGACTTGTCTTTGTCGCGGATGCCGAGGACAACCGCGTCAGCCGCATCGGGTGATCAGGCTGCCGGTGGCTTCTCGAGCGGCACCTCGAAGTCTTTACCGACCGCGGTGGTGATGAATTCGAGGAACACCGTCTGACCCGCTGCACCATTCGTCTCCTGGAGCGCAACGTCTGGCAGAAAGTAAAGACCCTCGTCGGCGCTAAGGGTGACTGAGTTCCGGTGCGCACTCTTGATTGTCAGCGAGCCGGTTAGCACGTAGAAAGCCGCCAGGCCGCCGAACGTGTGTGCGCCGGTTGTTCCGAGCTTCGCCAGAGTGACTTGACGGAGCACCTGCGAGTAGGCAACCTGCGGCAAAGACTGACGGGCGATGTCGTCGCTTTCATACGTGGGCCGCGCCGTTTTGTCGACAAGCGATTGGCCGCGAGCTGAACTTGGCCAGATCGCGATGGAGTACCACACGCTTGGATCCACCGGTCCGGGGTTGATATGTACGTGCGCCACGCTCTGGTGAAACTTCGCCTGGCCGGCCACCAGGTCGAGAGGCGGCTTGCCGTTGAGTACCAAGCGGTGCGCGCCGGCCTCGACATAAACGACGCTGGCGACGTGTTGCTTCGAGACGATGTCATAGCCGACCGGTTGTGCGAACCGAATAAACCGGATGTAGACCGGACCGGTCGGAAGGCTGTCCAGCTTGCCCGCATCGAGCGCCTTGACTGCGGCGCCGCGGGCAAGTGCTTCCGGGTTCGGGGAAGCGGTGGCAGGGGTCGAGCACGCGGAAAGGGCAAATGCGATCGCCAGCAGCGCGGTTAGCTTCATGTTCATGGCATCCTGAGCCGCCAACCGTAACGAGTCAAATCGGATCGCCGAGCTGTACTGGCAGCAAGTCGTTCAGGCGATCGGCAGCTGCTCGTGGTTCGGCCCACACCGATCTCAGGTCGAGGGCGGCGCATCCTCTTGCATCCGCTCGACCCATTGCGCTCGCCACTTAGGCGCAGAGATCGGCGCGCCAAAGTAATCGGTCTGGCGCACGATCAGCCCGTCCTTGAACTCGAAGATGTTGACTGCCTGCCAGATCGAGCCATCCGGATATGCGAGCACGGTCTCCGCGACGCAAAAGTCAGGTCCTTCATGGATGCGCCGGATGGTGGGCATAGGAAGTCCCGGATGGTTCTCATTGATCAGGCGAGCGTTCTGTTTGCCACGCGTGCGCTCGCCCATTTGATGCCATTCCTGGATGAAGTCGCCATGCCGGATGTCGCTTAGCGCGGGAAAATCGTGGGCGCGAACAGCGGAAAAATAAGCCTCGACAACCTGTCTGTGGGTCTGCATATCGTCTCCTTGTGACTCAGCTGCCCGCCGCAACCGATTCCGTCTCCTTGTCGTCGTTCGCGAAGGCATAGGCCACCGCCTGTTCAACTGTCATCGCGTGTCCTTCCGCTCGGGCGACGACCTCCGCCTCGGACAGAGCTTCATCCGTCCTCCATCCCTCACGGACGCCAACCACCGTCCCCAAACCAGCGCCGCTCGAGACCTCGTGCGCGGCCGAGGCGCCGGCAAGCCGCGCCGCCCTAAGGCGGTCGCCTTGCTGGCGCGCGACCTCGGAAAGCTGGTCAAGGACCAGTACGATGCCGCTCACATCGTCCGCGGCGGCAAATATCTTCAACGCTTGCAGGCTTCGGGGCCTTGCGACACCACTCTCATTCATCTTCAAGGCGATCGTGGAGCGCACGAACAGCGCCCAACCCGTTCCGAAACGATCGCCGAGTCGTTCATACACGGTGATGGCCTCCTCGGTTGGCGCAACTGCGGCGGCAAAGTCGCCCGAGCCGTAGTAACACTGGCCCAGGGCCCAGAGGCAGTTGGCGATCCCGTGTTCGTCGCCGAGCTGGCGAAAGATTGGCAGCGCCTCCTCGAGCAGAACGCGGGCTTTCGGGATGTCACTTCTGGTCACGCTGCCAGGGAACGAGTCGTTGTAGAGCGCGTTTGCGATCTCGCGCGCATCACCATTGGCTCGCGTCAGCGCGAGGCACTCGTCGTAATAGGCTTGGCACGCGTCCATGTCGCCTTGCCAGTAGGCGACCCCGCCGGCTGCTTCCAGGGCATTCGCCCGATCCAGGGGGTGATCGTGTGTTGCCGGCATGGCCAGGATCGCATCTAGCCGAACCCGACCTTCGCGCAGATGTG
>Ga0209701_10002574_pt1 | contig 11799 bp, 10 predicted proteins | sample CZO8metaG_4_FD_188356 | JGI IMG/M metagenome (GOLD analysis project Ga0209701, IMG submission 188356) | Vadose zone soil microbial communities from the Eel River Critical Zone Observatory, Northern California, USA - CZOApr15con2H3.8 metaG... | ecosystem: Environmental > Terrestrial > Soil >...
AATCGGCAGATGAAAACCGCCAATGGGCATCATCTGATGGCGGGCGTTGGGGGGGTAACGGGGGGCGGAAAGTGTTTGGGTGGGGAGGGTATGATAGTGACAATCGCGTCACGCTTCCTCCACATCCAGAGACCAGCATGGAGAATTTACTGGAACAAAGTGAGAGGCGCGAAGAATTGAGCCTTGCCCTGGCGACGTTGCCTGAGCTTGACCGCTATTTGATTTACCAGCGTTACTTCAAATTTGCCAGTACAGAGGAATTGGCGGCGAAGACGGGATTGACCCGCCATGCTGTCGATACACGGCTCTGGCGGGCGCGGAAAAGCTTACGTGGGACGCTCAAGGAGCATGCATATGAGTATGAGCGAATTTGACGGACAACTGAATACATGGGAGGGAGATTTTTCCACCCTCTCAACTCAAGGCTATGATCTGCCTGCTGATTTCAGTGAGGAAGATATTGCCTTTGCTCAAGAACTGGATATGCTCTTTGCGCCTCACAAAGAAGAGATTCCACCATACTTTGTACAAACGCTGTTGGAGTCTGATGATCCTCGTTTTCAGCCAGTCGAGTATGGTTTTGAATATAAAACTCGCGCTCGTGTACTGCGTCGGCTCAAATTGCGCCACCGTCTCTTTTACTTTGGTCGCCCTTCACTCCAAGCTCTGGCCAGCTTTATTCCTCTACGGCGTTCGCTTGTAGCTATCGCCTCTTTAATGCTTTTTGTGTTAATGACTGTGATACTCACGGCTCCCTCGTTTGCTTCGGGCATGGCAATTTTATTGCATGGTGGCAAGGCTGGCGTTCTACTCACGCATAGTTACCCTGCTAATGTCAAATCTGCTCCTGTTGCTACTAATCTGCAAGGCGATCCCGATACCAAGCCCATGATGAGTTTGTTTGATGCGCAACAATCGCTCCATGACTGGAATATGTATATGCCTCAAGTGGTACCAGATAAGTACAAGCTAACCGATACATACATCTATCAAGAACCACAGCAGAGCTGGGCTGATGGTCCCTTTATGGAGTTTGATTTCTCTCTCACTGGGGGCACGGTGCATGGTACTGGGCAACTGGCTGTTCGCGAATTCAAACTTAAGAACGACAGTGTATTTCTTGTAGCGAAGGACGGTGCTGCTGAGGGTATAAAAATTGATAAACAAAATGGCCTTGCTCAGGCAGTCTATGTAGATGGCCAATGGGTATTGCATGACAAGATCTTCCCTGTTTGGGTCTATGGGCAGCGCAGTGAACTGATTTATCAGAAAGATGGTATCGTTTTCTGGATCGTGGGAGACCAGCGGGATGGTATCAATAAAGATGTATTGCTCAAGGTCGCTAACTCGCTACAATTGATCCATGTCAGTCGCCTTATACCTGTAGGTAGCCAGAGCAATATCAACACTGTGACTCTTCTTAATGGAGATATCAACGGGCCGTTTACAGGTGATGTCCTTGCAATCTTCCCTGACGGTAGTGGCGTTGGCACCTACCTGAGCGTCACTGGTTCCGAAGAAACCCATACAAGCCAGCCTCCAGGATTACATGTAAACTGAGTATCATGAGAGGGACTTGCATGGTGGACGCATTGCCTGCGGGCAAGAGGAGCAGGCAATGCGTCCACCATGCAAATTCACAGATACTGGGTGTTGTTGTGTTGCTTGTTATATGGTTGGTCACCGCATGTAGCGCGGTACCATCTATACCAGATAAGCACCTCACCAACCCGGCCACCGGCCAGTACACGTATACTCCTCCTTCCTCTCATCTTCCCAGTGGGAAAATCATCTTCTCAGACAGCCAGTTTCCAGCCTCTGTCAATCCCCTATTTGCCAGTTCTCCCGTTGATTTTGAGGTGAGAGATGCCCTCTGGGCTTCACCTGTTGTATATGACCAGCAGTTTCACCTTCATCCAGATCAACTGACCGAGGTACCATTACCAGAAAATGGCGATGTGCAAGATCATGGGAAGATCGTCATTATGCATCTTCGCCACGACCTGCGCTGGTCGGATGGCCAGCCAATCCTGGCAAGTGACTTCCAGTACTGGTGGCATCTAAATCAAGACCCCACGACCGGAGCAGTAATAACGGGCGGCTATGATCAGATTGCCAGCATTGATACCCCGGATAGCTTTACAGTTGTACTGCACATGAAGCAGCCCTTTGGTCCCTATCTCTTCTATTTGCCCTATGCCGCCCCTCAACATGCCTGGAAAACAATACAGGATATTGATCTACAGAATACCGCTACAGTCTATCAGGCTCCAAAAGTCACCGATGGCCCTTACATGCTGTCGGATTATAAAGATGGGCAGAGCTATACCATGGCTCCCAATCCTTACTACACTTCGACTACCTTTCATGGTCCTTTTGTGGCTCAGCTCATCTTCCAGCCCTATAGCAGTGTAGAGGCACTCAGTTCGGCAGCGCAAAGGCTGCAGACCGATGTAACCCAGGGCTACCACGAATATAATCTGGCATTGCTTGCTCATCTTCCTGCCGGAGTAAGTATCCTGCAAAAGCCTGCCGCCGCCTATGAACATCTCGATTTCAACAACGCGAACCCGCTATTTCGAGACGTTCGCGTGCGCCGCGCTATTTCGCTGGCGATTGACAAATGTGGACTGATCAACGATATCCTGCATACTCCTGACTGTTCTACCCGGCTGGCCTCTCAGGTTGAGCCATTACCATCACCTGTCTACGATGCCAGCATCCACGCGAGCCAGTATGATGTACATGCCGCCAGAGCGTTGCTGGCACAGGCTGGCTGGCTTCCCAACGCCCAGGGGTTGTTGACGAAGCATGGTCAGCCATTCAGTATTCGCCTTGTAACGACGGCAGATAATCCATTGCGAACGGCGGTGGCTGAAAAGATTCGCCACTATCTCCTGGCCGTGGGGATTCAAGTCGAGCTTCGCTACTATTCCCTCGGTACCTTCTTTGCCGTATATAATAGGGGTAGCATTCTGGCGACGGGTGCCTTTGACCTGGCGATGTTTACCTATGCCAATGGCCCAGAACCCGATGATGAGTATAGTGCCTATCACTCATCGCAGATTCCCAACGCAGACAACCCAAACCTGGGTAACTATGCGCGTGTCAATGATCCTATCATCGACCAGGCCCTTACACAGGGACGCAACACGCTGCTATTCGCTGATCGCGTCAAGTTCTATCATCAATTTCTAGAACGCCTGGCTGACCAGGTGTATATCATCCCGCTCTACACAGAGGTAAACATCATGACTGTGAATGAGCATGTCCAAAATGTCCTGCCCAACCCAAATTCATCCGACAACAACTGGAATATCGGCGATTGGTGGATAAAACAGTAGGTCTCGACTCATGGCCTGGCATACAAGCTCTGCACACTCGCAGAGCTTGTATGCCAGGCCATGAGTCGAGACCTACCTATATAGCCTATTGTAGCCTCTGGCACTGGACAACTAATATTATCATCTGGTATGCTTTAATCAGGGAGGATGGTATGGGTTGAGAAAAAAGAAGTCAATTTCATCCTTGTGCCAGACGCTATTTTTCCAGCAATGGCGCTGGAAAAGAATAGTCGCCCGCTATACCTCAAAGGAGAGGAAAAAGATCGTATGAAACAACACGTCTCAAGGGAAAGAGCCATAAAGCCACATGGACTTCCCAATCTTCGGCTGCTACGCCAGCGCAAAGGGTTGAGTCTCGGACAACTCGCAGACATGACAGGCCTCCGTCGTGATACTATTTCCCATCTGGAAAATGGACGTGAGGATCCACAACCCTATCACCTGCGCGTGCTGGCGCGCGTGCTGGATGTTCCTCAGCTTGACTTAGTATCATAAAAATTCCTTTTGATACAACAAGAACATCGCCGCAGAAGCGCAAGATGAGGGCATTTGACAGCGTCAAATGCCCTCATCTTGCGCTTCTGCGGCGATGTTCTTCTTAAACCCCCTTGATTTTTCTGGCTGAGTGATGTATACTATCATTAATCGGTCAGTCAATTAATTTGGCCGCGTAAGAAATACCTGGAAATGGTTTAAAAAGTATGGCGAGAACGCCAAAGGTTGTGGAAGATCGTCGAGAGCAGATCATTGACGCAGCGATGCGTGTGTTCTCGCAAAAGGGTTTTACGAGAGCCACAAATAAGGATATCGCTCGTGAGGCGGGTATTACACCTGGGTTGATCTATCATTACTTTGAGAATAAGGAAGCGTTACTCAAGGCTATCATAGAGGGACGAACTCCTCTGAGGCTGATAAACACTCTTCCGCCGCAGGTATTGACGATGCCTCCGGAAGTTTTTCTGCGCTTTATGATTCTACAGGTCCTGGGTATCGTTGAAGAAGAGAAATTCGTTCAACTGCTCCAGGTGGTTTTCCCGGAATTGATCTATAACCCGAACATGAGGCAGATAGCCATGGGTATCATACAACGTGTTATAGGTTTTTTAGGTGGTTATTTTGAGTCCAAGATGGAGATTGGTGAGTTAAGACGCGCAGATCCCGCGCTTACCGCGCAAGTCTTACTTGGCAGTGTGATGGCTTTTGTATTGCGTCGTCGGATCATACGCGATCCAATTGCTTTACAGTATTCGCAGGAGCAAATGGCAGATTCTCTCGTTGAGACGGTTCTCAAAGGCTTGCTACCATGCGAATAAAAATTTTAGCTTGTATTAATTGGCCGATTAGTTAATAGAAAAGGGAGGCTTTGCATGACAGAAGCGCGTCCTGATACTCAAGCAGAACAGCAAGAGCGGGGAAGTGGGAATGGTGAACCTATGGTCGTGATCGAGAAACTCAGCAAGCAGTTTGGTAAGCTGCGTGCCATTGATACGCTGAACATGACCATCAATGCCGGCGAGACCTATGGGCTGATTGGCCCTAACGGTTCTGGAAAGACCACCCTTATTCGCATGATGGTGGGTTTGTTGCGTCCAAGCGGTGGCACCATACGCATCATGGGTCAACGCATGCCAAGTGCCAAAGTCTCGCCGCATCTGGGGTATATGACCCAACTCAGTGCCCTGTACCTTGATCTAACTGCCAGAGAAAATATGCAGTTTTTCTGCAATATTTATGGCTTGCGAGGCAAAGAACAGAGCCGTCGTATCCAGGAAATGCTCGAACGGGTAGAGCTGGCGGACCGTATCGATGATGTGGTGGGAAAGTATAGTGGCGGTATGAAGCAGCGTCTCTCGCTTGCTTGCTCCCTTGTACATAGCCCGCGCCTGGCATTGCTGGATGAACCGACCGTTGGCGTTGATCCTGAACTGCGCCGTTCATTCTGGGATTACTTTGCCCAGTTAAATAAAGAAGGCGTCACCATCATTGTATCGACCCATCATCTCGATGAGGCCAGCCGGTGTACTCGCCTGGGTCTGATGCGCAGCGGCCTGCTATTGGCTCAGGATACGCCCCAGGAATTATTGCGCCAATCGGGCAAGGACAACATGGAAGATGCTTTTCTCCACTTCGCAAGTCGGCAGGAGGTATTGAAATGAGTTTCGCACGTATTATGGCTCTAGCCAGTCGTATTATTCACCAGGTGTTGCGTGACAGGCGTACACTTGCCTTGATCTTCCTCGTACCCCTTGCCGTCATGAGCGTGCTCTACCTGGTACTGACCAGTACCAGCAGCGTGCATACGCTTGCCCTTGTGCGACCAACGGGTACGAACAGCGATCTCGTCAATACGTTGATAGATAAACTGCTGCCCAGCAAAGATAAGCTGAAAACCATCGATATCACTGCCAGCCAGGTGGACGCGACCCTCAAGAATGGCAATGTCGATGCCGCCATCATCTTTCCGGCGGATTTTGCGCAACAGGTGTTTACGGGCCAGCATCCGGCGGTGCAGATCAAGCTAGAAGGCTCTGATCCAAATGTCGCGAGTGCCATGAGCGATGTAGCAAATGGCCTTACTCACCAGCTTGGAGTAGCTCTGGCAGCCTTGAAGACGCAGTTGGGAGCAGGAGGGCAAGGAGGGCAAACACCTCCGGCAATTAATGCTACGATACCATTTACCGTGAGCGACCCACAGTACCTGCATGGTGGGGCTCAATATACCTTCAACGACTCTATTGCGCCAGTGTTCATTGGCATCTTCTCCTTTTTCTTCGTTTTCCTGCTCACTTCGGTGGCCTTCTTGCGCGAGCGATCGCAAGGCACGATTGAACGTGTGATGGTCTCACCATTGACGCGCGCTGAGCTGGTGATAGGCTACATCTTTGGGTTTGCGCTCTTCGCGCTGGTGCAATCGCTGCTGATCTTGCTCTTTGTCGTTTTTGCCCTACGGGTGCATTACAGCGGCAACCTGGCGTTGGTCTTCCTGGTCTCTGCTCTGCTCACTGTTGGAAGTGTCAACCTTGGCATCTTCCTCTCCACTTTTGCGCAGAACGAGTTCCAGATCATCCAGTTCATACCTCTGGTCTTTGGCGTGCAGGTCTTTCTGTCGGGAGTCTTCTGGCCCGTTGCGCAGTTGCCAGACTGGCTGCGGCCCATCTCATACATCTTGCCCCTGACCTATGCCAATGATGCTTTGCGCGGGGTGATGCTCAAAAGCGACGGCATTGGGGACATCGCGGGGCAGCTAACCGCTCTCCTCGTATTCGCCCTGGCGATGGTTGTGCTCAGTGCTCTTACGATGCGCCGGCAAATAGCTTAATCATACTCAACCTGGAGGTACTCACATGCAAAACGATGTTGCTTCCCAGGTTCCTCTGACCGGGCAAGCAGAAAAAACCGAACAAACGACCTGTTGTATTGTAGGTAGTGGCCCTGCCGGAGCAGTGCTTGCTCTGCTCCTGGCGCGTAAAGGCATTCCTGTGATGCTGCTGGAAGAGCATATGAACTTCGACCGTGATTTTCGTGGTGACACCATTCACCCTTCGATCTTGCAGATTATGGATCAGTTGGGCCTGGCAGACAGACTACTGGCGATCCCTCACACTCAGGTTGATAGGTTGTCGGTCCAATCCGGCGATCAGACCCTGACGCTGGCCGACTTCCGCCGTCTGAAAACGCGGTTTCCGTATATCGCGATGATTCCCCAGGCACTGTTTCTTGAATTTATTACCACCGAGGCCAAAGGCTATCCCAACTTCCAGTTAGTGATGGGAGCGCGAGTAGAGAAATTGATCGAGGAGGACGGCTACACCCACGGCGTCCAGTATCGTGGACAGGACGGTTGGCACGAGGTACGTGCTACCCTGACGGTTGCCGCGGATGGCCGCTTCTCTCGCGTGCGTAAATTGGCCGGTTTTGAGCCAATCAAGACCTCACCTCCCATGGATGTGCTCTGGTTCCGTTTGCCATACAAAGAGGGTGAATCGCGGGAAACAGGCGGCCGTCTCGTTCCAGGCCATATCCTGATTTTGCTGAACCGCGCCGACCACTGGCAGGTAGGCTACGTCATTCCAAAGGGAGGCTATCAAAAGATACACGCCGCTGGACTGGAAGCCTTCCGGCAAGAATTAGCCGGATTTATCCCGCAATGGGCTGATCGTATCGAGACCTTAAAGGAATGGAAGCAAATCTCCGTACTCTCTGTCGAATCCAGCCGCCTGCCGCGCTGGTATCGTCCAGGCCTGCTACTGATCGGCGACGCGGCTCACGTCATGTCGCCGGTAGGAGGGGTTGGTATCAACTATGCCATTCAAGACGCTGTAGAGGCGGCCAACGTACTCAGCGATAAACTCAAAGTAGGGCAGGTGCGGCTGCGTGACCTGGCGCAGGTGCAGAAGAGACGCGAATGGCCGACGAAGGTTATACAGGGGTTTCAGAATGCCTTGCAGAAAAGGGTGCTTGCTACTGTACTCGCATCAGATCAGCCATTGACCTTTCCTCTGCTGTTTCGCTTGTTCCTGAAAATGCCGTTCTTAGGTACTCTTCCTGCGCGGCTCGTCGCTTTTGGTCCCCGGACTGTGCATGTGAAGGAGTAGGATATCAGAAAAAAGCACCTGTGTGACTGCTCGCAGTCACACAGGTGCTTTTTTCTGATATCCTAAATTATGCTTTAATAGCGGCAACCTGTTTCTCGAAGTTCTTGAAGAACTGGTCGAGGGCCACCTTTACCGCACCTTTGAGAATGATCTCAGGGGTAGCGGCGATTTTGCCTTCTATTTCGGCATGTGCATTATAGCTCAGATTGGTGGCTCCGGCCTCTTCCGCCAGGTCTACTGCGCAGATGGCCTTGACGGAACCCATGGAACTTTTTGGTTCAGCGATCAAGACGACACGCGAGGGAACAATCACTTCTCCCGTCTGCATGAACACGACATATGGTCCCTTGAGGCCGGGAATGTTCGGGCTGATTTTCAGCTTCAACTGTTGGCCATTGGGCGTATCCACCAGTTTGGCACTTTCGCAGCCAGGAACGCTTTCCTGGAGAACGTCGGGATTCAATAACGCGGAAAATACTTGTGGGCGGGGTGCTTTAATCTTCTGGCTACCAGTAATATCCATGTGGTTTGTGTTACCTTCTTTTCTAAAGTAGTTTTGTTTTCATGCCGTGTCATCAGTTTAGAAATCTGTGATAGGCATGAGCTAATCGCTACTCTCTATTATGCTTGATCTATACGTTGGTATCAATACATCAGTCAGGAAGTACTATGGTTTTAATGTATAGTTGCTGGATGGTTGCTGCCAGCTTTGCTGGCAGCAACCATCCAGCAACTATACATTAAAACCTTGCGGTAGCTCCTATTGATTTCGTATAATGGTGTTAGTAAGTAACGTCTTATTTTGCTCTGTTGCAACATCGAAACAAAGGAGTTTCGGGTGATGTTTGCCAGCACGCTTGCTACTTCTGCCGCAACTCCTGCATATTCCAATTACATACACCTGTTGAAGAGTGAAACCCACACACGAAGGAGAGCCGTCAATGTCTGAGCAGGATTTCATGCCCATTCAGAATTTCGATTATTTAGAATTGTATGTCGGGAACGCCAAGCAGGCAGCGTACTATTATAGCAATGCCTGGGGCTTCATCCCCATTGCCTACGCAGGTTTGGAAACGGGGATACGAGATCGCAGTAGCTATGTGCTGGAGCAGGGCAATGTGCGCCTGGTTGTGACCTCGGCACTCGGCCCGGAGGGTGAGATTGCCGAACATGTGAAGTTGCATGGAGATGGCGTGAAAACCATTGCTCTGCGCGTGGAAGATGCAGAGCGGGCCTATCGCGAAGCGACGAAGCGTGATGCCCATGGTCTCGCTGAACCGCTTGCACTCAAAGACGATTATGGCATAGCAAAAACAGCAAGCATCGCCATTTACGGTGATACCGTGCTGACTTTCGTTGAACGCCGGCACTATAAAGGCGCGTTTCTACCCGGTTATCGCGCCTTTGCTACCAATATCCCGCGTCGTGCCAGGCCCGCTGGATTAGCGGCCATCGACCATGTAGTGGGCAATGTCGAACTGGGCAAGATGAACGAGTGGGTCGCCTTCTATGAGCGCGTGCTGGGTTTCACGCAACTTGTTCACTTTGATGATCGTGCTATTAGCACGGAGTATTCCGCGCTGATGTCCAAGGTGATGCAGAATGGCAGTGGCCGTATCAAGTTTCCTATCAATGAACCCGCGCAGGGACGGCGCAAATCGCAGATCGAAGAGTACCTGGACTTCTACCGCGGCCCTGGTGTCCAGCACATTGCGCTCAATACCTCCGATATCATCACGACGGTGCGTGGTTTGGAGGAGCGCGGCGTAGAATTTTTGAAAACGCCTCAAAATTACTATGAGACCGTGCTGGATCGTGTTGGTAGTATCGCGGAAGATGTCCAGCAGTTAGCGGAATTGGGTATCCTGGTGGATCACGATGATGAGGGTTACCTGCTGCAAATCTTCTCCAAACCTGTTGTCAACCGTCCGACGGTCTTCTTTGAAGTCATCGAGCGCAAAGGTGCCCGTGGCTTTGGCGAAGGGAACTTCAAGGCACTGTTCGAGGCTCTTGAGAGAGAGCAAGAGCTGCGGGGCAATCTGTAAGCAGGGTATTGTAAGGGAATAGCACATGAAACTTGTAACGTTTAGAACGCCAGATCGTGCCACTCATGCGGGTGTGCTACGCGATCAGCGCATTATCATGCTCGAAGGCTATCCCACTGTGCTTGAGCTGCTGCGCGATCCAGAGGGCTTAGAGAAGGTGCGGAGGCTGCTTGATGGCGATGGGAGAGAAGCGGTCGTCAACGAGCCTACATTTGTATCGCCCGAACCAGCTTATGCTATGATGCCGATAGCTGTGCATGAAAGATCGGTGAAAGAATACACTTTGATCGAGGCGGTGCTGCTCTCGCCTATTCCAGAGCCGCCATCGGTGCGTGATTTCTATGCCTTTGAGCAGCACGTCAAGGCCGCCCGCGCTAAACGTAATGTGGGCATGATCCCTGAGTGGTATGAGATACCCACCTTCTACTTCACCAACAACAGCGAAATCTATGGTCATGACCAGGAGGTGCCCTATCCCGTGGGCAGCCAAGAACTGGATATCGAGCTGGAGATTGCCTGTGTGATTGGACGCGAGGGGAAAGACATCCCGGTAGAGGAGGCGGCAAGCTACATCGTCGGCTACACTATTATGAATGATTGGACTGCTCGCGATTTCCAACGCAAAGATATGAAGCTCAATCTTGGACCTGGTAAGGGCAAAGACTTCGCGACATCGCTCGGTCCCTGGATCGTCACCCCTGATGAACTGGCTGCGCGCCGCAGCGGCAGTGGTGCGGACGAACGCTACGACATGACGATGCTGGCTCGCGTTAACGGCAAAGAAATTTCACGCGGCAATTTCAAAGACATTTACTACAGCTTCCCACAGATGATTGCCTATGCCTCGCGCAACGCACGTCTGCGTGTGGGCGACATACTGGGTTCTGGCACCGTAGGTACAGGTTGCCTGCTGGAGATAGGGACAGAAGTACACCCCTGGTTTCAGCGCGGCGACGTGATCGAGCTAGAAATTGACGGCATTGGCGTATTGCGGAACCGCATAGTATAAAACACAGGTAAAGAGGAGGGAAATATGCCAGCTTATCATCGTTTGGGGCAGATACCCCCTAAGAGGCATACCCAGTTTCGCAAAGCAGATGGAACACTCTACTCCGAAGAACTTTTCGGCACGGAGGGCTTTTCGGGCAACTATTCCAACATCTACTACCATTATCCGCCTACACGGGTGACAAAAGTCGAGAAGTTCATGCGCGTGGAGTATGAAGAGTGGGATGAAGGGCTGCAGCGTCACCATCATCTCAAGACGGCTCGCATGGCTGCCGACGGCGATGCTATTCTGGGTCGCCAGGTGTTGATGTTCAACAAAGACGTGGCACTGGCTATCGCACAACCGACGACGGCAATGGATTACTACTACCGTAATGCAGAACATGACGAGGTCTACTTTGTCCACGATGGGCACGGAGTGCTTGAGACCAACTTTGGCCTGTTGCCCTATCATGATGGTGACTATATCGTGATTCCTCGCGGCACTACCTTCCGTTTTAACATCCCGGTCGATAGCCCTGATCCCCGCTTTCTGGTGATCGAGGCACACGGCACTATTGAGCCGCCGCGCCGCTATCTGAATAAGAACGGCCAGATGCTGGAACACGCTCCCTATTGTGAACGCGATATTCGCCGTCCCGAAGAGCTGGAAACGCATACTGAACGCGGCGAGTTTGAGGTGCGCGTGAAAGTGGGCAACGTGATCACCAGCTACTGGTACGACTTTCACCCCATCAACACGGTAGGTTGGGATGGCTGTGAATATCCCTGGATCTTCAATATTGCTGATTTTGAGCCGATCACAGG
>Ga0209701_10002576_pt1 | contig 11795 bp, 10 predicted proteins | sample CZO8metaG_4_FD_188356 | JGI IMG/M metagenome (GOLD analysis project Ga0209701, IMG submission 188356) | Vadose zone soil microbial communities from the Eel River Critical Zone Observatory, Northern California, USA - CZOApr15con2H3.8 metaG... | ecosystem: Environmental > Terrestrial > Soil >...
GGTTTTTCACCGGGCGAATCCAGTCTATCGGTATGACGTGGATGGGCAGATTTATGTGCGAGCATAATAGAAGGCGTTTCGAAATACTTCGGCGATGAATGATGATCTTGATCCACATGCCGCTCTCCAAGCACTCGGGCTGACTGGCGCGACAGCCGTGACTCCGGTGTCTGGGGGTTCAGATACGGCGATCTGGCAAGTCAAGCGAGCCGGTGAGATCTATGCCTTGCGCGTCTTCCGTGATGGAGAACACGACGTTTGTGAGCGAGAGCAGATGGTGATGCAAGCTACTATGCTTGCTGGTCTGCCTGTTCCACAGGTCCATGCAGCAGGAACCTGGCGTAATCACCCGGCGCTGCTCTTGTCCTGGCTTCCCGGCTGGCCCGTCACTGATGAACTGCGCATGCGACCGTGGCGAGCTTGGCAATTGGGCGCCTTATTTGGCCGCATGCATGCGGCCATTCACACACTCCAGGCTCCTGGTATCCTGCAGAACCATCCCGATGCATGGATCGACTGGCTGGGTCCCGACGAGCAATCGTTGCAGGAGTGCCTGCGAAGCATCGACCACCGCGTCGATGTCTTGCTCCACCTGGACTATCACCCCTTGAACGTTCTAACGGACGGCAAGAGCATAACAGGTATCCTCGATTGGAGGAATGCTCGTGCTGGTGATCCGCGTGCCGATGCTGCCCGCACGATTTCCATTCTTCGCGTAGATCGTGTAGGGAGGTCACCAGTCCTGGAAAGCGCTGTGCGGAGAGTGTTTGAACAGGGTTGGCGTAATGGCTATGAGCGGAAGGGAACCCCACTCGGGGATCTGAGCCTCTTCTATGCGTGGGCAGGGGCAGTGATGGAGCGTGATCTCGCCCCAAAACGGGAGCCTGAGGACCTTGCTCGTATTCACCACTGGGCCATGAAGTGGAAAGAGCGTGCACAGTGCATCTGAGAAGAACAGAGAAATCTATGTCCAGGTGTATAGTGGGCATTCATGCCAGTCGTAGCTCGTCTTGCTGGAAAGTAACGCTTTACACTGAGTTGAGTCTACAACCATTTCATGGTATATTTGCCCCGTAACCTTACAAAATCGATAACCTAATGAATTTTCCCAAGCGAAGAGGGTAATCACGCCCATCGGGACGCAAGCGTCCCCGGCGTTCTGTAGGGACAAGGGGCGGATGCGGAGATGGGTGGGGGCCTTGTGCTTGTCCTCGTGCATGGCGATTCCGCCAGGGTTGCATGCTGACCCGTTGGATCAGCTCACCCGGACGAGGACAAGCACAAGGCCCCCTCCTCCACCCCACCCCACCCCTTGTCCCTACAGGACGGCTTCCGTCTCTTGCTGCATTCGGTCGGCAAAATTCATCAGGCAATATTTTCAGCCATCAGCAACAGGAGATCATCCACTATGCTTTTCACCAACGCCACCATCATCACCATGAACCCCACGCGAGCCATCATCACCGGTGGTGCAATTGCCATCAAAGATAACCGCATCGCCGCCGTTGGCAAAACCGATGCCTTGCTTCGCCAGTATTCCGGTGATCAAATCATCGATGTCAAAGGAAAACTGATCATTCCCGGGCTGATCGACACACATGTCCACCTCGCCCAGGCGTTGATTCGTGGATGTGCCGATGACATGGCGCTCATACAGTGGCTGCGCGAGCGCGTGTGGGTGTTGCAGGGCAATTTCACGCACGATGATGGGTATGTCAGCGCGCGCCTGTGTATTGCCGAAATGCTGAAATCGGGCACCACCACCTTCCTCGAATCGATGCTGGCTCATCGTTACGGCTTCGATGGTATCGCACGAGCTGTCGATGAAAGCGGTATTCGCGCCTGCCTCGCCGGTATCGTCATGGACATCGGCACCTATGCTACTCAAAGCAGCTCCATGCATCCAGGCATGGTCGAAAGCCGCGAAACCAGTCTCTTTGGTGTGCTCGATATGCATAGCAAATGGCATGGTGCCGCCAACGACCGCGTTCATGTCTGGTTTGGCCCGCGCACCCCTGGAGGTGTCAGCTCGGAACTCTACCGCGAAATGAGTGACTACGCACACCAGCGCGATATGGGTATCACCATGCACCTGGCTGAAGTCGAAGCTGACAAAATCTTCCTCAACGAAAAATATGGGCTCTCGCCCGTCTATTATGCCGAAAGTGTCGGATTGCTCGGCCCGAAAACGGTGCTGGTACACATGGTCTGGCTCGCCCGGGCTGATATTGATAAACTCGCGGAAACACGCACCAGCGTCTCTCACAATCCCTCCTCGAATAGCAAACTCGCCTCTGGCGTCTGTAAGGTCCCGCAGATGCTTGCCAGTGGCGTAAACGTCGCGCTGGGTTGCGATGGCGGCCCCAGCAACAATGACTACGACCTGGTTCGTGAAATGAAACTGGCAGCCATTATCCATAAAGCCGTCACTAATGACCCGTTGATTGTCCCGGCTGAAACTGTGCTGGAGATGGCAACCATCAATGGCGCGCGTGCGCTCGGCCTGGAGCAAGAGATCGGCTCGCTGGAAGCAGGCAAGAAAGCCGACCTGGTCGTAATCGATCTCAATCGTTTGCATACCACACCCTCTCCCAATCCCATTTCATCGCTGGTCTACGCCGCTACTGGCGCAGAGGTTGATACAGTCGTCGTTGATGGGCGCATCGTGGTAGAGCATGGCCAATTGCTGACGATGGATGAGAATGAAGTGATGGAGCAGGCTCACCAGCATGCCGGCGCGCTCTATCGACGTACAGGCATTGAGATTAAACCAACATGGCCAATACTCTAAGCTGGCATTTGTAGAGGAATGTGAAGATGCAGAACTTTGAGAGTTTCGCAAACGTGCGCAGACCGTTATAATGATATGACATGCATTTATCCCTGGCTGCATGAATGGAGCCGAGAACCTGGAGAAAACTTCTTATGGTCGCACTGGAGGGCAAGATCCTTGATCGCTATGCGCTGCGAAGGCTGGTTGGCAGAGGTGGAATGGCGAATGTTTACGAGGCGCAAGGCCTGCAATCCCATCAAAACGTAGCCGTCAAAGTCTTCAAACGCGAAGATGAGGAACTGCTGCGCCGCTTCATCCGCGAAGCTCGCCTGATGGCCTCGCTGCATCACGAGCATCTTGTGCCCATCATTGGCTCCGGTGAAAGCCAGTTGGATGGCGATACTCGCTACTATATTGTGATGCCTTTTCTGGACGGAGGCACCCTGCGCGCTCGAATTCGTCGCTCGCCCCTCTCTCTCACTGAAGCCTGTTACGCTTTACGTACCATTGCCGGCGCTCTAGACTACATCCATAGCCAGGGCATTATTCATCGTGATATCAAAGCTTCTAACGTGCTGCTCGATGCCAATGGCGAATGCTATCTCACAGACTTTGGCATCGCTCGCATAACCGGCGATGTCACGCAGCTCACCAGCACAGGCGATGTGCTTGGTACCGTCGATTACGTTGCGCCGGAACTGTATGAGACGGATCGCAGGGCAGATGCTCGCAGCGACCTGTATTCTCTGGGCGTATTGCTCTTCGAGATGGTCACAGGCCGGTTGCCTTTCCCAGCCGAGAATCAACTCGTCGCGGTATCGATGCATATGAATAAGCGTCCTCCCTCACCAAGAAGCATTGCTCCACATATTTCTTCGCAGGTCGAGCGTGTGATTTTCAAGGCATTAGAAAAGAAGCCGGAACAGCGCTATGCCAGCGCCGCTGAATTGGTAGACGCGTTTTGCCGCGCAGTAAGTGCCGGTAACAAAAATGGTCTGCTGGAGCATAGTAACGCTCTCAAGGTTGGTCAGCCTGAAGTTGTTGCTCCGATCGCCGGAGCAGAGCAGGCGCTGCCCGCTCTATTACCGCCAGCACCTGCCGTCAATTCAACCGTCAGGTCAGCACCTCTCGCGAATGCGACCGAGGGGTACCAGTTTATCGCTCCTCACTATGGTCTCGATACCACGATTGCAGATGCAGAGACATTATCACCTCCCTCTTCAGAACCCGCAAGCCCCAGGCCGCCCTATCGTCGCCGCCGGTTCGCTATTGTACTTGCACTGCTAGCCTTGATTTTGCTCAGTGCCTCGATTATCTCGATCGTCATCCCTCGTGCAAATAACGCAAGCCGGTCAAACGTCACCGGTGCTACACAGGGCGTGGCGACTGCGCCTGTAGTACAATCTCCAACCATTCATCCCACGGCCACCCCAAATTTGACTGCCACGGCCCTGGCTGCCCAGGCTGCCACAGCCACGGCCCTGGCCCAGCAGACTGCCACAGCCATTGCTGGCGTGACTGCTACAGCCGAAGCCCACGCCAGCGCTACCGCTGGCGTGATACAAACCGCCACCTCCGGCAAGCTGGCATACCAGGATGCGTTGAATAATGCAAATGATCCAGCGGGATGGGACCAGAATAGTCAATGTGTCTTTACTTCAAATGGCTATCATGTCAAGGAGAGCAGCAATCTACACGGGTGCAAAGAATCGGCATATACCTATCGGAACGCGGCGATCACCGTCGATGTGCGTATCCTCAGCGGGCAATCTGGCGGCCTGTTCTTCCGCATCAATACCGATATATTTAATGAATATTATGGCTATTTGTTCGAAATAGACAGCGCGGGCAGGTATCGCATCTCGGTGTCAGGCAATTATAGTCGCGGCAGCACTTCCTTGCAAGGTTGGACAACCGCGTCCGCTTTAAAGCAAGGGAATGCCGCAACCAATACATTACTGGTCATTGCGCAAGGCGGCAACTTGATGTTCTATGCCAATGGAGTCTTCCTGGTGCAGTTGAAGAATGCAAACTATACATCCGGCGTGGTCGCCTTTCTTGCCAGGAGCGATGGCACAAGCACAACCCCGACCGAAGTGGTATATAGTAATCTAAAAGTGTATCCTTCTTCCTAAAAATGTAGTGCCGGGGCTTGCCCCCGGCAGGTCACTTCGGCGCGGCGTGGCCTCGCCACATCAGGACGGACAGGCGAAATGTAGTGCCGGGGCTTGTCCCCGGCAGGTCACTTGTAATCTTCAGCAAAAGGAGCCAGCTATGCGTACCCTCATCGCCAATGGGCATATCGTCACCGCAACCGGTGATTTTTCAGGTGACATACTCATCGACAATGAGCGAATTGTCGCCGTTGCCTCTCCTGGAACTTTTGCTTCGCTGCAAGCTGATACAGTGCTTGACGCCCAGGGTAAATATATCTTCCCAGGAGCCATCGATGTGCATACGCATATGGAACTTCCATTGCCCACCACCGTCGCAAGTGATGACTTTGAGACGGGTACGATTGCCGCCGCCTGTGGTGGTACGACCACGATTCTCGATTTCGCCAATCAGCAGCGCGGGCATAGCCTGGCTGAAGCTCTTCAAGCCTGGCATCGCAAGGCGGAGGGAAAAGCCGTTATCGATTACGGCTTTCACATCACGATTACTGACCTCGCCTCCGCTCCCGAGACCGCGATGGATGAAATGATTGCAGCAGGCGTGACGACTTTTAAACTCTTGATGGCTTACCCGAATACCTTCATGGTCGATGATGAGACGATTTATCGCGTGCTGCGCCGCTCGGCCCAACTTGGCGGTCTGGTAATGGTCCATGCCGAAAATGGCATTACTATCGACTTCCTGGTGCGTGAAGCCGTCGCTGCCGGTCATACCGCTCCCATCTACCACGCTCACACGCGCCCTGCTATCCTGGAGGGCGAGGCCGCGCAGCGTGCCATTGCCCTGGCGTCACTGGCGGAGGCTCCCCTCTACATCGTACATGTCAGTTGTGCCCATTCGCTGCACGCTATCGCTGCCGCCCGTGCCAGGGGCTTGCCCGTCTGGGGTGAAACCTGCCCGCAGTATCTCTACCTGGATGATAGTTGCTACGCTGCTCCCGGCTTTGAGGGAGCCAAATTTGTGTGTACTCCGCCCATGCGCAGTGATGCCGACAAAGAAGCGCTCTGGGTTGGCCTGCAGCGCCGTGAACTGCAAGTAGTTTCTACCGATCACGCTCCTTTCAACTATCATGGACAAAAAGAACTGGGGTTACACGACTTTACGAAGATACCCAATGGCTTGCCAGGGGTAGAGCACCGCGTTATCCTGCTTTACAACGGCGTACGCGAGGGGAAGATCGGCTTGCAGCATTTTGTAGATCTGGTTTCAACCATGCCCGCCAGACTCTTCGGCCTTTTCCCACGCAAAGGCACTATTGCTCCCGGCAGCGATGCCGACCTGGTCATATTCGACCCCCAGCAAACAGCGACGATCAGCGCGGCAACCCAGCATCAGCGCGTCGATTACACCCCCTACGAAGGCATGCGCGTTCAGGGAATGCCGGATACAGTGCTCCTGCGTGGGCGTGTGATTGTGCGAGGTGGTGAGTACGTCGGTGGCAAAGGCGGGGGACAGTATCTGGAGCGGAAGACTTTTACCGCCCCCTAATTTTCCTCTTTCTCTTGTTCACGTGGAGGTACGAGCTTGTATTCGACAGCAAATGCCGCCGCCTCGCTGCGCCGTGAAAACCCCAGCTTTTCAAGAATATGGCTGACATGGTTACGTGCGGTCTTCTCGCTCACGTACAACTTATCGGCAATCTGCTTGTTCGTAAAGCCCCGTGCTACCAGCGCCAGCACTTCGCGCTCGCGCTCGGTCAGTTCGCTCCCCGGCATCTGTGTCAGGTGTTCCATCGCCCGTTTAGTGGCCTCTGCATCGATGAGTGATTGACCCGACGCTGCCAGGCGAATCGAACGCAGCAACTCGGCCCGGCTCAAATGTTTGAGCAGGTAACCGCTGGCCCCGGCTAGAATCGACGAGATGACGGCATCTTCGTCAGTATAGGAGGTGATCATCAGGATTATTACACCGGGGTAGCGGCTTTTAATCTCGCGGCATGCCTCGATGCCATCCATCTTCTCCATGCGTACATCCATGAGGATCAATTCTGGATCCAGCACGGGCATCTTAGCCAGGGCTTCCGCGCCATTACTTGCTTCCCCGACTACTGCGAGGTCCGGTTCTGCTTCAAATGCCGCGCGCATTCCAAGGCGTACCACCTCGTGATCGTCTACAATCATAATACGTGTTTTTGCCATACCTGGCCTCCTTATATGGGAATGCGTGCCACTATGCTGGTGCCTCCTGTGGGGCCTTGCATCACCTCGAACGTCCCGCCTAACTCTTCAGCACGCTCACGCATGCCGCGCATACCGTGGCCCGAATAGATGCGCTGTTTCTCTCCATCGGCTCCAAGGTCATAGTTGTGGGGTATTGCATACATGCCCTTGCCATCATCGTTGATCTCGACCTCTATGCACTGCGCTAAATGGTGCAGGCGTACCTGTACCTGCGTTGCACCCGCGTGCTTGTAGGCGTTGGTAAGCGCTTCCTGTGTGATGCGGAAAATGGCTGTCCCAACCTGCGCAGTCTTGCGTGCACGCCTTTGATCCCCATTAGGCGACGCTTCGACCCCTTCGACCTCTAAATGCGCCGGCAGCCCACTAATTGCTTCAAACTCGCGCAGCTGGTTGGTCAGCATCTGTGTCAGGGTGGTCGTACCGCTCATTAATGGCTTCAGCGTGAACATGTAATGGCGTGTCTCCCACAGCGCCTGCTTTGAAATGGTTACCACCTTGTCGAGTCGCTCGGCCACAGGCAATAGCAGTTCTGCCTCTTCGCCGGAAGTATCGGCTATGCGCTGCAAGAGGGTGACGCAAGTTTCGCTGTTCAAACTCAGCATGTAGATAAGTTGGGCAACGCCATCGTGGATCTCGCGGGCGATGCGTCCTCGTTCTGCCGCCGCTGCCAGGTCAGCAGCCTGTTCAGTCAGGCGTATGTTCTCTAGCGCCACGGCGAGCAGTGCGCCCACGATTTTCAAGTAATTCTCTTGTCTCTCTTCAAATGGCGTTTTGCGTATGCTCGCGGCACCCAGTACCATATTGACATGCCCCTCTTTGATAAATGGCAGGTAGAAACGAGCCATGCCATCGGTTTCTTCTTGTCCATCTCCCTCCAGCGGCTCAAAACTTTTCAGTTTCTCTCCTGATTGTGCCACTTGCTCAACTAACGCTTCGTTCTCATCAGGGGCTGTTGCTTCATCGACACCTGCCTCCACGTACGTGTCGATCTGGGGTTGCGGGCTTTTATCGTCCCCCCCATAGCCAATAATCGCTATGATGAGATATCCAAAATGGCCGCCCTTCCTGATCTGCTTAACGCTTTGCTGCAAAAAGTGTATTCTATCGGTAGCTCCTGCTAACAGCGTCTCGCTTACACCCAACAGGGATCGTTGCCTGCGCACGCTGTCTTGCTCATGCCTTTTATTGCGTGTAATGCCGTTAAGCAGTGTAGCCATGTAGGCGGCCAAAATGGCTATCAGCGGAGCGTCGAGTATAGAGCCTAATAGATCTTGCAATTGGAATGTATAGGGCACGTGTGCCCCGGGGGGCGGGAAGAACAACCCAAGCAGCACAAAGAGATCGTAGCCGATTGCAGCCGCTAAACCGCCGCGATAGCGATAAGCAAACCCCGCAACAAGGACCGTGGCGAAACCATAGCGGTAAAATGGCGATCCGTTGCCGTAAGGGGTAGATAGGTAGACAGCGCTGAAATACATGGCCAGGCCACAGATAATCACATCCAGGCCATAGGTCGCGATATCCTTATAAGGATTTGTCGATCGCACCAGGGCAGGTAGTATCTCTGGTTCTTCATCTACTGCGATTGGTCGAACGCGATTGCGTTCCCATATGTTGCGCCACTCTCGCTTCGTTCGCGGCTCATTACGTTGTCTTGGCGTACTCGCCCTGTTCCTTTTTTTCCAGGGAAGTTCGGGAAGAAATATTTTGAAAACAGGTGTGTAGAAGGTAACTACCAATGATTGTATAAACGTGATACCGAGAAAAACCATAGGTAGGGTTAGTTTTTGTTGCGAGAGCAGTATCCATGCGAGAGCAAAAAACCACCATGTCCAGCGCCAGATCAGGAAGAAGTATGTCGGGATGTTGCGTAAACGGCGCAGTGTGGTCTGGGGTATGCGCCTGAGTGTTCTTGTCTTCTGGCTCATAGCTCCTAACGCTTCCCTTATCGCTGCAAGCGAGATGCACTATGTTCTTTACAAGTACTATTCTCATCTCTAGGCAGTATGCCTTGTTTTAGGCAGTCTGTCAATAAGTAGTTGCCTGAAACAGTGCTTTATGCGATACTCTTTGTGGGAAGAACACATGCTGGTGCATATTCAAGAGACCAGTTCGGGAATGAGAGGTATCCCCTAAAAACCTCTCCCTTTGATGTAGCAGGTAACGAACCGATACAACCGATACAACCGATACAAATGATACAAATGATACAAACTTGATTGGACACTGGAAAGAAGGTATACAATGCCAGGACAGCTATCAGGACCTATTCACACATTGGGCGTACTCACCGGTGGTGGTGACGTACCAGGGTTGAATGCCGCCATCAAAGCGCTAGTCTATCGCGCGGAACCGATGGGTATCCGCATTGTCGGCCTGCGTGCAGGCTGGAAAGGTATCACCTATCTCGATCGATCGCGAAGCCGCGATTCCCTGGTTTTCAACCTCGAAGATCCCGGCACCTGGCAGGAAAGCTACCTGATGCCCTTGAATAGGCTGAATACCCGCACCATCGACAGGCGAGGTGGAACGATCCTGCTTTCCTCCCGTACCAATCCCGCCAGCATGCGCGTCAGTGACCTTCCAGCTCACCTGCAATCTTACGGCGTTGGTCACGCTCCAGGTGACCATGTTGATCTCACCGGTGAGGTGCTGGCAAACTTGAGCTTTCTGGAACTTGACGGCCTGGTCGTAATTGGCGGAGATGACACCTTAAGCTATGCTGCCAGGCTCTCTGAAAAGGGAGTTCCGGTCTGGAGCATACCCAAGACAATGGATAATGATGTGTCTGGTACCGACTACTGTATCGGCTTCCAGACGGCCATCAACCGGGCGGGAGAATTTATCAACCGCATCCGCTCTACTGCTGGGTCTCATAGTGAGACCGTCCTGTTCCGCATGTTTGGACGCGATGCTGGCTTCACCGCGCTAGAGACCGCCGTCGTCACCTGGGCTGATCGCGTTCTCATCCCAGAAATACCCGCCGATATTGACGCCCTGGCCAAACTCATCACCAAGGACCGCCGCAATCCGCAGAACTATTCAACCATAGTGCTCTCAGAAGGAGCGAACCTTGGTGTGCCTGTGCCAGAAGTCGGCCAACCCGATGCATATGGTCACCGCAAAAAGGGCAACGTGGCTGAGTTCCTGGCCGATCAGCTCGCCCAACGCCTGCCCGGTATACGCTTTCTGCCCATTGACCTCACCTATTTCCTGCGCAGCGGCGAACCAGATGTCTATGATAAGCACATGGCCATCTTTTATGCCAACCTGGTGATGAGCCTGGTTGCATCAGGCACGCATGGCGCTATGGCTGCGCATCGCGACGGCGCTTTTATTTATACCGACATCCCTGGTAAAAACTGGCCCGCCCGGCGCGTGGACCCTGCCGACTATCATCCCACCCGCTATCGCCCTCGCTTCGAACACATTACAGGCCCCTATCGCCCACAAGGGTCGTAGGGGCAACCCTTATGGGCGATTTTTTGCCAAGTGCGCCCGAAGCGTTGGAGAATCTAGAAATCGTTGAATAATGATTTAGCTTTTAAGTGACCACCTCAATCAATTGAAAAAATTAGGAACCAGGAGAAATGTATGACAAAAGCCACGACAAAAGTAACCTCAATGGGAATATGTAGATTTTGTAAAGGTGAGTTTGACAGAACGAAGATGAGCCAGCACCTGAAATACTGCAAGCAAAGAGCTGCTGAAATTGCCGCTGAGGGAGAAAACGCTACCGCGTCCCAGAAAGCCAGGCTTTTCCATATCGCCGTCGAAGGACGTTATAATCCCCAGTACTGGATGCATCTTGAAATGCCCGCCTCGGATACACTGGCAGACCTGGATAGCTTTCTCAGGGACATCTGGCTGGAGTGCTGCGGTCACCTGAGCGCATTTCAGGTCGGACATATAAACTACTCCGTAGATAGGGATGACTTTTATTACTCTGAGGATGATGTAGACGAAGAAGAGCAGGAGGATATTGTTGAGGAGCCGGAAAACCTGCTTGCCACTCTCCCTCCCATTCTCTTGGAAGAAATACCACCTGATCTGCTGGTCCAGTTAAATAAGTTCGAGTCCTTGGAAGACCTTTTGAGCTTTCTGGATAAAGAAGCGAAATCATTAATGAGTTTCGATATCGCGAAAAACCTCTCTGTTGAAGAGCGTGAAGCTCTGTATAATCGCTATCGACTGGGTATGAATCTAAGGACTCTTGTCCGAGCACTACAAAACCAGGACATATACGTTCCGCTGGAGAAGGCTCTCAAAGTTGGTCAAAAATTCACCCACGAGTATGACTTCGGCTCCACTACTCATCTGGCATTGCGAGTAGTTGCAGGGCGCGAAAGGGTAGTTCAGAAGAATGGTGATGAAAAGGATAACATTGTAATTCTAGCCAGAAATGTTCCGCCTGTGATCTCTTGCTGCGTGTGTGGGAAGCCAGCCAAGAGAATAGCCTCAGGGTATTATTATATAGAGGAGAATGCATATTGCAGCAGCAAGTGCGCGAAGAAGAAGGGTGAGTATTACGAAGAGATGCTGCCCGTAGTAAACTCCCCACGAGTAGGAGTGTGTGGATATACGGGGCGGGACTAGCGCTCCTAAAATGCCAGATTACAAATCAATCATTATCAATAACTCGCCTTCCACACAAAGCTTTACGGCGA
>Ga0209701_10002577_pt1 | contig 11791 bp, 7 predicted proteins | sample CZO8metaG_4_FD_188356 | JGI IMG/M metagenome (GOLD analysis project Ga0209701, IMG submission 188356) | Vadose zone soil microbial communities from the Eel River Critical Zone Observatory, Northern California, USA - CZOApr15con2H3.8 metaG... | ecosystem: Environmental > Terrestrial > Soil >...
ATGGTCGGGGCGAAAGGATTTGAACCTTCGACCTCCTGGTCCCGAACCAGGCGCGCTAGCCAGGCTGCGCTACGCCCCGACGCCCACGCTAATACTTCAAGCTAAGCGGGAATTTTAGCTTAACACAGGGGACTGCTGTTGGGGAACGGCGATTCGCGTTGAAGAAAACAAGCGCCAAAAAAGGAGCCGCCGGGAAGCTTTCGTTCCCGGCGGCCCGTTGGTCAGAACTGTCGACAGGCCTAGAACTCGTAGCGCAATGCGAACTGCATTACGCGCGGGTTCGTCAGCAACCCAGTGTAGTTTCCAAACGTGCTCGAAATGTCCAGCTCTGGCGCTATGGACTGCACATCGAAACGGTTAGTGTTTGTTACGTTGAATACTTCCCAACGAAGCTGCAGGCTTTGCTTTTCCGACCACGGCATGCGCCACCGCTTCGCAAGGCCCAAATCGATGTTGAAGAAACCATCGCCGCGAACCTGATTTCGGGCGCCGGATTCTCCAGGAAATGGGTTCGTGAATGAATTTATGGCGTTGATTCCATCCTTGAATACACTGACGACGGCGTTGCCAGAAGTGTCGGTACTCTTGAAAGCGCCGGTGTTCAACGACGCCACTCGGAACGCATTGCCGCCGAGCTGCCAGTTCGTCGGCCACTGGAAGCCGTTGGACACGTTGAACGGCAAGCCGCTGGTGATCCGGAAAAGTCCCGAGAGCTGCCAGCCGCCAATAACGGCGTCGAGGAAGCCGTGGGCGCGGCCGGCAAGCAGTCTTCCCTTACCAAATGGAAGCTCCGCGATCCAATTGGCATTGAACTGGTGCCGGGCGTCATAATCGGACACGGCGCGCAGCGAATTCGGCGCGAATGAGTTAATGACATTACCTCCTAGACCGCTCCATGCACCGACGCGCGTCGCATCGGAGGCGATATCGATCGATTTGGAGAACGTGTAGTTGAAATCGAGCTGCAAACCGTGCGACATCGCGTGCCGCAAGTTCGCCTGCATCGCGTGATAGTTCGCATTGGAATTTGCTCGCCACGCGTATAGAGAGGAGAACTGCGGGTTAAAGAAAGCGTTGGTGCCGAATGAATTAGGTCCGTTTCTCGGCATGTAACTGACGCAAGCTGGAAAACCCGTGTTCCCGCAGTTAGGATCGTTTGTGGCATCAGAGATGCCGAAGTAATCCAATACAAAGAGCGGCGTGGTTTCGTTCAAACTACCGCCGCAGAACAGATCATAGATGGCCACAACAGGGCTGGTCGTTGACGTCCCGCTGGTGCACGACCCGATCGAATATGCTCCGCCAGGGTTCAGGGGTTGCAGCATGTTGGTCCAGTATTGAACAACACTAGCCGGCAAGGAGCTCAAATTAAGCTGATCGCTCGGCACGCCCGTGCGATAGATCTTGGCCAGCGCGGTGATCGCTTTGTAGTAATCGAGGCCCGACCCCTTGTCAAACAAGTTCAACGGCTGAGCCAAGTCGGATTGCGTGAGGAGGCGATGCGAGAGCCGACCGACATAAGAAACCTCGAGAGCGAACCCCTTTGGCAATTCGCGCCCGACTGAAAGGTCAAGCGCATACGAATAGGGGTTCGGAATGTGGTCATCAAGACCCCAGGTGATGGCAAATCCGCCGTTGCTCAGGCTGCTCGGGAACGTTTGCGGGAATTGGCCTGGAGGGGCGGGAACCAACATCTGCTGAGGTACGCCACCGTTTGTGGGGCATCCGAGGTCCGTAGTGGGAATGGTGTGCATATCTGTCAAACGCGGCGCGCAGGCCGCTGTTTCCACTCCGGCCGGATTTGACAGTGTGGATGCCAAGCCAAAGGATCCGCTAGTATCAAACGTATTCAGAATGCCAGAACCGATGCGGTCATAGACGATACCAAATCCCGCCCGGATGGCAGTCTTGTTCTCTCCGAAGAGGGACCTCAGCAGGCCCGACCGTGGCCGTGGCGCCCATGCCACTGCCAGCCTCGGCCCGAAGTCTTTATAGTCCCAGCCCCAGAAACCACCCTTGCCGCCATTACCCGGTCCGGACAGGTTGAACGAAACGAGTGGATCCGAGATCGAGCCGATTCCCTGCTCCATGTTTTTCGCGCGCTGGTCGAACCACTGTCCCAAGGGTATGGTCGGTGAAACCTGGAGACCCTTGGTTTCCCAGGGTGGGGAGAAGAGGGAGTAGCGCAATCCGTAAGTGAGCGTCAGATTCGGCTTTATCTTCCAGGAGTCCTGCCCATACATTTCGTAGGCGTCGAGAGCGAAGTGCCGCTGCACGGGTGCTCCCTGCGGCAGCACACTTCCGTCTTTCAGGTAGTTATAGGTGGCATCGTCCTCCGTAACCATCCCGAGGAGCGCAATCATCGGGAAGTCATAGGAGTTGGCGAAAGACTTGTCTCCAGCCGGGAAGCCGTTGTTCGCAGGATTGAACGGCGAACCATTCTTCACGAGCATGCCGGATACATCCAACCAGGAGGCATTGGCGGCGCCGTCGCTGAAGGAGTTCAAGGTATTGTTGCGCGGGTTGCGGATATAGGTCGCCGTGCCGCCGAACTGGAAAGTGTGGGTTCCCCGCGACCAGGAAAGGTCATCCGCGAAGGTGTGGCTTGGCCGGGTGAACTGGGATGATCGGGTAACACCTTGAGTTATGCCGCGGAGGATGATGTACGGTTGGTTGGAATCACCAATGTTCCCAATGCTCTCCCGAACGTAGCCATACCGGAAGCTGTTGACGAGAGTGGGCGAGAACACCCCCGAATAGTTGACGACGAATCCCTTATTGTAGTTGACGAGGCTATGTTCCGCGGTGGTGTAAGTGAACAGGCTGGCCCCCGAAGAACTGGGCAAATACTGGCCTTGGGGATTCGATTCGTTCGCCAGTGCGCCGCTCCAAGAAACGCGGTGCTTGCCGTCTCGCGTAATGTTGTAGTCGGCCTTCGCGATGTACCAATTCTTGGTGTCGGAAATCGGCGACCGGAAGCGGAAGCCAGAATAGTTGAGGCCATCCCCGACGCTGCCGTCGTTCGCATGCGGAAAGCTGTTGAAGTAAGCGAGCGTTGCAGGATTGGGGCCTAGGTTTTGGGGATCCATGGATTTGATCTGCGCCTGGTTGACCGCGTTGAACCCTGCCTGGACGTTGTACTGGGCTCCGCTAATACCGGTCACGGTCCCGCCCGGGCATTGGGACGGCGTCTTGCAGAGATAGTAGACGACGCCATCGCGGAGAGAGTCGGTCGGGATCGTGCGCACCGCGCTGGTCTCTTCCAGGCGCCGCGTCCCTTCGTAGTTCAGGAAGAAATAGAAACGATCTTTAATGAAAGGGCCGCCCACCGAGCCGCCAAAGACGTTGCGAATGAGCTTCGGCGCCGCATTGCACTGCTTATCACTCAGGGAGATTCCATTGTCATTACAGCTCTTGAGCTGCGCGGCCTTCACGAAATAATCGTTGGCGCTGGTGTAGGTGGTGCGGTTGTATTCGTAGGCGGAGCCGTGAAGTTCATTGGTGCCGCTCTTGGTCACGAGCGCGACCTGCGCGCCTGAAGAGCTCCCCTGGTCGGCATTGTAGTTTGTGGTTGTGACTCGAAACTCCTGTACGGAGTCCAGTGTGACGGGGAGGACCGAGGTGAAGGCATGGCCTCCGGCGTCATTTACTGCGATGCCGTCCAGGGTTACGTTGCTCTGGTCGCTACGTGCGCCGTTCACGGCCCCATTTCGAGTGTCCACATCCTGGTTAATGTCCGGGCGGTTGCCGGTATAGAGCACACCGGCCTGCAGGCTGAGAAGGTCAGGCACGTTCCGACCTTCGAGGGGGAGTTGCTTCACCTGGCTCTCATTAAACGCAATACCCAAAGACGCGTCGCTGGTATTCAAGGTGACCGCCTGGGCGGAAACCTCCACAGTCTCAGTGGTCGAGCCAATTTCCAGTGCGGCGTTCACGGTCGCTGGCGAGTTCACTAGTAATTGGATATTCTTCTGTTCAAATTTTCTAAAATTAGACATCTCTACCGTCAGTACATACGCGCCCGGTGGCAGCGCAAGGAATTCATATTCGCCAGCTTGATTGGTCGGCATCTCACGCTGCAGAGCTTGCGCAGTGCTGGTGAGGGTTACCTTAGCGCCCGCGATTGCCGCGCCGGTTTTGTCCGCCACCACACCGCGAATCGACGTGGTACCAACCTGAGCCCACGCGCCAGCCACTGCGAGCGCGGCGATGGTTAGAACGACAAACCCCACTAGACAATTCCGCTTGGTGAAGAATAATAATGAAAACCACTTCATGGACTGCTCCTTTCGCGCACCAGACTGCACGATGTAGATAACTTGGAGGAAATGCGCCATGCGGGCCGGCGACGACTGCGGCGATAAATAACTCCGCAAGTCCATGCCGATTGGGACGGAAACCCCGGCAACCTTTTTCCACCACTCTTTGGGAACTTGGGAGGGATTTACCTCCAATGGAGGCAATTGTCAAGCAGATGATTGTCAACTACTTGTCGCCGGAGGTCTTAGTTTTTCGATGTGGAGCATAGAAAAATTTGCGGTCACGAGTTAAGGAGCAAAGTCCGGCTCCCACGAAAGGTCCTGGGCTGAGGCACGATGTATCGTGCCCACAGAAAGAGGCTCAGATTCCCATCCTAATAAACGAAAGTGGGTACCAGGGGATACTCGGGCACAATGTATCGCGCCCTACGGTTTGCCCAGGTGCAGCAGCTTTGCTTCGGTGATGGCGGGGATGTTGCGGATGGGCTTTAGGATGGATGCGGAGACTTCCCCATCGAGACGGACGAGGGATATGGCTTCGGCGCCGCGGGTGGCTTCGCGTCGTCCGAGCGCAAAGGTGGCAATGTTCACGCCAAGCTGGCCGAGGGTCGAGCCGACCTGGCCAATGACCCCGGGTTCATCGCGGTTGCGTAGGTACAGAATTGTGCCTTCAAGTTGCGATTCCACCGGTATCCCGTTTATTTGCAATACGCGCGGGGAACCGTCGTGCAATACCGTGCCTTCCACAGTGAACTCGGCAGCTGGATCCGAGGCGGTCTTGTCCGGCAGGACAGAAACCTCAAGAGTGTTAGGGAAGCCGTGCTCGCGGCGGCGGGTCTCCTCTTCCACGGCGAGACGGCGTGCCGCAGCCACTTGCGGTGCGTTGACCACGTTCACCTTTTCGTCCAGCACAGCGTTCAGCAGGCCGGTAAGTACCGCGCTGCGAAGCAGATGCGTGCCTACCTCAGCAACTTCGCCAGCGTAGCGGATGCGAATGCGTGCCGGACGCGACTGCGCGGCTTGCGCTACAAAAGAACCGAGGCGCTCCGCTAATGTCACGTAGGGTCGCCCGCGGCGGTATTGGTCGGCGGAGAGCGCCGGGAGGTTCACCGCATTGCGAATTATGCCTTCGGCGAGGTAATCGCGCACTTGCACCGCGACCTGCGTGCCGACCTCTTCCTGCGCTTCCGTGGTGGACCCGGCGACGTGAGGGGTAGCGATCACGGTGGGCAGGCCTGTTAGGGGGGAATTCTTGGGAGGCTCTTCGACAAAGACATCCAATGCGGCACCAGCGAGCTTGCCGCTTTTCAGGGCTTCGGCCAGGGCGGCTTCATCGATTAGTTCGCCGCGAGCGGCGTTGATCAAGCGCGCGCCCGTTTTCATTTGCGTCAGAGTGGATGCGTTGATGAGATTTTGCGTGGCGGGGCTGAGCGCGGTGTGCAGAGAGACGAAATCGCTCTCGGCAAGCAGCTTTTCGAGAGGAACCAGCTCAACTTGCACTTCGCGTGCGGCGGCTTCGCTGATGTACGGGTCATAGCCAAGCACGCGCATGTCGAAAGCCTCGGCGCGGACCGCGACTTCGCTGCCAATACGTCCGAGCCCGATGAGGCCCAGTGTTTTGCCGCGGACTTCCGTTCCGGCAGCGCTGGATTTCTCCCAACGGCCTTCGTGAATAGCTTTATCGTGCCGCGGCACTTGCCGAGCCAGCGCGAGTAGCAGCGCGAAGGTGTGTTCGGCGACGCTGACCGCGTTACCGCCGGGCGTGCTCATGACCAGGACGCCGCGACGTGTGGCTTCCTCGAGGTCGATGTTGTCGACGCCGACCCCGGCGCGGCCGATCACGCGCAAGCGCGTTGCCTTTTCCAGCAGCTCCGGTGTTACTTTGGTTGCGCTGCGCACGATAAGAGCATCCGCATCGGCGATTTCCGCATTGAGGGTGTCCTTCGTGGTCTGGACGATGTTCCAACCGGCGCTGCGCAGGAGTTCCACGCCGCGTTCACTGATTTTGTCTGCAACGATGACTTTCATCGGGCCTCATGTGAATTTGTTTCCTGGTCTGCGTCGCTGGCACGCCAGAGCCGCAGCGAGCAAGAGAATAACGGTAGCGGCGTCATGGTGCGGTGTCAAATCGTCCGAGTAGTCTGAATCTTCAGCACCGCGCATCTGCGGACCGGAGGAGGACGCACAGGCTAAAGCCTGTGCTACTGAAGCGTGCTACTTGGCGGATTGCTCGATGGGTGCGGCCCAGTGCGAGAGATGATTCAGGGATTTGGTGTCGGTGGGGTCGAGGTGGAGAGGAGTGATGGAGACGGCGCCGGAGAAAATCGCGGCGTAATCCGTGTCTGGTGCTACGTCTTGATCGATGCGCTGCTCGAAAAGCCAATAGTAGGTGCGGCCGCGGGGATCTTTTCCTTCGCTTAGCTGATTGCGCGTGATTTTCTTGGATTGACGCGTGAATTTCACGCCGCCGGTCCATGGCTCGGGCACGTTCACGTTCAGCAAGACCTGATCCGGCAGTCCTTCTTTCAGGATTAACTCCGCGGTGGAACGGGCGATGCGCGCTGCGGTGTCGAATTTCACGCCGGCACCTTTCGAGCATAAGGACATTGCCAGGGCGGGGATGTGATGCAGCGCGGCCTCGCGCGCGGCGCCGACGGTACCCGAGTAGTAGACGTTCTCCCCGAGATTTGCGCCGAAATTGATTCCGGAAATCACCAGATCGGGCGGCTCGGGCAAGAGCCGGTGCAGTGCGACGATCACCGCGTCCGCAGGCGTGCCTTCTACCGCCCATTGCCGTTCGCCGACGTGGTTGCAAATAATCGGCTGGCGCAGGGTCAGCGATTGCGCCGTCCCGCTCTGCTCGCGATGCGGCGCCACGATGCTTATCGTAGCGAATCCCTCGAGCCCGGCAGCGAGCGCTTTCAGCCCGGCGGCGTGAATCCCGTCGTCATTGGTCAACAAAATGTGCGGCATTGGCAAAATGTAGTCTCAAAAATCGAGCGTGCGTGCTCCATCGAAAACTGGGTCCATCGTCGCGAGGGAAGGAAGAAGTGGTCGGGACGACTGGATTCGAACCAGCGACCTCACGCACCCCAAGCGTGCGCGCTACCAGGCTGCGCTACGTCCCGACCGCGGCGGCTCAGTAGAGCCGCAGTCGAAGGTGACCCGGCAAGGGCCGCAATCGACGACAACGAGCGTATCACCGGCGTTCGAGAAGCGTCAAGAAAACGCGCAGCGTGTCGCGCAGATCGAGCAGCATTTTGCGGCTCAAAAGCTCCGCGGCGTTTTCGTTGTGCGGCCCTGAGGAAATTGTTTCGGAACCGACGGAGCCGTTTTCGCGAAGATGGCGGCGTGCGCCGGCGATGGTAAATCCTTCGTCGTAGAGCAAGCGCTTGATTTTGAAGACCAGGTCGACGTCTTCCTGCCGGTACATGCGGTGGCCGGTGGGGCTCTTAACCGGCTCGAGCATGGGGAATTCGCTCTCCCAATAGCGAAGCACGTAAGGTTTCAGTTCGGTGAGGCGGCTGACTTCGCCGATGCGATAGAGCTTCTGCTCGGTGGCAGTTTGCGTTGCGGTGCCGTTGTGCGCCATGCGTGATCCGGCCTGCTGCCACAATCCTAGCAGTTTGCCGGCCATCGCAGTAGAGGGTGTTTCGCGTAGCGCGTACTTCAATCTTCATGTCTGTTTCGCTGGCCGCGTTTGCGGAGGCGCTGGACGAAGCGCACTGGCGTTCCGGTGAAATCGAATTTTTTGCGCAGTTGGTTCTCCAGAAAGCGCTCGAAGCTGAAGTGCAGGGGCGTCTTCTGGTTGGTGAAGAGAAGAAACGTGGGTGGAGACGCTTTTGCTTGCGTGATGTAGTAGATACGCACGGGGCGCGCCTTTGGCGTGCTGCCGCGCTGCAGATCGACGTCTTCCTTGAGCCAGCGATTCAACTCCGGCGTGGAAATGCGGTGCTTTCGAGCAATGGCCACCTGATCGATCAGCGGGTATAGCTTTTGCGCGCGCTCGCCGGTTTTGGCAGAGAGAAAGACGATGGGAGCGTAGCTGAGGAATTTCAGTTTGCCTCGGACCATTTTTTCGTAATCGAACAGTAGCTTGCTCTTATCCAGGTCATCAAATTTGTGTTTTTCGTGCGGGCCGCGCTTCGCTCTGCCCTTGGTGGTGTCTGCATCGCGCGCGGCAGATTGGCGCGCAGCTTCGGCAGCCAAGTCCCATTTGTTCATGACGATGATGACGGAGCGGCCGGACTCTTCCGCGTAGCTGGCGATTTGTGCGTCGCCTTGCGTGACGCCCTGTTCGCTGTCGACCACGAGGAGCGCGACGTCGGCGCGTTCGAGCCCGCGACGCGCCATCACCACGCTGAGTTTTTCCGCGACCAGGTTAGTCTTGCCCTTGCGGCGAATTCCAGCGGTGTCAACGAACCGATAGACGTGGCCATCACGAGTGACCTCCGTGTCCACTGTGTCCATGGTTGTGCCCGGCACGGGAGAGACGATGGCGCGTTCTTCACCGACCATCCGATTGAGCAGAGTGGATTTGCCGACGTTGGGCCGGCCGATGATGGCAATTTCTACGGGTCCGCTCTCTGCATTTGCGGTGGCCAACGGGGCATCTTCCGGCACCAGACTAGAGGCGCCCGAGGCCAGCGCAATAGCGGCATCGAGGAGATCGTCCACGCCGGTACCGTGCTCGGCGGTGATGGGGAACACGGGGACGCCGAGACGGTGGAAAGTGGCCGCGTTAGATTCTTGCAGTGGCGAATCGATCTTGTTTACCGCGACAAAAAAAGGTCTGCCGGTGCTGCGTAGAAGGCGGGCTAGCTCTTCGTCTAGCGGCGTGATTCCGGCCTGACTGTCGACCACGAGCAAAAGCAGCGCAGCCTTGTCGATGGCCACATGGGCTTGCCGCAGAATCTCTTGCGGGATGAGCGCCTTGTCGTCAGGGATGATGCCGCCAGTGTCTACAATCTCAAACGAATGGCCGCGCCATTCCGCTTTGCCATAGATGCGATCCCGCGTGATGCCCGGCTCGTTGGTCACAATGGAGCGACGGGTGCCGGTCAGACGGTTGAAAAGCGTGGACTTGCCCACGTTGGGGCGGCCCACTATTACGAGAGATGGCAGCGTTTTGGTCATGGATGCGAGCCGCGGGACACACCAGTGGAGCTCCGACAGCAATGTAACGTTCCACTGTAACGCATTAGAGAAGAAGTCGGAAAGAACTCCCGCTGGCGGGAACTAAGCTTTTAATTTGACCTTGGCCTGAGGGGTGGGCATAGGCTTCTTGGTGGCGCGTTTGCTGGCGTACAAAGCTTCGTCGGCGCGAGCTAGCATTTCTTCCGGCCGGTCTCCCATTTCGTAATCCTTCCAACCGGCGGAGAACGTCACGGGAATCTTCTGACCTTGCCAATCGAGCTCAAAGGAACCAAGGCGGTCCAGGACAAGCTTGAGTTGGTCGAGAGTGCACTCGGGCAACACGACGAGAAACTCGTCGCCGCCCAAACGGACCGCGAGGTCTGATCCGCGGATGACTTTGTTCAAGCGCGAGGCAAATTCCTGCAGGACTTGATCGCCGGCGGGATGGCCGTACGTGTCGTTGATCTCCTTGAAATTGTTCAGGTCCAGAGTAAGCACGGTTAGGGGATGGCCGCGGCGTTCGGAGCGAGCGACCTCTGTAGCGAGGCGCTGTTCGGCGAAACGGCGGTTGTAGAGGCCGGTCAAGGGATCAATCATCGCCAGGTTGCGGAGAATATAGGAATGATCCTGCTTTTCGAGAAGCTGCTGACGAAGACGCTTAATGAGGATTTCCTGATAGATCGTATAGATATTGAAAAGCACGATCAGGGTGATCAGGCCAAAGACAGCCTCGGTCAGCTTGATTTTGAAGAATGTTTCCGCACCGGTCAGAAGCGCCGGCAGCGTGAGAGAGATCACGGCAAAGGTAAGGAGTAGGATGACGAAGATGGAATACCCGCGCACCCACCAGTCGCGTTTTTCAATGCGTCGACGTTCCTCCGCGAGTTCTTTAGCCCCAGCTTCCGCGGAAGGAGGGTGAAGGTGAGTTGTGTCGTTCATTGCTTCAGCAGGGGCGGAAAATGGCCAAACTCAGTCAATCCAACTTAGGGCAGGGGTCTCGCAGGGTCAAGGCAGATTCCGAGCGATACGGCACGGTAGTTACTGCCCTACGGCGGGGTAAACTACGCCTCAAGTGCGCAGGCGAATGACCATAAAGCCCGTATTTATAGAGACTTAGTATTTTGGCCAGCCTGCACGGAAGTCCCGGTCGGACAGTACCCTTGGACCATTGGCCAGGGCACTATACGGCTGCAAAATGCTGGAGTTAGGAAAACTAGAAATGGTCTCACTCTGCATCCTCGTGCTTTCAGGTTTCGCGCTGATACGGTTCGCCGTATCGCAATGGCGAGCCATTTGGATAAGCTCCGCGAACCAGCCGGTGTCGGATTCGCTGCAGTTGACCGTCGGAATTGACGCCGCCGCCATCGGTGCCCAGGATTTTGGCCGGCTCCTGAATTTGTGCGACCAATTGTCACCCGAATTGAAAGACAGCACCCCTTGGCTCAGCGAAGTCTCCGTCTACTATCGGGCGATAGCGAGGCTTGAGCAGGTTAGCAAGGCTAAGCTTCCGGGCATCTCGAAGTGGGCAGCGCGCGAGATGCAGACCTGCGCACGCTATGTCGCGGTTGTCCTGGATCAAAGCCTCGCCATGAGCCTCGACCGGCGGCTGGCTGCCCGAGCGAATTAAACCCCGAATATCTCAGATTTTACGCACGCCTGAATTCCCTTGATCCCAAGCTAGGGCCGTTCCAGCGCCTTGCGCGCTGGCAAATGCCCTAACGTCAGGGTTCTCTCCTTTTCTGGTAGAGTGCTGGACCAGTGCGCCGCGGGCGGTGTCGTGTCGGCAACGGGTAGAACACCCTTACGCGCTCCAGTGTTGGGCGATAGCTTTAGGTCAGCCTGCGGCATTGCAACGTGTAATTTTTGCGGTGTCTGCTGCGTACTAGTCTATGGATGCGCCGAGACCAGAGCGGATGAGCGCGCCGGGAAAGACCGAGCCTACAGAGGCGATTGCTCGGGCACGGACAGGGGATGCCGATGCCTGGGGGGTGCTTTACCGGGAATACGCATCCGCGATTTTCCGCTTTTGCCGGCGGGCTCTGCCGACCCGGGAAGACGCCGAAGACGCCACCATGGACATTTTTGCGAAGTTGATGCGCGACAACAAGCTGCTCCAATACGACCAGAGCCGGTCGTTCACGGCATGGCTTTACAAAGTCGCGGCCAACCATTGCTGGGACGTGCTGCGGCGCCGCAAGACACGCCAGGATAAAGAGACGGACGATTTGGAGAACGTGCCGCTGGAGCACCCGGATCCGAATCAATTGGACAAACTGATCGAGCAGCGGACCAGCGAAGAGGTGCGGCGCGCGCTGGACAAGCTGGGAGCACGCGCACGCATGGCGCTGGTGATGCGCTACTACTCGGATATGAGCTACGACGAAATTGCCGATGCG
>Ga0209701_10002579_pt1 | contig 11790 bp, 10 predicted proteins | sample CZO8metaG_4_FD_188356 | JGI IMG/M metagenome (GOLD analysis project Ga0209701, IMG submission 188356) | Vadose zone soil microbial communities from the Eel River Critical Zone Observatory, Northern California, USA - CZOApr15con2H3.8 metaG... | ecosystem: Environmental > Terrestrial > Soil >...
ATGTAGACGCCGGGCTCGACGGTGAAGACCATCCCCGCTTCGAGGACGGTCTTCGAGCCGGGGTCGAGCGAGGGGTCCTCGTGCGTCTCCAGGCCGAGCCCGTGGCCGGTACGGTGGAAGAACCGCTCGCCGAGGCCCGCGGCCTCGATGACGGCTCGAGCCGCCGAGTCGACGTCGCCGGTGGTCGCGCCGGCCCGCACGGCGGCGATGGCGGCATCGTGCGCCGCGAGGACCAGCGCGTGGATCTCGCGCTGGCGCGCACTCGGTTTGCCGATGACCGCGACGCGGGTCGTGTCGGCTCGGTAGCCGTCGTAAGCGGCGCCGAAGTCGAGCAGGACCAGGTCGCCCGCGCCCAGGCGCCGGCTCGAAGCACGGCCGTGGGGCAGGGCCGAGTTGGGACCCGACAGCACCAGCGTTTCGAACGCGAGCGTTCCGCCGCCGGCGCCGATCGACGCGCCGAGCATGACCGCGACCTCCAGCTCCGTCTGTCCCGCTCGAAGCCGGTCCAGGACCTCTTCGGTGGCCGCGTCGGTGATCGCCGCGGCACGCGCAATCGTCTCCAGCTCACCCGGCGACTTGGTGCGGCGCAGGCGCCGGATCTCGGGCGCGACATCGACCATTTCGCGCACCTCCAGGCGGTCGCTCAGCGCCTCGGCGGCGGCAAGCGTCAGGTGCTCCTTTTCGACGGCCAGGCGGGTCGAGCCTCGCAACGCCCCTTGCACAGGTCGATAGGGGTCTTCGCCGTCGCGCCAGGAAACGATCTCCGCATCCGTCTTTGTCCGCTCCGCGTTCTCGCGCTCGATCGCGGGGAGGATGAGCGTCGCGTGGTCTCGCTTCACCACGAGGGCCATGAGCCGCTCGTACGGTTCGGCGCGGACGCCGGTCAGGTACGCGATGGACACGGGCCCCGTCACATAAGCGGCGTCGAGCTCGTGCCTCGCCATCCAGGCGCGGAGGTCGTCGACTCGAGTTAGTGCCCCGCCCCCGAGTCTCCTCGCATCTTCGCGTCCTAGGCGACCGGGCGCCTTCGGCGCTGAAGCCTGCGTCATGGGACCCGGCGCCGCGTCGTCACGCATCTAGCGATGCGCTCCTAGCTGCGCCACCCATTCCTTGGCTCCGGCCGCCGATGCCGCGAAATATGCGTCGGATCTCGGGAGGCGGGACACTTGCGGGTGCGTCAGTCAACGCCGACGATTCGGACCCGATACGAACCATTTGGGGTCTTGATCTCGACCTCTTCACCGGTGCGGTGCCCGATCAAAGCCTTGCCGAGGGCCGACTCATAGCTCACGCGGCCGGCTTTGGGATCGGCCTCGGCCGGGCCTACGATCCGGTATTTCTCCTCGCCCTCACCATCCTCCTGGAAGCGAACCGTGCTCCCCATCGCAACCACGCCGGAGCTCTTGGTCTGCTGGATCAGGACGTGGTTCTTGATGATCGACTCGAGCTCTTTGACCCTCGCCTCCATCATCCCCTGGTCGTTCTTGGCCGCGTGATACTCGAAGTTCTCCGAGAGGTCGCCGAACTCTCGGGCCGCCTTGATCTTGGCCACGATCGCGGGCCGCTTCACGGTGGTCAGCTCGTGGAGCTCCCGCCTCACTGCCTCGAGGCCTTCGGGTGTGATGTGAACGTCGCTGGTCATCATTCCGAGTCTAAACGTCGGCGGCGCCCGCGAAGTCTTGCCAAGCGTGGCGCGATCTGGGTCACCTTCGGATACAGTCGCGCCATGAAAAGGCTTTTCCTGACCTTCGTGATGCTCCTGATGGGTATGGCGCTGGTGGGCGGCGCTGCCGCCTCCCTGGTCGGCGGGGCGCTCGTGCCGCTCGACCAGCAGGTCGGCACGCACACCTCCGCGGCCGGCGCCGTGCTTGGCATCGGTCTCATGGCGGCTGCCGTCAACCCCGCCGGCAACATCGGCTGGGTGAGGGCCGGAATCCTGTACGGCATCGTCGTTTTCGGGTTCGAGGTCGGGTCCCACTTCCTGCTCGGCGCGCCGTTCAACATCGGGCCCGTGATCTTCGGCCTGGCCTGCGCCCTGCTCCTCGTGGCGCTCTACCCCGAGCGCAAGGCCCTGGTTCCGCCGGCCACGAACGCCTCCAAGACGGCGCCGCCCAAGGCCCCGACCGCGACGCCGCCGACGACTCCGGCGCCCCCGACTCCAACGCCGACGCCGACCGGCAGCTAGCCCTTCGGGACCAGCGCCTGGACCTCTTTCATCATCCGGCGCTGAAGAAGAAACGACACGCCGTAGACGGCTCCGGCGAGCGCCGTCCCGGCGAGGATCGCCAGAGCGGCGTGAACCGGCTGGTTGGGGATCGGCGAGAGTGCCACGGCATCGTCACCAATGATCGCCGCAAGCGCCAGCGCGATGGGCGTGATGACAGGCAGCTGCTGGAGGCGTTTCATCACCGGCGGCACGGGCGGTTCGAGCCGCCCGACCATCCGCTGTCCCATCACCCCGACGGATTTCACGTGCCGGAGGTTCGGCGTGACCGTCAGGAGGACGTTGACCTGGTTTCCCGGCACCTGCTTCAGGCGCGCCGGCGGGACCAGGTATTGCTCGGTACCGCCGCGTGTCTGGACCATCAGCATCCCCAGACCCATCGAGGTGCTCACTGAGCTGGCCCCCATGAGCTGCCCCTGCACGATGCGGCCCTCCGCCTTGCGATCCTTGAGCGCCAGCCGGAACCCTGGCGCGACGAAGCTGGCGAGGAGCGCGATCGGCAGCACCCAGGCGACCGACGCCGCGATGGCGTCCGCAAGGCCATAAAAGCGCGGTACGACGATGAGGATGGCGGCGATGATGAGAACGCACGCGACGGCGATGCCGACGGCGATATAGCCGAGCCGGACGACAAAGTCCGGCGCGTAGCCCTGCAGCATCCCGCCGGCCTGCACGAACTGCTCGCGCTGCTTCCTCGTCTGCCCGGCGCTCGCCGGCGGGGCGGACTTGGGTTGGATCTTGCGCATCTGCTGGCGCACCTGCCGGACCTGCGCGCGCTTCTTCCCCACTACCGCTTCCCCACTACAAGGGGAGTGTATCGATCTTTGCTACGAACTCACCGCAGGCACGAGCACCCGCTTCGTGTAGGTGACGCCGTTGTGCACGAAGGTGCCCGAGAAAAGGAATGCGGGCTCGTAGAAGCTGTGGTCGCCGGCGATGGCGAGGGCGTAGACGAGCTCGACTTTGGTCAGCTGGATGGTCGGGGTCGGTTCGATCGTCGCGCCGGCGACTGGGGCGGACGACAGCGCCGATCGCACCGCCTGGTCGGTGGAGATGACGCGATAGTCGGCAGAAACGAGACTGACCGGCAGCGGCCCCATCGCTTGCAGAGGCTGCCCACCCCGAATGTCCACCTCGAGCCCATGGCGCTCGCCGAAGCCGTCGACCATGAACACCTGTCCGGCCCCCGCCACGGCGAATTGCCGCAGGTATAGAACACGCTGCACGTCCCCGGCCTGCACGACCACCGTCACGTAAGGCCACGCCGGCAAGAGGCTGTGCGCGGAGAGGAAGGCGTCGGCGGTGGCGGTTGGAGTCGGCCCGGGAGGGGGCAGCGTGGATCGATCCGGCGTGATGTCGTAGAACGGCTCTCGATCGAACTGCGGAATGCTGCCGGTCACGGTCAACACAAACCCATTGCCGCCATAACCGCCAAGGATCCCGCCCTGCTGCCCCACCTGGCGCGACGCTCCGAGGGCGACCGCGAACTGGTTGGCGTCAGCCGCGGACGGCTCCGCGTATCGGTAGACCGGCGCGCTCGTCACCTGGAAGTTGAACGTGCCTGCCCAAACCAGGGTGGCCGGCCCGAAGTACAGATCGGCTGCAGGCTGCCCTGCGGCAGGCACGACCGGGTTGACCGCTTTCGGCGCTTCCGATGAGGGCAGGAGCGCCGGCGCTGGGAGGCGGCCGAATCCACCCGGTGCCGCGTTGTACTGCGCGCCGCCTGCCTGGTCTTGCGACCTCAGCGCCGCCGTCGAGCCGGCCCCACCGCCGAAGTGGGTTCCGCTGAGCGACAAGATGCCGACCCCGATCGCCACCACCAGCACCACCGCCACCGCGGCTGCCGGCATGGCGGGCACCTCTCGCACCGACTCGATAAGACCCGAGAAGAAGTCCTGCGCGCGCCGCCACAACGGGCGCCGGGCCTGCATCCGCGACCATAGGGCGTCCTCGAAGCCGGCGCGAGGCCGCGTCGTCTCGAAGGCGTCATCGAGCTTGCGCTGGAGCGCCTGGAGCTCGAGGTCTTCGTCGTCGCTCATGCCATCTCTTCCCGGACGGACTCGCGGAGCGCCTTCAAGGCGCGGTGGTACAGCATCTTCGCCGCGTCCTCGCTGCAGCTCATGAGCCCGCCGACCTCGTCGAAGCTGAGCCCGGAATGTCGCAGCGAGATGGCGTCGCGCTGGCGCTCGGGCAGCCGGGCGACGTGCGCGAGCAGCGCGCGGTACTGGATCCGCTCCTCGGCCATGCCGGCCGGGTCGACCTCGCTGATCGGTTGGTGCTCGATCGTGCGCCGCAACCGCTCGCGCCTGCCGTGGGCGCGGAAGTGGTCGAGGGTTGCGTTGCGGGCGATGCGAAAGAGCCACGCCGCCGGCGTCGTGTTGCGGGCCTCAAACCGGCCATAGGCCTGATAGGCGTTCATGAAGACCTGCGCCGTGATGTCCTCAGCGTCGGCCGAGGTCGCGACCTGGGCGCGGACGTAGGCGTAGATCCGGCCCAGGAAGTCCCGGTACAGATCCTCGAACGGCGGCCGGTCGGCAAGCACGGCCGAATCGTAGGCACTCGTATCACCCAATTGAGCCAACGCCCGCCGCGTGGCGGGTGTAACGCTAAGCCCGAAGGGCGGCACCGATCTCGACGGGGCGGTTCGTGAAGACCGAATCCGGGCGGCAGAGCTTGCACCAGGCGACGGCGGTGTCGTCGTCCACCGTCCACACTCCGACGGCGCCGCCCGCGGAGTGGATCTCCTTCACGAGCTGCGGGTCGGTGGCGCCCCAGTGCGGCGAGTACACGTCGGCGCCGGCCTCCCGCATCAGCCGCGCGGGATCGATGGGGCGGGCGCCTTCGAGGATGCCCAGCTGCAGCTTCGGCTCCATATCCCGGAGCTGCCTTATCGAGGGGTGATGAAAAGACACGACCGCGCATTCAGAGACCGCCCCGAGCTGCCGGAGCATCGCGACCAGTTTGTCCTCAAGCCCGGGGTACTGGATGGGGATCTGCTTGATCTCGATCACGAGGCCGACCTGGCCGATCGCCAGCTCGACCACCTCCTGGAGCAACGGGATGTGCTCGCCGTCGCCGGCGTTGAGCCGGCGGAGCTCCGCGGCGGTATGGTCGCGCACGAGGCCGGTGCCGTTGGTCGTCCGCTCCAGGGTGTGGTCGTGGATGACCATCAACCTGCCGTCCAGCGAAAGGTGGACGTCGCATTCGATGAGGTCGCAGCCGCTGCTGATGGCGGACCGGAACGACCGCATGGTGTTCTCGGGATGGTGCGCAGGGTTGCCGCGGTGGCCACCGACGAGCGGGCGGCCGTCGTCGTGAGCGGCCTCGTAGCGTGCCCGGATGGAGAGGGTCAAGGCGCCGGAAAGTCTAACTAAGCCCGCGTAGGTTTCTTTTGCCTCACGAACTCAGAGGCTTCGCCGTGAGTTCGCGGGGACCCCTGTTTAGAGGCGGGCCGCTTGTCTATAGTGCTGATGATGACCTCCGCCACCGCTCGGACAATTGGCGAACTTCGGACCTCCGGCCATGTGCGTGAAAACGTCAAACAAGAGATGCGCCGCAATCTGCTGGCGCGGCTTCGCAGCGGCGAACCTCTCCTCCCCGGAATTGTCGGCTATGACGAGACCGTGCTGCCGCAGCTCGCGAATGCGGTGATCTCGGGTCACGACGTGATCATGCTCGGCGAGCGCGGCCAGGCGAAGAGCCGCATCATGCGCTCGCTCATCGGCTTCCTCGATCCGCTCGTGCCGGCGATCGCCGGCTGCGAGATCAACGACCACCCGTATGCGCCGATCTGCCGGCGATGCCTCGACCTCGTCGCCAAAGATGGCGACGCCGTCGAGATTTCGTGGATCGAGCGCGACCAGCGATATGGTGAGAAGCTCGCCACCCCCGACATCTCCATCGCCGACCTCATCGGAGAGGTCGACCCCATCAAGGTCGCCGAGGGCCGGTACCTCGCCGACGAGCTGACCATCCACTACGGCCTGCTGCCGCGCACCAATCGCGGGATCTTCGGCATCAACGAGCTCCCCGACCTTGCGGAGCGAATCCAGGTCGGACTCCTCAACATCATGGAAGAGAAGGACGTGCAGATTCGCGGGTATCGGGTCCGTCTTCCTCTTGACCTGTTCGTGATCGCGAGCGCGAACCCCGAGGACTACACATCGCGGGGTCGCATCATCACCCCGCTCAAGGACCGATTCGGGTCGCAGGTGCGCACGCACTATCCACTCAGCATCGGCGAGGAGATGCAGATCATGGAGGCGGAGCGGCACCCGGTTCCCGAGGATTTCGAGCTCGTGTTTCCGTCCTTCATGAAGGAGATCGTCGCGGAGCTCACCCACCTTGCGCGCCGCAGCCCGCACATATCTCAGTCATCCGGTGTGTCGGTGCGCATGTCCATCGCGAACTACGAGAACCTCGCGAGCAACTCGGTTCGCCGTGCCGCGCGATTGGGGGAGTCGCTGGCCGTACCACGCATCACGGACCTTGCGTTCCTCACCTCTTCGACCGCGGGCCGCCTTGAGATCGAGGCGCTCGACGAGGGCAAGGAGGAGCAGGTGCTGTCGCGGCTGGAGCGTGGCGCGATCAGCGCGGTGTTCAGCCGGCATTTCTCGGCGGCGCAATTCGACGGCGTCGTCGCACGATTCGAGGACGGGGCGATGCTCGAGGTCGGTGAGGGGATCCCCGCGCGCACGTACACCCGCGCGATCGGCGAGCTGCCGGAGGTGGCCACCGCGCTCAAGAAGCTCGGCCTGCCGGATCGCCCCGAGGTGCGCGCGTCGGTCATCGAGTTCCTGCTCGAGGGCCTGCACCTGAACAAGCGCCTCAACAAAGATGAGGTCGAGGGCCGAGCGGTCTACCGGCGCTAGGCCGCCGAGGGCTGAAAGCAGCAATTCCGCACGCCTGGCGCCAACCGGGCCCCTCAGCGATGTGCGATGCGCACGTTTGGCGTCAGCGGTGCGGCATTTCCTGGCCGCAAGTAGGGGCGGCCGTTACGGCCGCCCCTTCCTCTACTCAACCCGTTCAGGCTGCAACTTCGATTGCCTCGGCGGTTTCTTGCGATTGCTGAGTCAGCGGCACCTCGCGCAGGAAGACGCTGACGACCAGGGACACCACCGCGACCAGCGCGGCCAGCAGGAAGAGGTCGTGCAACGTGCCGGCCAGCGCGACCCGGGTGGGTTGGTTCGAAAGGTGGTTGGTGAGGATCGCGCCGAGTACCGCCGTGCCGATCGTGCCGCCGAGGCTTCGCCAGAACGTGATCTGGCTCGTGGCGACGCCAACCAGCTGGTGAGGCAGGCCGGCCTGGACAACTACGAGCGTGAGCGGAAATGTCACGCCCAGCCCGGCTCCGATGATGACGATGTCCCGGGTCACCTCCCACGGACTCGAATGCGGGCCGATCTGAGCCAGCAAGACCAGGCCGAGGATCATCGCCGCCAGTGCAGCGGTACCTACGAACCTGTAGCGGGGGACGCGGGCGAGGAGAACACCCGTCGCCGTCGCTGTGACCACGACCGCCAGCTGCATCGGCGTCAACAGCTGGCCGGAGTTGGACGCGCTCACTCCGAGCACGCCTTGATAGACGAGCGGAACGAAGACGATCGCGCCGAACATTCCGATCGCGCTGAAGAAGGCCATCAGGGCCGGGACCGCGAAGACATTCCGCCGGAAGAGCTGGAAAGGCACGATCGGGTGCTCGACGCGGCGCTCTGTGATGAAGAAGGCAACGAGGAGGACGCCCGCCAAACCGAGCAACCCGAGCACCTGAATCGAAAGCCAGGAGTGGTCGCGCAGCATCGAAAGTGAGATCAGGAGCGGTGTGAGACCGGCGAGCAGCAGAGCCGTGCCGACAAAGTCGATGTCCCGAAGCCTGGCTTGTGATCGCACGCGCGGGAGCTGCGTCGCGACCAGGATCGTGGCCACCACCCCGAGCGGAATGTTGACGTAGAAGACCCAGCGCCAGCCCGGCCCATCGGTCAGGAATCCTCCGAGCGACGGTCCGATGACCGACGAGAGGCCGAAGATGGCGCCGAACACTCCACTCATACGCGCCCGCTGCTCCGGCGGAAAGATATCGGTCATCACCGCGAACGTCGAGGCGAACAGGACGCCACCAAAGATGCCCTGGATGGCGCGGAACAGAACGAGCTCGATCATGTTTTGAGACACGCCGCACAGAGCCGATGCGGCGATGAATCCGACCATGCCGGCGAGCATGAAAGGCTTGCGGCCGAACATGTCACCGAGCTTGCCGGCGACGGGAACCAGCGCGGTCGACGTGATCAGGTAGGCGGTCGTGACCCACGCATAGAGCTCGATGCCGTGCAGGTCGGAGACGATCCGGGGCATCGCGACGCCCACCACGGTCTGGTCGAGCGCTGCCAGCAGCAGCGCCATGGCCACGCCAAGCGTGGCGAGAATCACCTGGGAACGAGACGTGCCTTGGGTCATGCCTTTTCTCCTTTCATCGGGCTTGGTTTGTTGGGGATCAGGCTATTGGCTATTGCGGAACGTTTGCTTCCTAAATAGGATTCAACCTCGAAACCAGGATGCTGAGCACCTCGGAGCGCCTGCTGCGGGTTCTGACCCTTCTCGAGTCCCGCCGGGATTGGTCCGGCGCCGACCTGGCGGAGCGGCTGGAGGTCAGCACGCGGACCATCCGCAACGACATGGTCCGCCTCCGCACGCTGGGCTATCCCGTGGGTGCGGCCTCTGGGGTGGCCGGCGGCTACAGGCTCGGCGCCGGCTCGGCCCTGCCGCCGCTCCTGCTCGACGACGATGAGGCGGTGGCGGTGGCCGTGGCGCTGCGGTCATCGACCGGGGGCGGGGTGGCCGGGATCGAGGAAACGTCGGTCCGGGCGCTGGTGAAGCTCGAGCAGGTCCTACCTTCGCGCCTGCGCCGCAGGGTCAACGCGCTGTCGGCGTACACCGTCCCGGTGGCCTTTCCCGGGCCAACCGTCGAGCCGCATCTTCTCTCCACGATCGCGGCGGCGTGTCGCGATAACGAGGTGTTACGCATGGACTATCGCAAACACGACGGCACTGAAAGCACCCGGTCGGTTGAGCCCTACAGGTTGGTCCACCTGGGCCGCCGATGGTACCTGGTGGCCTGGGATCGAGACCGGCGGGCCTGGCGCACGTTCCGCGTCGACCGCCTGCAGGTCCGGAGCCCGAACGGCCCCCGATTCACGCCTCGCGAGCCGCCCGCTGAAGACATCGGGGACTACGTGATGCGAAATGTGCGGTCGGTGCCGATGACGTATCACGCGCGAGTGGTGGTGCACGCTCCTGCGGGGATCATCACCGAGCGCGTGCCCCGCGGAATCGTGGTCGAGCCGATCGACGACGGCACGTGCGTGGTCCACGCGACCGCGAACACGATTGAGATGCTTGCGCTCTACCTGGGCATGCTGGACGCCGAGTTCACCGTGACCGAGCCACCCGAGCTGCTGGCGCGCCTGAGCAGACTATCGGAACGTTTCTCAAGCGCCGTTCTACTTACAAGCGTCGAATCCTGAACCTTTCCTCTATCTTCGCAACGGCAAGGCATGACGATCCAGGGCTCTAGACGCCCCGCGGCCGGTTTCGCGCTCGCCTTTGCCGCTGTCCTCGTTGTGATGGCGATCTCCACCATCCTGCTCAGGCAGCCCGCGTTGCTGGTGCTGGTGGTGCTCCTCGCCCCGATCCAGGCGGTCTTTGTGCTGCTGCAGCTGCGACCCATCTCGGTCACTTTCGACGGGGCTGACGTCGTCTACCGTGCCGGCGGCCGGGAGACGCGCACGCGTCGTAGCGACATCGCAACTTGCGCGCTCGTCGGTCAGGGATGGGTTTTCACCAACACGGCCGGGGCGCAGCTCTTCACCTTGCCCGCTCTTCGATTCACCCAGGCTGACATTGCCGCATTCTGCAAGCAGACGAGCCTCAATCTCAGCACCCCACCGCTTCGGCCGCTGGATCAGAGCCGCAAAGACGTCAGGTCCGCGAAGGTCATGCGCGCGTTGGGTGTGGGTTTGACCTTGACTGCTCTGCTCGGCGCGGGCGGTGCGATCTGGACATCCCTAAGCGCACAAGATGCGCTCCGCCGTTACCAGTCGGCGCCGATGTGCACTGAACGTGTGTCTGCAGCCTCGACGTGCCGGCTGCAGACGCAGGCGCGAGTGACCAGCACGGAGCTGTACGGGAGCCACAAGGCTTCGACGGACGTTCATCTCACCTTGATCGGGGCCGGCGGCGATTACGTCGCCAATGTTGTCAATTCGGGCGCACCGAAAACTGGGGACATCCTGAATGTGGAGGTGTGGGATGGGAAGGTGACGCGACTGGGGACGGTAGACACGTCCGGCAATCCCGACCTCAACCCCAACCTGAACATCGTGGGGGTCGTGGTTGTGATCGGGTTCTACGCAGCTGTCTCCTTTGGACTGGCAGTTTGGTCCCACGTGCGGCTGCTGGCAGCGCGCGCTGCCCTGGGTGCGGCCGCCGCTGCCGACAGCGGTTCGGCCGGCCCGGTAGAGGCCCTGCATCCAGACGCCGCAATCGACACCGGCAGCCTGCCTCCGTGCGGCATCGACCACCACCCTAACGAAGTCTTCTTCGCACATTGGGATCCAAAGACGGAAAGGACCGGAATAGTCATCGGGAGCGTGATTGCGGTAGCAGTGCTCGCCGTCCTTGTGCTGCTGGCGATCAGCATATCGGTCCAAATCTTTGGAGGCATCGCGGCGCTGGGCATTGCTTGGTTCGGAATCCAACTCTTGGGGGCATGGCGCGAATGGCACCTGGGCGGAGTCTTCGCCGACGACCTACATGTCGGCAAGATCACTTCGTCTTCCTTCACCGGAAGACTCGTGCGCAAGGTTTACGACCGCACGTCGGTGCTGCAATGCAACGTCGACGCGGGGACTCTCACGGTCGTGGGCGTCGACGGCTCCACGCTCTTCTGGACCGCGGCGCTTGCGCCCAAAGACATCGATCGATTCACTGCGTTCGTTGGGCGCCGGACGGTGGTCGAAGAACCACCCGTGCAGCGGGACGCCATCGCCGCCCCACCGGTGGCAACCCCGCTTGGTGTGCTTCCGCTGCTCGTGCGCCGTGCCGCCGGGATGATGCAGACCGTTGGTGGGCTGATGCTGGGCCTGGGCGTGATCAACCTCGTACGCCTTCCCGGATTGTCGCCTGCCATCCGGATGCATCTCCTGGAGCTGCTCGTCTCCATGGCTCTGTACGGAGGTGCGATGGTGTGGCTGGGTTTGCGGCTCGCGCGCGGCCGGCCGCACAGCCGCGAGGCCGCCCTCATCGGAGGCGGCGCGGCCACCGTCTTCCTGCTCGTGGTGGAGTTTGTGACCTATACGGACCCGTACACCCTGCCGCTGTTCGCCATCCTGGACGTTGCGGCGCTCACGGCCTATGGGCTGGTGTTCTACTGGCTGCGCAACCCTGCGATCACCTAGCGGCTCTCAGCGTTGCGCGGCGTAGATCCACGTGAAGCCGATCACCAGCCCCACCACCATCAAGAAGAACAGCAGCTCGACCCTGATCGCCACCCGGACCAGGCGCCGCGCCCT
>Ga0209701_10002582_pt1 | contig 11785 bp, 12 predicted proteins | sample CZO8metaG_4_FD_188356 | JGI IMG/M metagenome (GOLD analysis project Ga0209701, IMG submission 188356) | Vadose zone soil microbial communities from the Eel River Critical Zone Observatory, Northern California, USA - CZOApr15con2H3.8 metaG... | ecosystem: Environmental > Terrestrial > Soil >...
CGTGGTAGACCGGCCCGAGCACTGCGACTTCATCCTGCCCTCGGTGCTCCGCCGCGGCGAGCTCCAGATCGCCGTCTCGACCGGCGGCCGGAGCCCCGCGCTGGCCCGCGAGATCCGACGGCGGCTGGAGGGGCTTTTCGGTCCCGAATATGCGGCGCTCGTCCGACGCGTGGGAATGGAGCGGTGTCGCGCCCGCGCGGCCGCCACGACCACTGCCGGGCGCCTCGAGGCGGGTGAGCGCGTCGCGAGGCTGGCGCTCGTCGGGCGCTAGCCTCTCCCCGTCCTAAATCCCAGAAGGGCGATTGTCGGTCGAAGGAAGATAGGTGGCGTAGAGCAGGGGGTCGGTGGAACCCGCTTCGACGAAGCCTTTCTTCCTGAGGGCGCAGCTATCGCAGCGGCCGCAGGCCCGCCCGTCGCTCGTTGGCTCATAGCAGGACCAGGTGAGCGAAAAATCAACCCCCAGGGCGTGGCCTGCGCGAATAATCTCCGCCTTGGTCATCCGTATAAGCGGGGTATGGATCCTGAACCGGTTTTTACCCTCCACCCCGGCCTTTGTGGCAAAATTCGCCATCCGCTCAAAGGCCTCGATGTACTCGGGACGGCAGTCAGGGTACCCGGAATAGTCGAAGACGTTGGCTCCAAAGAATATATCCGCAGCGCCGAGAACCTCGGCCCAGGCCAAAGCGTGGGCGAGAAAGATGGTGTTCCGGGCAGGGACGTAAGTGACCGGGATCGCCGATCCGATTTCTTCGAGGCTCCGGTCTTTCGGGACGGCCAAGTCCGCGGTCAGGGCGGAACCGCCGATTAGCCGGAGGTCTAAAGTTAGGATCAGATGCTCTTTGGCGCCGAGTGCCGCCCCCACGCGCTTCGCCGAATCCAGCTCCCGGCTGTGACGTTGACCATAGGCGAACGACAGCGCATGGGGCACGTACCCTTGGCCCCGCGCGATCGCCAGCGTGGTCGCGGAGTCCAGACCGCCTGAGAGCAGCACCACCGCGGGCTTCATCAGACTCCTCGCTTCGCGCCCCACAGCAGGATATGGAGGCGCGGGGAATAACGAAGGCCATGGCGCGAGCACTCCTCCACGACCCAGCGTGAGCGTTCGAGGATTTCTTCCCGCCGGATTCCCTCGGGCATGAGGAGGATTCGATCACGGGGCAGGGTGAACCGCTCGCTGAGCTGCAGCAGCTCGGCAACGTCGTGGCGATCGGCCACCACGAACTTCCACCAGGCTGCCCGGGCGCGAAAGGCGCGGATCGCCTCCGGGTTGATCCGTGTCGCTTCCAGTACTCCCGAATTGGCCAGCTTCAGCGAGACGTTCCATTGATCGACCAGACCCGTGGAAGGCGGCAGGATCCCTGAGGTCTCAACTTCGATGGTGAAGCCTCGGGCTTTCAGGGCTTCAACCAGCGGAGCGAACAAAGACGATTCGAGCGGCTCCCCGCCCGTGACCACCGCACGCCGGCAGGCGTACGCCGCTGCTTCCTCAACCACAGCCTCGAGCGTCACCTGACGGCCGCCGGCCGGGTCCCAGGAGTACTTGGTGTCGCACCAGCGGCATCCTACGGAACAGCCCTGGAGACGGATGAAGACCGCCGGTACGCCGGCAGTCACGCCCTCCCCTTGGAGGGAGTGGAAGCACTCGGCGATCCGGCCAGTGGTCGCGGCAGTCACAGGCGGTCGCGGCTCATCTCAGCGGTGCGAAACGCAGGCATGATCTCTCCAGCGAAGAGCCGCATCTGCTTCAGCAACAGATCCGGGGTTTCATCCTTGAACAGGCGGACGTCACGAAAGGACAGGGCGAGATGCTCGAGGCCACTCTTTCGAAAGTCTTCGATCGTGTGGACCACCTGGTCGGGGCTTCCCGTGATCACGTGGTGGCGCTCGCCAAGGGTTCCGACATAACCCTCGATCGACTTCGATCCGATGTCCGCCGGACTGAAGCAGGCGAGGGTGATCTTTCTGCCCCCACTCATTGCGCGGATCTTCTCCGCTCCTGCTCCCAGCTCTTCCGCCGAAACAGCCCAGGGCAGCCAGCCGTCCGACGTCTGGGCGACCCGCCGTAGAGAAGGATCGCTCATCCCGCCTACCCAGATCGGCGGCCCACCCCGCTGAGCGGGCTTCGGTTCGAACAACATCTCTCGAAAGTTGGTGTACCGCCCCGAGAAAGAGATCGGCCCCTCCTGACTCCACAGGTGCCGCAGGACTTTGATTCCTTCATCCAAGAATCGTCCGCGCTCCGTCCACGCGACCCCGACGGCCTCGAGCTCCTCCCGGATCCATCCGGTGCCGAGGCCCAGGATCACCCGGCCGCCCGACAGAGCGTCGAGCGTCGCGACCTCCCTCGCCAGGACGACCGGGTTCCGGGTGGGTGTGGCCAGGACCGTCGTGCCCATCGCGACGGTCCTCGTGATCGAGCTGACGAAGGCCAGCGTCATGAGCGCCTCGTAGAAGATGTGGCCGCGCTCGACATGGTGCACGGGTACGATGACGTGGTCGGTGACCCACACCGAATCAAACCGGAGCGATTCCGCCTCCTGGGCCACGTCGGCGATCAATCGCGCCGAGGCATACTTCCACCGGTGAGGGAGACAGACGCCGAACTGCATATCGAAACGTGAGCGTATCACACGCGGACACGGGCTCGGACAGCCTTGATCCGAATCCTGCTACTGGACTGGCTGGCAATGTTGAGTCCGCCGAGTTGAACCCACCACCACCCCGCCTGTGCCGCTGCTGCCGGCGCGTGGCGAACGAGGCCGGCCGCCACCGGTCCCTGTCTAGCCGATGTCCGGCTCCATGCGGAGCGCGTCGTTGAAGCGGTTCGTGAAGTTCGCGATCGCGATCACGAGGGGCAGCTCGACGATCTGCTGCTCGTTGAAGTGCTTCTTCAAGTCTTCCAGCGCCGCGTCGCGGATCGCCGCCGCGCTACGAGTGACGCGGTCGGCAGCGCCCGGATCTGCTCGTCGGTCACCCCCGCTTCGACGAAGCGGTGTGCGCGCGGGTTCAGTACTCGCACCCCGTTCACGACTGCCATGAGCGCCTCCTCCCTGTCGGCCTCCCGTCGTGATGGCGCCTGCTTCACCTCAGGCCTAGAATGGACGCCCATGCGATATACGGCACCAAGCTTGATGGCGCTTGCAGTGTTCCTTGGGATCGGGTTGGCCTGGGGCGCCGACCCGCCCACCCTTGAGGAACTCGCGACCGCCATTGAGGGGGTGCGGACCGGGCCGGACGGTGAGCGCATCGTGGTCGGTCATATTTCGCGGAAGCTTGCAGTCTCGGTCGAGGCGTTACGGGCCCAGCGTGCTCAGACTAGGCTCGGCTGGGGCGAGCTTCTCATTGCCAACCTGCTGTCCAAAGCGACGAAACTGACCGTCGACGAAGTCGTAGCCGAGTTCAGGAGCGGCAAGGGGTGGGCCGATATCGCGCACCACCACAACGGGGGCCTGGACCAACTGATCAAGGACGTACAGCAGTCGCAGCAGGCGATAGAACAGCGCGCGGAAGACCGGGCGCCCCCGCGCAGCGAAACGCTGTCGAGTCACGGGACGACTGGGCCCGCCCCTGGCGCGCCTGCCGGAACAGGTCCAGGTCGGCGTTACTAGGGATGTGATGCCCCAAGCCCGCGTCTGCCGGTTGAAGAAGGGCTCGGCGCGCGAGGCTCGGTCCCCGTACGCAACCTCGGCAGTGGAAGGGAACATGCTATGACTCGCGGGGCCGCAGTCAAGGTGATCTTCCTACTCGTTGCGTTGCTCGTGGCGGCAGTCGCGGTACCCGTCCACGCCCAAGTGCGGGTCGAGATCGGGATTCATCTTCCAGCCCCACCGGCCCTCGTGGTCATCCCGGGAACTCCTGTTTACTCGGCGCCGCGCGCTCCAGCGAACGTCTTCTTCTACGCCCATGAGTACTGGATTTTCGCCGACGGCGGATGGTATGTCGGGCCGACATGGAACGGTCCATGGGCGGTCGTCGAACCTCCCTACGTCCCGGCACCCATTCTTCAGGTCCCCGTCCGCCACTACCCGGTGCCCCCGCCGCAGTGGAGCGAGTGGCGTCGTGATGGGCCGCCGCAGTGGGAGTCACACTACGGACGGGAATGGCGCGAAGAAGCGCATGAGCGTAACTGGCGTGAACGCGAGCAGCCCTGGCATCGGGGCGAGGGCAAAGGCTGCCCTCCAGGACTCGCCAAGCAAGGACGTTGCTAACGCACGGCAAAGAGGGGGGATCCCTTACAGCTATCGATCCTGGGATGCCCGCGAGAGCCGGCCACGCTTCAACCGGTCGGCCACGCGCTGACCCATCAGCCTTCCTCACCACCTTCCCGCTGCCCCCGCAGGAAGTCCTGTAACTCTTGCATCAGCTTTTCTGAGTCGAGTTCTCCGATAGATGGCGTTTGCTGCTCCTCGCCTGCCGTCGCGTCGTACTGCTGCTCTAGTTGCTGCACGTGCTCTCGGGTGGCGCGATTTCGAGCCACCTCGCGATCACATTGGGTGCGGAAGTCTTGGATGGCCTCGGCGAAGTGGGACATGTCCGGGCTAAGGTGGAGCAGGCGAGCAACATAGGTCAACAGTGCCTGGATCGCCGCTGGATTCTCGTTGTTTTGCAGGTAATGGGGCGCTTGCCCCATCAAGCCGAGATGCGACATTCCGCGTCGCTCCGCGGCGTCCAAGACGACCGTGGAAATACCGGTCGGGCCTTCGTAGCTCGGACGACGATAGATGCCCCAGGCTTCGAGCACCGATCGCCAGCCGGGGTCGCTGGAGCGTCCTGTGACACGTATTGGACGGGTATGAGGCGCGCCAGCCAAGAGCGCCCCTATCGAGACGATCCGCCTCACTCCACAGCGCTCGGCCACATCAAGGAACGCCTTCGTATAGGTGCGCCACTTCTGATGCGGCTCCACGCCGCAAAATAGGAGTATGCCGTCGCGGCCATTCCCTGGGTGCCACGCGAAGAACTCACTCCTCGGCCAATGGATGTTACGTTCCCCATCAGCCCTCAACCGCACCTCGGGCCGTTCCTGAGTAAATACGAAGAATTGTTCAGGGTCTATCCAGGCCAGCCGCGTGGCCGAGAGGTCGCGGACCAGGTGGCGCAAGGCGCCCGTTGCCGCCTGGCCGGCATCAATCCATCCCCCAAACGCCATCACCATCGTTGTCAAGTTAGCAGGCGGCTCGCGGTCAAACTCTATATGGTCCATGTTCATCCTCTTGGCAGTGGAGAGCGTCGCTCACCACCCAAACTAACGTCCTACGCCTCAAAAGCTCGGCTTGGTTGCAAATGGTGTCAACTGCAACTCGTGCGTCCAACAGGATTTATCCTGGGTGTGTAAGTAATAAAAAGCCTCGGCAATCTTCGCGGGATTCATCACAACGTCAGGATTCTGTTGGGCTCTCGGAAGTGCTCTGGTGCCTGGCGAGTCGATGAGGCCGTCGATCACGACATTGGCCACGTGTACGCCGTGCTCGGAATATTCTTCCGTGAGCACCTGCGCCAGCGTGCGCATCATGACGCGCGGATAGTACAGCGACTGTCCGGTCATGCGCTTGCGACCACGCAGTGAGAACTGGTTGTTTGAAATGAGGAACGAGCCGGCACCACGCTGTCGCATGGCGGGCAATACTTCCTGCGCGACCAGGAACGGTCCGCGGCTGGCGATGTGCTGGGCGGTTTCGAATATGTCGATGGGGATGTGTTCCAGCAACTCTTTCTCTGGCGGCAAGTCACGCCCCTCGAGATAACCGGCGTTGTAGACCAGGACATCCGGGTCCCCAGCTTGCTTGCGAATCGTGGTGAACGCGCGTGATATGGATTCGCCTGACACCAGGTCCAGCTCGACGATCATGCCTTCGCCGCCTTGCTCGATGATGGCCTTCTCCAGCGCCGAGGCATTGGCGGCACGACGAGTCGTCAGGACGACGAAAAAACCTTCCTTGGCAAATTTCTGGGCGATGGCGCCGCCGACGCCCCAGCGCATGCCAACGGGGATATCGCTGTCGTCGAGCACCTTGCCGTGCGCCAGTTTGGTGTTGCGTCCATCGGACTGCCACTTGGAGGTTGCCCCAACCACAACGGCGACCTGCTTACGGGCTGAGTTCATGAGGAATTCCTCGCTCGTTGGTGTTGGCTGCTCGCGCTGCTCGTAAACCTGGTAAGCATAGGGAAAAGAGGCGCCCTTCACAACCGTGGCCCCTCGGCTCCGCGCCGACGGGCATCCCCGAGCGCGCCGCGGCCAGCCCCCGAGGCGCCCCGAAGCCCCTGCAGGAGCACAGCCAGACGCGGCGGGTTCCCCTCTACACCGCCTTGACAATCTCCAGGTGGGGGCAGATTATCCCGTCACCGCCTTGACCGTTCGGCCCGGGGGAGGCAGTGATGTCCCTGGATCGGGTCCCTGGCCCACCTTCCGCTGTTCTCGCTGACGATGCTCTATGGTTGCCTCACGTCTTCGCCCTATGACTCGCCGATTCTTCTTGGTCTTGTTCTCGTGGAGCGGGTTCGCCTGCCTCCTGCTGTTCGCTATTGACGGCATCCCTGACACCGAACAGTTCGACGGCATCCTCGTCCCCACCTCTCTTCCTTCGGCAGGCAACAGCCTTCCGCTCGACTCACCGATTAGCGATTCGGTCGCTGCTTCGATCTCTGCTCTTTCCGTCTATCTGTCATTTCTCCTTCGCTCGCCACCCTCTCGCGTCCATTTTGCGTCTACACATTTCAACCTAAGAGATCCTAGCGCCCCGGGTCGCCTGCAAGCCGACGACCTTCAAAGCCGGCGACTCCCACCTGATCGCGGCCAACCATGTGCATAAGCGAAGGTGCCAGTGCGCCGAGCCCTGGCCTTCTCGAGGACGCACAGCATGCAGGCTGTGCACGCTCCGGTGTAGCTGTTGGTGATGTCGGCCTTGTGGTGTCGTCAACGGTTCGGTTGCCTTTCACCACCCACTTGAGGAGGAGGCGGTCATGCAAAGATTCCTCGTCAAGACGCTCTTCACCTTCGTCGTCCTTGCGATGCTGGCTCCGCCTGTCTTCGCTCAGGCGCCGGCGCCCAAGGTCACGATCACCGGGCTCTTCGACCAGGTCACCTCGGCGGGCAGGAACTTCTACGACGGCAACTTGACCCGCACCAGCGATCGGGAGTGGTACGCCCGGACCCGGTTCCGTCCGGACTTCGAGTTCGCGGTCGGGCGGGTCAAGGCCGTGCTCGGTCTCGAGATCGACTTGCAGTACGGGCAGGCCGGACCCAACGACGGTGGCTTCCCGGGTAACACGTCCGGCGCCAACTCGGGCTGCAAGGTCAACACCAACGGCTGTCTGGACCTCAACACCGACGTGGGCGGCATGATCGAGATCAAGTGGATCTACACGGAGTTTCCGCTGACGGGCAAGGACAGCCTGCTGCCGTTCATCCCGGTCGAGACCATCGCTCGGGCGGGCGGCCAGCCCTTCGCCGGGCTCGCCAACTACAAGATCGTTTACGCGAACGGCGACTTTGCCGGCGTGTCGGCCGTCACGACGTTCGCGCCGAACATCAAGACCAACCTGGCCTATGTCATGATCGAGGACCAGCTCGCGGGGGCGAACCGCGGCATCGGCGCGCTCAAGACTACTCGCGGCGAGGACTACGCGGTGATCGTGAGCCCCGAGATCTCGCCGTTCAAGGGGCTCGACCTGAAACCGCTGTTCTCGTGGTTCCACGCCGATGGCGTGACGGCCAGTGGGGCCCGGCACCACGTGGTCGACCGCCACTTCGCTGGTCCTGCTAATACCACGACCAACTCTGACGCAGCGCTCGGCGGCGGTGCTGCCGCGGGCGACCCGACATACCACGAGGATCGCTACACGGTCGGTCTCGACGCGCGATGGCGCTCGGGCCCCTTCGCCTTTGACCCCACCTTTTACTACCAGTGGGGCCAGCGGGACCACAGGGCGGTCAAGACGGACGGCTCGGTCGGGAAGGTCCAGGCCGACATGAGCTCCTGGATTGTCGACCTAATCGGCAGCTTCTCGACCGGCCCGCTGCTCCTCGAGGCGCGCGTTGCCTACAGCCCGGGCAACAAGGCCCGTGACAACCTTACCAAGTCGGTCCGCTACTTCCAGCAGCTCGATGAGGACGGGAACTACTGGGCTGGCTGGGCCGCGATACTGGCCAACGGCGGAATCGACTACTTCAACGGCCAGCTGCTGACCAACCAGGGTCGCCACATCGGGTACGACCGGTACGGCCGCGCCTCACTCGGCGTCAGGGCGACCTATAGCATCACGCCCGCGCTCGCTCTCTACACATGGGTCAGCCCGAACTGGACGGCGGAGAAGGTCGACACCGATACGGGGGTGGGTGCCGGTACGGGCGCCGGCGCCGTCAGCCGAACAACTCTGGACAACCAGAGCTGGCTGGAGGGCGACTCCCGCTACCTCGGCACCGAGGTGGACGTCGGACTCACATGGCGGTTCGCCCCGAACGTGGCGTTCGATCTCCAGGGCGCCTATCTCTTTGCGGGAGACGCGCTGGAGACCGCCGAGGTTCTCAACGGCGTGCACACGCGGCGGGAGTCGAAGGACGCCTACATGGTGGCGGCGCGCGTGAGGTTTGCGTTCTAGTTACTTCCCGGTGCGCGCTTTCCGGTGATCCTCGACAGACCGGCGGCGGTCAGGTAATCCCATAGTTCTGTCGAGCGAGGGGAGTCCATGTACTCCCGCGAAGAAAGGGGAACCTGCGATGCGAAGTTTCAGGGTAGGCGCGATTCTCCTGAGTGTCGTGATGCTCATGGGCCTTTGGGCCGCGCCGTTGTCCATGGCCCAGGAACAGCCTCGTCGCGGAGGGGTCTTGCGGGTGGCCCTGGCCGCCGACCCCCCCAGCCTGGACGCGCACCAGGAGCAAACCTTCGCGGTGACCCAGCCGATGAGCGCTATCTACAACAACCTGCTCGTCTTGGACCCCCACAATTACCCCAAGGTCATCGGGGATGTGGCGAAGTCCTGGAAGGTCTCGGGCGATAGCCTCACCTACACATTCACGCTGCACGAGGGGATCAAGTTCCACGATGGCAGCGAGCTGACCGCGGCGGACGTCAAGGCCAGCTGGGACAAGGTGGTCTTTCCCTCGGGGGGTGTGATCAGTCCACGGCGGGGGAACTATCAGATGATCAAGAGCATCGAGGCCCCCGACCGCTTCACCGCGGTCTTCCGCCTGCACCACCCCCGTCGCCGTTCCTGGTGAGCTTGGCCCACCCGGCCAACTTCATCTATCCGAAGAAACATCTCGATACGGATCCCCATTACTTCAAGACCCGCACCGTCGGGACCGGCCCCTTCAAGCTGAAGAACTACGTGCGGGGTTCCTACGTCGAGATGGAGCGCAACCCAGACTACTGGAAGAAGGGGTTGCCTTACCTGGATGGGATCACGTACTTCATCATCACCGACACCTCGGCCAGGACCACTGCGCTGCGCTCGAGTCGCGTCGATATCGAATTGCGCTTTCTGCCGCCGGTGGATGTCAACGCCATCAAGCAGCAGCTAGGCGACAAGATCGTGGTGGCCAAGATTCAGAGCATCGGGAATTTTGGCGTCACGGTGAATGCGGGCAAGAAGCCCTTCGACGATGAACGGGTGCGCAAGGCCCTGACCCTGGCCATCGATCGCTACGATGCGGTCAAGACGCTGGTGGAGGCCGAGCACAAGGTTGAGGAGACGGCCACCTGGAGTCAGAGTCGCCTGAACAGGGATTTCGAGCTCCTCGTGGACCCCTACGGTTCGACGACGGTGGGAGACCCCGACGAGATGCTGGACAAATTCGTCACCGGGCAGCCGGAGAACTGGGGCCGCATGAGCGATCCCGTGGTCGATGATCTCTTCGCGCTGCAGTCGAAGGAGATGAACGAAGCGAAGCGCATCCAACTGGTGAAGCAGATGTCCAAACGCATTCTGGAGAAGGCCTGGCGGATCGAGGGGCTGTGGACGACTCGTCTCGAGGTGCGCACGGCCCGCCTACGTAACTACGAGCCCATGCCCAGCCACTGGAACAATCGACGCTTCGAGGATGTGTGGCTGACAGCCAAGTGAATCGTCATGTGGCAATACGTCCTCAAACGTCTCCTGCTGATGATTCCCACCCTGCTCGGGGTCGCCCTGGTGGTCTTCCTACTCATGCACGTCGTCCCCGGGGATATCGCCCTGTTGATCCTGGGCGCGGGTGAGCAAGGCGGCGATGTCAACCTGTTCGAGCTCCAGAAGGTGCGAAACAAACTGGGGCTCGACCGCCCGCTGTATGAACAGTTCTTCTCCTGGGTCTGGGGCATCGTCCGCCTGGACTTCGGCAACTCCCTGTGGACCGGGGCGCCGGTGATCGAGGAACTGCGCATTCGTTTCCCCTTGACCCTTCAGGTCGCCGTCTTCGCGACGCTGATCTCCACCGTGATCGCCATCCCGTTGGGCATGCTGGCGGCTATCCGTCAGGATACCTGGGTGGACTATGGAGTGCGCGTCATCAGCATCGGGGGCCTGGCGATCCCGAACTTCTGGACCGGCATCCTGCTCATCCTCTTCCTCGTAATCTACTTCGAGTGGAGCCCACCGTTGGTGTTCGTCCCACTCTGGGAGGACCCCTGGGAGAATTTCAAGCAACTGATCTGGCCCATCGTCACCGTGGGCTACCGCAATGCCGCGGTGAGCACGCGCCTGACACGCTCGGCGGTGTTGGAGATCATGCGGGAGGACTACATTCGCACGGCCTGGGCGAAGGGCTTGCGCGAGTTCATCGTGGTGGTCAAGCACACCCTGAAGAATGCCATGCTGCCGGTGATCACCATCATCGGGGCGGAGCTCGCCTTCCTGATGGGCGGTCTGGTGGTGACGGAGACCGTCTTTACCCTGAACGGGCTGGGCCGCTTCATCGTCGATGCCATCTTGCGTCGAGATATCCCGGTGGTGCAGACGATGGTGTTGCTGACCGCTTTCATCATCGTCTTCGTCAATCTGATCGTCGATCTACTCTATGCCTGGCTGGACCCCAGAATCAGCTACGGTGGCGCCAAGGCCAGCCAGCGCTAAGGAGGTCGAGATGGCCGTAACGCATGAGGGGTCGATACCCCTCACAACCCCACAACTGAAGGCCGTGACGGTGGGTAAGAGCTGGGCCAGCACGCACGCCTGGCCCGCGATTCGCAGGTTCATCGTCACGAAGCCCTTGGGGGCAGCCGGTGGCGCCATCATTCTCTTGATGGTGCTCACCGCGATCTTTGCCGATGTCCTCGCCCGCTATGATCCCTACGCAATCAATCAGCGCGCCCAGTTCACCGCCCCGAGCCTGAACCACTGGTTCGGCACCGACGAGTTCGGCCGGGATTTGTTCACCCGCGTCGTGTACGGCGCGCGCGTCGCGCTGTTCATCGGTCTGACCGCCGCCTTTGTCGGCGCAACCGGTGGAGCCATTCTCGGCGTGGTCAGCGCGTATCTTGGTGGCAGAGTGGACCTGTACCTGCAGCGCCTCATCGATGTGATGCTCGCGTTCCCGTTGCTGATCCTCGCGCTCGCAATTGTCACCGTCCTGGGCCGTTCGGTTCCCAATGTGGTGATGGCCATCGCCATCCCCATCATTCCCCGCACCGCTCGCATCGTCCGCTCCAACGCCCTGAGCATCAAACAAAATATGTATGTCGAAGCGGCCCGCGCCGTGGGGAGCTCGCACTCGTGGGTGATTCTGCGCCATATCATCCCCAACGTCATGGCGCCGTATTTGATCATGCTGACGGCCCAGTTCGGGAACGCCATCCTCGTGGAAGCCTCG
>Ga0209701_10002584_pt1 | contig 11781 bp, 13 predicted proteins | sample CZO8metaG_4_FD_188356 | JGI IMG/M metagenome (GOLD analysis project Ga0209701, IMG submission 188356) | Vadose zone soil microbial communities from the Eel River Critical Zone Observatory, Northern California, USA - CZOApr15con2H3.8 metaG... | ecosystem: Environmental > Terrestrial > Soil >...
GGCTTTGGAACGGGCGCGATCTTTCGTTCGCGGTCGAGCGCATGGTCACGGTCATGGTGATCGCCTGCCCGCACGCGCTGGGGCTCGCCATCCCACTGGTGATCGCCGTATCCACGACGCTGGCCGCGCGCAACGGCCTCCTGGTGCGGGACCGCAGCGGATTCGAGCGCGCGCGCGCGATCACGGCCGTCGTGTTCGACAAGACCGGCACGCTGACGCAAGGCCGGTTTGGCGTGACGGATATCATCCCGCTCGACGGTAGCGCGTCGGACGACGTGTTGCGTCTCGCCGCAGCGCTCGAGAGTCGATCGGAGCACCCGATCGCGGCCGGCATCGTTCAGGCGGCACAAACGAGGCAGCTGGTGGTCCCGACGCCGCAGGACGTCAGGGCGATCCCGGGCAGGGGCGCAGAGGGCGTGATCGACGGTACGCAGGTGCGGGTGGCGAGCCCGGCGTACCTGAAGCAACTCCACCTCGCGGTAGACAACCCGCGCGTGCGCGACCTCGGCACACAAGGGAAGACGCTGGTATTTGTGCTCGTGGACAATCACCCGATCGGCGCCATCGCCCTGGCCGATCTCGTGCGCGTAGAATCGCGGGCGGCCTTAGCCCGCCTCAAACAGCTCGGCATACGGACGATGATGCTGACCGGGGATTCTGCGGCAGTGGCCCGATCGGTCGCGTCACAGCTCGAGCTCGACGACGTCTTCGCTGAGGTACTGCCCGATCAGAAGGCGGCCAAGATCCAGGAGGTTCAGGCCCGCGGCTTCGTGGCCGCGATGGTCGGGGACGGCGTGAACGATGCCCCCGCCCTGGTCGCAGCCGACGTCGGGATCGCGATCGGCGCGGGTACCGACGTCGCGATCGAATCGGCTGATATCGTGCTGGTGCGATCCGACCCGCGAGATGTCCCGGCCGTCGTCCAGCTGGCGCGCGCCACGTACGCGCGGATGGTGCAGAACCTCTGGTGGGCGACCGGCTACAACGCACTCGCCATTCCGCTTGCCGCCGGCGTGCTCTCCAGTTACGGGATCGTGCTGTCGCCGGCCCTCGGTGCCGTCCTGATGTCGCTCTCGACCGTCATCGTGGCGATCAACGCGCGCCTACTCGGGCGGTGGCAACCGGCGAACTGAGCTCGCCGTCCGCTCAGGGATTCGCCAGCAGTTTGCAGGGGCTTGCCGCGAGCAGCCGCTGATCGGCCGTGACGAGCGCGAGATCCAGCAGCCGGGCCGTAGCCACCAGGAACCGGTCCGCCGGGTCCTGGTGCGGCAGGGTCACACGCCGGCTCTCCAGCGCGACGGCATGCGTGAGCGGTGCCTCCCGGAGCGGGCTGACGCGAAGCGCGTTCTGCACCCAGCTCCCCGGGTCTCCCCGCACCGTCACGCGACCCCGTTCGATCAAGAGGAGCAACTCCCAGACCGAGATCGGTGAGAGCCACAGTTCAGCTTCAGGGTCTTCGAGCGCGGTGCGCACCTGGGGAGAAAGGCGGTCGGGTTCGAGCTGGCTCCAGACCCAGATGTGGGTGTCGAGCAGCAGCCTCACGCCCGCATCGCTTCCCAGTCAGATGGGTCGGCGGCGGGTGCTACAAGGTCACCGGTGATCTTCGCCTGGTCCTTGAGCTTGCCGAGCCACGGCTCCGCTGGTTGAACGGGCGTCGGCGGCACGATCTCCGCCACCGCTTCGCCGAACTTCGTGACGACGATCGGCCGGCCCGTCTCTTTCACCCGCTTGAGCACGGCGAGGCAGCGGGCCTTGAACGCCGAGATAGGGATCGTATCCTTGATCATAGGCACTGAATGTACCATGGTCATTGACCATGGTCAATGAGCCAAAGCGGCGCTGACTATACCGAACAGACAGGACGCCGTGATTGTGCCGAGGATGCGCAGGAGCTCCGGGAACCGGCGAAGTGAGCGCGCCGCCGTACGGGCCTTCCATGCGGGATCCACACTTACACGGTCAGGGCGACCGCCCAGATCCCGGAGCCGGCGCACCGCGTCCAGCTCCCTCACGAGGCGGCGTCGAGCGGCCGCGCGTCACTCATTCGTGATGAGCCTTGAGGAACGTCACGATTTGCCAGCGTTCGAGCTCGGGGAGCTTGGACCAATCGGGCATGCCGCGGCGGACCACGCCGTTCGTCAGAATCCAGAAGAGCGCGCCCGGCGTTGCCTGCCGGACCGGTTCCTCCATCAGGCTCGGCCCCCTCCGCGTACCCTCGCCTCGTTCCCCGTGGCATTCGGCGCAATGCTGCTCGAAGAGCTTGCCGCCCGCCGCCACGGCATCGGGGTCCTTCTCGAGGGGGTTGCGCTCGGCTGCCGCATGCGCCGGTACCGTCGCCAGCTCGGCGTAGTGGTCATGACTACCGTGAAGGTCGCCGCGTCCAGCAGAGTCGGCCCGCGGACCACCGCGGCCTCCGAACAGGCGGCCAACCATGTCCCCAAAGCCAGAGACTTCTCGCGACACGGCCCAGCGCACCAGCACGCGGTGACTGTTCTGGTTGAGGCCGAAGGCGGTTGACGCGCGTAGCGTCCAGCCCGAAGGGAGATTCCACGCCGCGGCGGGGGCGAGATAGTGGGAGGTCCCGGACAGCCCGAACGCCTGTGCGTCCCCGAGGCCGCCGTACAGTTCGACGCCGAGGATGAAGTTCTCCGGACAGAAGGTGCAGCGCGTCGGAGACGCCTTGAGCGCCAGCGGCCGGCTTACGCCCAGGGCATAGCCGAACTCCCAGGGATTGTTGCCCGGCGAGAGGTTCTTGCCCATGAGCGGGTTCACCGCGACGTTCCAACCCTGGAACGATTTCGAGAGCAGCAGCTTCAACTCCAGTTCGTGCTTGTGTTCTTGACGTAAGACAGCGTTGCGCTCGCCGTAGTCGGATTCGACATCGTGGCCTTCGACTTCCTTCAGGATCTTGTCCGCCCCATTGAGTTGCTCGTACTCGATGTAGATGATCGGATTGATGAAGTGTTCATGTGCGAGCGGACGGAACCGGTTCTCCCAACGAAAGCCCGTGAAGAGCGTGCCGTCGGAGAAGGTGGTTTGCCCGTCCAGATAGAGCTCCGTGGTCCACCAGCCCGTGGCGCCGTAGTCGAACTCCGCCCAGAAGGCGTGGAAGTCATGGCCGGCGCGCTGCGTGCCAAACGTGGAGACGTATTCGAGCTCCAGGTTTCCCTTCTCCTCGAGATAGTGATCGTAGGTGAGGAAGTAGGGACTCTCCTGGGCGACCGCTCGGCGACACACGGCGGACGACCACAGGACGAGCAGGGCACTGAGCGTGCCCACACGCACACCGCGTGGCCTGTAGGGTTTCACGGCCGAGGCAACGGCGAGGAGGATTGCGCCGGCGGGGCGATCTGGCCTCGTTGCGACACCTAACCACCTCGTCTGTGCTCGGGGCTTAGGGCGTGGGGCGTTCGCCAGTTCGGGTCCGGCTATGCGCGAATCCCGAATGTAATTGTCGCCTTTCCGGACCGTCAAGGCTTGAGCGGCGCAGGCGCAACTAGGGTCCATTCGCCGCAAAGCCTGTCGACCTGGCGGGCATGGTTCGTCACCCGTACAAGCGGAGTGAGGTCCAGGGACACCGGAGTGTCCCCAACGAGCGTGTGGGTGAGTACGATGCCGGTTTGGGACGTGCTGAACCCGAGGCGGGTCAGATAGAACACCGACACCATGGCTAAAGAGCCTTGGGCGAACAGCCTGGTACATCGCGTGAGGAACAACAGCCACCCGGCGCGGCTCAGCCCTCGCTTACTGCGCGGTCACCGCTTCGCACATCGCGCGCTGGTTGCGCGTGGGGAGACTAGCGAGTCGCCTTCACCGGGCGAGGGAGACGCCGGATCTGGCGAATGCGTCGCACAGCCGGGGAGTGCTGTACTTGGTAGAGATCCCACGCGAGTTGGAGGTTCAACCAAAACTGGGCCTCCATGCCGAACAGGCGCTCAAGTCGAAGGGCCTTGTCCGGCGTCACGCCGCGCTTGCCGCGCACCAGTTCGTTGATTCGTAGATACGAGACCCCCAACTTCTCGGCCAACTCGACTGGCTCAAGCCCAACGGCTTCAGAAACTCTCCCTGCAGCGTCTCCCCAGGATGCGTCGGCGCGCCGTGCGTCGGGATCCGTACCATACGCCGTCTCGTTGCTCTAAGCATTGACTCAGGCAACTCCTCTCTCTCGTTTCACCACCAACGACACACGCACGCCAGCATGAGCGAGCATGTCGATCAGTGTGTCAATGCTGAACAGGTCGATCTTGCCACGTACCAGGTCGCTAATGCGAGGCTGCGAGACACCGAAGAGTGCGGCCGCAGCAGCTTGCGTGAGCCTCCGTGCCTCAATCTCCTTGCGAATCTCGATCATGAGTTCGGACCGAAGCTTCAGATGCTCCGCCTCCTCCCGGTCAAAGCCGAGATCTCGGAACACATTCCCTGAAGAGCGTCGGATTTTGGTGGTCATAGCCTCTCCTCCCTGCCCTGACGCCGACGCCTCAGATCACGCAGCCGTTTTCGCGCTACGTGAATGTCGGCCTGGCGAGTCTGGCGCGTCCGCTTCTCGAAGGCGTGGAGCACGTATACACCCTCCGCATACTTCGCGATATAGAAGACCCGGTACTCAGCCCCGGCATGGACTCGGATCTCATACACCCCCCCACCCACGGCCGCCATGGGCTTCCAGTCACTCGGCTCAAGACCGTGCTGTACGAGATCCAACTGGTGGCCTGCCGCCCGCCTCGCCTCCTTCGGAAAGGCTCGGACGTTCTCAAGCGAAGACCCGAGCCAAAACAGGCGCTTCTCCGCCATGGACTAATATACAAGTTCTTATATGCCGGGCAATCCCCGAAGAGCCTGCAAGACCCCTTCCTCCCCGAGCTGACGTGAGTATGCATCGTGCCCTCCGGGCTCACCCGGTCGGCTGCTCCCCTGCCTCCTCCGGTGGCCGAACTGCGACAAATCCGCGGTACAGTAGGAGGTCGTAGAGGACTTTCAGGGTCCCGGCGATGAAGAAGGGCAGGTTGATCAGTGCGGGCCTTGCGAACAAGAATCCCGCGAACAGGGGAGCGATCGCCGCACCGGTCGTTCGCGCCACGCCCGTTATGCCCGCCGCCGCTGATCGTTCCTCCGGGCCAACGACCGCCATGAGATAGGACTGCCGCGTCGGCACGTCCATTTGGCTGATGCTGAAGCGCGCTAGCAGCACGAGGATGGCGAGCGGCAGGGTCGGCATCAACGGTACCAACAGGAGCAAGATGTTCGACGGCAGGTGCGTGAACACCATCGTGTTGACGAGGCCGAAGCGAGCCGCCAGGCGCGACGCCAGCAACGCCGAGAGCCCCGCACAGAGATTGGCCCAAAAGAAGATCACGCCGAGCGTTCGCGGGTTCGCGCCAAACCGCAGATAGAACCAATAGGCGGCGAAACTCTGCACCACGAAGCCACCGGCAAAGGAGTCCAGGGCGAACAGGCCCGACAACCTGAGCACCACGTCGCGCGAGCGACCGATCCCGAAGAGCTTCGCCATGGCCTCGGAAGGGGCGGACCCTGCTCCGGGCGCGCTCATTTCCGCGGCGGGCGACAGACGCGTGAAGAGGAACGCCAATAGCACGCCCAGAGCCGCATACAAGAGGACAACCACTCGGTAGCTCCCAACCGGTGGCATCGCGGTGCGCTGCAGCAGGTGCGAGAGCATCCCGGCACAGAGAGAGCCGGTGGCGGTCGCGAAGGAGCCGGCGAGCGTGTACCACGCAAATACCGCGGTCCGCACGTCGGGGGGAACGACATGCGACAGCGCCGCCTGCTCGATCGGGAGAAACGGCCCCACTTCGTTGCCACTGGGGCTGATGACGCCGATCGTCCCCGCGATGATCAGGAACACGAGATTGCTGGTCGAGGCGAAGGCCAGACCGGCAAGCGCCATGAGCATGGCACCGACGATCAGCATCCGGCGCCGCCCGAGGCGATCGGCCTGCGTCGTGAGGTAGAGGGATACAACGGTATCCCCGGCGAGCGTGAGGGCCAGCAGCAGTCCGGTTTGGGACGTGGTCAGGCCGAGGCCGGTCAGATAGAACACCAACACCACCGATAAGGCGCCGTAGGCGAACAGGCGCGTGCCCCGCGTGAGGAATAACAACCATCCATCGCGCGTCAGAACTCGGAGTGCCATTGGCATCGTGGCGGCGGCTCCTCCGGCGTGAGGCGAGGACGGCGTTCAGGTCCGAGTGGCGCCGGGCGCAGCGTGACAGGATCGCCACCTGCGGACGGCCCACTCGGACCCAAAGGCCTACCGACAGTCGCTAGCGGACGACGATCGTACCGCTCATCGCCGCGCCGTGTACAGCGCAATCATACTGATAGGTGCCCGGCGCCGGGAATGTAACGGCGTAGGTCTGGCCATTAGCGCTCATGATCGCACTGCTCGCGAACGAGGACGACCCTTGGGACCGAACGCTATGGGAGATGCCCTGGTCGTTGGTCCAGGTCCAGGTCACGGTCCCGCCCACCACGACCGTGTCGACCGCGGGGTTCGTGGTGCCGTTGTGGGCGCTGATGAACACGATCTGCCCGTTGTTCCCTACGGTCACGGACCCGGCGGGCCCCCCGCCACCACCACCCCCGCCCCCCCCGCCCCCCCCACCGCCCCCGTAGAGACCTGTCCCGCTGCCGCAGCCCGCGAGCGCGGCGAGCGCCATCATGCCGATGATTCTTGTCCCTAACCGCATGCGATTATCCTCCTCAGCTCGCCGGTTTCTTGGAGCTGGACTGTTCCCAGTTGACAAACAGGAACCCGCCGGGTGCGTCGAACTTCGGCTCGCCCGGTCCGGGCAGGATTTGGAGCTGCAACTCTTCGAGCTTGTTCTTGGAGCAATCCCAGCAGGCGAGCGCGAAATCTCCGTCGCGCCGGGTGCGGGACAACAGCATCACATGTACCATGGCGTTGTCGGTCACGAGCGCGCTGTTCTTGTAGAGATGCCCGAACGCCCACAACGCCACTGCGCTGTTGATCGTGGGCACGAGTGGCGTGTGGACGGCCGTGTTGCCGTGGTAGTAGAGCCCGAGGATCACGCCGCCGAAGCGGGGGTGGTGCGGCACGTCCTTCGTCTGGACCCGGTCCAGCACCAACTTCCAGCGCGCGCCGTCCTGGGTCGCGAACTCGGCGACGCCATCGACCGAGTCGCGCACCGCGCCCTTGTCCCAGGCGGTGAAGGTGAAGGTGCCCGAAATCGGGGTCACGTTGTTCGAGTAGGGCCCGTTCTTCACCTGTGATTCGAGGCCCTCCCGCTCATCCCCGAACTGCTTGAGGATCGGGGCCGCGCTGTCTGGGAAGGGGAATGGGCCGGGCAGGATCTGAATCACGGGCCCGCCGCCGGTCACCCGGATCGCCTGCACCTTCGCTGCCGTCGCAGGCGACTCCCCCATCTCCGACATGTTGGATCCGCTCATCTCGGAGGCGCCGTACCCCGACGCGCCCGAGGCCTTCGCGCCCAACACCTTCAAGTGAGTCTCCATGCCGAGCTTCTTGTGCGAGGCCTCGCCCACGGGGCAGTAGACCTCGTAGGTCCCGGGCTTGAGCGTGAGCGTCAGCGTGCCGCTGGACCCCGGCTGGATGACGCTGGTCTCCTGCTCGATCCCCTGCCCCTCGACTTCGAAGGCGTGCGGGATGCTCCCAGCGTTGGCGATGGTGAACGTCACGGTGCCCGCGGCGATCGTGTGCTCGGAGAGCTCGACCTTCCACTCGGACAGCTTGGCACTCACGGCCGCCGGGCCGCCCGGGGCGCGGGGCGCGCGAGAAGCGGCGAGGCCGAGGGCGGCGAGCAGTACCCCCGCGCCGGTGCGGAACGGTATGGCGTGCATGGCGGTCATACGTGATCTTCCTCCTGCGAGAGTGTGATGACGGTGTGGCTCGATGTCGGAGACCCCGCCCAATGCCGGGTTATTCCGCCGGGAATAGCCGCGCCGCCCGCGGAGTCTTCTCCCGAAGGCCGCCACGACACCTTGAGGGCCGGTTGGAGTCAAGCGAGCTCGAGCGATTCGAAGTCGTGGTCTTACCGCACCTGAGCGCCGCGTACACCCTAGCGCGTTATCTGACGCGGAACGACCACGACGCGGAGGACATCGTGCAGGACGCCTACCTGCGGGCGCTCAAGTATTTCAGTGGCTTCCGCGGGGAGGCGGGCACGAGCGCGCGCGCCTGGCTGCTGGCGATCGTGCGCAACACCGCCTACAGCTCGCGGCGCCGCCAACGCCCGGAGGACTTCGCGACCGAGTTCGACGAGGCGGTCCACAGCGACGCGGTCGCGGATGACCACCCGGAGGCAACACTGCTCCGCAATACCGCGAAGGACTCCGTGCGGCGCGCGCTCGACCGGTTGGCCCCGGAGTTCCGGGAGGTGATCGTCCTGCGCGAGCTCGAAGGGCTGTCGTACAAGGAGATCAGCGACGTCGCGGGCGTGCCGGTCGGCACGGTGATGTCGCGGCTGTCTCGCGCCCGCGCGCGGCTTCAGGAGGCGCTGCGGGAAGAGGAGGAACGCTGACATGACCCATCCGAGCTTCGAAGCCCAGCTGGACGCCTATTTGGACGGCGAGCTGGCCACAGGCGACGCGCGCGAGCTCGAGGCGCACCTTGCCCAATGCCCGGAGTGCACGCGCTTCCGGGATGGACGGCTCGAATTGCGGGCGGCGATCAGCGCGCGGGTCCCCGCGTTCCAGGCTTCGGACACCCTACGCAAACGCGTGCGGGCGGCGCTCGGGGTGGCGGCGCAGGCGCGCGCCCCTCGCCGCATCGCCATGCGGGGCGCGTGGCGCCCGCTAGCCATTGCCGCGTCACTCGCGGTCGTCGCCGTCGGCAGCTGGCGCCTCGCACTCGACCGCGCCGCCGGCGAGACGCTCGCCGATGACGTGCTCGCGAGCCACATCCGCTCGCTCATGCCCGGCCACCTGACCGACGTACCCTCCACGGATCAGCACACGGTGAAGCCGTGGTTCAACGGGAGGCTCGACTTCTCGCCCCCCGTGTACGACTTCTCCGGGCGTGGGTACCCGCTGCTCGGAGGTCGGCTCGATTACGTCGACGGGCGCGCGGTGGCAGCTCTCGTGTACGGCCGGCGTCAGCACCTGATCAACCAGTTCCTGTGGCCCGCTGCGCGTGGTCCGGCTGCCGTTTCCTCCACGAGCACCCGCCAGGGCTATCACCTGCTGCACTGGACCACGGCGGACTACAGCTACTGGGTGGTCTCCGACCTCGGCCTCCCCGAGCTCAGGGACTTCGCCGGGCTGCTCCGGCAGGCCGACTCGGCCGCCGGAGCGCCCAAATGAGCACGCTCTGTCCGTCAACGAATGAGGTTCAGGGGGTCGCGGGTTCAAATCCCGCCATCCCGATTGGGTGAAGGGAAACAACCCTCGCATCGAATGCTGATGCGAGACTTGCTCTTTCGCCCACGACCCCCTGTATGTGCATCAGGCGGTCGAGACGTCGCTGAGGTGCCTTTAGAGCACCCCCCGAGCAAACTTGCCCGCGACCGAATAGCTCGTATCAGTCACTCTTCCTGTTTCCATGAGTTCCTTCAACCGGCGCAGATTCGCGGACACTTCCTCGGCCGGGAATTTGCCAATTAGGGCAAGTGCCGCGCGCCCTAGTCTCCCGAGAGGGGCTTTCATCACTTCGCGAACCTCGGTCTCCCCGGCCCCGGAACCAGGGGCGAAATGGATCTCCCAGGACGTTCTCACTCCAGGCAAGGGAGCGGTTTCGTAGCGGATCAACTCGTTGGGGCGCTCCTCCGTCACCCGTATCGTCCAGTTCGCTCGAACGCCCAGGGGACCCTGTATCGTCCATCGCGACGTTGCGGGACCGGTCTGCTCAATGGCCATGACGTCTCCCAAGAAGCTGGGCAGATTCTTGAAATTCCGATAAAAGCCGAAAACCTCCCCTACCGGGCGTCCGATCGTTACACTTGCTTCGATCGTATCTTCGCCCCGCGGCGGCAATGAACTCCCTGGCATAGGGCCATGATAACCAAGAGCGAGCGCTATCGCGAAGTCTTGGCCGTACTCGCCCGTCACGGCATCGGCGTGGTCGAGGATCAACTCATCAAGCACGAGGCCGGCGATCGCGCGCGCGCGGAGCACCTGCGCCGCGCCTGCGAGGAGCTCGGCGCCATGTTCATCAAGCTCGGCCAGCTGCTCTCGACGCGGGGCGATCTATTGCCGGAGGCGTATCGTACCGAGCTCGCGAAGCTGCAGGATGAAGTCGCCCCATTGCCGGTGAAGGCCATTGCGGAGGTCATTCGAGAAGACCTGGGCGCACCGCCCGACCAGATCTTCGCGTTCTTCGATCCCGAACCCCTCGGGAGCGCTTCCATCGGACAGGTGCACGCCGCGCGGCTGGCGGATGGTCGGGAGGTGGTGCTCAAGGTCCGGAAGCCCGGCGTCGACGACCTCGTGCACGTCGATCTCGAGATTCTCGCCGGTCTGGTCGAAGCATGGTCTCCGCGCTTCCCGATCCTCGAGCAATACGACGCCCGTGGTTTGCTACGAGAGTTCGGCGACGCGTTACGGGCGGAGCTCGACTATGGTCACGAGGCGACGAACGGCAAGTTGTTTCGCACGGTATTCGCGAACGAACGGGGATTCACAATTCCAGAGGTGATTGAGAAGTACTCCAAGGGACGGGTGCTCACGGAAGAGCGTGTTCAGGGACGAAAGCCTTCGGATGCTGCCCACCTACCGCCACGGCAGCGTACGGTCGTCTCGCGCCGCATCGCCCGCTTCGTCCTCGAACCCGCGTTCGAGCGCGGCGTCTATTACGCGGACCCGCATCCGGGCAATTTGTTGATCCAAGACGACGGGTCGCTGGCCATCGTCGATTTCGGCAAGGTCGGGCGCCTCACGCCCGAACTACGCCGGCGCGTGGCCGACATGTTCGTCGCCATCGAGCGGGGCGATGCGCAACGCTTGGCGGATCGCTTGATTGAGGTCACGGCTCCGACGCATCCGATCGATCGCGCCGTGATCACCCGGGAGATCGACCGCATGCTCGAGCTGTACGTCGATGTATCGCTCGAACACGTGCGGTTCGGCGACGCGATTGGCGAGGTGCTCCAGCTGGTCCGGCGCCACGGCCTGCGGATGCCGGGAAATCTCGTGCAGTTCTTCAAGGCCCTGGCGATGTGCGAAGGGATATTGCAAGCCATCGATCCCGCTTCGAGCTTCACGGATTACTTGCGGCCCATGATCGGAAAGCTGGTCTACCAGGAATTCTCCGGCCGTCAGTCGCTCGCGCGCTTGCGCGATTCCGCACTGGATGCCGCGGAGCTGGGTATCGAGCTGCCGCGACGCATCGACCGCCTGCTGGGCGAGATTGAAAGCGGCAATCTGCGGGTCTGGACGCGTGTCGAAGATATCGAGCCGATTGTCAAGCGCTTGGAGCATCTCGGTCAACGGCTGAATGCGACGATGCTCTCGGCGGCGTTCATCGTGGGGCTGGCGATCGTCATGCTGTATTACCATCCGCAAGGATGGCAAGGGTGGATCGGCGTGGTGTTCTGGATCGCGGTGGCGGCCGCCGGCGCCGGCGTCGTGAGAGCCCTGTTGGCCATTCGCAAGTGAGTAGCTGGGCAATGGGAGTAATGGAGCGATGGCGATCAAGGGCCAACCCCCCCTGTACGTGCATCATGTTGGCCCGCTAAGCCGACTAGAACGTCGACGCCACCCCCGCCAGCACGCGCCGCCCGATCACCGAGCCACCGTAGACCTGGAAGCGCTGCTGATCGAAAAGGTCGGTAGCGTAAGCGTACACGC
>Ga0209701_10002593_pt1 | contig 11759 bp, 9 predicted proteins | sample CZO8metaG_4_FD_188356 | JGI IMG/M metagenome (GOLD analysis project Ga0209701, IMG submission 188356) | Vadose zone soil microbial communities from the Eel River Critical Zone Observatory, Northern California, USA - CZOApr15con2H3.8 metaG... | ecosystem: Environmental > Terrestrial > Soil >...
GCTTCATTGAGGGCGCATTGCAATGCGCCCTCAATGCAGCCCTCTCTTTGCTCCTACTCTTATTCGTACCTTAGTACTTCTAACGGGCGCACCCGTGTCGAACCCCAGGCAACGAATGCCGAGGTAATCATTGATAGGAGAGCAATGCCAGCAATCAGACCAATGGCGATATACCAGCTTACTCCAAAACCTGTCTTGAAGGCGAACTGGCCCAGCAGGCTGGTTGCCAGTGTTACCAGCAACATGGCAAGCAAGGCGCCTGTCCCACCGATGATACCATTCTCGATCAACACCTCGCCCAGAATGCTGCGACTGGTGTAGCCCACTGACTTGAGGATACCCAGCTCGCGCCGCCGCTCCAGCATCGCCAGGGCTACGGCATTGGCAATGATGATCACCCCTGCCAGCAACGACAGCGAGGCAATGGTGGTGAGCACCAACAATATATCGCCGATAAACGTATTGATGAAATCACCAATGTTGGCAAAATTGATCACCGAGGCATTGGGGGCGATGGTTCCGATGCTTTGCAGTGCTTTACCAACTTTAGCGGGGTCAATCTTCATATAGAAGATGGTGGTCTCCTGGCCCGCCGGTGTCAATGCCGCCACTGTATCAGTTGTCGTCAGAATAGGCCCAAAGTGAATGCTCAATCCTGTTGTCTGATAGGTTCCCACCACAGTGACAGTTTTCGTTAGCTTCCCATCTGCGCTTGCCAGTACAATAGTGCTGCCGACATGAAGGTGGCCCTTGAGCGGTGCGAGAGTGATGAGATTCTCATTAATCAGCACATTATTTGTTCCCGCGTCACTGGCATTGAGATTGCGCCCGGTGAACGTCGCGTTCTGGGTATCTGGAAGCTGGCCGTGAGCCACATCGTATCCCTCAAGGCCACCCAGGAAGAATAGCGTACCGCCACTCCCCAGGTCTCCAGCACCTGTTCCAGTATCTTTCGAAACCAGGCTTACAAACGACGTACCATCGATCGTCACCGGTACATCCGCGGCATATGTCCTGTATTGCGAGTGGTCGATGGAGAGACCTGGGATCGTCCCTAGTTTCGATTTCAGGGCAGATGCCTCATTACCCCTGGCAATCGTGACCATGTTGAAGGTGAGGCTCTTGGCAAGGGCGGCGTTGATGGTGTCGCGCAAATCCTGCCCCAGGACGAGGATCAAACCAATCGTAAAGACGCCCACAAACAGGGCCAGCAGGGTTGTGGTTGTACGTGCTCGCTGGCGACCAATGTTGCGCAGGGCCATCTTCGTATTCGATTTCCACGAACGTGGCAGCAAGACGATCACTATGCCCATCAACGAGACAACCAGCAGCAGAGCTCCAAAGGTCGGCAAGAAGTAGTAGAGCAGCACCGACACGGCTATACCTGCAAGGACAATAGCAAGGTACCCAATGCTGAAACGCTCTGGCACCGGCAGCACGCTGACAATCAGCACGACCAGCCCAAAGAAGAGACTCAACAATGCCAGGAAGACGAACGCCCCGTAGACGGCACTGATTCCCAACACGACATCGTTCAGGATCACGATGGACATAATACAGAACATCACCGAAAGAAGAAGCAACAGCCCAATCGTCAAGAAGATGCTGCCGACCCGCCTACCTCCCGGCAGTTCGCGAATGACGTTCAACGGGCGAATATTGGCCGCCTGCACAATCGGCAATAGACCAAAGATCAAGGCTGTGACCAGCCCGATCAGCACACCGCCGCCAATGATCACCGGGTCGAGGAAGAAGGGGATCAGGATTGGAAAGACTTGCTGCACGATATTGCGCACAAGGTAGCTCACGCCTACAGCCGCCACGGCACCAACCACTCCACCGACAAGACCAAGCAGGCCAGCCTCTAAACCAAAGAGCAAGTAGAGATCAATCCGCCGGTAGCCGGTCGTTTTGAGCATAGCTATCTCAATCTTACGGCGTGAGAGCAGCACCTGCATGGTGTTGACGATACCGACGCCGCCGATGAGCAGTGCCAGCAATCCCGCAATCTCCAGGAACTTCTTGATAAAATCGACCTGGGTCTGGTTATTTTTCAATGCCTGGTCGGCAGTTGTGGCAGTCGCCAGGGGAAACTGATCTGAGATGGCTTTGGCTGCCCGGTCAGTATGGGCTTTGTCTGCCGTCGAAACATCAATCGTATCATACAGCAGCGGCAGTTTCGGATCAGCCGCCAGGTAATCGGCGTGCGAAATCAGCATGAAGTCGTTCGACTGCGCGAAGACCCCTGCACCGTTGACAATACCCACAATCTTTACGTGAAGCGTGAGTCCAGCGTTGGTACCGGTGCTTGTATGGACGGTAAAGCTGTCACCCACCTTCTTGTTATATTGATCAATCAGGTTTTGATCGACAATAACCTGGTTATTGGTGAGCAAGCTCGAGATGGTACCATCCGAGGGTGTCTTAAACGATGGCGGGGTTACAACGGGAAAGGTACTGGGATCAACTGCCTCGAGGGTAAAGGATTGGGTTATTGAGGCAGAGAGTCCCGTTGAAGCGTTACCGCTGACCGTTGGAGTATAGCCTGTAATAGTGCCATTGCTCTTGAGGTTATCAAAAAAGGCCAGGTCACTCTGTTTGAACGAGGTCTGTGTGGTTACAGCTATATCGCCGCCGTTGGCATCGCGGATATTGCTGGTGAACGCGCTATTGATCATCTGCCCCACTAATTGCAGGGAGACAATCGCCATCACCCCGACGGCAACGCAGAACACGGCCAGAATGGTTCGCTGCCCCCCTCGAAGCAGCGAGCGCGAGGTGTAATTGAAGTACATTGAGGCTTTCATTGGGTGATCTTTCCCCCAATCGTATCAATGGAGGCAATCAGACCATCCACAAGACGAATAGCACGATCGGCGTGCGAAGCCACCACCGGGTCATGAGTGGCAATGATAAAGGTTTTCCCCGTCTGTTCGCGCAGGTAGGCAATCAAGTTGAGTACATTCTCGCCATTTTTGGCATCCAGGTTGCCGGTTGGCTCATCGGCAATCACAAAAGCCGGGTCTGTCGCCAGCGAACGAGCAATGGCGACACGCTGCTGCTCACCACCGGAGAGCTGGTTGGGGCGATGACCAAGACGATGTGAAAGGCCAACCAGATCCAACAGTTCTTTGGCACGGACAGAGGGAGCCCCTTTATGCTTGCCCACGTAGAGCGGCACCTCGACATTTTCCTGTGCTGTGAGGGTGGGAATCAAGTTGAAAGCCTGGAAAACCATACCAATCTTGTTGTTACGCACCGAAGCCAGTTTCCCCTCGCTCATGCGTGTGATATCGACACCATCGATCAACACCTGCCCGCTGGAAGGGTTATCCAGCCCGGCAATGATACCTAGCAGAGTGCTTTTACCCGAACCAGATGGCCCGACAATGGAGATAAATTCCCCGCTCATAATCTGAAAGCTAATACCCTTCAGGATTTCGATCTTCTCGCGGCCCAGGGGTAAGTTTTTTGTAATATCGCGTACGTCCATGACAACTTTACCGTCTGTATGCTCAACGGGTATATTTCCCTGTATGCCCTCTAAAGCTGTTGTTTCATCCATGGATCCTGATTACTCCTTCTTTCTCTCTTGATCTCTTCATCTAGCATGACTATAACCATGCCATTTTATTGGCGAGGCTCACCCTTTATATTACCAGATACGTTGGGATGCGATTTTCTCCAAAATCTCCTTTAGTATTATTTTAGCAGAATACCTGGAAGAACACCTACCTACGTATGTAGTTACGTTACTCTGCCATAAAAGTTATAGGCTACAGGCATGATTCAAATCAAAAGTCGTCAGTGTGAGCGTGTTGTGGCTGGCTTCGCCAGCCACAACACGCTCACACTGACGACTTTTGATTTGCCCTGTCAAAAAATTGCCCACAGGCAAACGGTAAACAAAACGCTATATGCAACGTGGAATAACTATGCTATACTGCACTGAAATAAATGCATGATAGGGCAGATTGCGCCCTGTATAATAAACGTGCAAGCATTTAAGTGTCTAACTAAGCTAGTTTCTATCGAAGATAGACTAACGTGAGGGGAAATACACCTATGCGTCGAGGATCACTTCTACTCCTCCTATGTATTGTTTTGTTGGCTGTGGGCGCGGCTTTCGTAGACTTCTGGCCCAATCCCGACAGTCATGGTAAACCATGGCACGGCCTCACTAATCCATACGGCGTTAAGCAAGGACTTGACCTGCAGGGCGGCGTAAGCGTCCTGCTGCTGCCCGACCCTTCGCAGCATTATACGCAGGCACAAGTCAATAGTGCGCTCGCTTCCACAGTTCAGCAGATTACCAAGCGCGTCAACGGTGGTCTTGGCGTGAATGAGCCGAACATCCGTACTCTGACCGACAGTAAGGGGAACCAGAGTATCGCCCTTGAACTTCCCGGCTTGAATAGTGGTAACCCGGCACAACAAATCAATACACTGTTGAAGCCCGGGAACCTGGAGTTCTGGGATACCGGCCAGAGTGCCCTGGCAGCAAATACCGTACTTGACCCAACGCAATATACTTCGTTCAATCCAGGCGGCAAGCGGCAATTTTCGGGAAAAGACCTCGATCCTAACCAGATCAGCGTCGGACAAGACCAGTCAACCAGTCAGATCGTCATCAATTTCGAGATGCAGGGCGATGCCATCGCACGCTTTGGAGTATTTACAGGCGCGCACATAGGCGATCAGTTGACCATTACACTGGATCGCAAGGTCATCTCATCGGCTGTAATCCAATCTCAGATCAATGGTCCAGGTATTATCACGGGCCAATTCACGCAAGCGGAGGCACAGGCTATCGTGACTGTGCTGCAATACGGAGCCCTGCCTCTCTCACTGATCATCGGCAGTTATGAAACCGTAGGGGCCACTCTTGGAGCAGACTCTATTCTGAAAAGCGAGATTGCCGCTGCTATCGGCCTGGGCATTGTCATCCTCTTCATGTTGCTCTACTACCGCTTGCCAGGATTGCTGGCCGACTTTGCCCTGGTACTCTACGCCCTTTTCACCTTTGCCGTTTTCAAAATCCTGGGCTTTACACTGACCCTGGCCGGTATCGCGGGCTTCATCCTCTCGATTGGTATGGCGGTAGACGCCAATGTGCTGATCTTTGAGCGTGTCAAAGAGGAATTGCGAGCGGGTAGATTGCTGGCCTCGGCCATCGATATTGGCTGGAAACGCGCCTGGCCCTCTATTCGCGACTCGAACATCTCGACCCTGATCACCTGCGCCGTGCTGTTCTACTTTGGCAGTAACTTTGGCGCGAGCATCATCGTTGGCTTCGCGACCAACCTGTTCCTGGGTGTCTTAGTAAGTATGTTTACAGCCATTGTCGTGACCCGCACCTTCCTGAACCTGCTGGTGCCGACTGGCATTGTGAGTCATCCCGCACTGTTTGGACTTCCCGCCGGCTCGATTGCCACGGCATCCCTGGCGCGGCGAAATAGCACAGTCTAGAGGAGTATGCCGTGTTCAATCTTGTAGGAAAACGTTATCTCTTTCTGCTTATATCGCTGATAATCATTGTCCCTGGCACGATTTCTTTGATCGCAAAACAACTCAACGTCGGCATCGACTTTGCCGGTGGTGCCACTGTTGAAATGCGCCCAAGCACTGACATCAGCGCCACAGACATGAAAAACCTGCTCAAGCCGCTCAACCTGGTAAACTTGCAGGTTCTCTCTGGCGACAACACGAATCTGGCCAAAAATCAGGTCATCTGGGTTCGCTTAAACACTCAGATTGATCAGAACGTGCAAACAAACATTACCAACACACTGAAAAACAAATACGGCGGCCAGACGGCTGTCATCTTCAATGATCTCGCTTTAAGTAAGAAGATCACTGTAATCACTATCACGTTTCAATCGGGGACTACACTTCCCAGCACGAGTGCTATTCAAACTCTTCTGAGCAAGCTACCCAACACGACGGACCTTTCGAAACCTGCAGTTACTCCAACGGTTGCACCTACGCCTACCGTCAATGCCACGGCCACAGCAAAGGCCACCGGCACGCCTAAAGCCACGGCCACAGCGCAACCCAAAGCCACAGCAACCCCGACGGTTGGCAAAGGGACGCCAACACCTGTGGCCTCTCCAACGGCGACGGCCACACCAACCACCAATCCTGCCGCCAACATTCCGGTGAACGTGGTCGATGTACAAACAGGGAATACCACGCATACCTTAACCATCCTGACAAGTTCAGAAGTGAACACGGATAGGCTGGTCGCTATCCAGACGGCCATCTTCAATGCCAGGGGCGCCTATACCTATATCATCACGAACTCGTCGGTATCTCCTTCCGTGGCAAGTGAAACCACGCTGCGAGCATTTCTGGCTGTCCTGACTGCTTCGGTCTGTATCCTGCTTTACGTCTGGTTTTCCTTCCGCAAGGTCGCGAAACCCTGGCGATATGGTGCCTGCGCCATTATCGCCTTGTTACACGACGTACTGGTGGTGCTCGGCGTCTTCTCCATCCTGGGATGGACTCTGAACATCCAGATCGATACGCTCTTTATCACCGCCGTCTTGACAGTAGTCGGTTTCTCCGTCCATGACACGATTGTGGTGTTTGACCGTATCAGGGAAAACATGCAGAGGCGCACATCCGAAACATTTGAGCAGGTAGTGAATGCCAGCCTGGTTCAGACCATGGCTCGTTCACTGAACACGTCACTGACCGTGCTCTTTACCTTGACTGCGCTCACGCTCTTTGGCGGCGTCACCATCCGCATATTCACCCTGGCACTGCTGATCGGCATCTTTAGCGGTACCTACTCTTCGATCTTCAACGCCAGTATGCTGCTGGTCATCTGGGAAAAGGGCGAATTGGGGCTAAATCGCCTCAACCGTAACCGCACACCAGATGGACGCGCAGCCCGCGAACTGGTAAGTACACGCTGATAGATATCAGTAAAAACACATGAGCAAGCACAACAATGCAGCGTTTGACAGAGTCAAACGCTGCATTGTTGTGCTTGCTCATGTGTTTTTATTACCTACCAATTAGAAGATATACTATCGTTAGTGTAAATGATGAAACAGTCTTATTCAAGCAAGAAGGGAGGCTCAAGATGTTGACAGCACTTGACCATATTATTATCGGTGTGCGCGATTTAGAGCAGGCAAGCGCGAACTTCAGCCAGAGACTGGGGCTGCTGGCCAGCGGCGGCGGCATCCACCCTTCCGGCGGAACTGCCAACCGTATCATCGTGATAGGCGATACGTACCTCGAACTGATCGCCGTTAACATTCCCGCGGAAGCGCAGCAGAGCATGTTGACACGACTTGCCAGAGGAGAAGGCTACCTGAATTTCGTCCTCGCCTCCAACGATATCAAAGCTGATAGTGCCTCGATGGCTCAACGAGGCGTTTCAATCCTCGGACCTGCACCCGGACAACTCAAATCCGCGGATGGACGCAGTCGCGGCTGGTCCCGCACCAATGTCGAGCGTCCTGACCTGACCCAACACTATCCATTTCTGATCCAGCATGATAGTACAGGTGAAGAGCGGCGTTTCCGCCTGGCAGGTTGGGCAGAGCCGCCAGCACACCCCCTCGGTGCCGTGAAAGTTCTTAGCACAACCATAGCCGTATCAGACCTGGCAGAGGCTGCGCCACGCTTCGAACGCATCTATGGCATACAACCCTCCACGAACTTCACAGGCGAAGCCGACGGTTGGGAGGCGATGCTCGTAGCTTTTGCGCTCGACGAAGGCGGGCAAAGCTTTGAACTCGCAGAACCTTTACCACTTGCCATCGATGACCCAACAGTAGATACCGGGCCATTGCCAGAAGAGGGCGCACTCTCCCATCACCTGCAAACCTTTGGCGAGAGCCTCTGCCGCATGACACTCGCAGTACGCGATCTCGCAGCCTCGCGTCGCTATCTCGACGAGCATGCAGTGACGTACACCTACGAAGAGAAGCAGCATCCAGTACTATGGATTTCTCCTCATGAAGCCTGTGGAGCAGCGATTGTCTTGCATGAAGTTGTGGCATAGGGACCCGATTTATCGCGTCCCTACGCGAGGTATAACTCAAATCGCTTTCTTGCGCGGTCAGCAATCTCTTCCGCGGCAGTGTAGCGTGCCCACCACCACGGAGACTCCTCTTCCCCGCCATATTTGAGGATGTCAGAAGCAAAGCTACAGGCACCGTACACGATCGTGCGGAAGCGGATTGCATCAGGCAAGCGATCCAGTTCTGTGGGGGTCAGCAGGTGGTACTGGCAATAGCCATCCACGATCGCCGGGATGCGTCTCATATCAGGGGTGAACTGCTGCGCCATCCAGGGAGCAGCCGTATTACAGGATACCAGCAAAAAACCCACGTCAATCACCCCCGGTCCCCAACCTGCACCTTCCCAGTCAAGGATCCCTCGTCCATTCAGGTTGAGTTGCTGCATTAATACGATGCACAAGCCCAACAATATAGGCTTTTGACAAAGTCAAAAGCCTATATTGTTGGGCTTGTGCATCGTATACTTTACTGATCTTCGATGACGAGCTGCAGCTTGCGCTTAAATACCTTCTCAAAAAGGTCAGCCTTTTCATAGGCCTTCTCTAGCTCGGCATCAAGATCAGAGAGAGAGCGAATCTGCAGACCGATGGTCCAGACCTTCTTATTGCATAGCTCCGCTTCGGCGGCAACCCGCAAGACACGGCCATCGTGGCTGTAGTCGAGGGCATCAGCAATACGTAGCAGAGCCGACAGAGCGGCTACACGCTTGCGGGCAGCGCGGCCCAATACTGCAAATTCCTCGTGCGAGGTACTGGGCATGGCTCGCCGGTGGTAGCGTGCGATACAGGCTATTTCATGCCGCTCTTCCTCTGTGAAATCTGGTAACTCAGTCTGTTTGATCAGACGAAAGGAGTGTTTATGATGGCGGCGTGTCTCGATCATCATGCCGGTGTTATGCAAAAATGCTGCACGCTCCAGCAGGCGTAAAGCATCGACATCCAATCTGTGTAATGGTTGTGTTGCTTCAAAAAGTTGTACTGAGAGCCGCTCTACCTGGCGAGCATGGGGCCAGTCTTCTACATACAGTCCTCCGCTCAATCTGAGTTCTTCAGGAGTTGGCTGAGGAAGGTGCCGCCAGTCTAAATCCTCTACTGAAAAAGACTTCATCATCTGCTGCCTGCCTTTGCTACAAGGGTACCCGCAAGGGGCACCCCTACCATGCACGGTCTGTAGGGACGCCTTGCAGACCCGATTGTTACTGCGCATCTAAGATACTAAGAATCTCATGGCGAAAGTCTCGCGCCTGTAGTTGATACCAGTGCTGGCGAAAAGTTGTATAGCGTTCTTCGCGGCATTGCTGCTGCTTGAGCAACATGTGCTCTAACCCATAGCGTTCCTCGGCAGTGGGAGCAACCTGTGGATCCAGCAGGTCTGCTACCAATTCGGCTGGTATCGTAAATCCTTTTTTACTCTGACGCTTCCCTGCATCGACCAGTACATCCTCGTAAGCCGTTCCACTATCCTGGCTTCCCAGGCAGAGCCGCAATAACGCTATAAGCACGTCGCTATCGTGCAATGCTCCCAGCTCGTCCTGTATTTGCGCCAATTCGTCGACAACAGGTTTGCAAGCACCAGGTAACACATCTTCAAATACTTCAAGCGTGTAGCGCAGTCGCTTGGCGGCAATCCGCAGATCATGCAACTCTCGCACACGATAGGCATTATCCACGTATTTACCCCAACCATTCATCTCCTCAAGCCTCGCCCTGGCAATGATGCGCGCATTCTTGCCCGTTGGAGCCTGGCTATCCAGTCCTGTAATCGCTTTAGCCTTTGCCATTGGATGCCGCCCCTTTCTGCTGGATGCACGACTCGACCTGTCGCTGCAAAGCCTGTTCGTCAAGTGTCTGAAAGAATGTTTCCAGCTCATGCTGTCTCTGCTGCCGGTAAATATCCAGACGCTTTATCAGCCATTGTATACCCACCTGTTCCTCCGCTGGCACCTGCTCGTACTGTGCCTGCAAACCCTGTAACATTACATCTGTATCTCGTGCAGAGCCCAGGATATCCGCCATTTCTTTGACACTACGATAGGCTTTCTTAAATGGCTTACGTTTACAACACGACTCGAACGCATCCAGGGTGGCACGGAGTCGACGTGAGGCCACGCGCATCTTATGCACTGCCTCAACATCATCGTGCTTGAGTACCTCACCGCGCCATTCTAGCAGTTTTTTCACACGCTCTTGCAGCATGCGCTGGCCAGCCTGGATAAATACTTCCTCTTGCGGGTCTGGCTGCAGTGCTTCATCTTTGGCAACCACCCCCGTTGAGTGACTGGAATCCGAGCTTTCCTCGTTCACATGCTCTAACCAGTTCTCACCATAACGCTCATAGGCCAGCAAGACTCCTTCGCGAATGCCGTGCGGGCTGACAGTAATCTCGTTTAAATGTAAGCGGGACATTACTTCTCGAATAATCAACGCTCCGGCAGGTAAAATACGTGTACGAGCAACCGGTTGCCCATAGGCTTGAGCAATCTCTTCAGCCGTGAAGGCACTCATCAGACCCTCACAATGCAGCAGGTCATCGACTGTCAGCCGATTACTGGACATGTCTAATCGAAAGGCCTGTCGTGCAAGATGTAAAAGCGAATTGGCACTGCCGCCCGTCACAATCAGCTTTGGCGGCTGCTGTTTGAGGCGCATCCCCTGAAAGTAGGTCTGTAAAAAGGTACGAGCAACGCTCAATTCATCGGGTGCAGGTGGGTCTGAGGGAAGGTAACGGTCATGCAGCCAGCCAGAACCAATTGGGACGGAGGTGCGCCACGAGATGTGCATATTTTTCGCGGTGACCAGTTCCATACTGCCGCCGCCAAGATCCACAACGCCCAGTTGTGCTGGTGCGCCTGGCTGCTTACTTTCCTCGTAAGTTGCGCCAAAGAAGGTGAGAGTAGCCTCGGCATCACCGCTAATCAGTAGGACAGTCAGGCCCGTCTCACGCCGCACCTCCTCAAGAAACTCGTCACTATTGCTCGCCTGGCGAATGGCCTCGGTTGCCACCACCAGTACCTGTTCGGCCTGATGTTTCTCGGCCAATTCCTTATACTGGCGCAAAGTAGCGATAGCCTCCTCACGTTTCTGCGCCGATATTTCCCCGCTAGAGGTCACACTCTCACCAATACGCACCAGGTCAACCTTATCCTCGACAATATCTAAATCATCGGACTTGCAGCGAGCGACAACAATATGGATGGTATTGCTACCAATATCGATGGCAGCCCGCATGGGAAGCTGATGCCGCTGGTTTTGTTGCATGGATAACTCCTACAGGACAGTTACAAATATCGATTTAGCTCGTGGGTCTTGACACCCACAAGAGCTTATTCGGAAACCGTATGTTGCCTGGCGACCGCTGCCTTCACCATTCCCCGAATACAGCCGGGTTCGCGCTAGCACCACTACATGTCTGCCTCGCAAACCTGACTGGACTGACTACAAGTAAGTTAATTGTTTACTCGCTCTTCTTACACTCATCCCACAGGCCTACAGACAGATAGACCGACGCCTGAACATATAAGAATGAGGATATTGCTATAATTATAGCATGTTTGGCCTGGTATAGGTTGCAGGAGAAGAGGGAAAAGCAAGCCAAAAAACTCTTGACAGGTCGCAAGGGATACAGTAATATAGTGCATGTCCTCAAGACTAGTTCTAAGGGCAAACACACACGTAAATGAGCCGAAGTGGTGAAATTGGTAGACACGCAACGTTCAGGGCG
>Ga0209701_10002594_pt1 | contig 11755 bp, 7 predicted proteins | sample CZO8metaG_4_FD_188356 | JGI IMG/M metagenome (GOLD analysis project Ga0209701, IMG submission 188356) | Vadose zone soil microbial communities from the Eel River Critical Zone Observatory, Northern California, USA - CZOApr15con2H3.8 metaG... | ecosystem: Environmental > Terrestrial > Soil >...
AGATTTGTTTTCACCTTAGCGCTCGCCGGGTCGTTCATTGCCACGGCTGTCTATGGTTTGGCCGCTCCCAGTTCTCTCTCCGCGCGAGAAAAGCACGCCGTTGCGCCGCGAGCAACCCCCGCTCCCCGTCCCCAAACGCCCGCCGCCGTCATTCCGGAAAGTAGCGGTCCTTCGACAGTGGTGGTGATCGACGCCGGCCATGGCGGATTCGATCGCGGCGGAATTCCCGGTCAGCGCGTCCCGGAAAAAAACATGACTCTGGATGTCGCCCAGCGGCTTAAAGCCGTGCTCACAGCCTATGGATATCGCGTTGTGATGACAAGAGACAGCGACGTGTTCGTCCCATTGGGAACACGAGTCGCGATCGCCAACTCTTATCGAGACGCGATTTTTGTTTGCATTCATTTTAATGCCGCGCGTCGCGGCAGCGCGAACGGGATTGAGACCTACTTTTACAATTCGCAAAGTTTGCCGCTCGCGTCCGCCATTCATTATTACGTGGCCGGCGGCGCGCCTACGCCAAATCGCGGTGTCCGGCGCCGCGGCTTCTATGTTCTGCGAAAAACGACGATTCCGGCAGTGCTGGTTGAATGCGGCTTCCTTACCAACGCGACCGAAGCGAATTACGCCCAGAGTTCTGCCTACCAGCAGAAACTCGCGGAAGAAATCGGCCGTGGTATCCGCGAACGCTCGCTCGTTGCCAGCACCTCAGCGGCTAACCGTCTCGCCGCCAACAATACGACGGTCCCGCTCCAGCCGTTCATCGATCAAACTCATTACCGCGACCCGGACCTTGCCCGATCGAAGCGCGGCAAGCGAAGCTCGAAGAGTTCGTCAAAATCGACATCGTCGAAGCGCAAGCATTCTTCCGACGCGGATTCGGAGAAAAGGAGCTCGACCAGAAAAAAGAAATCGGCCCCCGCGCAAACGGAGAATTAGTTGGAATCGCCCGTGTTGAGCTCGGCGCAAATGCACGCTGCGGAGCAATCCGCGTTCGCGCGTGGCGTTAGCGTCGAAGCACTGATGGATCAGGCCGGCGCGGGAGTCGCACGCGCCGTTCGGCAGTTTTTTCCGAAACCGGCGACCTGCATTGTGTTCGCGGGCAAAGGCCACAACGGCGGCGACGCGCTCGTCGCGGCAGAACAGTTGCAGCGAATCGGATGGAAGATCGACATTCGTTTGCCGTTCGCGGAAGAAAATTGCAGCGAGCTGACACAAAAGAAACTGAAAGCTTTGCGCGTTGCGACTCCCAAGTTGGCCGATACGATTGAGAGCGCGCCGCACACCATTATTCTTGATGGCTTGCTCGGTACCGGAGCGAAATCGTTTCTGCGCGAGCCAATTCGCACTGCCGCGCGTGAGATCAATCGTTTGCGTCGCGAAGAGAACGCGTTCGTCTTCGCAATCGATCTGCCAACCGGACTTGATGCCGATTCGGGTGAAAACGATCCGGATGATTCCGTTATTGCCGATTTCACGGTCACGATTGGTTTTGCGAAGCACGGACTGATTGTCGATTCAGCGCTGAATTTGGTCGGCCGCATTGAAATCGTTCCTCTTCCCGGGCTCTGGCCGGAAGCAGGTGCGCCTGACGAGCTCGCCGCCAGTCCCCATTCACTGAGCTCGCTTCTGCCGCGACGAAAGTTCAGCGCTTACAAAAACGAATTCGGCCGTATCGGCGTCGTTGCCGGATCCAAAGGTTTCGTCGGCGCCGCCCTCATGACCACCGCAGGTGCACTCCGCGCCGGCGCAGGTTTGGTGGAAGTTTTCGTGCCTGAAGAAATTTACGAGATCGTCGCGAGTGCCGCGCCCGTCGAATCGATGGTGAAACCGGTCCGCAGATATCGCGATCTGCTCGAGGAAAAGATCGATATTTGGGCGCTCGGGCCCGGTCTGGGAAAAGAGCGCGCGTCCGAAGTCCTGAACTTAATCGAGAACGCGCAGCAACCGATGGTGGTCGACGCGGACGGATTAAACATTCTCGCGGACAAGATCCATACTCTGCGCACTTGCCGCGGCCCGAGGCTGCTCACGCCACATCCTGGCGAAATGAAACGGTTGATGGAAGTCGGCAAAATGGCGCGCTCGGGAATCGCGCGAAACTTTTGCGACCAATTTCCAATTACACTTTTGCTCAAAGGAAGCCGCAGCATTGTTTGCGAGCGCGGGAAACCGATCAGTTACAACACCACCGGCAATCCGGGAATGGCTAGCGGCGGAATGGGCGACGTTTTGACCGGTGTGTGTGCCGGTCTGGCTGGGCGTGAATTATCAATGTACGACGCGGGTCGCGTCGGAGCCTGGATCTGCGGACGCGCCGCCGAGATATCGATCTTTCAATTTGGCGCGAGTGAGGAATCGCTCCTCGCAAGTGATGTGCTGGCACATTTGGGCGACGCGTTTAACGAACTGCGAAATCCATCGGTCTAATTGTCACATTTGTCATTCCGAGCGGGTCAAGGAATCTCTTGCTGTTTCTGAACCGGAAATAACTTGAGATGTCTCGACTTCGGTCGACACGACAAAACCCTCACCTGCCGCTTCGCAGCTTCCTCTCCCAGAGGGAGAGAATGGAGCGGTTGGGAACGGCGACATGGCCGGTGCAGCCGCGACGTAGCGGTCGAGCGCTGCGGGAGCAGCTGAGATCCAATTGAGGTGAGGGCAAACTCGATGCAAGGTGCGCAATGAACGTCCCGCCTGAAACCGCGTCATTCGACGCGCAGCAACAAGCGGGCGACAATTGGTGGAGTCGCCTGAAGAAAACGCTCGGGCCGGTCGCGGTCGTTGGCGTAGTGATCGCGAAATTTTTTGCGAAACTAAAATTCTTCATCCTCCCTGCGCTCAAGTTCCTGCCGATCCTGCTCAAGTCCGGCGGCACGATGGTGCTGATGATTTGGGTTTACACGATGATGTGGGGTTGGAAGTTCGCGGTCGGCTTCGTTGTGCTTCTGCTCGTCCACGAATGCGGGCATCTGATCGTCGCCAAAAAATTCGGACTCAAAGTCGGCGCGCCAGTTTTCATTCCGTTCATGGGCGCGTTCATCGCGTTGAAGGAAGCGCCGCGCAACGCCTGGATGGAAGCTTGCGTCGGAATCGGCGGGCCGATGTTGGGTTCGCTCGGGGCCCTTGTCTGCAATTCCATCGGCGAGTTTTCCGACATTCCGATTTTCTTCGCGCTCGCCTGGTTCGGTTATTTTTTGAATCTGTTTAATCTGACGCCGGTGGGCATGCTCGATGGCGGGCGAATTGTCACCGCTTTGTCGCGCTGGCTTTGGTTGCCGGGTTTCGCGGTATTGCTTTGGTTCGGTTGGAAGTACCCGAACTTCATTGTCTGGCTAATGGTGATCGCTTCCCTGCCGCGGCTTTATTCGCTTTTCCGGAAACGAACCGAGGAAGAGCGACGTTATTATGAAGTGACTCCAATCCAGCGCTGGACGATGTCGATCATGTATTTCGGTCTGATCGCGGTGCTTATTTTCGGAATGCATCTCGCCGCGCGTGATTTGCACAACTACGGCGTCCGCTCGCACGGCCACGGTCAGGATGTGATTTTCCAGTAATCAGCGCGCCGCCCCGGCCGCAAAAACTTTTTCGGGCTCGAGGCCAATTTTCCTGAGGATCGCCAAGAACCGTTTGTCGGATCGAAGCGGTTCGAATTCGGGCGCGATGCCAACAAAATGAAGCGATGAAGATCGTTCGCTGCACGCCCGCTCGAGTTCGCGAATTGCGTCATCGTTCGCACCCAGCGCCACGTGAACATGAGCAATCGCGTCGCCGGGCGTATAACTCCCGCGACTCGCGATAGCTTTGGCAAGCATGTCGCGCGCTTCATCCGGTCGATCCATGCGCGCGTAAGTAATGGCAATACCAAAGCCGGGTCTGCCATTTAAGCGCTGCGCTTTCGCGTAAAGTTCGATTGCTTTGTCGAATTGCCCCATTTCGCGATACAGCGCACCGAGCAACGGTTCGCCATAGACAAACGCAGGGTCGAGTTCCAATGCGCGTTCGCCGGCCGCCATCGCCTCGTCATACAAACCGAAATAGCGATAGAGTTCGCAGGCTGAATTGTTCACCCAAAGGGAACCAGGATCGATTGTGGATGTCCGCTGCAAATAGACCAGCGCTTCGTCGCGTTCCCCGCGCGCGGCCCAAAACGCGGCCGAAAAATAATTTGAAGGCGTCGATTTCGGATCGAGCTCGACCGCGCGGCGAAATTCGCGGGCCGCTCCATCCATGTCCCAATCGAGAATCCGTTTCGTTTCGCCGAGATAAACGTGCGCTTCGGCGTCGTCATTGTCGATCTTGAGCGCGTTGGTCGCGGCCTCGCGTACTTTTGAATAGGCTTCGAGAGGAGCCGCGTAGGCATCGGCCAGCCAAAGCCACGATTTCGCGATCCCGGTCCAGGCGCGACCGAATTGTGGATCTTTTTCAAGCGCGCGTTCGAAATACTCCAAACTTTTGCACAGATCTTCCTCAGTCGCTTTGTCGGAATAGAACAGACCGTGCAGATAAACGTCGTAAGCAGCGGTGCTGCGCACGAGCCGGGACGCAATCGGCGTCGAGATATCGAGTTTCAATTTCAGCGCATCAACAATCGCCCGCGTAATTTCATCCTGCAGGGCAAAGATTCCCTGCATCTCGCGCTCGAATGTTTCCGACCAAAGCGTAAAGCCATTACAGCAATCCGTCAGCTCAGCGCTGATGCGGACGCGATTTCCGTCACGGCGGACACTGCCTTCGAGGACGTGTTCCACGTTTAGCTTGTCCGCGATTTCCTTCAGGTCGGCTTTCTTGTCCTTGAACCAAAACGATGAACGCCGCGCGGCCACGCGCAGTCCCTCAATCTTTGCCAGCGCTGTCTGGATTTCCTCCGCGATGCCTTCGCCGAAATAATCACGCCCTTCGCCCGGGCTCAAATCCGTAAAAGGCAGGACTGCAATGGACCGTTCGGTCGAACTGACAGCCGGTAGGACGTCGATCTCATCTTTCAGATCCGGCGTTCGAACGATTCCGTGGCGCGTGAAATCGAAAAACCACGACAGCACAAGCGCGATCGGAAAGCCGAGAACAATTGCGACGATGACTAAACGCACCGCCCAGTTTGGAATGTCGAACACGGGAAAAACCTGAGCTACGCCCTGGGCCAGCGCCCAGCCTGCGACGATGTAGGCAACCGCCACGCTGTAAACTTTTCGGCGTTTCAGCTCGGCGAAAAATCGGTTCACGGTTTCGCGTTCACGAGTTTCTGGAAACGCGGGTCATTGCGAATCGGGTCCCATTCCCACCGATATTTCAAATCGTTCACCGCGATACTGTAAACCACGCTGTCGACTGCGCCGGGCGTTTTGAGCAAACGCTCGATCAACGGGATAGCGAGGTCTTTTTCGCCGCAGCGCGCATAAATGAGCGCGAGATAGCAATTCATGATCGCGCCATCGAAGGCGTCAGCAGATTCGGGTTTCAGCTCAACGGCACGCCGGCCTTCCCGAATCGCATCTTCCTTCCGGCCCATGAAAGCGTAACACCAACCGAGATTAGCGTGCCGATCGGCACTATCCGGAGCTTCTTTTACTTGCGCCTCAAACGCCGGACGCGCCAATTCAAAAGCCTTCTCGGCATCAGCGTTGTTCCCCGTCGCCAGGAGAACACAACCAACAAAAAAACTTTTAGGCGTTGCCCCGGCGTTGGTATAGGAAATATCGGTCAACGGAGATTTCTCCAGAGCCTGTTTGGCACCGGCAAAGTCGCGCTCCAGCATTGCCACGTCCCATCGAACACTCGTAATCACCCCATCCGGATCCGTGCCGGCGGGGACCTGGTCCGCCAGCGATTTCAATAACTTCGTGTCCTCTTTCCACCAAAAATCGATATAACCGCTCTGGATCTTGGCGACGAGCGACGCTGGCGCCATTCCTCGCATTCGCTCGGCCCCGCGCGCGGCTTCCGGCCAGCGCCGCAAAACGGTCTGGGTGAAGACCAAATTGCGGGCAATGTTCGGATTTTGCGGGTCGAGCTTGCTAATCTTTTGATAGCTGTCCAGCGACTCCTGCCATTTCCCCTGCCGTCGTTTAATCGCCGCGATCAGTCCGCCCGCCTCGCTGTTGTTCGGTGACAGACGCGAGGCGGTGTCGAATTCGACCAGCGCGCGATTGTAATCCTGGTCGATCCAGTACATGCATTGACCGAGAGCGAGATGCGCCTCGGCCAGATTCTGCTGCAGCTGAAGGGCAATATCGGCTTCGACGCGCGCTTTCGTTTTCCAAGCGTCCAGCGGTTCGTAATAATGAAAAATCGCCGCGCGCGTGGAAGCGAGTCGCGCATGGGCCAGAGCGAACTTTGGATCGAGCCCGATAGCGGCCATGTAAAGTTGCTCCGCCTTTTTGTAGTCCCCGAGCAATGTGTCCGGATTGCGCTCAATCTGGTTCGCCTGCAGATAAACCAGGTAAGCATCGGTATTTTCGGTCGGCTTGGTTTCGATGCGCGCCTTTTCGTTAGGGCTTAACGTCACTCGCAACGCCTCTGCGATCTCTGCGGCGAGTTCGCCTTGCAGGCCTAACGAATCTGCCAGCGTCCGTTCGTAACGATTGGCCCAGAGATGTCGATCTTTCAAGGCGTCGATCAATTGCACATTCACCACCACTCGATCCCCTTCTCGCCGCACACTCCCTTCGAGCACGTTGGTCACACCGAGCAGCTTTCCGATTTCGCGCAGATTGTGCGCCGCCGGATCGCGAAATTGCATCGCCGACGAACGGCTGATCACACGCAAGGCCCCGATCTTGGCCAGGCTCGTCAGGATGTCATCCTGAATACCGTCGGCGAAAAATGCGTTTTGTTTGTTGTCGCTAATATTGGTGAACGGCAGCACTGCGATACTTTTTTCAGGTATCGGTTCACCGGCTGATGAGAGAAATGGCCGCCTTTCATAAACGACGAGCGCGATCAGACCGGCCAGCGCAACTGCCGCGCCCATAACGACGTTTCTCCGTCGCAGCATGGGCGGCGCCCGGTTCGCCGCCGCCATCGCCGTCCGTTCTTCTTGCGCTTGTTTGAGCTTCATCGGCATCTGCGGATTTCCCACCTCTTCGTTATAGAAATTGAAGACGCCGACGCTGACGCCGTGTTTGACGCTGTATTCGCCTAACTCGCGCAGATATGGCTGCCATTGCCGCGATTGCGCCAAATCCTCGGCGACGCGCTTCGATAGAAGAATGTGTCCGGCATCGGCGCAATCCATCACCCGCTGGGCAATGTTAATTCCAGCGCCCGCGATATTGGTGCGGTCGTTCACGTCGCGGACTTGATTGACGGGGCCGCCCTGAATCCCCATTCGCAATTGAATGTTCGGATAATTTTTCAACGCTTTGCTGATTTCAATCGCGCATTGGACCGGTGCTTCCGGACTGTGAAAAAAGACCAGTGCCATCCCGTCACCAACTGGAAGCCGAATGAGGCGGCCGGCCGCTTCGGCGCTCCGAAAACAATTTGTGCCGCGGACGATCTCACTGAGTTGCTCCTGCAACTCGCGCTGATCGTTGATTAACAACTTCGAGTAACCGACCACGTCCATAAACAAGACGTGCCCAATCTCCAACTGAACGTCCGGTGCCGAGTCAGTTGACATTTGATTGTCGATCTTATCACGGCCTTGGCCTGCGCAGTCAAATTGACCGCACTCACTTTCAGCGCCAGCCGCGTGATGCTACTTTGTTCGATGCCGTTTCAGCTCGAATCCAACTATAAACCGCGCGGCGACCAGGGGCAGGCCATCGCCAAGCTCATTAAATCGGTTGAAGCAGGCAATCGACACCAGACGCTGCTCGGCGTGACCGGTTCGGGCAAAACATTCACGATCGCCAATGTAATTCGGGAGCTGAACCGGCCGACGCTGGTGATTTCGCACAACAAAACACTCGCGGCCCAGCTTTACTCCGAGTTCAAGCAATTCTTCCCGAAAAACGCGGTCGAATATTTCGTCAGCTATTTCGATTACTATCAGCCCGAAGCTTACATCCCGCGCACCGACACTTACATTGAGAAGGATTCGTCGATTAACGAAGAGATCGAGCGCTTGCGGCTGGCCGCAACCAGCGCGCTGCTGCAGCGACGCGATACGATCGTGGTCGCGAGCGTCTCGTGCATTTACGGGGTCACGTCGCCGGAAGATTATGAACGAATGCTGCTCACCGTAAAACGCGGCCAGCATACGTCGCGCGATGCGGTACTCAGTCGCCTCGTCGATATGCTTTACGAGCGCAATGACATCAATTTCTCGCGCGGGAAATTTCGGGTCCGCGGCGACGTGGTCGAAGTTTATCCCGCGACCGCGGACGAGGAAGCGTTGCGGCTGGAATTTTTCGGCGACGAAATCGATGCCATCACCCGATTCGATCCTCTGACCGGACACGCCCGCGAGTCGCTCAGTGTGATTACATTTTTTCCAGCCAAACAATTCGTGACGCCGGCGGACAAATTGAATCGAGCGTTACAGACGATCCGGGTCGAGCTGGAAGACCGGATCAAAGTTCTGGAATCGCAAAATAAGCTTCTCGAGGCCCAACGGCTCCGCATCCGCACCGAATACGATCTCGAGATGCTGCAGGAGATGGGCTTTTGCAATGGCATTGAGAATTATTCGCGCCATCTGTCCGGACGGCCGCCGGGCTCGAAGCCTTATACGATTGTCGATTTTTTCCCGAAAGACTTTCTCGTCGTGATCGACGAATCGCACGCGACCATTCCACAAATCGGCGGCATGTACGAAGGCGACCGTTCGCGCAAGACCGTACTGGTCAATTACGGTTTCCGTTTGCCGAGCGCGCTCGACAATCGGCCGCTGAATTTCGATGAGTTCATGAAACTAACGAACCAATTAATCTACGTCAGTGCGACGCCGGCTGAGTTCGAAATTCAAAACAGCGTGGTCGGAAACAAGGGCTACGTTCCCCATCGGCGCCAGCGCATCGGCGAAGGGGAACTCGTGCCGTTTGCGTTGCCTGGCAGAAAGCGTTCAACATTCAACGGCGAAGTGCACATCTCGCGCACCGACGAGCCCGCCGAAAAATTCGAAGTTAAAAAAACTGGAGCACCGCTGATTGTCGAACAGATCATTCGTCCGACGGGACTCCTCGATCCAAAAATAACAATCAAATCGTTGAAGAACCAGATCGACGACACGATCGAGCTTTGTCGCCAGCGTGTCGATAAAGGCGAACGCGTGCTGATCACCACGTTGACCAAGCGTACGGCCGAAGATCTGGCCGATTACTTGCGCGACGTTGGATTAAAGGTGCGCTATCTCCACAGCGACATCGACACGATCGAGCGCGTGGAAATTTTACGCGGTCTGCGCGCGGCCGATTTCGACATTCTCGTCGGCATCAATTTGCTCCGCGAAGGGCTCGATCTTCCCGAAGTCTCCCTCGTTTGCATTCTCGATGCCGACAAGGAAGGATTTTTGCGCAGCGAAACTTCATTGATTCAAACTGCCGGCCGCGCCGCGCGGCACGTCAATGGCGAGGTAGTGCTGTTTGCCGATCAAATCACGCAAAGCATGGAAGCGCTGATATCAATCTCGGAATATAGGCGTGGCAAACAGATGGAATATAACGAGAAACACGGGATTACGCCGCAAACGGTCCGGCGCGCGGTCCAGGAAAGTTTGCACACGATCTTGCGCGGTCGAGAAATTGAATCATCGGTCATTCGCGAAGCTGGCGGCAATTTTGATCTCACCGAATTGTTGCGCGAGCTGGAAGAGGAAATGCAACAAGCGTCGGCGAATCTCGAATTCGAGCGCGCGGCCCTGTTGCGCGATCAGATCATGGAAGTAAAGAGCGGCACCGGGCTCACCAAGATCGAACCAAAACGGTCGCCGCGGCGACTGAAATACACGCGCAATTCAGGCCGGAAACGTTCGCGCGTGTAGGTGTAGCCACGTCGCTGCGCGACGGTTAACGGCCCACAGGGCCGTGGCCACAACAATTCAAAGCCTCGCATAGAATTAGCTGCATCGGCGGAGCTATGCGCTGCTCGTCGATCTTCGCGATGTCGATTTTATTCGCGACCTCGGCCGTCGCCCAGATCAACGAATCGAGCTCGCTCCCCGAAATCGAATTTTCGCAGTTAAGCCAGCGCGATCCGAATCCGCTCGGCGAGAAAGCACTCGCGATTCATCCGGAGCAATGGAAACACGCCGAGACCGATCATTTCATCTATCATTTTGTTCACAGTTACGTCGCTAACCCGTGTCAGTGGAAGCGGAGTTTCATTACCGCGTCATCGCGAAAGAGCTGGAGCGTCACCAGCCCGCCGGCGACGTCAAATCGCACATTTACATTTTTGAGCGGCCGGAGGAGTGGCAGCAATTTCAGGTTTTCGGAAACCTAGAACCCTGGAGCGGCGGAATTCACTTTGCTGGCAGCCTCTTCGTCCAACGAAATCCAGCCTACAAATTCAGCAATAATCTTCTTGGACACGAGATCGTTCATCTCGTTCTTCACCGCTTCTACGCCGATGGAATTCCCTGTTGGTTGGATGAAGGATTTGCTCAGTTTATTTCAAAAGATGCACACGCCAGTTACCAGCGTGCGCGCGGTTTACGTTTCCAAGCCACATTCGGACGCGATCGCGCCACAAGACTTGATCCCGCTCAGTGTTCTGACCGCCGCAACTCATCCGTTCTCAGATCGCGTCCACATTTTTTATGATGAATCAGAGCGTCTGGTGCGATTTCTGGCCGCAACTGATAAGCCAGCTTTTCTCGCGCTGCTCGACGCACTTGCGCGGCATCAACCATTCGAAAGTGCGCTGCCCCGTTCTTACCCGGGCAAATTTGCAAATACCGCATCGCTCGAGGAAAAATTCCGCGACTACGCCTCCAAAGATTTCGGAACTTCTTTGCAACAAGCCAGCAATGAATAGGATTGGCATCGGAGCCGATGCCAAAAACGAAAGCAAAAACTGCTGCCGCAAAAGTCTATGCCGTCGTCGGATCGGATGACGTCGAAGTAAAACGCACCGCGGCGGAACTGGCCGAGAAATTGAAACCGGCGGAGGCGGGCGATTTCGGCTTGGAAACAATCGACGGCGCTGCAGACAACGCCGACCAGGCCGGAGCGCGGATAAGATCGACAATCGAAGCCTTGCGAACACTTCCGTTCTTCGGCTGCGAAAAATTGGTTTGGCTGAAGAATGCCAATTTTCTCGGCGACGATCAGAAAGCGCGCTCGGCGGCGGTGCAGGCGGCGCTGGAAGAGTTGGCTGAAACGATTAACGCCGGTCTTGGACCCGAAATTACATTTTTGTTAAGCGCGATCGAGGTCGATCGGCGGCGCTCGTTTTACAAATCGCTCGCTAAACGCGCCGAGCTTCAGGTTTTCGAGAAACTCGATTCGAGTCGCGGCGGCTGGGAAGAGGAAGCAACCGAGATGGTCCAGGCCCGCGCGAAAAAGCGAAAGCTGCAGTTCGATGACGACGCGCTCGAGGTCTTCGTCCTTCTCACCGGCGGCGACACGCGCGAGATCGAAAATGAATTGGAAAAGATCGACATCTACCTTGGCAAAGAGCGCCAGGTGAATGTCGATCTTGTTCGCGAGCTGGTGCCCCTCACGCACGCTGGAGTCATTTTCGATTTGAGCAACGCCTTGGCCGAGCACGATCTCGAGCGCGCGCTCGAATTGGTCCGGCAATTACTCGATCAAGGCGAGAGCGCGATCGGGATCTTGCTCGCCGCAATTCTTCCGACCGTCCGGAA
>Ga0209701_10002598_pt1 | contig 11749 bp, 7 predicted proteins | sample CZO8metaG_4_FD_188356 | JGI IMG/M metagenome (GOLD analysis project Ga0209701, IMG submission 188356) | Vadose zone soil microbial communities from the Eel River Critical Zone Observatory, Northern California, USA - CZOApr15con2H3.8 metaG... | ecosystem: Environmental > Terrestrial > Soil >...
GGTCTCTAACCGAGTGACCTCCCGGACCCGGTCAACCAGAGCGGCTGGGTCTGGTGGTCTCGCCGGCTTCGGGGCGAGCAGCCAATAGGTCAGCACCGCCCCCATCGCCATGAGGACAGCGGCTGGCACGCCAAAGCGAAGGATCCGAATCATTGGTGAAGCTTAGCGCGCCAGCCTGCCCAACCCGAATTGTCAGACCACTCCTCACATTGGACCCCGACGGAAACTCAGTTGCCGCCGTTGGTAGCGGCCGCGTCGAACACAACTCTGCCGACTGTCTCTTGGCGGCCCTGGAATCCGTCGTCGACCGTGCGCTTTTCCGAGCTCAGGCTCAATCGGCACTGTCCCGTGTCCTTCAACGACGTCGATCCGAGAAAGTGCCAATCCTCGGCGCATACAACCTGGCCCGACCCGTTTCGGTAAATCACCTGTTTACTTGTCTGATCATAATAGAGCCCATCGAGCCCACGGGGGATCACTTCCGATTCTTGGGCTTCGGTGATTGTCGTGGGGGTGAGCTCCACGTCAATCCAGGCACGGCCAAGCTGGCGGTTGACGTCGAAGTGTGCCGCGGTCAAATCTTCACTCTGCAGCGGTTTCTCGAAGACGATTGTGCCGGCTGTCGATGGCGCTGCGAATGCAGCGGACAGAAACAGCGCACCAACTACGAATGGCATTCTCTTGAGATTCATCTCGTTCTCCTGTGATCGTTTCTGATCGTTTGGGCGTGTTGGATGTCGAGGGGCGTTTAGCGATGCGCTGGACATCTCGTTGCATCGCCTGGAACATCAAGTCGAACTCGTAGGATCGATAAGCCTAAAATGGCAGACTCCCTCTATAGCCCCCTATGGTCTGGGCCCTGTACGTGGGGTCGCAGAAAAGGGTTTCAGACTATTTCGCTTGGCCGATATCGAGGCGCTTGATCTTGCCCGAGGGTGAGAGCTGAAATTTGAAATAGGTGCGAAAGTCGCCCCACTGGTCCGAGTGGAAGGCGCCGACCAAATCGAGCCCGCCGTTCTCGACACATTCGATTCTCGTAAACCGTTCGTGGCCGAGCGCGTCTCGGCTGAACTCCTTGAGGTCGCGAGGGCTGCCGTCATCGTAGAGCTTGGCATCGGGCTCGAACAGGGCCGACCAAGCATTTCGGTCTCCGTTCTGGAGCGCCGTGATTGCAGCTCTTACGGTTGGATTCGTGAGTTCAGTAGTCATACGCCGCACTCCCATGTTTGTTACGAATCTTGTGGCAGGACACAAGATCTGTAACGCACATCGAGCGCTGGGATAGTTGAGTGGCGCTGACACTCGTTGCAATGCCGAGATCAGTTTTCGTCGGTAGTCCCCGGATCGTGATGTCTCGGCCGGAGGACGTAGATTCTCTCCGCCGCTTCCATCACCCGTTCTCGGGTGAATAGTAGCGGAACGAATCTTCCCTCGGTCCAATTGGGGAACAGATCTCGGTAGTGGTGGCTGTTCGGATCGCCCGATTGTCCGGGTGAGTTGAGCGTGACCGATCGATCCCAGTCCGAGAGGTCCATCACCTCGCGGTAAGAGGCACCTCCACTCTGGTTGAAGTCACTCAGGCGATAGCCGGTATTGTGAACAGTGAAGCCGTCACCCCCAATCGGGAGTGGACCGACGTTGAGCAACTCTTCTAGCTCAGGTCTCGCTGGCGTGAGTTGGTGCTCGTAGGTCATGTGGTGCAATCTGCCCCACTGCCAACGCGACATGTCGTCCCCGAGCAACTGCCTCAGGGTAGCAACCGCCTGCGCAAGACTCTGCAGCACGATTTCGTCTCGGCCGCCGCCGAGCGAGCGAAGCAGCTCCGTCAGTACCACCCGGCTGCCTTGGCCGAAGATCGCACGGGCTTGTTCCGGCACGTACAGACTGAACACATTCGGGTGAAGACGGTTCACCCAAATCTCGTAGATCGCTGCGGGGACGGAATCCTGGGAAAGCACGTAGTCCCACTGATGGAGCATTCCCAAGGCGCGTTCCACGTTTGGATCGGGAGAGTGAAGGTTGTCGAGAAATGGCACCAGATCGCGCGCTGGCAACGACAACTCATCATACTGCAGCCGCTCCGAGTCGCTAAGCCGGAATCGGTCAGCGCTTCCAAGCACGTCGACAATGCGGTTGAACCGATAAGGTTCGGTCCATTCATGGCCTGACACGTAGGTGTACGGATAATCATCGGGAATGTTGTATTGATTGGCGCTGGCGAAGAATCCTTCGCTCGGATTGAGGATCCGCGGCAGCAGACGAGTATCGAGGAATCCGTCCCACTCGTAAGTCCCATCGCCTGGAACCGGAAGCATTCCATTCCAGTTCGGACGTATCGGCGCGATGCTGCAGCCAAACCAGCCAATGTTTCCGTCCGCGTCCGCGTAAACCATGTTCTCGCTCGGCGTGTAGTGTCTCTCCATCCCCCGAACGAATTGTTCCCAGTTCTGCGCCTGATCCACGCGGAGACTGGCTAGGTAAACGGCGGTTCCTTCGTGCTCGAGGTATGCCGCGCGGAGTGCGTAGGCTTTGTGATGTGCCAGGTCCTCGGACAGGACCGGTCCGTGTCGCGTGAATTTGAGTTGGACTGGCACCGGATCGTGTCCGCGGACGGGAATCGTATCCTCGACTACCCGCATGTTTTCCCACTCCCCTCGATATCGATATTGCGATGGGTTGTCCGGATTGGTGTCGTAGACGTAGAGGTCCTCCTCATCGGCGAATGAGAAGATTGTCAGTGAGTAGGCGATCTGCTCGTTGTGACCCAAGGAGATGCCCGGCAGCGATGGCTCCCCGGCGCCGATCACATTCCACCCGGGACCGTTCAGGTGGGCGATGTAGCGAAGCGACGGAACGCTCTGCGCCCGGTGCGGATCTCCGGCAAGAATCGGGGAGCCGGTTTCGGTAAGCCGACCGGAGATCGTCCAGTTGTTGCTCTCGAACCGCGGCTGCAACGGATTGTCATTTTGGCCAATCGGCGGCAACGACAACCGCTGAGCCCAGCGTACGCGTTGCTCCTTGCTCAACTTCTTGGCGAAGTCGTCGGGCCGGAAGGTCACGCCTCCACGCGCCAGATTGTAGCTCGCGATCACGCTCGGATCGATCAGCGAAAGATCGAGACCTTCCGGCACCACGAGATGCGTCGGCGGTTGGAAATAGGAGAGTCGTTCGAGCTCATCCGGCGTCAGGTAGTTCAGCAACTGCGCCACGTTCACCTCTCGGCTCAAATTTCGGGTGAGCCCGAAGATCCGAATCAGCGGCGAGGTGACGCTCCAGTGACCGGGTCTCGCCCCGGTAATCTGAAACTCGATCGGCAGAAGCTCGGGCCGAGCACGGGTCAAGTCAATATACGCGTTGATGCCGTTCGTGAACGCGGTGAGGATCTCTCTGCCCTGGGGATGATAGCTTCTGAATTCTCGATCGAGGTCACCGCGATACAAGAACAAGCGAGCCGCTCGATCTTGACTCACGAAGCGCTCGCCGAACGCCTCCGCTAGCTTTCCCTCACCCTGGCGGCGCCACAGATCCAGCTGCCAAAGTCGGTCTCTCGCGGCGTTGAAGCCCTGCACAAAGAAGAGGTCTTCCATCGTTCTTGCATAGATGTGAGGGATTCCCCACCGGTCGACGACGATTTCCGCTCTTCTCGAAAGCCCTGGTACCCGATAGGTGATGGTGTCAGCGCGCGAGGATTGGACAGAGACAACCAGGCCAAGGATCAGCCCGGCAAGGACCAACGTGAATCGCTGCATGGAGTTCCCCCGATGGTTGAGGTCTCAGCCTACTTCCGACAGCGATGCTGTCTAGCGATTTTGGACCGGAATGTTGAGCCGGCGCCGCTGTTTGCCATCCCGATAAGTCACAAGCGCGAAACGCGAGGGAGGGGGGAGATCCATGGACCGCAGGGATTTCATAAAGCGTTCACTTGTGGCGGCTGCCGCTTCGCCCTTGTTTTCCCTCCGGGCCTTGGCGAGCGTTCTCCCGAAACGCGTTCTCGTGCTCGGCGGCACCAGTTTTTTAGGTCCCGCACTCGTCGAGGGTGCGATAGCGGAGGGGCATACCGTCACGCTTTTCAATCGTGGCGTTACGAATCCGGATCTGTTTCCGCATCAGGAAAAGCTGAGAGGTTTTCGTAGCAGCACTCCTGGCGACGAAGACTTGTCGGCTCTAGCACGGAGACGCTTCGATGCGGTGGTGGATGTATGGCCAAACGACCCTGCCCTCGCCGCATCGGCTGCGGAGTTTCTTAAGAACCGGGTCGGACACTACCTCTATGTCTCATCGATCGCCGCATACGACTCCAAAGAATTCGGAAGGGCTGGCATCGAGGAGACTGCTCCCCTTGAGTCTTGGATCGGGCCAGGTCGGAAATACAACCGCGCTAAGGCGGAAAGCGAAAGAAGGCTGCACGCAATCCTCGGCGACAAACTTACGATTGTGCGTCCGGGTCCGATCAAGGGGAATCGTGACACCACTCCGGACCTGCTCACGTGGCTAATCCGTGCGCAAAAGGGAGGCCAGCACATCGGTCCCGGAGACGGCAGCGACCCGGTTGAGCTGGTCGATGTGAAAGATGTGGCTCGCTTCCTGATGCTGGCCATCGACAGCTCGCTCCATGGGACCTTCAATTTGACGGGAAGGCCGATGACTTTCCGGGCGTTCCTGAATGCTTGCAACGCCGCAACTCGATCCGACGCCCAATTTGTATGGATACCTCAGGATTTCCTGCACCAACATGGACTCGAGACGGACTTTGCCTTGCGGCTGTTTGCCGGCAACTTTCCCTTCTGGCGTCCCGCGGGGGCAATGCCTGGCCTGTTGCAAGTCAGCAGCGAGAAGGCCTTCCGCGCGGGATGGCAAACAAGACCTTTTCAGGAGACCGCTCTGGATTGTCTCACTTATTTTCGCTCGCTACACGAGACCTTGCATTGGGATGACTACCTCTCCGCGGACAAGGAGAAGCAGGTTCTCGACGCCTGGGCGCATCGCTCCTCGTAACCGGCCCATCTAGTCCCTCTGGCTAAACCGGTACCTCAGGGGCTGTGGGGTGGGCAGCGCGCGAGCCCCGCCACTGCTCGCTCTTGGTCGGGCTGGTATTCCCCAAACATTCGGTCGTCGCGCTGTAGCGCTTTCCACATCTCGACGGCGCGCTTGAGAAACTGACAACCCTCTCTCGAACTCTCGACGATTTTGCTCTCCACCAAGATGGTGCCAAGATCGGTGTAGACATCGGCCAACTCATTGCGCGCGAACGCGCCGGCTGGATCCGCGGCCACCACTGAGTCTCCTATTCGCGCCCCCTGCGTGAGCCGTTCGACCGCCGCGCTCGTTTGGCCCCTCTTGACCAGTGCTCCTCCGACGGCGTGGGCCGACATCATCACTGCAATCTGGGCCCACCTGTTTTGCGGATCCGTCGCGAGCTGCGATTCCGCCAGCGCGAGCCCGCGGCGGTGCGTCTCGAGCGCCTCGTGGTTCTTGTCTAATGCGAGAAGATACCTTCCTTCCGACGTCAGGGTGACAATCAGGTCGCGCTGAAAGCGCGTGTTGGCAGGGTCTGCCTGGATGAGCGCCTCTTGGATGCCGCGGGCCTTGCGGGTGTTCTCCAGCGCTGCTTCGACTTGTCCGGCCCGCTCGAGCCGCTGTGCGAGATCGTTGCGAATGAAGGCCAGGCTGGCGCGCGCGCTTGCATCCTGCGGATGGGCGCCGCAAAAGGCTTCGCTGTACGAGATCGCTGTCTTCAAAGAGCCGGTAGCGGCGCGTTCGTCGGCGCGCCGTGCTTGTACGAAGCCCAGCCTGTGGTAGGCGGCGGCCAGCCGGCCGCGCCGATCGAGCCCGTCCGGGTCCGAGGCGGTCAACCCCTCGATATTCCGTATGGCGGAGCGCACATGGTCTTCAGCGCGGCTCAGCTCGCCGGTGCTGACGAAGAAGCTGCCAAGCGACAATTCCAGCTCGGCAAGTGCAGCGACTTCCCGCCCATCGTGCGGCGCTAGCGCCACCATGGCGCGTCGAATCGAGAGCGCCTTGCTATAGCTCTCGAGCGCGCCCTGGGAGTCACCCAGGTTCGCTCCTGCTCCGCCACCTTGGATCTCGCCCAGGCGCTCGAACGCGGCCGCCAGATCGCGTTGCAACCCCGCGTCCTGTTGCGCCTCGCCCGAAAGCCGATCGAGGTATTCAGCGGCTCGCTTGACGGCGAGCTCGCGTGCCTTGGTTGTACCCGGCAAGTTCTTGATCGTCTCCTGAAACTCGAAAAGAAACGAATCGGCGAGCTTTCGCACGTCGTTGGAGCGCCGCTCAGCTCGCATCCTTTGTCTCGACGTTTCGAACAGCCCACCGGCGAGCGAAAGGACAATCAGCGCCACCGCCGCGACACCGACGCGATGGCGGGTGACGAATTTCCCCGCCCGATACCAGGTACTGCTCCGCCGGGCGGAAATGGGCAGGCCCTCGCGGTGTCGACGCAAATCCTCAGCGAGCTGCTCCACCGACGTGTAGCGACGCTCCGGTTCCTTGCGCAGCGCCTTCAACACGATGGTGTCGAGGTCGCCCGAGAGGCGACGACGAAGCTTGTCCGGCGTGTCGCCTCGGGCCTCGCTCATTCCAATGGCGGCGCTCGGCTTGAGCGGTTCCTCCTCACAAATCGCTCGTGCCATTTCGTCGTAGCTTCCGGTCGGTTTCCGGTAGGGCTTGCGTCCGGTGAGAAGAATGTAGAGGACGACTCCGAGGGAATAAACGTCGCTCGCAGTCGTGATGGGGTCTCCTCGGATTTGCTCGGGACTGGCGAAGGCCGGCGTCAGAAAACGTACCTGCGTCATCGTTTGCTCGAGCGATGCAGGCTGGGGCTGGAGAATCTTCGCCACGCCGAAATCGAGGAGCTTGGGAACGCCTTCTTTGGTAACGAAGATGTTGCTGGGCTTGATGTCGCGGTGGACAATCAGGTTTCGGTGCGAATACTGCACCGCGCCGCAGACTGCGGAAAACAGCTCGAGCCGGCGCGAAATGGAGAGACGGTGCGTGTCGCAATAGGTGTCGAGGTTCTCGCCATCGACGTACTCCATCACGAAGTAGGGCAAACCTTCTTCGGTTGTTCCGCCATCCAGCAGCGCGGCGATGTTCGGATGCGCGAGCGCGGCGAGAATCTGCCGCTCGTTGCGAAAGCGCGAGATGATGAATTCCGTGTCCATCCCGCGCTGGACGACCTTGATCGCAACCTGCTTGTGGTACGCCTCGTCCACGCGTTCGGCGAGGTACACCGTGCCCATTCCGCCGCGCCCAAGCTCGCGGACGAGCTGGTACGCACCGATTCGCGCACCTTCAAACGGCGTTCGAGCTTGGGACCTTTGCGGCAGAGTTGGGTCGTCAGCGTGTTTGTCAGCCTCCGTCTGGGCGGCGATAATCCTTGCCGCCGCGGGCGGGGGTCTTTCCAAAAAACTGTCCGCAGCGGTTAGGGCCGAGAGCAGTCGCTGTACTTGGTTTCTTAGATCTTCGTCCCCTTCACACGCCTGGGACAAAAAGGAAGCTCGCTGTTCCTCCGTACAGTCCAGTGCCGCTGAGAGCAAGGCGTCAATTCGCTGCCAGCGCTCCGGATTCACTCTTGGGAATGCCTCCCTGAGGTGCCGTTACTAGCACGGGTGGTGTGGCCTCGCCCAGAGTGGGTGGTGGTCCCCCTGACTCGGTCGGGTCTTACGAGCCTTCGTTGTCGTCGTTTTCGTGTTCGGGCCCGCGGTGACCTGGAGTGTAATCGAGCCAGACACCATCGATCGGTCGCTGACCCACGCCACGTCGCGACCAATCGCAGACGCCACGACTGAAGATCGCCTGCAGCCGGGCCCGCTCCTGTTCGGTGAAGATCACGGTGTAATCTCGGTAGTCGATCGGCTTGAGCTGACACTTCAAGATATCTCCGGCGATCGGTCCGCCTGCTTTGATCCTCACCGTCGAATTGATCGGGAAGATTGGGTTGCACTCGCTTGGACCGTCGATCGTAAACGGCTCCACGTGGGCCACGCCGTTTGGATCCCAACACGTGTCTCTAAGCCAGGCAGGCTTGTTGCGGATCACCTTGAGGGCATATCGGTCATGCGATCTATCGGCGAGGATGTTCTCCATCCATTCGTTATGGCCCAGCAGCGCCATGAGCGAGAGGCTTGGCAGATTCAATCCAACGCGCGCCACCAGCCAATTGACCTCGTTTTCGCTGGTCCTGTTTTCTCTCCTCAACCGGTCGAGCTTCGCGAAGGTCCGAATCCGGGTGTGAATGTCGATGATGTCGTCGGTATAGGTTCGGGTGTCGAGCATCGGCAGAGTTAGGTTGTCTCCCGAATCCACCACTCCCTTGCGATAGGCGACTTCGATGCCTTCGAGGTTTCCTTGACTGCGTGCGGGAGTGTAGTTCCCATCGACGTCGAGCCCCCCGATGAACTGATTCAGGTCCAGGAACTCTGTCGTGGTGATGTCGCCGTTGTTCAGAGCTTTCAGTCCGTACTGAACGCCAACGTTGTCATAGACAGTCCGCGCAAACCCGGTGGCCGGATCGATTCCGAAGACATTGACCATCCCGTCCGTGAAACTGCCGCGAGCTCCGGTCGGATTGGTGATCGGGTGATAGCGAAGCTCGACGGGGACCACCGGATCAAATCCGTTGAATGGGCTTACCCAGGTATGGGCGAAGCCATCCCAGGTCCGGCAGGTGGTATTCGTTCCATCGGCATTCGGCGGGTACCCATCGACCTTCGATCGCCGCGAGGCGGGCCATTCCGACGGATCGGGAGCGTTGTCGAAGTAATGGTTGAGCAGCCCGCAGTCGGTGACGTCCGGCAGGATTGACACCAGATCTGAATAAGAAACGCCCGGCGTGACCGCGTCGAGCAGACCTGGATAATTCTGCGCGATGAAGTGCTGCTGCATCGAGCCGCCCGAGCCACCCGAGCCGATCGTGAATTTCGGCACTCCGTACTGCTTAATGAAACGCTCCTTGACCATCATCGTGGTCTCGGCCGACAGAACAAAATCGCAGCCCGTCCCAAGCGTGTTGCGAGTCCCGAATGCGACCGCGAAGCCCAGGCTCAACGGATCATCGGACAATGCAGCGGTCGCAAGGTTGCGTCCTGAGCGGTAAGCGGGCCCGCAGCCGCCACCGTACGGAAAGCTGAGCTTGCCGTTCCAGCCGGGCCCGGGCTTTTTTCCATCGCGCGACCAAGGGTCGTGAATTGGGTTGGTGGGGTCATCGATAATCGAGATCCGGTAGATCGACTGATCAATGGTGCCGGACTCGACCCGCACGATGTAGTTCACCGTCACGCCGTCGATTGTTGTCGTCTGCGCCAGATCGTCCGGATAGGGCGGATTCGGATCGGGAAGCGGCCGAAACGTTCCGTTCGTGCTGCGATAGAACCACTCGTAAATGGTCGGAACGGTGCAGTGCTCATCGAGCGAAGGACCGAGCCCCGACGCCTCCGTCTCACAGATCCAAGGCGTCTGATGCGGGCCGGCGAAAATCGGTCCGTAGATTGGGAAGTTCTGGATTGCTAACCGGGCGCGCTGCGACGGGTGGCGCCTGACCGAAGCGGTGAGCATGTTTTGGCCGTGTCTCAAGCCGCTCACCAGACCGATTAGTGCGTGCCTCGCGTCATCCGGCAGGAATACGCGGGTGACGTCCGTATTGTTCAAGGATACCTGCACATCAGAGGTGGAAATCCCTCGAGGGATGTCGACTCTCACCAAAACGTCCCCACCGCTCACGTAGCGGGGTTTGGTCGAAAGGCTGGTGATCGAAAGCCGATTCGGATCAGCATAGGTGGCCGCGCCTCCTAACAGTGCAGCGGCAACCAAGATGCTGGCGAATCCGGAGCAACGCGGACGTTGTGAAAGCAAACGAGTCATCTTTGTATCCCCCTTCGTCTGTCTCCAGACGCGAACGAAATGCGAGAAGCGCTCCTCGCGAAGACGCTTCATTCATGGCTTTGCTGGATCCCCCGCAAGCGCCCTATATCAAATTACGCCGTTCTCTCCCAGTTGTCTTTGGCGGACGCGCGCGGCAGCCACTCGGGCAGCGACATGAGAAGGAACCGCCCGAGCGCATTCAAGTAGGGCTCGTACATCTGCCGAAGGTGGTTGAGCTTGTCATCGACGCCCTGGCCCTCTGGAAGCACGTGGCCAGCCGCCGCGAGCGCCTTGCGAAGGTTACTCAGCTCCGCCGGCGGCAATCGGTCGCGATCGACAGGCCGAGGGGCTTGCTGAAACACGCGGCTCATGTCGACGACCGCGTGGCGAGCCATGGCATAGGTTAGACGCGCGGTCCGCGCCGGTGCCTTCTCCAACCCGGCGATGATCAGTGCGCAAACATCTAGCACCGTCGTCAACGCCGCGACCCACGACTGATTATCGTGTTGGGAGCGATAGTACGCGAGCACGGGAAAGGAGATATGAGTCTCCAGCAGGTCGGCGGACCAGCGCTCCCACTCCATCAGCAAATCCTCCAGTGCCTCGCCGCCGTCCGCCTCGGCGTGGCGACGCAGAAGCTCGACTGCAGTCGGAGGTGAGCCGGCGCGCGCATCGAGCAGACTGATATTCACCTCGCGCCGTGAGAACGCCTGGTTCAGCGGGGGTAAGTATCCAACCACCAAGGCGAGAAAGCCGAACCCGGTTCCTCCCTCAACAACCGTCAACAAACGACCCAGCCCGGTGGTGGGCGAAACGTCCCCTAGCCCAACCGTGAACAGGGTCGTGCCGCTGTAGTAGAGGTCGGCTGCGAAACCTTGCAGCCCGGCGGGCGTTTGAAGACGCGTTCCCAGCCCCCACTGCAACAGCGCGAAGCCGAAGACGAGCCCGGTAGCCCACAGTCCAAGAAGCAGAAGCAGAGATAGCGGCCCATAGACCGAGAGGAAGTTTTCGCGCGAGTTTCCCGGTTTGCGCCGTCCGGCGATCGCCCGCCATGGCGCCCACGTCAAGCGATAAAAACCCTTCGTCAAACCGAAGCGCCGCGATACGCGCCGCGGCAACACGACGGTCTCAAACGCGTCCCAGAGGACGAAGAGCAACAGAAAGAAGCCAAACATGATCGCCAGGGGACGCATGCCCATCGAAAGTAGGAAAATCGAGTCTCACTGGCAAGCTGATGCTCAGCATGGGAAGAATGAAGAATGCTCCTTCCCGGTTGTGACGGCCGCGCACGAGTGCAAACGGCGAGGTGACGCCCCGTTGGACAACGTCACTCACAGCCTGGTCGGGCTGAACCTCGCGCACGCCTTTTTCAAGCGACGCTTTCCGGAGGCGGTCCCGGCCCTGCTGCTGTCGTCGAACCTGCCCGACATCGATGGCGCGGTGCTTCTCTCGCACAGTCCGCTCGCCGTCACCTGGCGCCGAACATTCGGCCACAGCGTGCTGTTGCTACCCTTGTGGGCATTGGTGCTCGCTTGGCTCTTGCGCCGTCGCTACCGGAGCAGCTCGCTGATTGCGTTGTGGCTGCTCTGCCTGCTTGGAGCCTATACCCACCTCTTTTTTGACCTGATCAACTCGTTCGGCGTGGTCGTTTTTTGGCCCTTCTCAGCCTGGCGCCCCGAGCTGGCGATGGTGTTCATCATTGACGTTTGCATGCTCGCACTGCTCGCGTTTCCGCATCCCCTCTGGCTTTGGAAATCCGGAAGGGCGCGGATCTCTCAGGTTTGTCGGTGGTCATCGGGGCTGGTCGCGGGCTACCTATTGTTCTGCGCTGTCAATCGCGTCTACGCGAAGTGGAAGCTCGACCACTCGTTCG
>Ga0209701_10002602_pt1 | contig 11728 bp, 16 predicted proteins | sample CZO8metaG_4_FD_188356 | JGI IMG/M metagenome (GOLD analysis project Ga0209701, IMG submission 188356) | Vadose zone soil microbial communities from the Eel River Critical Zone Observatory, Northern California, USA - CZOApr15con2H3.8 metaG... | ecosystem: Environmental > Terrestrial > Soil >...
CGGCGCTGGCGCAGCAGCAGGCCGCCCCGCTAATCGGTTTCCTGAGCAGCCGGTCACCCGAGGAATCCGCCGGCCATACCGCGGCGTTTCTCGAAGGCCCTATCTACCTGCTCGCCGAGACGCACACCGGCATCATAGCGGTCGGCTACTATGTCGGTGATGCGATAGTCGCTGATGATCTCGACGTTCACGTCCGGATATTCGGCCAGAAGCTTCGCCATCGCAGGCCAGAGGATAGTCTCTGCGGCATGCTCGACCGTCGTGATGCGAACCGTACCGGCCGGTTTGTCCCGCAACGCACTCAGCGCGGAAATCTCGCTGTCGAAATGCGGCTCGATGAGCATGACCCGCATCTCCCCGGCACGGGCGAAGCAATTTTCCCACAATGCCATTGTGGACTCCGGCTCGAGCTTAACTTGATATGCTCGGGTCGGCTGTTGAGCCCGATGGTCCCGTCGATCGCAAAACCGGTCACGGCGGGTGGCCTGATAAGCTACGGCACCAGACTCGCCGAGGGCTGGCACCAGATTGGCGTTTACACCGGTAAGATTCTCAAAGGCGCGAAACCGGCCGATCTGCCATTTATCCAGCAATCCGAAAAAATTGAGTTAGTTTATCAATCTTAAAACCGCAAAGGCGCTCGGTCTCGACTTGCCGCTATCGCTGCTTACGCGCGCGGACGAGCTGATCGAATGAGGCATGGCGGCTGCATGTCTGAAATGGGTCTTGGCTGTGTAAAAACGCGGTGACGCGAAGAACCGATAGAACAAAAATTCCGTCGGGACGGGATTATGGTCGCGAGAGTTTGTAAGCGTGTTCGATTTCGATCGCTCTGAGGAAAACCATTCTAGTGGCTTCCAAGCGTTCCGAGTTTTCACACGGCCAGGGTCAAACCCGGACTTGCTGCACAATGACGGGCATTTCCGCTTAGCCATTGCGAGCGGAATTAGAGGGGCTCGGCGGCAAAGAAATCGCCCAGCATTGCCAAGTGCTCTGCGGGGCGGGATGGTATGACCAAGGGCGCGATCGCGATGGCGATCGCCAAAGCGTATCCCGATCCCATGGACATGCTCGTAAAGCTCTATGACCTCCCTGACTCCCGCGCCGCCTTCGAGCGGCTGCGCGGACGGGGAATTCAGATACGGCGCGCTTTGGCTGCCGAGAAGCACAAAATCGCCGCGTGGGTGCGGGAGAATTTCGCCGAGGGCTGGGCCAGCGAGACCGAGATCGCCTTCGGGCGCGAACCCATTTCCTGCTTCATTGCGGTCAAGGAAGGTAGGATCGTGGGATTCGCCTGCCATGACGCGACGTGTCGCAATTTCTTCGGCCCGACCGGCGTCGAGCCCCAGGCGAGAAAAAACGGAATCGGCACGGGCCTGTTGTTCGCCTGCCTCGAGGACATGAGGCAGCAGGGCTTCGGCTATGCCATCGTCGGGGGCGTAGGCCCGACGGCCTACTATTCGAAAGCCGTCGGCGCGGTGCCCATCGACGGCTCGGAGCCCGGGGTCTATCGGGGGCTGCTTGATAGCCCCCGGTTTGGAATTTTGAAAGCGTGATTGCCAGTCCCGCGGCAGATCATGGAGCAAGCATCCCCGGCCTGGTCTCGGCAATTGTGAGCGGCCAGCGTGGCTGCGGCGGGCAAAGCACTGCCCCGGACACCTGTTTTGCGGGTGCGCTGCCACCCGGAGTATGCTCATGCGTGGCGACCGCGTCGGCCCAGGATGGTTGGCGGGCAGATCAGCCTTGTCGAGATCAGTCGCACTGTCTTTGATGGGCAATTACCAATCGGGTTCAGTCGGAGAAAACCATGACCAGGCGCTCGTTGATTCTGGGGACTGCCGTAATGGCCATAGGCGCATCGGTTTTGCCGGGCGACATCGCACATGCAGCGGAGATAAAGGTGCTGAGCTCCGTTGCGCTTACCTCCGTCCTGGACGAACTTACCCCCGAGTTCGAGAAGGTGACGGGTAACAAGCTGAACATCGGGTATAGCCTGGCCGCCGATCTGAGAAAGCGCATTCTGGACGGCGAGACCGCCGATGTCATCATCCTGACGCGGCCGATGATGGATGAACTCCAAAAGCAGAACAAGTTTGTGGCGAATAGCCTCGTGAACGTGGCGGGCACCCCAGTGTCGGTGGCGGCTCGCAGCGGGGCGCCCAAGCCGGATATCAGCTCGGCTGATGCTTTCAAGCATACTCTCTTGACCGTCCGATCGATTGTCTATGCCGACCCTGCGAAAGGAGGGGTGAGCGGTGTGCATTTTGCTCGCGTCCTCGATCGTCTCGGTATAGCCGAGCAGATGAAAGGGAAGACCATACTTGTGCCAGGCGCCCAAGCCGCAGAGGTTGTCGCCAGGGGCGAAGCGGAACTCGGAATCGCGCAAGGTTCGGAAATCGTGCCGATCGCCGGTGCGCAATTGGTCGGCCCGCTGCCGGGCGACCTCGCGAGCGTGACCATGTTCACCGCGGCAATCGGTTCAGAGAGCAAGTCACCCGAAGTTGCCAATGCGCTCATTAAGTTTCTCACTGGGCCTCAGGCCGCGCCTCGGTTGAAAGCCAAGGGGTTCGAGCCAGGATGAGATTGGGCCTGAGTCGCCTTTCGAGCGTTAGATCGCGGGGGCGGAGGCCGGGCGCAACGTCCGGAATGGGTCTTGGCTGTGTAAAAACGCGGTGACGCGAGGAATCGATAGAACAAACATTCCTTCGGATCGCGATTATGGTCGCGAGAGTTCGCAAGCATCTTCGATTTCGATCGCTCTGGGAAAGACCATTCTAGTAGCTTCCAGGCATTCGGGGTTTTCACACAGCCAGGGTCATTAGCGTCGTTTGGGCCATGTCCGCGCTACGTCCGGTTAGCGGGTAATTCCGGAAATACCAGTTCCCTGTTGATGGAATCGCGCTAGCCATGATTCAAGTTGTGCGAGGACCGTTGGAAATATGTCGGTTGGTGGGGCAAAGGGTCGCTTGGGTTGCGGTGAGCGGAGCGTCGGGGTGTTCGGCAGTTCTCCCCCGCCGCCTTGGAAACCCCGCGCCCAAATGCTGTCCCAGGCGCTCAGAAACGGCCCAGGACGGCGATCAGCACCTTCCCCCTTCCCTGCCCCCCCGCAAGAGAATTGGCGGGCTTGGGGGGCGTGGGTCAGGTGGACAGCTCCCAAATTCAAAAAGTTGGCCGGGAGGAGAGCCCGAGCCATTCCGGGGCGAGTGGTGTGGGGGGCAAGGTGGGGTTGCAGCGGTGAGTTGATGCAGGCGTCGAACAAAAAACCCCAGGGGCGTCATGGCTTGGGAGGCTTTCATGACGCGACCCTGGGGGCTTGCCGGTCTGAATGTCGAGAAAGACCAGCACGAAAAACTGTGGCAGACGCTGACCTTCAGAGTGCGTTGCTGATGATGAACACCGCTGCATCGTCGGTGGTGGTAGTCCATGAACCACCAGCCCATACATCCACGCTGCACAGGATCAGCGCGGCTGCGGCGATCAGTAGAACGATTTTACGCATGGTGCCCTCCACGTCCGACGATCAGGATAACCCAAGTCGATTCCCCAGACCTGTGATCCAGCTCACACCCCTAACGGCGGATTCGTCGATTCAGTGCAAACGGTTTTCGCCTCTTCAGATATCTACCGGGGCTTTAACGGGCTTTGGGGCGTGGGTCAGGTGGACAGCTGTTGAGTGTGACGCAAGTCACAACCCGAGTCGCCCAACATCCATCAGAACGGTCCCGGTACGCAGGGGGCAACCTGAGTGACCGGGACCGCCCAGCCAGGGGAGGACGAGGGCTGGCTGCGAATCGTCCTCCTCGACGTGGCACGGTTCTTATACTTTGTGGCGGCGGTGCGGTGATTAGTGGCGTTGATTAGGGCAGTAGCGCCGAGCCGGTAATCATCAATGCGACAAAGACTCGCCCATCCGCTTCAGTTTGAGAATCCCTCTCGTTCCGATACTCACTCAAGTCGATAGGATGTTGCTCTAGCTACGTACGAAAACAGCCCCGGGAGCGTAGACCGGGGCTGTCCTCATTCATCGGTTTCGTGTCTTAGCGGAATGTATTTGCGTTCGCGGTTCTCCTATTGCAGATGCGTTCCGCCAGCCCAGCCCAATGGTGCCAAAATTATCGTTAATGAACAGTGAACTACTCTAATTCAGCCGCCCTACCCTTGAATTCCGGCCCCTGCTGCACGAGACGGCAGGGGAGTGTGGAAAAGACAGAGATTCCCGTCCAATGTTGCAGAAGGACGACGGTTTCCGGCGGAGTGACTTGCTAGACTCGTATGTCACGGGGAGGTTCCCATGCCGCAAGTTCCTGTCACGGTCTACGACATCGAGCACTTTCGCTGCCGCGCCCAGGTGTGTCGAGCGGAAGCCGAACTGACAAGGGAACCGGGGCGTCGGCAGGAGCGATTGGACACGGCGCGGGCTTACGAACGGATGGCGGAGCGGGCTAAACGTCGTCTTGGCCTGACCGAATGAAACGCCATAGTCAATCGATGCAATTATTTAATTGAACCCGCTTTGCTGTTGTTACAGTTCATTCATTGCGGTGATCGTGTGAGGGGCGCTGGCGATGAGTCGGGTGACGTTCATAACCGGATCATTCGATACATCATGTGATCGAACAGTTACCAATCCAGCAGCTTCTGCCGAGGTCACCAGTCCCCATAGCAACAAGGCTAGCAACACGATCATTCCTACCCCGGCAATGACCATCTTGCTGAGGTCCTTGAGCACATCTGCTTGCAAGTGGTCCAGTTCGGCCATAGCTGCATAATGGTATGCGGCACGGTATGCGGCTCGCGAGGAAGCTACCCGCTCAGACATGTTGTCGCTCTGGTCGTGCGATGAGGGTGTACCAAGGCCGAGCGGTTGAATGCCACTGGCTCATTCTCCGGTGACAATTTTCGCAATACGCGCTCTCGCTATCTCGAATGGGCAATTGGGTATAGCGGACGGAGTAAACTGCCCCGCAATGCGGGCAGTCAAAACCATCGCAATGGCTGAACTCCCAAGTCCTATGCATTGCGGGCTACATCATAAGCTCGTTCCGAGGAATAGAATCACGGCTCCCAGAGCAATCCCGGACACCATGAAAACTAGGTCGGCAGCATCGAGACCGAATACTCGCCGATCATGAATAAGGTACGCCATGGCTCACTCACCCAAAAGGCTCGTCCTGCCTTGCCGCCAAAGCGTTTCGACGTGATCTTCAAGGCACGTTTCAGCGCACCCGTCTGTTAGAAGACAGTTCCCGACGCCTTTTGACGGCAGCTCGTTCATTGGCAAGGATGCGCTTGGGGGGCCAGGCGAGTCTGTGCAGAATAGAACACCCCAGCCGGGACCTCTGAAGGGAGCCCAAGGATCGATCTAGCTGGCGTCGGATGAGCGCAATGCGGCTGACTATGAGCAATTTTGCTCAGACTCTCCTCGGTCCATGAGATTACGTTATTCTTTCAAAATCGGAGGAACGCTAATGGGAATCAATTGGGAAGTGGTAAAACCCTCTCTGTGGACCGGAGTGGGTGGAGTGATTGTAGGTATGTTAGTGCTCTCGTACGGCTTCGGCTTCATGAGCCGGACGACGGCCGAAAGAATGGCCAGAACAAGTTCGGAAACAGCGGTTATCGCGGTGTTGGCCCCGGTCTGCGCGGACAAATTCCGTGCCTTGCCGGATGTTGCTGCACGGACTGCAACCCTCGTCGCAAACAAGGACTACTCATACAAAATGCGCGAGGCATTCCCGGAAGCCCTGATCACCTTACCGGGCAAAAGCTATGCGGACTCGGACCTGACCGCCGCATGTGCAAACCTGATTCTCGCACCGCCGAAGTCTGCGAGCCTCAAACAGTAGGTGCCTAACCGTCAGGGCGCTCGGCACCCCTTACCGTGCTTGCGTGTCCACTAGGCCGCCTCCTGATGAGGCGGCTTATTTGTCCGAGGGTGCTTCTCTAAGAGTGGCCTCTTCCTCGGCGAGTAGCTTCAGAACTATTCTGCGCTGAAGCTCATCTCTTGGGTCGGTCAGAATCTGGAGATAACGTCTATGCTTCCGGCTGAAAAACCTGTCCATTGGAGCCTCCTGTGAGCCGCCGCCATTGCCCCTCCCCGTAAGCGTCAGCCGCAATCACAGGGCCTACCGAAAGATAAGTCTGTATCGAATTGAACACGTACCCTGCACCCCGGTGCCGGTAAAACCGCTTTCGCCCCCGCTTCGGTTACGGTCACGTATTGGTGAAGGTGCGCTGCATCACTGGTTCGCACGCCAATATTGGAATGCGCTACATAGCCTCCGATGCATGAGTTGCGGGCTTAGGGAGGCCCGCATGGTTCCAGGGCAGAAAAGCTAAAGCGACCCCTCAAGGTGCCCAGCCCTGGTGATGTGCGGCTCATCATGCAGAACGACATTCAACAATGAGCTGTGGACTTCCAGGTGGCCGTTGTAATCAATGAAGCCCAATTCCCGAAATTTGTTCATGAAAGAACTCACCCGAGATCGCGTCGTGCCAATCATTTCAGCGAGCGTTTCCTGGCTGATCTTAGCAATAACTTGCTCCGGTTTCCCCTCCTTGCCGAAGTTTGCTAGGAGAAGAAGAGCCCGAGCCAAGCGCTTTTCGCTCGAATTGAACAGTTGATCGACTAGGTCGGCTTCAACTCGGATAGTCCGAGTCAGAAGATACGACATGAACATCTCGGAAAACGCTGGCTCTTCATGGAGTACGCGAATGATGGCTGCTTTCTCCAGCCGCACGATCACGCATTCCATCATTGCCGCCGCCGTAGCAATGCGCAGTGGCTGCCCGGTCAAGCACCCCTCGCCGCAGAAATCGCCAGTTCCAAGGATCGCAACGACTGCTTCTTTGCCTTGCTCGGAAACGACGGTGATTTTGATCTTGCCTTGCTGAATGTAGAAAACAGCATCCGCCGCCTCTCCTTGAGAAAAGACGGTTTGATCCTTCTGGTATTTTGAAATGGTTCTGCCGCCGTCTGCTTTGGCGAGAAACGCTTTGGGGTCGAAGACGGGCTTGCGTTTGCGTTTCATAGGAGAATTCCTTGACCAAAGAGCCTGAAAAACGCGGTAAAATGTGGAGGCCGAACGCTTTGGCGTAGCGTATCGGACCGATAGATTTTACGCCAATTCCTACCAAAGTCGAGGGCATCCCCACCCCCATAACCCCGCCCCCTACCCCCCAAACCCCCCGGACCTCCCCTCGGACTAAAGGAACAGAGGACCGGGTTTTTTCCCTTCCCTTCCGTCGCCGGCTGGCCTCGCAAACCCTCTGGGAACGCGCTGGGCAGGATTTTCCATTGACCCGGCCACGCCCTTAACCCCGAGGCACTGGCGGGCATTGGGGGCTGCCCGGAGGAATTTGGGAAAACCCGGGGGAGTGCATGGCAGGGACAGCAGAGAAAAAACCGTCATGCCGGTCGGGGGCGAAGTGGGCAATTTTGAACAGACGCGGCTCTATCGGGGCGACCAGAATACGGCCCTTGCATGGGAGAAGGGGAATGCCATGCTAAAAGACCTAGTTGAACTCGCCCGTATATGCGTCAAGCACTCTCGGGCATCACCGCATCCAGAGGTCGCCGCCAAACTGATGCGAATGGCGAAAGAATATCAATGCCGTGCTGCGGAGACGAAGGTTTCCAGGCGAATTGGCGATTCCGAATTGGACGAATTGTTTCGGCTGTTGAACCTTTTTGCTACAGCACCGTCGCCCAAGTGTATTGAAGCCATGAGGTGGAGTGCTGTCTAAACTGTGGGGCGGATGTGTGGGCTCAGTTGGCAGGGAGCAATCACAGGACGTCCCCCGCCAGCCGTGCTACCCTACCGGTTGCCCGCTACCACACGCCCCAGAACACCAAGACCGCAGCCAGCGTGCCGTTGCCGAGCCTGACCTTCCCAACCCCTACCGCCCAACCCCTCCATACCTGCCAGGGGCGATTTCTGGGGCGTTGGCGATGGGAATGGGAGCAGTAGGAAAGCCGTAGAGCCGTTTTCCACCCCTGACCCCTGTCGCCATACCCCCCGAGGGCTGGAAGGGGGAGGTGGGCGTTCTGGGAGCGATTGCCATTAGGTGGGATTTTGGGAGGCGGAGGGGGTCGTCTATCCAGAACGGTAGTCGTCGCCGAGAAAAACAAAGACCCTGGCTGCATACGAACAACCAGGGTCTCAGGCTAGGACGGCAATGGGGGGACAGGGGGATGGGGGTTGCCGCCCTGCTTGCCCATCCAATCTTCCAGGACGCCGAAAGTTCCACCCCTGTCCCTTGACCTTCGGGCGGTGGTTCGGAATCAGTGCCGCCGCCATGACCATCACGGATCGGCGGTCATTCGTTCCCGGTGATTCCCCCATGACGGCCCCAATCCTCCTTCCCCGTCGTTAGTGTCGTCTATGTCGGCCAACTTTTTTCGGGTCGGTGCCTCAGTTCCAGCGCGTTCCAACTGTTCCCGAGATGCCTTCCTGAGCCGCTGATCCCGTTGAAATAGCCGGGCCTGATCTTTGAACCACGACAGAGGGTCTTCGGTCATCGTTGTACGGCTTTTCTTCCTCAGTGAATAGCCTCGGTCAGCGGTTGGGCGTTCTCCAGGGCCTCAAGGCTGCGACATTGATCCTCCAACATCTCCTTGGTTGCCTCAGTCATCATTTGGAGCTTACTGAGAGTTTCCACTAATCCAAATTTGCGCTTATAGTCAGCAACGGCCGCATACATTGGTCCGGTGTCGGGGTTCGGTTCGATAGTACGCATTGAATGTTTGTATGCTCCCTCGTTCATGACCAAATAATTATGCTGATATTATACGCTGATCCACCTGTTACGTCAACGAACTAACAACCAAAAACGGCGTAGGGTCATTATCAGTTGTCGCGAAGTATCCCGGCTTCTCAATGTGGAGGGAAATCAATTATTCTAATGTCGGGGGAAATGAGCGGGACAATGTAGGGAATCTGAATGCCTCGCCAGCTTTAATAAATGACCGCTGAGGGCGATGAGGGAATGTGGGGTGGATAGAGAGAGCCCAGTTAAAGAATGGCCGCCACAGAGCCAATGTCAGCAATGCGCACCCCTGAAAAAAAGTTCACCCTGCTATTATTAACTGTTATCTACTTACTTCTAGGAATCTAAGAATCAACAAAGAACAGTTAGTAACCTAATAATAGTTTGGGTGAAAAATTTTTCACCCGTCATCCACACCACCCCTGAAATTATTTTCACCCGTCATCCATCACTACCCATGAAATTATTTTCACCCGTTATTAGGTCAAGTCACTTGGTCGATTCCGGCTTTGGTGCCTTTGCCGATTTTCCCAGCAATACGTCCAGAGCTTTGGGTTGACCAGTCTTCAGCACTGGCCTGATTAGATTCGCTGTTTTCCGATCACCCTTCTTTCCACCCTGGTTCAGAACTTCCACATTGCCACATTTGATAAGCGGCTTCATTTGGTTAAGGGCGGTCCTCCACGTCCTGCCCATGAACCGCCCCAAATACTCATAACTGTGCTCAGATTCCCCAGTGACATTATGCCCAACTATCCCAAGGACGGTGGCAAGGTGGATGGATTGAGCCGCCTGAATTGACACCTGCTCATACCACGGTGATTTCCACTTCCAGAACGGGTTGGTATTGGTCCCGACTATGGCTTTGCCGGGTTCCGCTACTTGCTCAATATAGCGGGTTTTCTCCTCATTCCCAGACTTGGCTCCATCACCACCAGCATGGTCACGGCGCCGGTCTTGTTGGGGCTCTGGTGGGGGGGTTGGGGCGGATCGTGTTGGATCAAGTAGCCCTCTATTCCTTGCCCAATCCAATGCCTCGCCCTCACACAATTGATTCCGAAATTGAATGAGTTCCAGTAGGCTGTTTGATTGCCGTCGCGTGTTCGTTTTGGGATCAATGTGGGTAAACCACGATCCTTTTCGTCCTCCAATATGGATCAGGATGTTGCCATACTGGATCAGACTGTCATCGGGGGAGTGCAGGTCTGGGGCCCGTCCAAATAACGCTCGACACACTTCCTGGACTTGATTGTTTAGTTGTTTGGCAAGCTCATCAGATTTTGGTAGAGTCATACATAGAAATGACCGCCCTTTCCAGCGGTTGCCCCCTTGGCCCTATGCCTTGGGTGCGGGTTGATCGGCAGGGCTTTCCACATTTCCCCCTTCCGAACTTCTTCTTCTTCACTTCCGGTGGCGCTCTTACAAACAAATAAGAGCGACCCCTTCCTTTGGTAGTTATTATACCACTGCCTGGAACAAACACCAAACTAAATAGTCCGACTCATCAGGGGGGCTTTTCTGATTATTTTTCCCCTCTCTCATCTACTGACCTCCTCTTTGTTCTCGCCGATTTCACCTTCGTCATCGTTCTGTCGTGTTACCAAGGGGGGTCGCGTTGTCTGACTGTCGGCGCGGCCCCTTTATTTGACGAAGTGATTATTTGCTCGATGTGATATTTGGTTGACAGTCCGTTTTGATTATGAGATAATTATACCAAGGTCGTCCGAGTCACACCCGAAACGGGCACAAAAATTCCGGCACTTCGGTGCCGGATACTCGGACGACCCCCGAACTCTCCCCCGCTCGATTCCCACCTTCGTCGTCGTTCTGTCGTTGTGTTTGCTTCGGGGGCCGCGTTTTTTTCCAGACCGGCGTTACCCCCCATTCTCTTTTGCCCAGATCACGACAGTAGTTGCCCGTTCCATTCCACCAGCACGGTCATTTGCCTGTGATCGGAATTGTTGGGGGCCTTCACAATTACCACCGTCCCAACAGCCGTAAAAAACCGACGAAACCGCTCCATCTCATCACCGAAATAGAAAAATACCGAACTGTACCTCGGACTGCATTCTTCCAGCCCGTGTCTAAACCTGAGGCGGGACGAGGGAAAACATATCGCGGAACAGGCTTTCAATGACTTATGGAACCATCTGGCCGAGGAGTCAGTGTTCTCCAGCAAGATAGCCTCGGGCACATCACCGCACTCATGGTGTTCGATCAATTTGTCCACGAAGGGTGTCGGATTGGAATATGGGGGATTCAGAAACACCCGACCAGACCAAGGCCGTTTCAGTCCATCATCTTGCTTGGTGTAGTATCGTTTGGCCTGGACGGTCTGTTGGGCTTGATCGCAGGATGCCGGGTCCAGATCGATGACGCCGCCAAACACGTCTCGCACCAACTCGATGTATTGTGAGGGTGTGTACCATTCGTCACCGTGGCCACTGGGTTCTGCTTTATCTTCTGACGGTACAGAGTCGGGTCGCAGGTTCGACTTCACACATCCGAATTCTGCAAACCGTCGAGCGAACTTCTCAACGTCAGGCCCAAAGAAAAAGATACTGAGAACATGGCTGTTGGTCTGCACCTTACCCGATTTGTGGGTGAAGCGCAGACGGTCCCGGGTGAAGCATACCGCAGAACAGGCTTTGAGGGCGTCGTTCAGCCAAGCCGAAGGCAGGACATTCACCAACATAATCGCCTTGCTCACCCGCCCGCTCGCCACTTCCGCAATGAGCTTATTCATGAAACGAATGTTCAAGGGATGGGAAAACGGCGGATTCAACCAGACACGGCCAGCCCATTCCTGTTTCAGCCCGTCATTCTCAGCCGTGAAGTAACGTGCGGCTCGGACGGTCTGTTGGGCCTCATCGCAACTCGCCGGGTCCAAATCGATGACGCCCAGCACATCCCTAACCGCCTCGATGATTTCGGGAGGGGTGAACCATTCACCGTCGCT
>Ga0209701_10002610_pt1 | contig 11715 bp, 10 predicted proteins | sample CZO8metaG_4_FD_188356 | JGI IMG/M metagenome (GOLD analysis project Ga0209701, IMG submission 188356) | Vadose zone soil microbial communities from the Eel River Critical Zone Observatory, Northern California, USA - CZOApr15con2H3.8 metaG... | ecosystem: Environmental > Terrestrial > Soil >...
AGTTTCAAGGATCTCGAAGTGGAGTGGAAGCGCAAAGATGGCGCACCCATCACCGTGCGATGCAGTGGTTGCTCGATAAAGGATGAGACTGGCGCAGTCGCTTATGTCGAGGTTTTTGCGGAGGACGTGACGGAACGGCGCACATTGGAACGGCAGCTCCGCATGGCGCAGAAAATGGAAGCAGTCGGGCGCCTTACTGGAGGAATTGCGCACGACTTCAACAATTTGCTGGGTGTGATTATCGGTTACAGCCAGGTCTTGAAGCGGAGTCTCGGATCCGAACACGCTTCCTTTGAACATGCCCAGGAAATCGAAAAGGCCGGCCAGCGCGCCGTATCTTTGACGCGCCAACTCTTGGCTTTCAGCCGTCAACAGGTCCTTGAACCCATCGTCTTGAACCTCAACACCTTAGTCTCGGACATGGAGAAGATGCTGCCGCGTCTCATCGGCGAAGATATTGCGTTGCAGTTGGAGCTTGACACCTCTCTTTCGCAAGTGAAGGCCGACCCGAGTCAAATTGAACAGGTCATACTAAACTTGGCGGTCAACGCGCGAGATGCCATGCCCGACGGCGGCAAACTCCTGATCCAGACCGCTAACGTGAACCTCGATGCTGCCTACACGCACAATCACCCAGGCTCTCGACCCGGTTCCTACGTAATGCTTCGAGTCACCGACACCGGAACCGGAATAGACCCAGAGATTCAATCGCAGATATTCGAGCCCTTTTTCACCACCAAGGAGCGGGATAAGGGCACAGGCCTCGGTTTGGCCACCGTTTACGGCGTTGTAAAGCAAAGCGGAGGATACATCGCTGTGGATTCGGAAAAAGGGAAAGGCGCATCGTTCTCTGTTTACCTGCCTCGGCTTGAGCAACCGGCCACCCACTCTAGCGTGCCGCTAGCTGCTGCACCCATGAACACCCGAGGGACAGAAACGATCTTGCTTGTGGAAGATGCCGAGCCTCTGCGCAAACTTGCTGCGATGTTCCTCAAGGAAAGCGGCTACCGGATTCTGAGTGCCGCCGATGGTCAGCAAGCGCTGCAAACCGCGCGACAGCACCCCGGACCCATCCACCTATTGCTCACCGATGTCGTCATGCCCGGAATGAATGGGCGCGTTCTTGGTGAACGCCTGGCCCCCAGTCAGCCAGGAATGAAAGTACTTTACATGTCCGGATACACCGATACGTTCATAGCCGGGCACGGGGTACTCGAACCCGGCACGCACCTACTGCACAAGCCGTTCACTCAGGAGATTCTTACCCGCAAGGTCCGCGAGCTTTTGGACGCAAAGCCCGATTCCGGGGATAAGAAACAGGCGGACTCGATTTCCGCGCCAGCTTTTGTTGGAGCCAACCAAGGCACGAGATCAGAGGAGACTTGACGTGATGCAAAAGCTGCTAGTAATCGACGACGAGGAGCCGATGCGTCGCCTGTTGCGAGTCAATCTTTCAGACTCGTATGAAATTATTGATACCGGAGACCCGGAACAGGGTTTGGCATTGGCAATGCAGAACAAGCCTTCTGCCATTTTGTTGGATCTCAGGATGCCGAGATTTTCTGGCTTCGAGCTATGCCGCACCTTCACTGCGCTGAGCTCAACGCAATTGACTCCCGTTTTCATCGTGAGCGGCGAAGCTGGCTCGACCACAAAATCGCTATGCAAGGAGCTGGGAGCTACGGCCTATTTTGAAAAACCAATTGATTTTGATGCGTTACGCTCTCGGCTTGCGGAGGTGCTGAGCGCCAAGCGCCCTGACCGGCGGAGCGAGGTTCGTGTCCATTTGCGGGCAGCGCTGAAGCTGTCCGGAGTCGACTCGAACGGTAAGCCCTTTGAAGAGCGCACTCACACGGAGAATGTCAGCTTGAACGCGTTTTTCTGCGGCTGCACCGCGGACCTAAAGCCTGGTTCCGTCGTCAACGTCTTCCTGCTCAGCGGCGGCGAGCAGCTCGTCGGCAGCGCGCGTGTGATTCGCTCTGAAAGCACGGAAACTCCCTATCCCCGCTACGCCTTCCGATTCGTTGAGAAGTCAGGACAGTGGGTACTGCAGTAGAGGGTGTTTGTTCGGACGCCGATGAGTCATCCTTAAATTGACTTCGCGCAGGTTCGTAGTATCGTTTTATGAAGCCCTCTCCCCAAATGGAGGTAGTTCATGAATCGTCGTTTCACCACTGCATCTTTATCTGCGCTCTGCCTGCTATTGGCATCGGCGGGATGTCAGAAAAACGCGGACCAGCAGCAAGCGGCCGCCACGGACGCGAATTCGTCGTCATCGACGCCGGACTCCGGCGCAAGTTCCAGCAAGCCTGCGGTGCGAGAAGCTCCGCCGCGCCCGCGGCCGATTGTGGTTCCCGCGGAGACGGTAGTTTCCGTCGTTCTCGATGAACCGGTTGGATCCAAGATCAGCACTCCGGGTCAAACATTTACGGCCACCGTGCGTGAGCCTGTCGAAGTAGACGGCAGGGTTGCCATTCCCAAGGGCGCGCGCGCAACTGGCATCGTGAAAGATGCCAAGCCTGCCGGACGTTTCAAGGGCGGAGCTTCGCTTGAGTTGACGCTTGCGAGCATCGAGGTAAACGGCACGAATTACGACGTACGCACCACGGCACCGACGGAAACCAGCAAGGGCAAAGGCAAGCGTACGGCTGCCATGGTCGGCGGCGGAGCCGGTGGCGGCGCGCTGATCGGCGGGCTGGCCGGCGGTGGCAAGGGCGCGATTATCGGGGGACTGATTGGCGCGGCTGCGGGAACCGGCGGCGCGGGGCTGACCGGCAATCGCGATATCACTCTTCCCGCCGAAACTCCAATCACATTCAAGTTGTTGGACGCGCTGGAGATCAAGCCAAGGCGCTAAGGAATTCGTTTGTGTAGAGACTTCTTCACGGCCCTGTTGGACTTGCGAAGTCCCGCAGGGCCTTTTTCTTCAACTCTACAGTTTTCGGAGCGACCAATTAATAACTGCCCCTCTCACCTGCCTGCGGGAGCTTGTAGCCAGCGAACGACTTTGCGCCAGGGGCCGACGCCGCTGCTGCGCATGGGAGCTTGTAACCACGTCGACACGCTGGGCCGCGCTGGGATTGAAGCCGCTTGAGTGTTCAAGCGCTCCGGCTCGGTAGCTGGAGCGGACACCCAGGGCGTGAGCGACGGACTCTCGGCCCGCTGAGCGGGAGCTGTAAAAGCCGGAGCTTGCGCTCCAATCACGCGGCCACCCAGACTTTGTTCGCGCTCCGCAGCGTAACTGGTACGCGAAAAGGCCCCGGCAAACACTGGCTCAGGCTCCGGTTCTGGCTCTGGGACGGCTGCCGCCGGCGGCTCGAATTGCCTGGTCGGCTCAGGGGCTGGCGCAGGCCGTTCTGCAACGGCGTCGGAAACAGACAATTTCAGCAGGGCGCCTACCTGTTCCTGGGAAGCGCGCAGCGCCGCCAGTATCTTGCGGCCAAAACGCACCACCGCCGCCAGAATGGCGCATTGCACCAGCAGGCGCGCGAGATCAATCGCGTTGTTCTGGAACCAGTCGCTGAATTCGTTCATAAATTTGCCTTTGAGAGGTTCACGGCAAGAGTAACGCCATGTGGTTTGCCGCGAAACTGGCTTCACGACCAATTTATGGCCAGCCCTCATTTCCGGGCCCTGCCTGACCGCTCGAACGGTATAGCCACTGCAGCAGCCGCGCGATCGGCCAGCCAAGGGCGGGCGCGGAAATTTGCGGGGGTTCGCGACCGTATTACTATGGTGGGGACACCGGCGATGCCATCTACGCAGACTCTGATACAGGCGGAACACGTTTCGCGCGACTACCGCTTGGGCGAAACGCTCATCCGCGCGGTGAACGACCTTTCCCTGGAAATTAGCAGCGGTGAGTTTCTGGCGCTGCTGGGCAGCTCGGGATCGGGCAAGTCCACTTTGCTGAATCTTATGGCCGGCTTGGACCGGCCGACTTCCGGCGCAATCCATGTTCGCGGACAAAATCTGGCGGCGCTCGATTCCCAGGGCTTGGCGCGCTATCGCCGTGAGACCGTGGGCATGGTGTTTCAATCCTTCAACCTGCTTCCTCGCATGACGCTGGAAGAGAATGTCGAGCTCCCACTGCGGCTGGCGGAAGTTGATCGCGCGGAGCGCAGTCGGCGTGTTGCGCAAGCGCTCGAGCGCGTGCGGCTTGGCGCGCGGCGGCAGCACCGCCCGAGCGAGCTATCCGGCGGCGAGCAGCAACGCGGGGCGTTGGCGCGCGCGCTGGTGAACCAGCCGGCCATTCTCTTCGCCGACGAGCCAACAGGAAATTTGGACAGCGCGACGGGCGAGCAAATCCTCCTGCTGCTGCGGGAAATTCAGGACACCCTGGGCATGACCATCATCATGGTCACCCACGAGCGGCCGCTGGCAGAACGCTTCGCCAATCGCATCGCGGTGTTGTCGGATGGGCGCTTGGTCGATCAATTGGCGATGCAAACGGGAGCGCGCGCATGAAGGGCCGCGACCTCGGCGAGCTGGCGGTGCGCAACCTGCGCGAAGCGATCCTCCGGAATTCCCTGACTACGCTCGGCGTGGCGGTCGGCGTGGCCTCGCTCGTGGCCATGCTTTCTCTGGGCGTCGGTTTGCAAACGCTGGCCTCGCAGCGCCTCACCAAATCCGGCCTCTTCGACGCCGTCTTCGTTACCTCTCGTCGCGATTTCCGCGGCCCGGGAGGCGAAGGTCCCCCAAGGAAATCCTCTGCGCCACCCGAAAAATTCAAGCCGCTCGATGACGACGCTCGGCAGCAATTCGCCGCTTTGCCCAACGTCGTCGACGTTTACCCACAAATCCGCTTCCTCACCGACGTCCGCTACGAAGGCAACAGTTTCTCCACCAACGTTCTCGGCGTCCCGGAGTCTTCCCGCGCCACCAGCGCCTTCGACGCCATCACCGGCAAGTACTTTTCTTCTCCGACCGCCGAAGAAGCCATCCTCCAGGCCGATTTCGCCAAGGAACTCTCTCCCCAAACCGCCACTCTCGTCGGCAAAGAAATCACTCTGCGCTACGCCGAGCGCCGCGCCGTGTCCTCCGACGAAATCTCCAAGGAACCGGACATCGATAAGCAACTCGACGAAATGATGTCCGGCGGCATCTCCATCGTTTCCCGCGAGAAAAAACTTCGCATCGCCGGCATCATCGAATCCGACCCCTCCGCTGGCATTGGCGGCTTCGGCGGCGGCCGCGTTTTCCTTCCCATTCGCGTCGCCGAGCAGCTTCACGCCGCGCAAGCCAACGATGTGCAGGACTTCGTCCGCGGCGGCGGCTCCGGCAAGCCCACCTACGCCGCGCTCACCATCCGCGTAAAAAATCCCAAAAACGTTCTCCAAATCGAAGACGCCATCAAAAAATTGGGCTTCAACGCCTTTTCCTTGCTGGATGCCAGCAAGACTCTGCGTCAGGTCTTTATTGTCTTCGATATGTTCCTCGGGCTCTTTGCGAGCCTCGCGCTCACCGTCGCTTCCCTCGGCATCGTCAACACCCTCCTCATGGCTATTCTGGAGCGCCGCCGCGAAATCGGCGTCCTCAAAGCCCTCGGCGCAACCGATGGCGACGTCCGCAGCTTATTTTTCGCCGAGGCCGGCGCCATGGGCCTCTTCGGCGGCATCTTTGGCGTAGCGTTAGGCTGGCTGATTGGAGCAGCGCTCACCTGGGGCACCACAATTTATCTGCGCCAGCAGGACTTACCCGCCGTAAAGATTTCCTACGTCCCCTGGTGGCTAGCCGCAAGCACGATAGCCTTCGCCGTCGCAGTCAGCTTAGTCGCGGGCCTGTACCCCGCCGGACGCGCCGCCCGCCTAAACCCAGTAGAAGCCCTCCGCTACGAGTAGCCGCGCCGTCGGACCGGTGACCTAACCAGAGGTTATCACCAGCAGATTGAATGAGTTAGCGCTTCCTCCCTTTGTGTCGCAAGATTTACTTAACTTATTGGAATGGGGTTGATCTGCCGTTCTTGATTCGCGGCCAAGGAGACCCGATCATTAAGTCATCGCTCCTTGAAGCATCCATCCTTCGTCGAAAGGCAGGTCATGAAGCGCTACCTATCGGTGGTCTTATTGGGGCTCGTATCCGCCTGGGTAACTCCGGCACAGCCCAATCTGGTCAAAGTTCGAGTCCGCGTGATCCTGGTCGACCAGGAACTCAGTCAGAAGCCGGTGCCCTTCTTCGTGGTATCGCTCAAAAGCGGGACCAAGACCGCCGAGGTGAAGACCAGTTTGGACGGATCTGCCGAAGCACAGCTTCCGCCGGGGCGATGCACGGTTTCCTCGCTGAAGCCCGCCGAGTTGGGAGGCAAGCGCTTTTCTTGGAATATTCAGGTGGCGCTTTCCGGCCCCTCGCAGAACATTGACTTGACCAATGACAACGCCAAGGTCGAGGAGATTTCCGCTCGGGCATCCTCCGCAAAGGGCGTCGGCACTGATCTCACCGAACATTTCAAGCGACTGAAAAACTCCGTAGTGACGGTGAGGAGCGAATCCGGGCACGGCACCGGATTCTTCGTGGATGCCAAGGGTCTTATCCTGACGAATCAGCACGTGGTGGGCAATTCGGAGTACCTCGCGGTGCAGTTTGATCGCTCGCACAAGATTCCGGCCAAGCTGATCGCCGCCGATCCCCAGAAGGACGTCGCATTGTTGTCGGTCAACATGGCTGCCCTGCCGAACGCTTCACCCGCGCCTCTGTATCGAGGCGGGGCGGGCAAGACCCCCGTCCAGGAAGGCGAGCGCGTGTTCACCATCGGCAGCCCGCTGAGCCTCGATAAGATCATCACCACCGGCATCGTCAGCAAGGTCGAGCCTCACACCATCATGTCGGACATCAACATTAACCCGGGAAATTCCGGCGGTCCGCTGTTTAACGCCGCCGGCCAGGTCATCGGGTTGACAACCTTCGGCACGCGCGCAGAAGCCGGACCGGGCATGTCCGGAATCGTGCGTATTGAGGAGGCGCTTGCGCTGCTCGAACAAAATCGCACGAAAGCCCCGGGGACTCCGCCGCCCGGCGCGCTGCTTCCGGTCGAGCCTCTGACGCCTTATCCGATTGATGGGCTCAAGGAAGCCTTGCGCGCCGAAAAATACGATCCGCGCCCGTACTATTTCGCCTCCGGAGATTTCAATATTGCCCTTTCCACACCTCCCTTGGATTACCGGGAGCAAGAGGAGAGACGGCTGCAGGCCGAGCGCGAACATCAGAAGCGCAATAAAAAGCAACAAAGCACAGCCGAGAGCACCAATGATTCCGATGCCCCAAAGGAGTGGGAAGAGGAAGCCGGCTCGCACCCAGCGGTATTCGCAATTTACGTGATGCCCAAAGTTAGAGAAGGGTTTGGATCAGCCTTCGGGCGCTCGCTCAATCCGAACTCCGCTGCAAAACTCAAGTTCAAGACCGATTTCCAGGCGATGAAGCTCTTTTGTGGAGAGAAAGAAGTGCAGCCAATCCATCCGGGCAGGGTTCCCGTAACCGTCTCGGTCCGAAACCGCGTGCTAAAAATGGAAGACTCCACCTACAAGGGCGTGTATCTGTATTCGCCGGATGCCGTGAATCCGAACTGCGGCCAGGTAAAGCTCGAAATCTATTCCGCAAAAGGCGGGGATCCGACGGTCAAGACTTTCGACGAAAAGAGCGTGCAGCATGTCTGGGCGGATTTCGATGCCTTCCGCAGGGCCCAGGCGCTGAGCGCCCAATCCGCATCGTCCGAAAAACCCTAGCTCAGAAATTTGCTCTTGTCTTCGTCAGGGCACGGTTTCAACCGTGCCGAAGAGCCGCAACGATGTTCGGCTTTAGCCGCTGAGGGTTTCGCTTTCCTCTTTAGGAGGTGGGGCTTCAGCTTGTCCTGAGCCTCTACGATTGATGCGAGACTTGAAGGCCTAGAATCAGGGCAGTTGGCAGCCCGTGACAAATGCATACAGACGACGGGTGGCGCAAGCCTGGCAGTGCGTTCTGGTCTGGCCAGCCTTTGCGATGGTCGCAACAGTGGACGATCTCAAGGAGGGAGTCGTGGCGTTAATGGCAATTCATCCGGGCGAGCACCTGGCCGAGGAACTGAAGGCGCTGGAAATGAGCGCCGCGGAATTGGCGCGAAAGATTTCCGTGCCCACCAACCGCGTGACACAAATCCTGAACGGCACACGCAGCGTTACCGGCGACACGGCCCTGCGGCTGGGTCATTTCTTTGGCACCAGCCCGCAGTTCTGGCTGAACTTGCAGACCCTCTACGATGTGCGAATTGCGGAACACAAAGCGGGAAAAGCGATTCGCACCCTCCCAAGGCTCAGACGCAAAGCGCTCGTGCAAGCCTGAACGCGCCCAACCGGCGGACGCACGCCAATCGCGTTCGCTTTCGTACTCACTGAACCCCCGCTTCCTTCGCCGCATAATCGCCAATACTCACTTCGACATGCATTCACTCGGAAGACCTTCCCGCCCGACCGTGTCTTCTTATAATCCTAATGCGGTCAAACCACCCCCTGGAGGAATAGGAATGCGCACCCACGTCGCCCTAGCCGTACTGCTCGCTGTCTCTGCTTCCGCGCGATCCCAGCAGCAACCCGCAGCCGCTAATCCGGCCGCAACGCCGGCCCCCGTCGAAGCCAAGCTCGCACTCAACCCCTCCAAAGACGCCAAGGATTCCACCATCGTCTTCTTCCGCGAAGGCCATTTCGCCGGCTCCGCACTCAAGCCCTCCATCTTCCTGGATGGCAAAGAACTCGACCGCTTAGCCAACGGCCGCTGGTTCTCCGTTCAGGCCGCCCCCGGCAAACACGAACTCCAGTCCAGCGCCAAAAATGAACCCGCCACCGTCATCGAAACACTGGCCGGCCAAACCATCTACGTCCAAATGATCGTCGTGACCGGAACTTGGCGCGGCGGCGGCAGGCTCCTGCAAGTAGCACCCGCCGATGCCCAAAAAGTCGTCGCCAAGCTGAAGCCGCTTCACGACTAAGCGGACCCGATCAGGGATTGGCTCGGGGCTGTGGCTGTCGCTTCTGCGGGGCGCTTGGGCTCCCGTCGCCCAACAGCCCGCCTCTCGCCTTGCGGGTCACCTCCATCGCCCCGAACGGGATCACCCATCGCGTAGTCCCAAAACGGGACAAAAAAACTCTTGACAGGAGCTAACCACATGGTATAATATCCCATGAAATACCCCACCAGCCGCCTAACTCCTTTCCCTGCCGCATTTACGAGAAAAATCGTCTGTAAAAAGAATCGGAGGTGCGAAAAATCACACTAGAGCGCGTGCGATTCCGCTATCTACCTTTAGAATGAACACTTGCAAAAGTGTGTGAAAACAAAGGACTTTAAGTACCTCTAGAATGAACACTTATGCAAAACCGGGGGAGGGGGGGTCTTATTGTTAACCGTCAGCGCGGAAAGGCGCCTTACGCTAAGATAGCCTCGGCCAAGACCGGCCCATGACCGACGCCTACATCTGCGACGCCATCCGCACGCCGATCGGCCGCTACGGCGGAGCACTCGCCTCCGTGCGCACTGACGATCTCGCTGCGATCCCGATTACGGCCCTCATGGCGCGAAACGCGAAAGTCGATTGGAGCGCGCTTGACGATGTAACCTTCGGTTGCGCGAATCAGGCCGGCGAAGACAATCGCAACGTGGCGCGCATGGCGCTGCTGCTCGCGGGCTTGCCGACGGAGATTCCCGGCTCGACCGTGAACCGTCTGTGCGGCTCGAGCATGGATGCCATTGCGATTGCCTCGCGCGCCATCAAAAGCGGCGAAGCGGAGTTGGTGATCGCCGGCGGCGTGGAGAGCATGTCGCGCGCGCCATTCGTGTTCGGGAAAGCGGATGCGGCGTTTTCGCGCTCGATGAAATTGGAAGACACCACCATCGGCTGGCGCTTCGTGAATCCGCTGATGAAAGCGAAGTACGGCACCGATTCCATGCCGGAAACCGGCGAGATCGTCGCGGAAGAATTTCGCATTTCGCGCGAGGATCAGGACGCTTTCGCTCTTCGCAGCCAGCAACGCGCCGCCGACGCCATTCGCAGTTGCCGGATGGCGCAGGAAATCGTCCCCGTGCCGCTGCTGCAGAAAAAAGGCGAGTCGCCCTTATTCTCGGTGGACGAACATCCCCGGCCGGACACTACCCTCGAAGCGCTCTCGAAGCTGAAAGGCATCGTGAAGCCGGGCGGAACGGTCACGGCAGGCAACGCTTCGGGAGTGAATGATGGCGCGTGCGCTCTGCTCCTCGCGTCCGAAGCCGGCGCGCGGCGCCACGGGCTCACGCCAAAAGCGCGCGTCGTCGCCGCAGCGGCCACTGGCGTCGCGCCACGCATCATGGGCATGGGACCTGCGCCCGTTACGCGAAAAGTGTTAGCGAAAGCGAATCTTTCGCTCGACCAGATGAGCGTGATTGAATTGAACGAAGCCTTCGCCTCGCAGGCGCTGGCGGTGTTGCGCGCCTTAGGCGTTGCAGACGATGCGCCGCACGTAAATCCAAACGGCGGCGCCATCGCGCTGGGACATCCGCTCGGCGCGAGCGGCGCACGCCTTGCGACCACGGCAATGTATCAACTGCTGCGCACGAAGACGCGATACGCACTCTGCACCATGTGCATCGGTGTCGGCCAGGGAATCGCCGTGATTCTGGAGCGCGTTTAGCAAAATGCCTGTCGCACACGTCAACGGCGGTCACATTCATTATCAGATCGAGGGGCCGGCGAACGCGCCTGCACTGGTGCTCTCCAATTCGCTCGGCACCAATTTCACCATGTGGGATGCGCAGATGCCGGAGTTGCGGAAGCATTTCCGCGTGCTGCGTTATGACACGCGCGGGCATGGGCAAAGCGAGGTTACTCCCGGGCCATACTCGTTCGAGCAATTGGGACGCGACGTCCTGGGTCTGGCAGACGAGGCGGACATCGGGAACTTTGCGTTTTGTGGATTGTCGATGGGCGGCGTGACGGGCATGTGGCTCGGCATCCATGGCGGCAAACGGTTGCACAAGCTGGTGCTGTGCAGCACGGGCGCGAAGATCGGCAACGCCGATACATGGAACGCGCGAATTGATGCGGTGCGCAAGGGCGGAACGAAATCAATCGCCGCGGGAACCATGGAGCGCTGGTTCACCGCGCGTTTCCGGGAGCGCGAGCCGCAAACGGTGGAGCGCGTCAAGAAGATGGTGGAAAGTACCAGCACCGAAGGTTTTGTCGCCTGTTGCGAAGCCTTGCGCGAAGCGGACTTCCGCGAAAGTGTCAAGGCAATCCGTACACCGACTTTGGTTATCTCCGGCGCCCAGGATCCGGGCACGCCGCCCGCGGACGGCAAATTTCTGGCCAAGCAAATTACCGGCTCTGGTTATGTCGAACTCGACGCGGCGCACTTATCGAACATCGAGCAGCGCGAATCTTTCACGGAAGAGTTGAGCAAATTCCTCGCGGGCTGAATTTATTTTCCGGCTGGCGCCGTCGACGCAGCCTGCGGTGCAGGCTCTTTCACCAGGATTGGCGAGCGCGGGAAGGCGAAGTTTCCGGCAACGTCGTCCACGACGTTGACTTGGCATACATAGAAGCCGGGCTTCAGCGCCTGTAGCGGCAGATCGATTTGAAAAATCACCGCTTTGCGGTCCGGTGCAGTAACTTCATTCGCCACGATGGGCTTCGATTCGTAAACCTTCGCGCTTCCTTGCAAAAACTCGATGCTGGTGAAGACGCGCACACTGTCTCGCGGCGCTTTCGGCGACGGAGCT
>Ga0209701_10002614_pt1 | contig 11711 bp, 9 predicted proteins | sample CZO8metaG_4_FD_188356 | JGI IMG/M metagenome (GOLD analysis project Ga0209701, IMG submission 188356) | Vadose zone soil microbial communities from the Eel River Critical Zone Observatory, Northern California, USA - CZOApr15con2H3.8 metaG... | ecosystem: Environmental > Terrestrial > Soil >...
GAAGCGGCGAGGATTCAAAGCAACCTGCACATCGGGTTAGTTACGTTTTTTTAAGGCTCTACCGATTTGAACAGTGACACTCCCCTTGGTCTAAAGACCAGGGGCTTCTCGTTTCAACGGGAGCGGTGACTCACTATCCGAAGATAGCCCCTCTCGCTCTCTCACCGATAGCGGCGTCCCCGCTAATACACGCAAACCCGCGTGTAAAATGTTTCTTGCTGCATTCTCATCACGGTCGGCTATATAGCCACAAAAGGGGCATATATGCGTTCGGACACTAAGGGACTTTTGCACATACTCACCACACTTTGAACATTTCTGACTTGTGTAGTGAGGGGCTACGGCAATGAGCTTGCGGCCAGCATGTTCGGCTTTGCTCTCCAAGTATTGTCGCAATAGTCCCCAGGATGCATCGGCAATGGAAAAAGCCAGACAATGGTTCCGTACCATGTTGGCAACTTTCAAGTCTTCAATCACAATTGTTTGATAGTGCTTCACATAGTGATGAGAGGCTTTATGCAGCGTATCATGGCGTTGGTTCTGGATACGCTCATGGATACGAGCAACCCGTCTCTTGGCTTTGTTGCGTCGGTTACTCCCCTTCTTACCCTTTGCCAGTTTCTTTTGTGCCTTTGCCAGTTTCTTTGCACTTTGTTTGGCGTGTTTGGGATTGTCAATGATCTGCCCATCGCTATCGGCTATGAGGTACCGTATCCCCATATCTAGCCCGATAGCATTCTCTTTCTGAGGAAGTGGGTGAGATGTTGTCTCACAGATACATTGCACATACCAGCCAGAGGGACGCAAGACGATACGAGCAAACTTGAAAGTACCCTCCATCGGGCGATGCACAATTACACGGATACGCCCGCCCATTTGTTGGGGTGCCTTGAAACGCCCATTATCCAGATAGTTTGCAGCATCACGAAACTGGATAGTATTCCAACTATTGGCATTCTTGAAGCGAGGGAAACCCACTTTATGACCATCCTTGCGTCCTCGGAAGAAGTTGGTGAATGAGCGGTGCAAGCGTTTCAGTGTAGTATCGACTACCACGGCAGGCAAATCAGGATGAGCGGCTTTGCCATGATGCTTGTCTTGCTCATAGAGATGCATGTGCTTGCCTGTCTCTTGATAGTGCGTTATCAACTCCTCAAGACAGGCATTGTACATCTTGCGCGAGGCAATCAGCACACTCATCAAGGCTTGCTCTTGCTTCTTATTTGGGCGTAGGCGGTACTCAAATGTCTTCATAACTCAATTTACCATTTTTTGACTATATAGTCAAGTCCACTCAGGCAAGGGCTAAAGCCGCACACGCCTAACCACTGCCGTTGAAACGGCATGGCTTGCGGCGGGCTAAAGCCCTCATGTCAAAGGGCAGTCGAAAATAACGTGGAAGGCGGAATAGTAGGAATGAGTTTCCCTAAAAGATCGTCATCGATAGCCACTGTAGCGGCCTCCAACGCGCTGAAGAGTACACCGATAATTGGCTCGAAACGGCAGCGAGTGGGTCGCACAGCCGGTGAAGTTGTGCGAACACTTTCAATGATGGCGTCGGCCAGCAGTGTGGAGGAATGGCGAAGCACTCCACCGGCCAGCACCAGGGTGAAAGCCGTCCTCTCAATCCCAACACGCCGTGCAGCCGCCAGCGCATATTGGCCGAGAATCCAGCCATGCTCCCGCACAATCTGCCGGGCAACAACATCACCCGCCTGTGCCTCATCCAGGAGAAGTGGTGCCAAACGATCGATGTTGTTCGGCGATCGTTCCACCCGGCTGGTAAAAAGATGAAGCACCTCTTCGACGGTATTTCGCTGAAAAAAGTCGAGGACACGCGGTGTGAGCGTTGTGGGTAGTTCGATGCCCAGTTCCGAGCGAAAGATGGCATCCAATGTTTTCTGACCCAGTAGTCCGGCTCCCTGTGCCTGATCTTGCCAGAAGCTTGAATGCCAGGTGCGACCATCCGGCGCACGCGCTCCGGTAGCTGCTCCTGTTCCACAAACTACCGAGACTCCCGTATCGTCAGAAGAACCGGCATGTAATACACCCATCGCGTCGTTCTGCACAAAGATTGTGCGCCCGAATCCGCGCTGCTCCATGGCAGCCTGAATAAAGGCGAAATCTTCAGGCCAGTCGGCACCAGCCATATTGAACACTGCTGTTATGAGATCGGAGGTCTCCACCTGTGCGGCCTGTAACGCGCTCGTCACCGCGTATTCGATATTGGCGATCGCCACTGCTGCCGCTTCTTCCCAGTTTGTACTGGCACGACCATTGTAGATGTCGCCGCAACCGCCGCGCCCAGCTCCCAGGATTGTCCCATCAAGGGCGGCCACTATAGCGATGGTTTTCGTATTTCCCCCATCAACGCCCAATACGCATTGCATACCAAGCCTCCTGACTCAAATGTGGGTTTCATGAGACGCGAGTCCTACTTCTACAATTGGGGACATGCAGCGATGACATGTTTTCCCTGCCGTAGGTCTTCTGTACTTCTTCTTTACAGTAGCAAGCGTTCAGGTAGATAGCGCCTGTGCGCAGCCGCCATCTCGTCGTAAATCGCTTCGGCCTTATACAGCGAAAAGACTAATGGATGGCTTGCCAGTGCGCGAATGGCATCTACACGGTTGCCGCTCCACGCGGCCTTGGCGGTCAGAGCCTGGTACTCGCCAAGCATCTGTACCAGGCCAAGCAGGTGACGTGGCATATGACCCTGCACCAGTGGGGCAACACCGTGCCGGTCCAGGTAGCCAATCGTTTCCACCACCAGGTCACCGGGGAAATCCGCGATGCTCCCCTGGTTAGGGACGTTGACGTACAAGACCTCTTTGCGGTCGTTATAGATGGCATCCATCGCGTCGATAGCCAGTTCCAGTTCGTGGATGCCACCGCGTGAACGGGCCGGGTTCAGTTCAGGAATATCGCTCGCGGCCTGCTGGCGATAATGTGTCCAGTAATCAGGCACCTTAGCCATGATATCTTGCGAGCGGGTTGTTGGTTTGGCCTTGAGTTCGGCCAGAATCTCGTCTTTGAAGTAATAGTACTGGAAATAGTGGCTCGGCAGCGATCCCATGCGACAGGCCAGCTTAATCATGCGCAAGTCTTCCAGTGGCATGTCAGGGTCACGGCATACCCGCTCAAAGCCTTCTCGCAGCAGGGGCATGAAATCCTGTCCATCATAGAGATGGCGTACCGTCCATGAGCCATGATTCAAACCAATCGAGACAGCATCCAGCTTATCAGGGTCAAGGCCAATCATCTCCACATATTCGCGGTTCGTCATGATCGGCCCCTCACAAAATGAAATAGTGGGAATGTCAGTGTGATGGGTGACGGCTTCAGAGACGATATTCACCGGATTGGTATAATTGAAGAGCCGCGCACCCGGACAGACGGCCTCCATATCTTCAATGATGCTTTTCATCACATGGATTGAGCGCAGGGCCATAAAGAACCCACCGGGACCTTGCGTCTCCTGGCCGATCACGCCGTGTTTGAGCGGAATGCTTTCATCCAGATAGCGAGCCTCAAAGCCTCCTGTGCGGAAGCTCGTCAATACGGCATCACATCCTTGCAAACCCTCGCGCCGGTTGGTGGTAGTCTTGATCGTCAAATCCAGGCCCCTGGCACGCGCCATCTTCTGGGTGATTGTTTGCACGATATCCAGGCGTTCTTCATCAAGATCGATGAGCACAACCTCTGAGCCATCGAAATTTTCTCCCTGGTGGACAAACGAGGCCATAGTGCCAGCAGCGCGCGTACTGCCCCCTCCAATATAGGCCATTTTAATGCGGGCCATGCTATGATACTCTCCTTCTATAGAGTCATGATTTGTCAAAACAGTGGGATCGTCGTGTTATGATGAAGCATCGTTAGCTTCACCATTGCCGTAAAGAAAACAGTGCGTCCAATGACCGCCTCCCAATTCGGTACGTTTGGGAAAACGTTGACTACACACCGGCATGGCGTGTGGGCAGCGCGGATGAAAGCGGCAACCAGTCGGTGGATTAATCAGGCTGGGAATCTCGCCGCGGCTTTGCCTGGCACCCACATTGCCCGCAGGCAATGTGGGTGCCAGGCTTCTTGACTCCAGGCGGTCTGGGTCTGGTGCGGCAGAGATGAGCAACTGGGTGTACGGGTGCCTGGGCCGCTGGATGACTTCATCGCTCGGCCCTCCCTCCACCGTCTGTCCGGCATACATGACCAGCGTATCCTCGGCAAAGTAGCGAGCACTGGCAATGTCATGGGTGATAAAGAGCAGAGCAAGCTGTTCCTCATCTTTGAGGCGTAAGAGCAGGTTCAGTACATCCAGGCGGATCGAGACATCCAGCATTGAGACGGGTTCATCAGCCAGCAGCACCTCCGGTCGAGCTGCGAGCGCGCGGGCGATGGCGACACGCTGTCTCTGTCCTCCACTCAATTGATGGGGGAACTTCTGAATGAACTGCTCGGCAGGACTCAAGCTCACGCGGTTGAGTAGCGACAGAATCTGCTCCGTTTCCTCTGTAGTATTTCGCGCATAGCCATGCAAGCGCAAAGGGCGGCTCAGGTGATAGCGCACATTATGTACCGGATTGAGCGAAGAAAAGGGGTCCTGGAAGATCAACTGGACATGGTGGCGGTAAGCTCGCAGAGCGGTTCCTCCACTTGCTTTGACAGGTTTTCCCCGAAAGGCGATGGTTCCTGCAGTGGGTTGATAGAGCAGCGCCAGCAATCGAGCCATGGTGGTTTTGCCGCTGCCGCTTTCACCCACCAGGGCCAGAGCGCGGCCAGGGTAAAGAGCCAGCGAAGTATCTTCGACAGCGTGTACCACTTTTTGCGGCCCAAAGAGTTTGATCGAACGCAAGGGAAAGTACTTGCGCAGGTGTATCGCTTGCAGGACAGCAGGTGTAGTAGGTAATTCACCTACTTCCCTCGTTCCCCTTGTCTCTCTCGTCTCAACACCTTCGACGGTAGTTCCATTGAGTTCGATACCTGGGGAGTCGACTCCCATGTTTTCGGTGCTCATCGTACCTTCCTCGTTCCTTGCACGGCCAAATACTTCACTTCATAATTTGTCGCAAAATCGCTATTGGTTGGTATATCCCCCGTCTTGAACCTGGGATCATAGAGATGACAGGCAACGAGCTGCCCAGGCGTCTCTGAGGTGGAAGGTAAGAGCGTTGGCAGGTGGATGCTGCATGCTTCAAAGGCCATCGGACAACGAGGATGAAAAGCGCAGCCCGGCGGTATATCCCGCAGATCAGGTGGAGAACCAGGAATACCCGTCATCCTGCGGCGCGGCCCATGTAGCGTGGGAAACGAATTCAACAGGCCGTAACTGTATGGGTGGCGCGGCTGCTGGTGCAGTTCCCGGCATGTCGCCATCTCGACGATACATCCCGCGTACATAATCGCGGTCTTGTCAGCCATTTCAAGTAACAGCGAGAGATCATGCGTAATGAAGATGACGGAGAAGTTGAGACGCTCACGCAGGCTCATAATCTCCATCAGAATTTCGCGCTGCACTACCACATCGAGTGCGGTCGTCGGCTCATCCATGATGATGAGTTCCGGCGAAAGCGCCAGGGCAATGGCAATGATTGCACGCTGGCGCATCCCACCGCTCAATTCGTGTGGGTAGCTGCGGATACGGTCCGGGGCGATCCCTACCAGGCGCAGCAGCTCGATGGCACGCTGCCGCCGCGAATCAGGCCCCATCTCTGGCCGGTGAGTGCGCAGCACATCGGTAATCTGCGCCCCAATATTCAGCACCGGATTGAGCGCGTTCATGGCACTTTGGAAGACAATAGAGAGTTCATTCCAGCGAAATTCACGCAGTTCCGCAGGACTAAATTGAAGAATGTCCACCGCGTCCGCTGCCTCAACAGGTTCTGTAGTCGTGCTTTTAGAGGTGACTCTTGCGGTTGCCCTCGAAGACCCTTTCAGTCTCCCTTTATCCTCTTCAGCACGAGGGCGTGGATAATACAGCAACTGTCCCTCGGTAATCTCAGCTGGTGGACGGAGCAAGCGCGTAATGGCGTAGGCCAGCGTAGACTTACCACTGCCGCTCTCACCAGCCAGACCAAGGATTTGCCCTCGCTCCAACGTAATACTCACATCGGTCAGGGCATGAACAGTACCGTTAGCGGCATGATAATCCACGCTAATATTCTTGATTTCTAACAAGGTGTTGCTGTGATTGGCAAATGCATTTTCTGGACGTACAGCATTCATCAGGCAGCTCCCTTCCTGTTTTTATTGAGCTTAGCAGACTTAGATTTAGGCTCTGTACGCAAACGAGGGTTTGCTACCTCATCAATACCAAAATTGATGAAGGCCAGTCCTGCACCCAATACGGCGATGCACAGGCCCGGGGGCAAGAACCACCACCATGCGCCTAACAGGAGTGCATCATTATTGCCCGCCCAGTAGAGCATTGTCCCCCAGCTCGTGCTTGTAATATCTCCCAGGCCCAGAAATTCTAGTCCCGTCTCTGCTAGAATAGCATAGATCACTGTGCCAAGCAGTTCCGCCGCCACAATTGAGATCTCATTGGGGAGGATTTCGAAGAAGATGATACGCAGTGTTGTCTCTCCGCTGGCCCTTGCTGCTTCTACATAATCCCGGTTGCGCATAGAGAGTGTCTGCGCGCGCAGCACTCGTGCCCCCCATGACCAACCTGTCACCGTCAACACAATCACGATAGTCAATGGCCCCCTGTAGGCAGCAAAGGCGGCAAGTAGGATTGCCAGGGGCAGCGTGGGCAGCACCAGGAAGACATTGGTAATTAATGAGAGTACTTCATCGATCAAACCGCCAAAATAACCGGAGGCCAGGCCAATAATGATCGAAATGATCATTGTCAAAGTGCCGATGACAAAGCCCATCAGGAGCGAAAAACGCGTACCAACCAGAAGCTGGGTCAGTACATCCTGGCCCGTTTGCGTTGTGCCCAACCAGTGGGCAGCCGACGGAGGGTCTAGACGATCCACACTGAAAGCATTGGGGTCTTGCCGCAAGAACAGCGGCCCGACGATGGAAAGCAGCACCAAGAAGGCCAGGATAGCAAGCCCAATGCTTACCTTGCGGTTCAATGTCACTAGTCTCCATGTGTCGCGCAAGCGCAGCATGGTAGCTGAAGGCGTCATTGATGGTATAATCATGGTTTGCTAACTCCTTCCGATACGCACTCGCGGGTCGAGTACCACATACAGCAGGTCAGCCAGGAAATTGGCGACCAGCACCGCCAGCGTAATCACCAGGAAGATACCCTGTAACAGTGCATAATCAAGGTTATCAACCGCTTGTAGTATAGCAAAGCCAATACCTGGATACGAAAAGACAATTTCAGTGAGTAATGAGCCGCTCACTACAAAGCCCAACGAGAGCGCAAATGAGGTAATATTGGGCAAAATGGCGTTGCGCGCTCCATAAGTAAACATCACTCTCCACGCAGTAAGGCCCTTTGCTTCGGCCATCAAGACATAATCTTCTGAAAGTGTGGTAATCATCGCATTGCGCATACCAAGCATCCAGCCAGCTATAGAACCAACGACGATGGTAATGGCCGGAAGGATGGCATATTGAGCCGCACTTAAGATGAAGTCAAGGTTCCAACCCGGCTCTGTATTATCTGTATCGTACCCACCATGGATTGGAAACCAGTTGAGCTGCGAACCAAGCCAGTAGAGAAGCACTAATGCCAACCAGAAATACGGTATAGCAGAGAGGAATGTGAAAAAAGGGGTGAAAATAACATCCGTAAAAGAACCACGCCACCACACAGCGATAATCCCCAGCACTGTTCCCACAACAAAGCTAATGATCAGCGCAACGCCAACCAGTACGAGCGTCCATGGAAGGTCCTGGCCAATCACCTCAGAAACAGGAGTGGGAAGATAGGTAATTGAGATGCCAAGGTTGCCATGCAGCAGGTTGTTGATATACTGTAAATACTGCGACCATAAAGGATCGTGATTCACTCCAAGCGAGATCTCTAAGGCATGTTGTGCCTGAGGAGAGACTTTTCCTCGCATTCGGGCCATCAGTGCTTGCGCCGGGTTACCTGGAGATAGATGTGGGATGAGGAAATTCAGCGTGACTGAAGCCCAGAGCGCAACCAGATAAAAACCTATACGACGTAACAGGTGGCGCATGATGTTTCCTTCCAAATATGTAGGGACCCGATTTATCGCGTCCTCGCGTAGGAACCGCGGATCGCGTAGGGGCGGGAGAGGTGTTGGGGGTGGCGGGGCCCTTGTGGCCGCCCGCCGTGCCCATCTTGTCATTCACCCCTGCATTCCCGCGCGCTCTCCCCACTCGCGGGCGGCCACAAGGGCCCCCACTCCACATCCTCCCCATTCCCGCCCCTACGCGATCCATGCCGCCTTTGAGTAGGGATCCGATTTATCGCGTCCAGACCAGCTAATCGGCTGGATGGAGGTTCAATACAACGTATTCAATATCTGGGTACGTGGCAGTTCCAGGCGCTGCATATGGGTGCTGCGCATCAGGCCAGCCAACAAATTTGCTTGTGCTGTACTGATTCCAGTATGGCTCATTCGTCAACGGGATGCTGGGCAACTGCTCAACCACAATCTTTTCGAGGCCCATGATCGCCTGCTTCTGCACAGCAGGATCGGTGGAAGTAGCATACTGATCCAGCAGCGCATCCGTGTTCGGGTCATTCCAGCGTTCATAGTTAGAGTTTGCCGGTTGACCAATAGGAGCACTATTTGTGCTTCTCAACAGGGCGTCGTACAGGTAGTATGGCGTTGGGCCGGGATTGGTCCAGAGCATCGCCATATCATAGTTACCATTCTGCAAGGCGTTATAATAGGCGTCAAAGGCAACGGTATTGACATTTACTTTGATGCCTGCGGCCAGCAGCTCCTGTGCCATCAGCTGACAATCGGTAATCCAGTCGGTATAGCCGCCTGTACCAACCGGGTTGGGATCGGCATACTGCGAGCCATCACCCTTCACCGAAGACCACACGTGTTTGGGAAGCATGTAGGTCTGCCCTCCCAGGTACCACAGAAGAGGATAAAATGGCTTGTTGAGCGTAACCTGCACGGTACTCGCATCGGGTGCGCTCACCTGTTTGATGAAAGGCATAATACTACTGACATCCATTGCAGGATATTGCTTAAGCAGGCCCAGGGTAAATACCACGTCATCACTGGTGAATGGCTGTCCATCTGACCACACCACGCCCTTTCGCAAGTGAAACGTGATACTTGTCGCGTCGCTTGAACGATCATAGCTGGAAGCCAGCCACGGCTTGATACTGCCATCGAGACGGTTGAAATAAAGCAAAGTTTCATAGATAAAACCTGGCGTTCCACTGATTACACTTGGATTATACGGGTTGAAGTTTCTAGGATAGTCACCCCCCGCATTACCAAGGAGTGTCAGAGAACTGTTCTTGTTGACCTTATGAGCAGCAGTATTGGTACCACCACAGGCAGCCAGTACCATAGCAAAGATCATCAGGAATGACAGGAGCAGCATCCCCTTGCTTGTCTTGTTGGTTGATAGCGAATTGAGAGTCATCGAAAACCTCCTAACACTGAATGAGAGGATCAATCTTTGATCCATAAGTACAAGCGAGATAGATCATGTAGGGGCCCGATTTATCGCGCCCATTTCATCAGCGAAGATCATCGCCCGCTGACGTTGAGACCGAGATATGGTAGTTAGCTCCACAGGACTCGCGCACTACAAGGCTGGTAGGAAGTTGGATGCGAACGGGCTGGGAAACGGAGGCATGCACCTCTCCATCTGCCCCTCCTCTGGACGATCTTCCGATCTTTGGAGACGACCAATCAGCAGTAGTAGACCTCTGGGATTCTGAAAGTATGGACAATAAAAGTTCCATGCCAGTCTGTCCCATTTCAAAGACAGGTTGTCTGATCGTGGTAAGGGCCGGGCGTACATGGGCGGAAGGAGCATCATCGTCATAACCAACGAGAGCGATATCCTTTGGAACAGATAGGCCATACTCCTCAGCCGCAGCCAATACACCATAGGCCATTTGATCGGTCGCCGCAAAAATGGCGGTGGGTCGCTTTTCCAGGGGAAGTTCAAAGAATGCACTGGCACAGGCACGACCAGTGGGTGGTAAGAAGTCGCCAACCAGCACCAGTTCAGGATCGGGAGTAATCCCCTCTTCGAGTAGAGCCTGGCGGTAGCCATTACAGCGGTCATGCGAGGCAAGATACTCAGGCGGCCCCTGAATATGCGCGATGCGCCGGTGACCGAGCTTGATAAGGTGACGAACAGCAGTATATGCGCCGGCAGCGTTATCCGTCCCCACCCAGGGAGTAGATTGTTCAACTTGATCGTCGATGGTCACAACGGGAAAGCCCTGCTTATAGAGCCGCGTCAGTTGTTCAGATGCTCGACCGGGGAAGACTGCCAGGAGACCGGCGGTAAGTTGTGTCGCCAGCAGACGGTTGATGACCTCACTGCGGTCTCTTTCAAGGTCCTCATCCTTGATACTGTAGAGTACCAGCTCGTAAGGTGTGTTCTCTACAGCCTCGGCAATCCCACGTAAGAGATCGGGAATGAGTGGCCAGGTCAAGGAAGGAATGAGCATACCAATCAGTCGATTACGACCACCTGCCAGTCCAGAAGCGGCAATGTTAGGAACGAAGTTCTGCTCTTCAATGATACGCAGGATGCGCTCTCGCGTTGCGGGGTCTACATCCGGCTTGTGATTCAGTACACGGGAGACGGTGGTCTTAGATACACCGGCCAACCGGGCAATATCTTCGATCGTGCGCTTTCCTGGCATATGGGCCCTCACAGTTTGTTCTATACGGTACTGCTTAGTATGTCAGCCGAAAGCGGTAACGAAAACGCTTTCGGTATCGGTTACGAATAAGTATACGGATAAAATAGAGTAATGTCAAGGGAAAAACCTTAGCAAAAAAACCTTGACAAGTCGCGTTCCATGTGAGAGAATGAGCAAGTCACCAAAAAGACAATCGCCTGGTCACTTGTGGCCGAGTGAATCTTTTGATTATTTTCTTGACACATCTATCAGGATGTGAGAGAATATATGTACCTCCAAAAAGACAATCATCTGGTTAATTTTGACTGGGTGCTCCTGTCGGTTGGATGTTAAGTGTCTACCACGGTAACGTGGCTCCTCAGGGATCATTCCTTCCCCAGAGATTAAGAACGTTTCTCAGTTCGTTACGGCTTGAAAAAGGCCAGGATTGAGCCGGTCTTTTATCACTGGATAAGCAAGGGAGCGATGAATATTGAGGAAAGGCAAAAAGAGGGCTAGTACCTCTTGACAAATCACATGAGATGTGCGATACTTCAGCTAAAGCAGCTAATGAGCGAAACACTCGTTGATTTGCCTGCCGGGAGTATACCAAAATCAATTGGTGAACGCCTTCGGGTGAACTTCCAAATGAGCACCTTGAACAATTGAAGAGTGGAAAGCAGAACAGCAACTGTTGGGTGCGTCCCTCTTGTTTCGGGCAACCGAGTACAAGTGGTACCGCACCATATCAAGCATCGTACATCACGTACGGACACACTGAGCAACAGTTCCTGTCACATTCCGTTTTCCGCCAGGCCAACCCGCCGGGTGGAAAACACATCGAGTAATATGCGAACAGCCAAGTGTTTACAGTAAGCAGTAACACAGCTTGGCCTGGATTGCAACTCAAACCAAGACGATGCGCTTATCCTGGAGAGGATGAGCACTT
>Ga0209701_10002616_pt1 | contig 11705 bp, 10 predicted proteins | sample CZO8metaG_4_FD_188356 | JGI IMG/M metagenome (GOLD analysis project Ga0209701, IMG submission 188356) | Vadose zone soil microbial communities from the Eel River Critical Zone Observatory, Northern California, USA - CZOApr15con2H3.8 metaG... | ecosystem: Environmental > Terrestrial > Soil >...
CTGAAGGGCACGTTCAATGGCCTTCGCGAGGCCGCGCGACGGCTTCGCAACGGCGGCCGCATCGTGAACTTCTCGACCAGCGTCATCGGCCTGAGGCTCGAAACCTATGGCGTCTACGCAGCGACGAAGTCGGCGGTAGAGACCCTGACGGCGATCCTGTCGAAGGAGCTGCGCGGCCGCTCGATCACGGTCAACGCCATTGCTCCCGGACCGACGGCCACCCACCTGTTCCTCGACGGCAAGCCGCAAGACCTCATCGATCGCATGGCGAAGCTCAATCCGCTCGAAGCGCCTGGAGCTCCTGCGCGAGCTGGTGCCCGGGGCTGCTCGCATTGCTGTGCTTGTCAATCCGGCCGATGCTGCGAATACCGAGTCGACATTGAGAGATGTGGAAGCGGCTGCGCGCGCCATCGGACTGCAAATTCAGGTCGTTCGCGCCAGTACCAGCCGTGAGATCGATGCGGCCTTCGCAACGATTGCGCGCGAGCGGCTCGAAGCCCTTTTCGTCGGGAACGCCCCTTTCTTGAACGTGCGGCGTGTCCAATTGGTCCAACTGGCGGCACGCCACGTGATTCCGGCGACATATCCAAGGGCGCGAATACGCTGAAATCGGCGGGCTGATGAGCTACGGGTCCAACATTGTAGATTCGTACCGTCAGGTCGGTGTCTATACGGGCCGCATCCTCAAGGGCGCGAAGCCCGCGGACCTGCCGGTCATGCAGTCGTCGAAGTTCGAGCTGGTCATCAACCACCAGACCGCGAGAATGCTCGGCCTCACCGTGCCGACGACGCTGCTCGCAAGCGCCGACGAGGTGATCGAATGAACCGACGCGAGTTCATCACGCTCCTCGGCGGTACGGTGGTTGCGTGGCCACTCGCCGCGCGCGCGCAACAGCCGGCGCTGCCGGTGGTCGGATTCCTCCGCAGCACGTCGCTCGCCGACGCCACGCACCTCGTGCCCGCGTTCCGCCAGGGCCTGAAGGAAGCGGGCTTCATCGAGGGCCAAGAACGTGGCGATCGAATTCCGCTACGCGGACAATCACTACGATCGGCTGCCGGCGCTCGTGGCCGATTTGGTTGGCCGGCCGGCCGCCGTGATCGTCGGAAATGTCGTGGCGGCGGTCGCGGCCAAGACCGCAACCACGACCGTGCCGATCGTCTTCGCAACGGGGAGCGACCCGGTCACGGACGGCCTCGTCGCCAATCTCAACCGGCCGGGCGGCAACGTCACGGGCGTCAGCTTCTTCGCCGCCCTGCTGGGGGCGAAGCGATTGGAGCTGCTGCGCCAGCTGGTGCCCAAGGTGACGACGATTGCCGTCCTCGTCGGCCCGGACAGTTCCGACACCGTGGCGGAGCGAATAGAGATGCAGGAGGCGGCGAAAACGCTTGGGCAGCAGCTCGTCGTTCTCACCGTCACCAGCCAGGGCGACATCGAGCCGGCATTTGCAACGTTCGTCCAGGGCGGGGCTGGTGCGCTGCTCGCCGGTAGCGGCGCATTCATGTTCTCCAATCGGGACCGGATCATCGCGCTGGCGGCTCGCCATGGGCTGCCGGCGAGCTATTCCCAGCGCGAGTATGTAGAGCCCGGTGGCCTGATGAGCTACGGAACCAGCATTACCGACGCCTATCGCCAGGCCGGCATCTATACCGGACGGATCCTCAAGGGCGAGAAGCCCGGCGACCTGCCGGTGATGCGGTCCACCAAATTCGAGTTCGTGCTCAACCTCAAGACCGCGAAGGCGCTCGGCCTCGACATCCCGCCGACGCTGCTCGCGCTCGCCGACGAGGTGATCGAGTGACCGCCCTCCCCGCTCGGCTCAATTGACAGCCAGGCCGATCGTCGTCGGATCGACAGCGAACGTCCGCGCGATGTCGGCCTGCGTTTCGCCAGCCTGGAGACGGCTTCCTGACGCTGGCGGGGCGTCAGCTTGGGCGGGGCGCCAAACTTGATCCCCCACTCCGTCACTCGCTTGCGGCCCTCACCGGTGCGCGCGGATGAGCTCGCGTTAGACGATCCTGATGCGAAAATCCTGCCCGTCCCAACGCCGCTCGTCGTTCCAATAGAGCGTGAACACGATCTCGTCCCCCACGGCGAGATCGGCGGTGTCGAGGTCGACCACATGCATACCGAACGGCGCCGCCGTGGTCGTGACGTCCCGGCTGGTGCGCCAGTTCTCGCGGCTCCAATGGACAAGAGCGGGCTCGGGAAGCTCGACCCGCAAGATCTTTCCGGCGGCGATGACCTGCGTTTTATGATTGGGGCGCCAGGACACGTGCCGGGAATGCACACCATCGACCTGGTAGCGCTGGCGCGGCTGCGGCGGCATGTCGAAGACGCGCTCGTCCCGAAGGGAGCGCAGCAGCTTGATATGCTCGGCATGGGCCCAGACGAGAGGCATCGCCGATCCGGAGGGCCGGCCGCGGAAGAGCTCGCGCTCCGGAACATCGGCGCCGTCCCAGACCTGCTCCGGTAGGAGGTGGCCGTCGCTGCCGCACGCCTCCAATGTGCGCAGCAAGCGCTCGGCTTCCGCGGTTCGGCCGGCCGCGAGCTCGTAATGGGCGCGCTCTCCGGTAAGGAGCGGCCACAATCTGCCGATGCCCGTACCATCGAACGGGCTGCCGTTGTCGTGCTCGCCATAGCCGTCGCCGTTGTAGCGCCGCCAGCATGGTCCGGCCGGCAGCTCTACCTTGAGAAGCGCATCGATCACCGCGACGGTGTTGCGGATGCGCGGATCGTCCGGCGCGCGCAACCCGAAGCGCACCAACGCGAGGGCGTCGGGACTTACGATCGACCAAGCTTGGTGATCGGTCTCGCCTGGGGGACGATTCTTGATCGGCACAAAGCCGTGGGCTGGCGAGGCGGCTTCTGCCGATTCGGGCGGGGCGATGCGAACATAGTAACCCTCGACGCCGGTCTCCCCGGCGATCGGCGTGCCCGTGACATAGGTCCAGCGCTCGATCTGATCGTTCCAGATATCGGCGGTCTCGCGCAGGTACATGGCTGCCGCCTGCTTTCCCACCTGATCGGCGATGTCGGCTGCGGCAAGGAGCGCCGCGATCTCGACAGCGAGTGTGAAGGGCGCGTAGCCGCCATCCTCCTCCCAACGGTCCTGGCCGGTGACCGGACCGTTGCGGGCGACAAATCCCGCGGCGCGAAGCACCATGGGCCAGAACCGCCGCAACTCGTCATCACGCAATCCACCCTCGCGCCACATCAGATCGACGAGCAGGATGGGAAAGGCGCATTCGTCCATTTGCACGCCGGTCCAATAGGGGACGCCATCGAGCCAGCAATTCTGCGGCCAATGGCCGTCCGCCTCCTGGGCGGTTTCGAGCCAATGCAGCACGCGCCGTGCATCCTCGAAGTCGCCCGCCGCGACGAGCGCGCCCGCCGTCTCGACAAGGTCGCGCGGCCAGACGAGGTGGTAGCCACCGAGATCCTCGTCGCCTTTGTTGAAGCCCCACGGAATCGAGAGACTCGCGATGATTCCGCCCGGGAACGAACTCGCCTCATGCGTGCGAATGACGGCGGTGCTGATGCGATAGGTATTGGCATTGCCGCCCGGTCGATCGAGCGGCAAGAGCCCAGCCTGCCACGTGCGCCAGCCCGCGGTGTAATCGGCCAGCGCCGCGTCAACGCCATCATTCAGGCTGGCTATGACACGATGTGCCGCCTCCTGCGACCTGCGGCCGAAACCGAGCGCCAGGACGAATTCCCCGCCGCACGCGGCAAGATCGATCTCGCCCGTGAGCGCGACATTACCGTCTTCGGCGAGGTCGTAGGCCCATGCGAGCACATAATGCCGCGTAAGGTCCTGCCATCCATCGGAGGCGCCGACGAAACCGACCGACCGCACGCGCCACGGCGCCGAGCAGCCGAGCGCCAGCGCATTGCCACTTCCCGAGGCGAAGAGCATCTCGCGCCCCTTATGGTCGGCGAGCCAAGCGGTGTTGTGCGCACCACGATTCACGAGATGCGGCGCGAGGAGGGCATAGAGGCGGTAATCGCTGACCGCGCCGCTCTGGGCCTTGAAGCGTACATGCTGTAAAACGACATCGCGGCGCGGATCGGCAAGCACGAGCTTCTCGATGACATAGCGACCGTCGCGCGACACGTTGCGCAGCATGAAGGCGGGCACGCCATCATCCACCGGCCGGATCATGCTCGCGGCGTCACGCTTCTCTTCCGAGAAATAGCCGCGGCCGTCGGTGACGATGAGGCCGAAATCCCGCGTGCAGGCATAGTCGACACGGGGATAGTAGATCTCGTCGAGAATGCCGTGGCTCAAAGTGAACCACACCCGGCTTCCGACCGCGGGCGCGGTGCCGACTCCGCTCTTCGCGCTCGAGGTCCAGCGCGCGGGAATGCCAGGATGTCCGGGCGCCGAATTACGACTGCGCGGTCCCATGTGGGCTCCATAGAAGCCGACCGTGAGCGAGGTGACAAGGCTTGCGCAGCTCGCTCCGCTCGTGCCCTAACTAGTTCCCCAAGATGAGGCTGGTCAACTGGAGGGGCGAGCCATGCGCATCGACGCGGTCCCGGTCGGCAGAAACCCATCGCACGACGTCAACGTGGTGATCGAGGTGCCGATCGGCGGCGAGCCGATCAAATACGAGATGGACAAGGCGGCGGGCACGCTCGTGGTCGACCGCTTCCTCTACACCTCGATGCGCTATCCGGGGAATTACGGGTTCATCCCGCACACGCTCTCCGGCGACGGCGACCCGTGCGATGTGCTCATCGCGAACACGCGCGCGATCGTTCCGGGCGCGGTCATGAGCGTGCGCCCGGTCGGCGTGCTGTTGATGGAGGACAATGCCGGCGAGGATGAGAAGATCGTCGCGGTGCCGTCGCGCCACATCACGCAGCGCTACGACCGCATCGAGAACCACACGGATTTGCCCGAGATCACGATCAAGCAGATCGAGCACTTCTTTTCCCACTACAAGGATCTGGAGCCGGGCAAGTGGGTGAAGATCAAGCGCTGGGCCGACGCCGCACAGGCCAAGCGGATGATCATGGAGGGGATGGAGCGGGCGAGAGGGAAATGAGGCGTAACAACGCCCCCGCATGATCTTAAGCAATACTTGGCAAAAGTAATTGGCGCGCCACGGTCGATGAAGATGGGCACTATTCGTTCGCCGTGGCGCTATGATGCCGCGGCCTCTGTACGCATCTCAGTCGGTAAAGCTGCGACGGCGCGCGATTTCGCACTACGCTTGGCGACTTGCGAGATCGGACACATCACGCTGCCGAAAATCGGAAATTCTCGTTCGGGGCAACAGCGCAATGGAAGCGCAGCCGCGAGGCCAGTGGACGCGGGTGAGGCGATGGTCAATAGCGCGCTATTGCCGACAAGCACTCGCCTGACTCGCTGTTGCCACCTCTCAAGACCGCGAAGGCGATCGGCCGCACGATTCCCGAGCCGTTCCTGCTGCACGCGGACGAGTTGATCGAATGATTGCTCGCGGTCTCGCCACACGTGCCGAAGCTGCCTCTGCTGCAATTCAAGAACCGAGACCTGCATATGGCTGCTACGTTGCACGATTTCGCCGCCGAGTACGGAAGGCTTTACGCTTGGCGGTTCGTGCGGGTGTATGGCTAGGCCCGAAAGCGGGTTCCGCTCGGCTCAGTTGACAAGCCGCCCGATCGTCGTCGGATCGACGGCGAACGTCCGCGCGAGATCGGCTTGCGTTTCGCCAGCCTGGAGACGGCTTCCTGACGCTGGCGGGGCGTCAGCTTGGGCGGGGCGCCGAACTTGATCCCTCGCTCCGTCGCTCGCTTGCGGCCTCTCACCGGTGCGCGCGGATGAGCTCGCGCTCGAACTCGGCCAACCCGCCGAGCACCGTGAGCATGAGGCGACCGTGCGGCGTCATGGTATCGGTCCAGCTGTCCTTGAGGGGAGCGGAAGCGGGCGCCCTGCTTTCCGATCGCATCCAGGACATTGGGCAGGTCGCGCGTCAAGCACACCAGCCGATCCAGCCACGTGACGGGCAGCACGCGCACAGCAGACGCGGGAGAGTGAAAACGATTTGGTTGGTAGCGGGGGCCGGGATCGAACCGGCGACCTACGGATTATGATTCCGCCGCTCTGACCAGCTGAGCTACCCCGCCAATGATCTCAATGGCTTAGCAGATGCCTCGAAAATCTTGCACGCTTTGCACTCTGACGCCCCCCGGAAGGGAGGCGGCTTATGTAGTTCAGGGAGAAAGATCGAGCAAGCCGCGACAAGGCCCAAGCCTTGAATTCATGTCGGGTTTTGGGGCGCGCCGGAAATAAATCGACGGGCGGCTCGGTCGCGATCGAGCCGGAGCGGTCATCGACACCCTCAGGCATTCGCGGAACGCGTATGTGATAAGGGAACCTATGTCAGTCCGAGTCAGTCCGACTTGATGCCGGCAAACTTGATCACCTTGCCCCACTTTTCGGTTTCCTCGGCGAGAAGCCCACCGAAATCGGCGGGCGAGCCCGGAAGCCCTATGCCGCCGAAGTCGGCAAGTCTCGCCTTGATCTTGGCATCGGCAAGGGCCGCGTTGATTTCCTTGTTGAGTGCACCGACGATCTCGGCCGGCGTGTTTTTCGGTGCGCCGATCCCATACCACGCACTCGCCTCGTAGCCCGGCACGAACTCGCCGATGGTCGGGATATCCGGAAGCTCGGCCGAGCGCGTCGCGGTCGTCACCGCCAGCGCTCGCAGCTTGCCGGCCCTGATGTAGTCGCCCGCGGGCAGATTGCTGAACATCACCTGCACCTGCCCGGCAATGAGATCGCTGAGGGCGAGCGCGCCACCCCGATAGGGCACATGGATCATCTCGATGCCGGTCATCATCTGGAACAGCTCGCCGGCCAAGCGAGGCGAGCTGCCGCTGCCCGCGGATGCCATGGTGATCTTGCGCTGGTTGGCTTTGCCGTAGGCGATGAACTCGGGAATCGTGGTGGCCGGAAACGACGGGTTGACCAACACGACCAGGTGCGCGCGGGCAATCCCCGCGACCGGCGTGATGTCGCGGATCAGATCGAAGTTGAGCTTGTCGTAGAGCGTCGCGTTGACTGCGTGTGAGGTGCCGACCTGAAGCAGCGTATAGCCGTCCGCAGGCGCACGCACGACGGCTTCGGCGCCGAGATTGCCGCCACCACCCGGCCGGTTGTCGATGACGAATGGCTGGCCGAGCCGTTCCAATAGCCATTGCCCGATCAGGCGGGTCAGGACGTCGCCCGTGCCGCCGGCGGCGAAGCCAACCACGATGCGCACCGGCCGCGCGGGATAGGTCTGTGCACGTCCGATCCGCGCCAGCGCCGGCAGCGCGCCCGCGACCATTGCGACGCGCAGAAATTGCCGACGTGCAAGTTTCATGACGTTGCCCGGGAACGGTCCTGGCGGAGCGCATTCAGTTTCGATGAAAACCGAATGCGCTCCAGTCTTTTTGCGTGGTCGCATTTTCGGACGGAAAACCGGTTCCCACCCCGGATCAAGTCCGGGTCAGGCGTTTTCCTGAGAATGCTCTACGGCAGCGTATCATGCTGTCGCACTCACCAGGAGTACCCCCGCGGCGATCGTTCGGGGGAACGGGCCGGTTGCGGCTTGCTCATCTGCTCGTCATTGAAGCCCCGCAAGCCGCCATCAAAGCCGTTACCGGTGGACGGCGGCCCGTTCGCCATGTCGAACCACTTCTGCGCCATCAAGAGCAGGCTTGCGCGTGTGCCGACGCTAATCGTGCTTCGTGCCAATGCAAGACAGTCAGCGGCAGCTTTGCGGTATTCGTCCGAGCGGTCAGTCATGACGATGCCGTTGCAGATAAATTACATCAACTTATCAAGCAAAATGTTGACGAAGCGTTCCCGGCGCATTTACGCCGCTGGTTAATGAAAACCGAATGCACTCGCGCCGAAGGCTCGCGTGCCGCCATCTACCGATCATGGGGTGGGCACGGACCGAGGCGACGCCAATCGAATGAAAGCATCCACGCGCCGCTAGCGCGTTGCCATTCTATCGGTCACTGATCAAATGGCGGGCGGCGCTTTTGTGCCCGGCTTCTTGCCAGCCCTCTGCAAGTCGGCCGCATCCCTGGCCAACCGAAGTGCCTTCAGTCTTGCGGTCTTTTCTCGAATAGCCCTGGCCTCGGACTCATAGTGCGCCCAGGCCTCCTTGGCATCCTGGGTCGCTTTCTGCGCCCGTTTGAACCGCGCTTCGGCTCGATCGCGTTCCATCGAATGATCCGGCATGGTCATCGATCCGATGCCGACGCGTATCGCGACGATCGCACGGCGTCCTTGGCCTTTTTCGCGCCCGATCGATGGATGGTTTTGACGGCAATGGCCGGAGCGCCCGACTTCTCCGCGATGAGCCGGTCCTGTTCTTCGATGAAGGCGCGCGCGGAGGCATCGCCATCGAGGCCGCCGAGGAGCTCGCTCGGCACTCTGCGATTGGACCGCTGAGAACCGTCTTCGTAAATCACGTCGAAAAGAGTGAATTCAACCCGTGTTGCCGGCTTCCGTGCCATTTTGATTTCCTGCCATTGTCCGAAGAATACGCCGCGGGCGGCATCGCGATCATCCAGGGACGCGAGCAAAGTGCAGGCTGCTCCGGTATCCAGGCCGCCGGGCCTGATGCCTCATTCTTGGAAGAAGCCCGCCGGGCCTGATGCCTCATTCTTGGAAGAAGATTTGGATCTTCTGAAGGGTTCGAAGCAGCCAGGCAAAGCCCGAACACACGGACATATGGGGGTTGCCAGCTACGAAATCAACCCTCGCATTGCCTTCGGCTCTTCTCCGGCCGGCGCCCGAAGCCGACCTTGGGTCTTGCCCCCCGCCGGTTCAATTATCGAGCAAGCTCCTGAGGACCCTCGACCGGCTCGGATGCTTGAGCTTGCGCAGCGCCTTGGCCTCGATCTGGCGGATGCGCTCGCGGGTGACCGAGAACTGCTGGCCGACCTCCTCGAGCGTGTGGTCGGTATTCATGCCGATGCCGAAGCGCATGCGCAGCACGCGCTCCTCGCGCGCCGTGAGCATGGCGAGCGTCCGCGTCGTCGCTGCGCGCAGGTTCGACTGGATCACCGCGTCGATCGGCAGAATGGCGTTCCTGTCCTCGATGAAGTCGCCGAGGTGGGAATCCTCCTCGTCGCCAACAGGCGTCTCGAACGAGAGCGGCTCCCTGGCGACACTGAGAACTTTCCGCACCTTCTCGAGCGGTATGCGAAGCTTCCCGGCGAGCTCCTCCGGCGTCGGCTCGCGGCCGATCTCGTTGAGCATCTGACGCGAGGTGCGCACGATCTTGTTGGTCATCTCGATCATATGCGCTGGGATGCGTATGGTGCGGGCCTGGTCGGCGCTCCCGCGGGAGATGGCCTGCCTTATCCACCAGGTGGCATAGGTCGAGAACTTGTAGCCGCGGCGGTACTCGAACTTGTCGACCGCCTTCATCAGGCCGATGTTGCCCTCCTGGATCAGGTCGAGGAACTGCAGGCCGCGGTTGGTATATTTCTTCGCGATCGAGATGACGAGGCGCAGATTGGCCTCCACCATCTCCTTCTTGGCCTGGCGCGCTTCGCGCTCGCCCTTCTGCACCATATGGACGATCTTGCGGAACTCCAGGATCTCAAGGCCGGTCTCGCCCGCCAGCTCGTGGATGTGGGTGCGCAGGTCCTTGATGCGATCCTTGTCGCGGGCAACGAGGTTCTTCCAGCCCTTGGCGGAGAGCTTGGAGACGCGGTTGAGCCAGCGCGGATCGAGCTCCGAGCCGAGGTAGTTCTTGAGGAAATCCTCGCGCACGACGCCGTGGCTTTCGGCCAGCCGCATCATGCGGCCCTCATAGCCGACGAGGCGCTTGTTGATGTCGTAGAGCTGCTCGACCAGGGAATCGATGCGCGCCTGATTGAGCCGCAGCGATTTCACCTCGGCGATGATCTCGTCCTTGAGCTTCTTGTACTTGCGCTCCTGGGCGGGCGACAGCGACTGGTTTCTGAGCCTGTTCTCGATGTCCTGGTCCTGCAGGCGGCGCAGCCGCTTGTAGCTGTCGGCGACGTTGTCGAAGGTCTCAAGCACCTTGGGCTTGAGTTCGGCCTCAATGGCCGCAAGCGACATGGAGTTCTCGAGATCGTCTTCGTCGAGTTCACCCTCCGGCGGATCGACCGGCTCCGGTTCGCCGGGCAAGACCTCGGGCTTAGGGCGAAACGGCGTCGCGGCAGCGGGAGCGGTGGCGGGAGCGGCCGTCTGCGGCGGCTGCAACGCGGCGCCGTCGGCCGCCGCGCCATCGCCGGCCGCCATGGCGGGCACGCCCTTTGCGTCCGGGCCCGCATAGGTGGCTTCCAGATCGATGATGTCGCGCAGGAACACTTTGCCGTCGTTGAGTTCGTCCCGCCAGATGATGATGGCCTGGAAGGTGAGCGGGCTCTCGCACAGGCCGGCGATCATCGCCTCGCGCCCGGCCTCGATGCGTTTTGCGATCGCGATTTCGCCCTCGCGGGACAACAGCTCGACCGAGCCCATTTCACGCAGATACATGCGCACGGGATCGTCGGTCCGCTCGCCGGGCTCGGATTTCTTGGTCTCCGCCGGGGTGGAACGGTTGCTCGTATCGACGAGCTCGCCGTCAGTGTCGTCCTCCTCGGGCTCCTCCTTGGTCTCCTCGGGGGCTTCCTCGGCCTCCGCCTCCTCGTTTTCGATGACGTTGATGCCCATTTCGCTGAGCATGGCGAAGACGTCCTCGATCTGGTCCGAGGTGACTTCCTCCGACGGGAGGACGGCGTTGACCTGGTCGTGGGTGACGTAACCGCGCTTCTTCGCCGCCTTGATCATCTTGCGGACGGCGGCGTCGGAAAGGTCGAGCAGCGGCAACGGCGTATCGGGCGTATCCGGGGCGTCCTTTTCCGGAGTTGCCTCTTCCTTCTTTTCCTTGACCGCGACCTTCACTTTGCTCGCCATACTACCTCTCCAGCCGGGACATGGCCCTGCGGTGGTTGAAACCGGCAATTGGTGGTGGAACAGGCGCCTGTCACCGTGGCCGAATCACACGCTTGAAGTGCCGTTTAAAACGACCTAAGCCCGCGATCAGCCCGAGTTTCCACCATCATGCATTTTAAGTCACGCACCCCGAAAAGGCCGGCGCTTCCGCGCTTTGAGCGGAACCATCCAGCCACACACCAACCCATCTTATGGCCCGCCTGCCGGCCGGCCTGAAAGAGCCCCAAAACCTTCAATCGATGCTTCGGTCCCCTCAAGGGACGAAAGTTGCGCCCGCACATCCTGGAGCCACGCGAAATTCTGCTCGCTCAGCTCCTCCCCTAAGGCCCGCTCGGCCTCTTTCAGCTCCTTATTTAACGTGCGGTTCCTGCGATGCAAGGTTAGAACGTGAGCCCAGAATTGGCGGACATCCTCCGGCGCAGCCCCCTCTCGGGCCGGCCAATCAGCCAAGTGGGTCAATGCGCCCTCGATCCGCTGCAGGACGGCGCCGCAATCCCGGGCAATGACGGCTTGCCGGAGGGTCGCCCTGTCCGGGTGGTGGTCGGGCTGTCGCGATGCCGTTATGTCGAGCGCCACACGCCGCAACATGTCGGCGTCGCTGTTCAGGAACTCCATATCGGCCAGTTGTTGAGGTTCCATTTCAAAAGCCGAGCGCAGTCAATAGGATAAGGCGTAGGCATGGGGACTAAGCATGCGCAGTTGAAATGCCGTGACGCTGAGCAGACTCCGAGCTTGGCATGAGCT
>Ga0209701_10002619_pt1 | contig 11704 bp, 12 predicted proteins | sample CZO8metaG_4_FD_188356 | JGI IMG/M metagenome (GOLD analysis project Ga0209701, IMG submission 188356) | Vadose zone soil microbial communities from the Eel River Critical Zone Observatory, Northern California, USA - CZOApr15con2H3.8 metaG... | ecosystem: Environmental > Terrestrial > Soil >...
GATCTCCGTTCTGCTGGCGTTGTTGATACTCGTGGCTTCCGCTTTGGGGGTCGAGAGTTCGTCCGCGCCGACGAACGCTAAAACCAGCTCAGTCGCTAGCGAGGGCGACGGCGCCACACAAGCGATTCTTCCCAAACAGTTCGCTGGATGGCAGGTCTTAGGCTCGGTGCAGACGAGCAAAGATGCCGCGGCTGCGGACTCTGCAAACGCCGCCTTGCTCAAGGAATACGGTTTCAGCGATTTCGCGTCCGCGACTTACGCCCGCGATGACGGGCGCAAGCTCACGCTAAAGACGGCGCGCTTCGGCGATGCCAGCGGCGCCTACGGCGCCTTCACTTACTACAAGATGCCCCAGATGCTCACGGAGAAAATCGGCGATCAGGGCGCGTCGCTTAACGAACGCGTGCTGTTTTACCGCGGCAATGTCCTGGTGGATGCGGTATTCGACAAGCTCACCGCCATGTCCGCGGCGGAATTGCGTGAGCTAGCCGGGCTTCTACCTCTGCCGCCGGGTAGTACGCGCAATCTGCCCGGCTTGCCCGCGTACTTGCCGCACCCTGGCTATGTGAAGAACACGGCCAAATACGTGGTGGGACCGGTTGGGCTGCAAAAGGTCAGCGCCCCACTTCCCGCCCAACTGGTGGACTTCAGGGCGGGCGCCGAGGTCGTATTGGGTACGTACGACACCTCCGGCGGCGAAGCCACGTTAATGCTGATCTCGTATCCGACCCCGCAAATCGCAGCGGAACATCTGCGCGGCATCGAGGCGGCTCGCCAGCCGAGCGCACAACAGCAACCCGGTAGTCCGACGGTCGCGGACGCAGTTCCGTTCTACGCGAAACGCACCGGCCCGATCTTAGTGGTGGGGAGCGGTCCGCTTTCGCAGAGCGAGGGTAGGTCGCTGCTCGCTTCCGTGAATTACGACGCCGAAGTCACCTGGAACGAGAACACCTACACCACCAAGAAGGACAATCTCGCAAACCTGCTGGTGAACATCATCCTGCTGTGCTTCATTCTGATCGGATTTTCGCTGATTGCAGGCGTTGCCTTCGGCGGCATTCGCATCTTCGTCAAACGTATCCTGCCGGGAAGGGTATTTGATCGCCCCGAAGATATGGGATTCATCTCCCTGCATCTGTCGGAGGGGATGGCTGAACCCACCGATTCCAAGGTAAGTTCTTCAATCAAAGCGGTTTAAGGCTGATCGACCGCTTTTTGCCTCACCCTGGGCCACTTGCGAGGAGTGTTAACCCATTTCGTAAGTTACTGAAAATAAACGTATTTATTTCCCAAAAAATCCTTGACACCCCGCTTTTTCGGCTCATAAGATTTCGCCAGAAAGTTTCGACGGTTTAGCACTCCGTTGGAACTATTCTCCCTTGAAGAAGAGGCCACCCACGTTGCCGGGTGGCCTTTTCGTTTGCACAGCCCGTCCGATCGATTGCTGGTAATCTCTGTTTTCCTCACAACGTTGGTCCGTTATAGTTCGTATCTGATGCAGGAGCAGTGAGGAGGAGTTATGTTCTGCGATGGATGCGGCACAGTTTTACAAATGGGTCAGCGCTTCTGCAGTCGATGCGGGAAGGAAATCGCCGGAGCGACGGTCGTAGGCTATCCGCAACGCAGCCGGGTGCGGGAACATATTCGCCTGTTGGGCATCCTGTGGCTGGCGCTCTCCGCGCTCAATGCCGTAGGAGGAGTGGTCTTGTACATCCTCGCCAACACTCTGTTCGTTCACCTGCCTGAGATGAGTGGAGAACGAGCGGCAACCGCATGGCTGCATCCATTCCTGAGTTTCATCGGGATCGTCGTGATCGTGAAAGCCGCAGCGGGATTCCTGGCGGGCTGGGGCTTGCTGCAGCGTGAACCTTGGGCGCGCATGTTGACCATCGTTCTCGCCTTCCTGGCGCTTTTCAGTATCCCGTTCGGGACCGCGCTCGGCATTTACACGCTCTGGGTTCTGCTGCCGGCCGAGTCTGATCAGGAGTACCAAGAACACGTCCAGAGAGCTAGCGCGGCGTGACCTGGGTTGACTCAGGCAAAGGAAAAGGGCCCGACGTTGTGCGTCCGGCCCTATTCCGCAACTGAGGGTCAAGTCTAGGCGGCAGTCGGTCGCGCGATTCGATGATAATTCTTAACTGCTTTTTCAATTCCGGCTGTGGCTTTCCTCAAGTCCTCCAAATTCATCGCGGGATGGAACTCGAGATGTGCGTTGAAAGCAAGGAACCAAGGCTCGGCAACGGCCGGAATTTGCGAGGTTTCCTTCAGGTCAAAAAAGATGAACCCGGTTCTCTTGCCGTTCTCCTCAGCAAAATAGGCTGCCTCAGGCTTCAGGTCAGCGAGAATTGATTCAATCGTCTTGGGCAAACTGCCATCAGTGATCGCGGTATTGCCTGCCTCAACGGGGATTGAAACCTTGAGCAAACAGCGCATGAAACACCTCCACGGCGGAGTCTAGCTCTTGATAAGTGATATCGTCAATTTGTGCAGAGAGTTCCTGAGAGGGCGATTCGCAGCACCCTTTACGCTTCCTACGCCCGCATTTAGAATCGAACTCAAGCCGACGTAGCTCAGTTGGTAGAGCAGCCGATTCGTAATCGGCAGGTCATCGGTTCAAGTCCGATCGTCGGCTCCATTTCCTTTCAAATCAACGCGCGATCAGGTGGCTGAAGCCGAATTGGTAACAAAACTTCTGCGCTTGAGCCAGCGGTGCCCGGAAATCGTGCCATCCGTTGAGTTCTGCACCGTTTGCCCTCTTTGCAGGCTTGGGAAGCCCCTGCCCCGGATGGCTGAAAAATGCACGAAAACATCCTCGCCTGACCGACGGCTAATGAAGCCGTAGCCTTTCGCCTCATTGGACCACTTTACTGTGTTCCTTGTTCCATAAGTGTGTACTGATGTTCCCTTTTATCGAGCGGCGAGCGTAGCATCACACCTGTACGTTAGACCGAATCGTCGTGAGCAGCTTTCGCCTCATCAGCCAGTAACGTGCACAAATTTCTTCCGACTCCCTCCAGCGTCCTGCGTGCGATCGCCATGAATCATCGTGGCCGTGAAGCCATCCCTCACCAGTTCCTTAGCTAAGCTAGCCGTTGCGTGCCGCGCTTGGTAGGGTACTCCGAAGAAGCGGTGCTCAACGACTCTCGTTACCTCCAAGCACCTCTAGAATCTAGCCGTCGCACCCTGGACGTATTGGAGGCCCTCGGTATGCCGTTGACAAGCAACGGGGTTCGGCGTAGGCTGAAAGGTGAGTGAGCGCTTCTTCTCCTCTTTCAGATCTCCTGGACTAAGTCAGTTCATCTGAAGTACTCCCCTCTTAGCCCACGCCAATCGGGAGGTTGACCATGTTCGATCCCAATGTCTCCAGACACCCGAAGCCCAACACTCTCGCCAGCCCAAGAACCACTCCTGCAAAAGTGGTCCCGATGTCCGACACAGTCCCATTACACGATCAAATACGAGAGCGGGCCCATCAGCTATATGAAACCCGTGGTCGTGAGAACGGTAAAGACGAGCAGGACTGGCTCAGAGCCGAACAGGAAATCCTCAGCGCGCATCGGTAGAGATATCCATGAACTGCTTAGAGTGCAAGGATCTCGACCGAGCTTTTCAGTCGAGGCTCGCCAAGTACATTGAAGCCCGTACCGCAGCGTTCTATCGGGTCAGCACTGAACTTGCGGCCAAGAAAAATGTTGATATGGAGCGCGCTAAGACCGACCTGCAAGAGCACCAGTCGGCGTGCCGCTTCACCGCCAAGGTGAGGCGCTTGGGCCAAGTATGGCCAGACGCGGTCCAACTCTTCTGAGGTGGTCGAGGGCGGCAAGAATTCCTGGCTGAGCTAGACGGAAGGAAATTAGGCCAGGACCGGTACAGATCCTTCATCTTCGCTACTAGCCGCTGACGCTGTCTTTTTAGAATGTTTGTTACGAACGGATTCCACCCGGTGTTGGGCGCCCATGTTGGCAGAGCTGGAGTCCGCTTCCGGCCCTTTTCGTGATAAGGCGTATGATCGTGGTCATGATAGATGCTAATTACATTTCGGAACGCCTCGCCAGCTTAAAGGGAGAAATGAGCGATCTCCGCGTTGCGAATGCGCGGTATTGGAGCCGACAAGGGCATACTGCGCTGGACAAGTCTGCTAGCGCTTTAAGACTGGAGCGTTTGCTGCAGATCAAACAGGAATTGGCGGATCTGATGAAACGCTGTGCATAAACTTTCAGCCCAGGGTCTACACTGTCATCAGGCTTTTTGGAAGATGGCACATGAAAAGACAGTACCTGCACCTCTCCGTTCATGCCTGTGACAAATGTAAGGGACCGGTTGTGTCAGGCTCCCTCGCAGTCCGCGAGAATGAAATATCGAAAGAGACCGATATAAGGCAGATAGGAGCGGTTTGCTTATCGTGCGGGCATCGGCAAAGCACAATGACTGGGTCTGGCATTCTCCGTCAGTTTCCGCCAATCGAATGGGAATCAGTGAATCTCATTGATGCATCCCATTTTGCGACCGCAACAACCGATCGTGCTTCGGACACGGAAATAGGCTAAACTAACTGGATGAGTGATAAGTTCAAGCAGGTGACGGCTCTCCTTAAAGAGCTGCTAAGTCTGAACAAGGCAGAGATTGCTTCCACGGCCCCAAACGCGGAAGAGGTCACAGGCCGGAAGTCCAAACGGAAGACAATTAGGCAAGCACTCGTACAAGCTCTGTCTGTTCGCGACACCTAAGCATTTCCTTACGCCCTGCCCGTGTCTCTTGGCAAGCCCTCTTGGTTTTCGCTTCGTCGCGCTCGCGGAGCACACGTTCCACGCGGAACCGATGTCAGCAGTATTGTTGAGGCCACCTGAGCGATACCTTCGCCGAGGGAACCGGCGCTGGTTGACAAACCTACCGCATGAGACTAGAGTGGTAATTGAGCGAGCAGCTCTTCTCACTCTTTCAGGTCTCCTGAACTAAGTCAGCCCATCTGAAGTTTTCCTTTCTTAGATTACCAAATCAATCGATGGAGGTTGATCATGTTTGCTCGCAATGTCTCTCTACGCTTGAAGCCAAACACTCTGAGCGAGTTCACGCGGATTTTCGATAAGGAAGTCATTCCCATGCTGCGGAAGCAAAAGGGATTCCAGGACGAAATCACATTCGCTGCCCAGGGAGGGCTGGATGTGGTCGCAATCAGTCTTTGGGATACCAAGGAGCACGCGGAAGCCTACAACACAGCCGGCTACCCCGAAGTGCTCAAGACCCTGGACAAAGTATTGGACGGCTCTCCCAAGGTGCGAACCTCGGATGTGATTAGTTCCACCATTCACCAGGCCGCCGGCGTCGCGTCCGCCTAAGACGGTGCTCGTCAAAGGGCTGGGGTGGCTACGTGCGCCGCCCCTTTTTCCAAGATACGTTCACCCCGGAGATGCCTATGACTGCAAAAGTTCAAGTCGGAACTGTTCTGATCGAGGAGCGGCCCGCCCTAGCCCAGGTTCTTGGGCTGGAGAGTGAGCCTTACTCGGGGAGCTGGAGCGTGGTGAAAGCTCTAAATGGCTTCGCCCTTGATCGCAAGATTCATGCCGCCGGATGGAACTTCTTTTTCATGGCGGCGGAAGTAAAGGTGATGTTCTTTGGTGCTCTTGGAGCGAAGAAGATCAATAACGCCTTGAAGCGAATTTTGGCGAAGGTGAGGCAGCAAAATTTCAATTGCCTCGAAGTGACTGGGATCGTTGCGAAGCGATTTCTGGGCGTGCCCTATGCTACCGTTTCGGCACACTCGCGGCATATCCAACAGAGCTGCTTGCTGGATGGCATCCAACAACGGCGGACGGACCAGAACGACACGGAGTGGGCTCGGGGTTGAATGTCCGGCGCAATTAATACCAGGCTCGAGAAGATCATGCCGAGGTGTTCTCGATGCCAGACCAATTGCACAGCGACTTGGAGATCAAGAGGATGAAGGTCCTTTCTGATTACGGTATGACTGAAATCGTTGTCATTCTTCTTGTAGTCGGCTGTGCTACTTTTTCCGCGGTGGTGTACCTTTTTCGCTAGCGGATCGGCTTGCCCGAGACGCTTCGCGTTTGTCGAGACGACCGAGGCAAGCGAGGCCGACAAAGCATGCCTGGCCTTGAGTGGAAGCGACTTGGGTGGATGCGCGCTGCGAGTCAACGAGGCAAAGGCGAAGCGATAGTAGCCTGCAGCGCATGGTTTGCTCGGAATCGAGTTCTGAAAACCAAGAGACGAAAGGTGTGCTCCATGACTGGGTCAGACCTCTGTATCGCGGCGGTAGTAACCATGATGTTCGTGGCCGGGATTGCCTTAGTCATACGGGCGGCTCGCCATCAATCGATGGTACGGAAACGATGGGGCATCTCTCATGGCTGAAGCCGCGCGATAAACGGTTCAAGCTCGTGCGATTCAAGCTTGGTAACAATCTTGGTAACAACCGTGGTAAGAAGTGCGTATTTTGCTTAACTTTGATGGTCGGGAAACCGCTAAATACAAGCCTTTGGGCTATTTGAATAGCAACCGGCAGGTCATCGGAGTCCGATCGTCGGCTCCACGTTTTCCACGACATTTCCACCGCGAGCGCAGCAAAGTTGCTGCATAAGATTCCCCGGTGGCACTAGTTTCCTATTGCCAACCGCGAGTTACCTTCTGGATAATACGCGCTGAGAGCCCCTACAACCGTGTACCGATACAGTCGAGCGGACCTGCTTCGTATCCTTCGGCTGACGGCGCGTCAGTTGGCAGCTTGGGAAAAGGCCGGACTGGTAGCCGCCGCCGAGAGCTACTCGTTTTTCGATCTCCTGCAAATTAAGAAAGTGCGCGACCTGTGCGCCCGCAAGGTGCGCCCGACCGTGATCCGGCAATCGCTCGAGGCCATGCAAAAGCAGGTGGCGGGAATGGAGAACCCTCTGCTCGAGGCCGGCTCCTTCACCACGGGGCACCGCATCGCTTTCCGCCATCAAGGCAAGCTGGTCGAGCCGATTGCCGGTCAGTTCATGTTCGACTTCTCGCCTGAAGAGAAGGTCGTGGCCAGCACGCCCATAGCGACGCTGCGGCCGGAACCGATGCCGACGGATGTCGGCGAGCTTTTTGCCCGCGGCATCGCGCTCGAGGAAGATCCAAACCATCAACTGCAAGCCATCGCGACCTATGAAAAGGTGCTGGAACTCGATCCCAACCACGCCGCCGCGCACATCAACCTGGGAACGCTTTATTACAATCGGCAGGAGTATGCTCTGGCGGAAGAGCACTACCGCCGCGCCATTGCGGTGGATGCGCGCTACGCCCTGGCCTACTTCGATTTAGGCAACGTGCTCGACGAGACCGGGCGCGTGGCGGAAGCCATCCAGACGTACAACACCGCGCTGCAGCTCGCTCCCACCTACGCCGACGCTCATTACAACCTGGCGCTGGCTTATGAAAAGGTCAAAGAGCCACGCAAGGCCCTGAAGCACTGGCGCGCCTACGTGAAGCTCGACACGACCGGTCCCTGGGCGGTGCACGCGCGCAACCAGATCCAGCGCATCTTGCAGTCGGACGGGCTGAAGCTGGTGCACGGCGCCGAGCGGGACTGATCTTTATCTCCCGCCCTAACTTTCCTGAATCATCTTGCTCACGTGAGCCCGTCTGATGCCAAAGGCCATGAGCCGTGCTGGTACATCCCGCAAAACCGGTATTCGGAAAAACAACCGAACGAACCACGGTATTGTGACTGGCCCTTGAGAGCGGAGAACACTGGCAATGATTCGCTTCTGCATTGCCGATTGCACCGCCTGAATAACCCGGGTCGGCCATTCGCGCTCCCGTTGCACCTTGGCGAGGTCTTGAGGTCGCACTCGGCCAGCCTTGAGCGGACCAGCTAATAGGTTCGCCGCCATCACCGCGTCCTGAATTGCGTAGTTGATGCCCACTCCTCCCACAGGCGACATTACGTGGGCGGCATCGCCAATTAGCAGTAATCCGGGCTTGAACCATTTTGGACAGCGGTTGGCTTCAACCGACAGCAGTGAAAATTGGTGCCAGTCAGTGAGAGATTCAACGTGTTCGGCAAACCTTGGTTCCAGTTCCACGATTGAGCAGCGGAGTGGCTCCAGTCCTGCCGCCCGCAACTCCTGGTAGCGTCCCTTGGGAAAGACGTAGCCCACCTGCCAGTAGTCAAATCTGTCGAATATTGCCAGCATTCGGCCTCTTCCGAAGCCGCCTCTGACCCGTCCAGAATCCTCCTCCGCGTCCCCCGGCAAGTGAGGGAGACGGAACCATAAGATGTCCATCGGCGGTGAAGACTTGATGGGCTCGAAACCAGCAAGATGCCGCAGCTTCGAAAATCGACCGTCTGCTCCCACGGTCAGCAGCGCGAGTACTTCGTGCCAGCCGTCGATGCCCAAATAGCGAACCCCGCGAACTACTCCCTCGTCCTCAATCAGCGCTTCCACATTCGCCACCATCCGCAAGCGAAACTCTGGATACTTCTTAGCCTCGGCGGCCAGAAACTCTAGGAACTTTGTTTGCGGAAGAAGCATGATGTAGGGGAACCGCGTCTTGAGCCTGCGAAAATCGATCGGATTGAAAGTAGTGTTGGCGGCGCGAAGAGTCGGACCGTAAATCTTCACATGGCGCAGCTGGTGCAACGGTTCCGCCAAACCAATTTCATCGAGGATTTCCAGAATCGAAGGATGAATCGTGTCTCCGCGAAACTCCCGGTCGAAGTCCTTGTGCGCTTCCAGCAGAGTAACGGGCACACCTTGGCGGGCCAAAAGAAGGGCAAGCATCATTCCGCCGGGTCCGCCGCCGACCACGCAGCACGTCGTCCTTTGCGAGTCGAGAACCGGCTCGGTCGTGTCTACTTGTTCTGCGATTAGCGCACTGGCGCTCACGGTATCCTCCTTTGCTGAGGTCCCTCCCGGATCCGCCGCATATATCGCGCGCAATATACGCCCGATGCCAGTGAGAGTCCAGGGTGACTTTCACAAGTGCTAGAATCTTTAGTTTGCTCCTGCGGCTGAGGTATCCGTATGCCTGAGTCAACTTTGCAGATCCCATCTCCCGCGCCGCTGACCAGCTTTACGGAAGACGAAATCCTGTTTCGCGACAACATCCACCAATTTGCCGAAGAAAAAGCCCGGCCGCTGGTCAAGGAGATGGACGAAAAGGGCGTCTTCGACAAAGAACTACTCCACGACTTTTTCCAGCTCGGGCTGATGGGGATTGAAGTCCCCGAGCAATACGGCGGTAGCGGCGGCAAGTTTTTCGAAGCGATTCTTGCCGTCGAGGAACTCTCGCGCGTGGATGCCTCCGCCGGCGTGGTGGTGGACGTGCAGAATACGCTGGTCAACAATGCTTTGCTGCGCTGGGCCACGGAAGAGCAGAAGAAGCGCTATCTTCCCCGCATGGCCGCGGATACTTGTGGGGCATACGCGCTGAGCGAAGCCGGGTCCGGCTCGGACGCGTTTGCGTTGCAGACCAAGGCAGAATTGAAAGGCAGCGACTACGTTCTCAATGGCCGCAAGCTATGGATTACTAACGGCAAGGAGGCTGGGCTTTTCGTGCTCTTCGCCACTGTGGATCCGGCTGCCGGCTACAAGGGCATAACTGCTTTCCTTGTGCAAAAGGATTTTCCCGGGTTCACCGTCGGCAAGAAAGAAGACAAACTCGGCATTCGAGCGTCGTCCACGTGCGAACTGATTTTGGAAGACTGTCGCGTGCCCAAATCCAATGTGTTGGGCGAATTGGGCAAGGGATACAAGATCGCGATCGAGACCCTGAATGAAGGCCGCATCGGAATCGGCGCGCAGATGGCCGGCGTGGCCCGCGGCGCATGGGAGTGTGCCGCGAAATACGCGCAGGAACGCAAACAATTCGGGAAGGCCATCGCCGACTTCCAGGGCATCCAGTTCCAGATCGCGCAGATGGCAACCGAAATCGAAGCCGCGCGCCTGATGGTGTACAACGCGGCGCGCATGAAAGATGCCGGCATCCCCTTCGTCAAAGAAGCCGCCATGACTAAGCTGTTCTGCTCCCAGGTGGCTGAGCGTGTGACCTCCCTGGCCATCGAAATCTATGGCGGATACGGCTTTACCAAGGATTATCCGGTAGAGAAGTACTGGCGCGATTCGAAGATCGGCAAGATTTACGAGGGCACATCCAACATGCAGTTGGCGACTATCGCCAAGCTGGTGCTGGGCGGAAAGTAGCTCGCGAGAGCAGCCGAACGCGGCTCGGCATGGCTAGCCGGGAGTGGCCGCCCATACCTGAGCCGTGGGTCGAACTACCGCACCGGCTCCGAGACGTGCTCGTGCACGATGAGCCACTTGCCTTCCTGCTTTTCAAAGACCACGGTCCAGCGGAAGGTGGCCATTTCCCGCTTTCCGCTTTTCAGCATGGCGTCCTCTTTCACGGTCGCGGTGGCCCAGACGTATTCTCCGGCGGGGTGAATTTGAGCGTCATCATTCACGGTGAAGGTAGCGCTCTTGTAGTCAGCGAATTCTTTTTTCACTCCTTTCTGATACTCCTCCCAACTGCGGTACTTGAGCGGAGCGACATCGAAGAAGGTGTGCGGGCCCTGAGCATAGAACTGAGCCACCTTCGCGGGGTCGATCGTATTCCACCCGTCCCAGATTTTCTGCAGGTAGGCCTTGTCGGGGACGGGGCCACTGGGCGCTGCCTTCTTGGCGGACTTTTTAGGGGCTGCAATACTTGCAAGGCTGAGCGCGAAGACGCAAATCAGGACGGTCAAAAAGCGCTTCTGCATTGGGATTCCTCCGGTTTCGGCGAGAAATTGTCGCACAGGAAGGCGGAAACCACAAAGGAAACGAAGATCGCCGATTGCCAATTTCCTGTTGTCGATTTCGTACAGCCACTAAGGTAGAGCAAGCCTGAGGGACTTTTTTCTCAATGCCTCCGTGACTCTGTGGCAACTTCTGTTTGACCGGTTTCCGCAGCGCACGCTAGAATAACTGAGTTTGCCTGTACTCGCGGTTCCGTTCTGGGGCCGCCCGCAATCGTTGCCGAGAGCGCCGACGCGGAAAACAGCAAGCACAGGAAAATCAGCGGGTTCGCCGGATCGCTCCAGGACGCGACCGGTATTGATTGGACGGAGGCACAGGTATGTATGCGGTCATCCGCGCCGGAGGAAAACAGTACCGGGTGGCGCCCGGCGATGTGATTCGTGTGGAGAGCCAGGGCAGCGGCACAGACGGGAAGATCGAGTTCAGCGATGTGCTGGTGGTCTCGGGCGGGGAAGGCCAGATCGGTCGGCCGCAGTCGGAAGCGCGCGTTGTCGGCCAAGTCGTGGAGCAGGGGCGTGGCGACAAGATCCTGGTCTTCCACTACAAACGCAAGAAGCAGTACAAAAAGCTGCGCGGGCACAGGCAGCCGTTTACGGCCGTGCGTATTACAGAAATCGCTTTCGACGGACAGAAGTTTACCGCCCCCGAGCTTCTGAAGAAGGAAGCAAAACCGAAGCAGGCTAAAGCGGCCGAAGTAATGGAAGCGCCCAAAGCCGAAGCTAGGGCGGCGAAAGCGCCCGTGAAGAAGGCTGCAGCCAGGAAGCCAGCCACGAAGAAGGCCGCGCCGAAAAAGAAAAAGTAGCTCCTGCGACTGTGGAGAGTGTAGGGATCCTTCGACTCGCTATCTCGTTCACTTCGTGAAACAAGATGGCTCGCTCAGGATGACAATTCAGAGTTCACAACTGGCCACTGACAACTGGGTTTGA
>Ga0209701_10002624_pt1 | contig 11692 bp, 8 predicted proteins | sample CZO8metaG_4_FD_188356 | JGI IMG/M metagenome (GOLD analysis project Ga0209701, IMG submission 188356) | Vadose zone soil microbial communities from the Eel River Critical Zone Observatory, Northern California, USA - CZOApr15con2H3.8 metaG... | ecosystem: Environmental > Terrestrial > Soil >...
TGGGAGCGCGGCGTGGTGTTGCGTCTCGGGCGGATGCAGCCCGAAGCGAAGCCCGCGGGGTTGCGGCTGGTGTTCTGGCCGATTGAAACGCTGTACCGCATGCCGCTGCGGCTTGAGACCCTCGACGTGCCGCCGCAGGACATCATCACGCGCGACAACGTCTCGGTGAAGGTGAACGCGGTGTGCTACTTCCGCGTGGTGGACGCCAACCTCGCGCTGTCGCAGGTCCAGAATTACATTTATGCGACATCGCAGCTTGCGCAGACCACCCTGCGAAGCGTCGTCGGCCAGTTCGAGCTCGACGAGATTCTTTCGCAGCGCGAAAAAGTGAACGCCAAGCTGCAGACGATTCTGGACACCGACACCGAACCCTGGGGCATCAAGGTCACCAAGGTGGAAGTCAAACAGGTGGACATTCCCGAGTCCATGCAGCGCGCCATCGCCAAGCAGGCCGAAGCGGAGCGTGAACGCCGCGCCAAGGTCATTCACGCAGCAGGCGAGTTCGAAGCCTCGCAGAAACTGGCCGACGCCGCTCAGGTACTCGAAACTCAGCCCGCCGCCATCCAGCTTCGCTACTTGCAGACCCTGACCGAGATTGGTGTCGAGAAGAACACAACCATTGTATTTCCCCTCCCAGTGGATATCATCAATGCGTGGACTCGTTCGCTGGGGGCGTCGAAATAAAGGATGGCTGGCGGCGGTAGAAAAGGTGAGCGGACTCTGGAGGGCCGGCACGTCGTCGGTCTCTTCTTGTTGATGCTGGTATTTTCGGGCGTCTTCTTTACCCTGGGCTTCGTTATGGGGCGAAGCCAGTACGAGAGCGATGTCCGCGCCTCTGCAAGTGTTCCTCCTTCCGTTGTGAAAGACCGGCCACGCGCGGCGCCCGACTCGGCGGCGAAAAAGGCATCCCCCGAGACTAAATCGCGCCTTGCAGGAGCCTCCCCTAACGCGCCTCAGTCGGATTGGGATTTCTATCATTCCGGTGAACCCAAAAAATCCGTGGATCAGCTGACCCCGGCGGGGAAAACTGTTGCAATAGCAAACAAATCCTCACCGGCAGATTCGGCGCCCGCGAATTCGGCGAGGAGCAAATCGCCGCTGAATGTCCCGGCGATTCCCGGAGGAGCGATCGTGCTCCAGGTCGCTGCGCTGACCAGGCAAGCCGACGCGCTGGCGCTGGCCGAATCGCTGCAGAAAAAAGGATTCCCGGCGTTCGTTCTGACGCCCGGCGCCGATCATTTCTACCGCGTGCAAGTCGGCCCTTACGCCGATGCACAAACCAGCGGCGCCGCAAAGAAGGGGTTGGAAAAAGCCGGATTCAAGGCGATCGTCAAGCGCTGATGCCCGCCGCCCGCTGGCCCGTTTTTTCTCGTCTTCCCCCAAATCCCGAGGCGCCCGCTGCGTTTCGCGTGGTTATCTCCGCGCTGACCGGATTTACGCTGGCATGCTCCTACCTCGGGGCTTACCGCAGCGTGTATGCCTGGGTGAGCGTCGGAGCGCTGATGCTCATGGCGATCCATGCCCGCCCGCGCGTCGCTGCACTCTGCGGGTTTCTGCACTCCTTCGTGTTTGTGCTCACCTCGCTCTATTGGATTGCCGAGGTGCTGCGCGCGCATGGCGGCGTTGGCGAATACGGTTCGTGGGGCGCGCTCGCTCTGATCGCTGCGGCCTGGGGCGTCTTGACTTCACTCTTTACGCTCAGCGTGGCTTGGCTTTCCCGCACAAGCATCGCGCGAGCGTGCTTGGCGGCGCCGTTTGTGTGGGTCACACTGGAGTTTATCCGGGATCATCTTCCGGAAATTGCTTTTCCCTGGAATCTGCTCGGTTATCCGGCCTCGGCGAATCCGGGCTTCCTGCAGATCACCGCGATCACGGGGATTTTCGGGTTGTCGTTGCTGGTTGCTGCGTACAACGCGCTGCTGGCCTGGGGCGCGGGGGCGTCTGAAGTCTTGCCGGGCAAACGTCTCGGTTTGCTGGGCGCAGTGACGGGTTTGCTCGCGGCCGTAGCGTGGGTCAGTCCGCAATTCGTTCCGGTCGCGAAATCATCGCACGTCGCGCGTCTTGTGCAGCTGAATTTTCCCGAGGCGGAAAGTTACCCGGGCAATTGGATGGAAATTCACGCGGGCGAAATGGACGAACTGGAGCGGATGAGCCTGGCGCCGGCGCAGCCGCCTCCCGACCTCGTGGTCTGGCCGGAGGTTCCCGCGCCGTTCACGTTTGTCGACCCGCAGTTTGTCGAGCGGGCGCAACGCCTCGCGCGCCGCTCAGGACATCCCTTCCTGGCCGGGGTGGTTGAATGGAAGCCGGTCCAGGACACTTCGGGAGCGGCGGCGCGCACCATCATGGCGCCTTACAACAGCGCGGTAATGCTGGATGCGGCGGGGCGGCGCATCTTCTCCTATGATAAAATCAATCTCGTTCCGTTCGGCGAGTTCGAACCGTTTCCGCTGATCCATCACGTGGTCACGAACATTTCCGAAGAAGTGGGCGGGTTCCGGCGCGGCTCGGATTATTCCGTAGGGCAGCTTTCGAACGGGTTTCGGTTCGGGACGTTCATTTGTTATGAGGCCATCTTCCCGAACGAGGTGCGCAAGTTTGCAAGAAACGGCGCCAACCTGTTCATCAACATTTCCAACGACGGATGGTTTGGCCGTTCGGCAGCTCCCGACCAGCACCTGAGGATGGCGCGCGTTCGCGCCGTGGAGAACCGCCGGTGGCTGCTGCGCGCGACGAATAACGGATTCACGGTTTCGGTGGACCCTTACGGGCGGATTGTCGCGCGCCTTGCCTCGGACATCCGTGGCGCGCTCGACGCCCCTTACGACTTTCGCACCGACCGGACGCTGTACACCCGCTGGGGCGACTGGGTGGCGTGGCTCAGCGTAATGGCTTCCGCAATTTTTTTGTTTTCTGGCAGACAACGCAGGCAATAACAAGGACAGAGAATGGTTCTCGAAGACTTGGAACATCGAAACGACGAATTGAAGAAACGCATCGAGCTTGTGCGGAGCTATCTTTGACGCCTCCGAAAACCGCAAACGTCTCTCCGCGTTGGAGCAAAAAACCTCACAGCCCAATTTCTGGCAGGACCCCGAGGCGGCCCAGAAGGTGCTTCGTGAGCGCAAGCAGGTGGAAGACCAGCTTGCCGCCGAAGAAAAGCTAGGACGCATATCGAGCGACCTGGAAACCTACATTCATCTCGCGCACGAAGAGACACAGGTCAATCACCGCGAACAACTTCTCGCCGAGATTCAATCGGAATTGAACGCTGCCGACGAATATGTCTCCGGGCTTGAGACACAGACGCTGCTCTCCGGAGAAAATGACCGGCTCAACGCCATTGTTACCATCAAGCCGGGAGCCGGCGGGACGGAGTCGCAGGATTGGGCCGAGATGCTTTTGCGGATGTACTTGCGCTGGGCCGAGCGTAAACGATTTCGCGTCACGGTGCTCGACCAAACTCCCGGCGAAGAAGCCGGGCTGAAATCGGTGACCGTGCTGGTGGAAGGGGAAAACGCATATGGCCTGCTTTCCACCGAGAGCGGCGTGCACCGGCTGGTGCGAATTTCTCCGTTTGACCAGGCGGCGCGGCGTCACACGTCGTTTGCATCCGTGTTTGTGATTCCGGAGATTGACGACCGCATCGAAGTTACTGTGAAGCCCGAGGAGTTGCGGATTGACACGTTTCGCGCCGGGGGCCACGGCGGGCAGAACGTCAACAAGGTGGAATCGGCGGTGCGGATCACGCACCTGCCGACGGGCATCGTCGTGCAATGCCAAAACGAGCGCAGCCAGCACAAGAACCGCGAATGGGCCATGAAGGTGTTGCGTTCGCGGCTGTACGAATACGAACTCGAGAAGCGCCAGGCGGAAACCAAAAAGCTCGACGACACCAAGCTCGACATCAGCTTCGGCAGCCAGATCCGCTCGTACGTCATGCAGCCCTACCGTTTGATTAAGGACCACCGCACGAAATTTGAAATGGGCGACGTGGACCGTGTTTTGGATGGCGACCTTGACCCTTTCATTCGCACGTTCCTGATGGCGCGCCGAGGAAAAGGCGGGGCAGCCGGCCCTCCTGCAGATGAGGAACCCCTTCCGGGCGAAGAATAAGCCCGGCTTTGCAGCGGCGCTGCGGAGGAGGTGCGCTGCCGTTCAACCGGCAAAAATCGCCACTTAACTCGCTCTAATGCATTCCAATTCGATGCGTTGACAGTAGTAATACCCCATGCTAGCCTCACAACTTTGAGCCCTACGAGCGTATGCCTGCACTTCGGCAGGTTCAGCCTCAGAAACAGGAGCGCCTTTTGAGTCGCGAAAATCGCAATTTCCTTTTCACCTCGGAATCGGTAACCGAGGGCCACCCCGACAAGATTGCCGACCAGATTTCCGACGCCGTGCTCGACGCAGTCCTCGAGCAGGACCCCATGGGGCGGGTGGCTTGCGAGACGCTGGTGACGACGGGCCTCGCGGTGGTTGCCGGCGAGGTCACCACAAAAGCGCACCTTGAATATGCCGACATCGTTCGCGGAGTGATTCGCGACGTCGGCTACACGCGCGCCAAGTTTGGTTACGACGCCGACACCTGCGGTGTGATCTGCGCGGTTAAGCGCCAATCGGGCGACATCGCCATGGGCGTGGATACCGGCGGAGCCGGCGACCAGGGATTGATGTTCGGCTATGCCTGCGATGAAACCGATGAGCTGATGCCCATGCCCATCCAACTCGCTCACGGGCTCACGCGGCGCCTTGCGGTAGTGCGCAAGAATGGCGTGGTGGGTTTCCTGAGGCCGGACGGGAAGTCGCAAGTGACGGTGGAATACCGCCGCGGCCAGCCGGCTCGGGTGGATTGCGTGGTGGTCTCAACGCAGCACAGCGAGAGCGTTTCAAACTCCGACCTGCGCGATGCCGTAGAGAATGAAGTGATCCGCCCCGTAATTCCCGCCTCCATGCTGGACAAGCAGACCAAGTTCCACATCAATCCCACCGGAAGATTCGTAATTGGCGGACCGATGGGCGATGCGGGCCTGACGGGGCGCAAAATCATCGTGGACACCTACGGCGGCTACAGCCGCCACGGAGGCGGGGCGCTTTCCGGCAAAGATCCCACTAAGGTGGACCGCTCGGCGTGCTATATGGCGCGCTACGTCGCCAAGAACCTTGTGGCTGCCGGGCTGGCGCGCAAAGTGGAAGTGCAACTCGCCTACGCCATCGGCGTTGCCGAGCCGGTCTCGGTGATGGCGGACACCTTCGACACCGGGGTCATCCCCGATGAGAAGATTACGGATTTGATCCGCGCCTACTTCCAATTGACTCCGCGCGCGATCATGGAAACCCTCAACTTGCGGCGGCCGATTTACCGGCCGACTGCAGCCTACGGTCATTTCGGGCGCTCCGAGGCTGGTTTCACCTGGGAGAAGACCGACAAGGCCGAGGCCATCCGCAAAGAAGCAGGCCTGCCCCTGCCCGCTTCGGCGCGCGCCGAAGTCGCGGCCAGACGATAGTCCCGGCGTCGCGGCAATTCGGCAACCGAAAAACCATCAGGGAGAGTGCGCGTGGCTACACAAGAACGGCTGACCGGCGACGTCAAGAATCTTGCCTTGGCTGAACAGGGCAAGCGCAAGATCGAGTGGGCCAATCAGCAGATGCCCGTCCTGCAGTTGATCCGGAAACAATTTATCAAGGAGCGTCCGCTGAAAGGCGTGCGCGTCGCGGCGTGCCTGCATGTAACCAGCGAAACCGCGAACCTGGCGATCACCCTGCGCGACGGCGGCGCCGATGTGGTGCTCTGCGCGTCGAATCCGCTCTCCACGCAGGACGAAGTTGCCGCATGTCTCACCAAGGACTACGGCATTCCGACGTTTGCGATCAAGGGCGAAGACAACGCCACCTACTACGCGCACCTGAACGCCGTGCTCGAACACAGGCCGCAAATCACCATGGACGACGGCGCCGACCTGGTGACCACGCTGCTCACCAAGCGCACCGACTTGGTGAAGCACGTCATCGGCGGAACGGAAGAGACCACCACCGGCGTCATTCGCCTGCGCGCCATGGCCAAGGACGGCACGCTGCAATATCCCGTCATTGCCGTCAACGACGCGCAAACCAAGCATTTTTTTGACAATCGCTACGGCACTGGCCAGTCCACAATGGACGGGATCATGCGCTCGACGAACCTGCTCATCGCGGGCCTGAAAATCGTCGTGGCGGGCTATGGCTGGTGCGGCCGCGGCGTCGCTATGCGCGCGAAGGGCCTGGGTGGAGACGTCATCGTCACAGAAATTAATCCCGTGCGCGCCATCGAAGCGGTGATGGACGGCTACCGCGTAATGCCTATGGCCGAAGCCGCCAAGATCGGCGACATCTTTATCACCGTGACCGGCAACAAGAGCGTCATCACCACCGAGCACTTCCAAAAGATGAAAGAAGGGGCGGTAATCTGCAACTCCGGACACTTTAACGTGGAGATTGATATTCCCGCGCTCGAGAAAATATCCAGGGGCAAGCGCGAAGTACGGCCCCTTGTGGACGAATACTCCCTGCATGACGGGCGGCGAATTTATCTGCTGGCGGAGGGACGCCTCGTCAACCTGGCAACCGCCGAAGGGCATCCCGCAGCCGTCATGGACATGAGCTTTGCCAACCAGGCGCTTTCCGCCGAATATCTCCTCAAGCACGCCAAGGATCTGGAGAAGCAGGTGTATCCGGTTCCGGAGAATCTGGACCGCACGATCGCCAAATTGAAGCTCGAATCCATGGGCGTTCAAGTGGATAAGCTCACCCCCGAGCAGGAGCAGTATCTGGCGTCTTGGTCGGAAGGGACGTAACCTCCTCGGCCTTGCGAAGCGGGAGGTTCGCAAGAGATTTGATCAATCTGAGATTTGTGTGGCCCGGTTTGATATGGGATCGGCCAGATAAGTAACGCAGTCAAACTAAGAGGGGCGTAGAAAAATGCAAACATGGAAATACCATGTGGAGGAAATATTTGTTGGTGTGGGTACAGAGGGAGTGGAAGAGCAGCTCAACGAGTTAGGGGGCGGCGGATGGGAAGTAGTTTCCGTGTTGCCACAGCCGGGAACAAATCCAGAAGGCAAATTTTACGTTCTTTTAAAGCAGCCAGGAGCATGACCACTAACCGAGTCTTTGCAACCCCTCTTCGAAGTCGACGAGGTGAAAGCTCGCCGCACAAGGTTATTAGCTCTTAGCCGAACAATGTGGGACTTAGCCAACTGGGCGCTTGATACTGCCCGCGCGCGCGGGGCGAGCTTCGCCGACGCACGCGCGATGGACATTCGCCAGCGCGACCTTTCCACAAAAAACGGTGAGGTCGGAACACTCGCAGAAAACGAGTCCATTGGGATCGGGATTCGCGTCATCGCCAGCGGCGCATGGGGATTTGCCTCCACCGATCGGCTCACGCGCGAGGGAGTGCAGGCCTGCGCGGCCCAGGCGGTGGCCATCGCCAAAGCGTCGGCTCTCGCAAAACGCCACAACGTCGTGATGGCCCCGGAACAGGCGCACGTGGACACCTGGCAGAGTCCCTTCATCAAAGACCCGTTCCAGATTCCGCTCGAGCGCCAGCTCGATCTCCTGCTGGCCGCAGACCAAGAGATGCGCCGCGTTGCCGGCGTGACTCTGGCGGAAACCTCCATGCAGTTCCGCCGAATCGAATATTGGTTTGCCTCGAGCATTGGCTCGCGGATTCACCAGGTGAAGATGCAGTCCGGCGGGGGCATCACGGCGACAAGCTTTCAGGGCGACGAAATTCAGAAGCGCTCCTATCCAAACAGCTTCGGAGGGCAGCACACCCTCCAGGGATACGAGCTGATTGAGTCGCTCGACTTCCTGCGTCATGCGCCGCGCGTCGCCGAAGAAGCCGTCGCGCTGCACCAGGCGGCGCAATGTCCGGAAGGGACGGGGACCATCCTTTTGGAAAGCGGGCAGCTCGGCCTGCAAATTCATGAGTCGGTCGGACATCCCATTGAGCTCGACCGCGTTCTGGGCCAGGAGGCCAATTTCGCGGGCATGAGTTTCCTCACTCTCGAAAAACTCAACACGCTGCGATACGGCTCGGAAATCGTCAATGTGGTTGCCGACGCGCGTCTCGAGCACGGCCCGGGCCTGGGCACGTTTGGCTACGACGATGAAGGCGTCCCCGCGCAGTGTACTGACATCATCAAGAATGGCCTCTTCACGGGGTACCTCTCGAATCGCGAGACCGCTGCCGCCATTGGCCTTTCTCGTTCCTCAGGCACGATGCGCACCGAGAGTTGGAACCGCCTGCCGATTATTCGCATGACCAACGTCAGCCTGCTGCCGGGCGCCTGGAAGTTCGACGATCTCCTCGCCGACACCGGCGACGCCATCTTGATGGAAACAAACCGGTCGTGGTCCATTGACGACCGGCGTTATCACTTCCAGTTTTCCACGGAAATCGGCTGGGAGATCAAGGGCGGCAAGAAAACGCGCATGCTGAAAAACCCCAGCTACAGCGGCATCACCACCGAGTTCTGGAACAGTTGCGACGCCATCTGCTCGCGCGAACACTGGACGCTCTGGGGGACGCCGAATTGCGGAAAGGGCCAGCCCATGCAGACGATGGGCACCGGCCACGGCGCCGCTCCGGCGCGGTTCCGCAACATCAAGATTGGCGCGGCATTTTCGAAAGTATGACCACCCGCAAATCAAGACGGCGCGCGGTGACCGCCCGGAAAGCTCCGGCCGTTGCTGGCGCACACCTGCTTTCGGATTCGGAGATGCGCCGCATCGCCGAAAGAGTGTTCAAAATGAGCGACGCAGACGAAACCGAAGTCCACATTGACGTGACTTCGGACGCGCTGACGCGTTTTGCGAACAACGCCATCCATCAGAATGTCGCCGAGCAGACGCTGACGATTTCGGTGCGAACCGTTTTGGACGGGCGCACCGCGCGCGCCACCACCAACCAGACCGGCGAGGAATCGCTGCAGCGCGTGATTGCCGCATCCTGCGCACTGGCCCGCAGCCGGCCGAAGAATCCGCGCGTGCTGCCCATGCCTGGGCCGCAGCAATATTCCCGGGTCCAGCGCTTCTTTGATGCCACAGCGGCCGCGACCCCTGCGGACCGCGCCCGGGCAGTCCGTGAGGTGTGCGCGCTCGCCGAGAGAAACAGCCAGACCGCGGCGGGAATTTTCTCGACCGGAGCGATGCAAACCATGCTCGCAAATTCCCGCGGGCTGTTTTGCAGCTATACACAGACCCGGGCGGAATTCTCGGTGACCATTCTCGAAAAGGATTCCTCCGGATGGGCCAAGGCCAATTCGCCGAATGTGTCCGCGCTCAAGCCGGCGGAGTTGGCTGCGCGCGCCAGTCAAAAGGCCAGCGGCTCGCGCAACCCGCGGGAACTCCCTCCCGGGCGCTATACCGTGATTCTCGAGCCGCCGGCAGTCCTCGACCTCGTCGGATTCCTCTTTTACGACTTTGCCGGGACCTCCGTCCACGACCAGCGTTCGTGCCTCACCAAGCGGATGGGCCGGCAGGTGATGGCTCAAAATATTTCTCTGTGGGACGATGTGTATCACCCGTTGCAACTCGGTGCGCCGTTCGACGGCGAAGGAATGCCGCGGCAAAAAGTGCAGTTGGTGAATCGCGGTGTTCCTGAAAATCTGGTGTATTCCCGCGTCACCGCAAAGCAAATGAAGAAAAAACCCACCGGGCACGGTTTCGCGTTGCCGAACGAATGGGGGGAAGCGCCGATGAACCTGGTGTTCGCGGGCGGGAATTCCTCAGTAGAGGAGATGATCGCTTCCACGGATCGCGGGATACTGGTCACGCGTCTCTGGTACATCCGCGAGGTGGACCCCTACGAAAAGGTTCTTACGGGGATGACCCGCGACGGAACATTCCTCATCGAAAACGGGCGGGTCGCGGGTGGAATCCGCAATTTCCGGTTCAATCAGGGCCTTCTCGAAATGCTCTCGAACGTCGAGCTGCTCGGGCCGGCGGTCCGCGCCACCGGCGAAGAGGCTTTCGAGATGGTTGTTCCCGCCATGAAGGTGCGCAACTTCCACTTCAGCGAAGTCACGAAATTCTAGAATCAAAATGGATTAGTGGACGTTGAAGTCCAGGCTCGCGATGGCCCGCGAAATGACGTTTTCCTGGATTTGAATCAGGTCGGAGTCCGCGTAAGTCATCCCCAGTATCGTAAAGATTTCGTTGCCTCGCGCAAGCGTCACGAGCACGCCCGACCAATCGTGTCCGCCGGCCGTGCCGCGATAATGACGCTCGATGGCGGGCAGCCCGCCGACGTGGGCGTTCCACTCCGAGATGCGCCGGTAGTTTTCGTAAATCTCACGAAGCTGCTTTTCCGTCGTGCTGGCGCGCACTTCCATCGAATCCTTGGTTTGCTCGCGGCCAATCACCATGAGCGTGGTTTCGTCGTTTGTGCCCAGCGCCACAATGGCGTTGGGCATCGTGCTCAGCGCGCCTTCGATGATGTTCCAGCTTGGGGCTTTATAAATCTTGAAGCCGTAGGTGTAATTGATGTACTCGTTCCCGCGAACCTCCTCGCGATTCACCGGCGGCGCAGGCGGTTTGACTGCCGCTGCAGGAGCAGCGGGCTGGCTGGCAGCCGCGGACGCCGCGCGCAACTTATTGTCCGGGTGATTGGAAGCATCGGACGGTGCGGGCGCTGGCTGCGAAGTCGTGGGCGCAACGGCGGGCGGTTTTTCGGAGGCTTCGATCGTCTTGGCCGCCGGCTTCTTCTTCGCGTCCGTTGCTGATTCCTTCTTCAATTCCCCCTTGGACTCAGGCTTGGGCGGCACGCCACCGGCCGGAATGATTTTGACAATCTTGTCTTTCTCCACGACAGCGAATCCATAGCTCGTCTGGACCTTGAAGGAGTTGTCTTCGAAGCCGACAATCGTGCCAACGATTTTCGAGCCATCCTTCAGATAGAGCTCATCAGCCCTTGCCGTGACGGCCAACAGCAGGAGAGCCGCGGGGAGATAAAGCCGGACTTTCATAATCGTAGTATCCCACGCCGGAAGAATCGCAGCGGCGAGACGTCAAATAGGGTTGCTCTGGAAGCTAACCGACTCGGCTGCCGTGGTCGCTGGCCCGTAGCCTGGGAAGTGCCGGGAAGCGGTCAATCGCCGCAAGCGAATTCCGGCACGGCGTATGGGGGAGCAAGAGGCAGGACCTTCTTGCTGGTAGTGCCCGGCCAGGAAAGCGCCTGGCGCATCCGCTCGCGGAGCTTCCGACGCGCGCGGAACAGCCGGATCCGCACTGCCGTCGAGGAGATCCGCAACCGTTCCGCAGTTTCTTGTGTCGAAAGTTGAGCCACATCCCGCAGCAGGCAAACCGAGCGAAGCGACGGATCGAGCTGCGCGATTTCGCTGGCGAGCGTCCGCCTCAGTTCCAGGCGGGCATAGCGTTGTTCGGGGTCATCAGCGGACGCCTTGAGCGTCTGCATCAGGTCCGTTTCGTCGCGGTCTGGAAGCTGGTCGTCAAATGAAATCAACCGCCCCTTGCGGCGTCGGCGCAGGGTATCAATGGATTCATTCGCGGCGATGCGACAGACCCAGGCGGCGAATGTGCTGCCGTCCCCGGAGGTGACCCCCGTGAACTGGCGCATGCCGTTGTAGGCCTTCAGAAACGTTTCCTGGCCAACATCCTCGGCGTCCGCGAGGTTTCCTGTAATCCGGAGGGC
>Ga0209701_10002632_pt1 | contig 11671 bp, 6 predicted proteins | sample CZO8metaG_4_FD_188356 | JGI IMG/M metagenome (GOLD analysis project Ga0209701, IMG submission 188356) | Vadose zone soil microbial communities from the Eel River Critical Zone Observatory, Northern California, USA - CZOApr15con2H3.8 metaG... | ecosystem: Environmental > Terrestrial > Soil >...
CCTGCAGGAGGGTGATTTGCTCTCACTCATCAGTCTGCGAGCGATTCCGGATCGCAAGGGGGAGCGCATCGTCGCACTTCGCGTGCCGGTGACGCAAGAGTTTCTGGCTATCGTTGCGCCAGACCTCGGCGCCATCCAGTTGAATCTTATGGAGCGATACACAGGTGGCGGACAGCAGGGAGTCATCTATTCGTCAGGCGGCACACAGTACAAAGTGGCCGGGCGCATCGTGGCGCGCAACCGCACGCTGCAAAGTGCCATGTTTTGGATCGATACGCCAGTGAACGGGGTGTCCAGGCTGGACTCCGTCTTCGTGGCGAAGGACGGCAGGGTGGAGATGCCCCGGCCAGTGCTGGCGGTATTCAATGCGCGGCCTTCGCACTTGAACGGCAGGATTTTTACATCGCTCGGTGAGCTTCGTGGTTCCTATCTCATCTATTTCATTCTTGTGGGAATTGTGTTCCTTCTCATTGAAGCCGCGGCGTTCGCGACGGGGTTTGTCCTCACGCGCCGGATTACCCGGGCGGTCGCCGATCTTTACCGCGGGACCCAGTATGTACAAGCCGGAGATTTTTCTCATCGCGTGCAGATCCAGCACCGAGATCAGCTGGGTGAGCTGGGCGAATCCTTCAATCAGATGACGAGTTCGATCAGCGGTCTCATAGAAGAACAAAACAAGCGCCAGCGTTTGGAGAACGAGATTTCCATCGCCCGTGAAGTCCAGAATCAGCTCTTTCCCCGTACCTTGCCATCTGTCCCCGGAGTTGAAATCGAGGCCATCTGCAAGGCCGCGCGTTCAGTCAGTGGTGACTATTATGACTTTATTCAGCTTAGCCCGACTCATGTTGCCCTGGCCATCGCCGATATTTCGGGGAAGGGAATTTCCGCTGCCCTTCTGATGGCCAGTCTTCAGGCGGCGCTGCGCAGCCAGTTGCTTACGGAGGGCAGCGACCGGTTGAGCACCGCGGAACTGGTTGCCCGTCTGAATAAGCATCTGGTCCGCAACACGGGCGACGACCGCTTCGCGACCTTCTTTATCGCTGTCTACGACAGCGCCACCCGAACGCTGCGATATACGAACGCAGGTCACTTGCCCGCGTTTCTCATTTGTCACGGATCCTCGAAGCTCCTGGAAGAGGGTGGCATGGTCCTTGGGGTTCTCGATGATTACGTTTATGAGGAAGGCTCCCTGGAAATCGGACGCGATGCACTAATTATTGGTTACAGTGACGGATTGGTTGAGCCCGAGAATGTTTACGGCGAGGAATTTGGGATTCGCCGGTTGAAGGAAGCTGCGATTCGTTTGCAGGGAGCCGCGCCGCTCATGGTCGCAGAGTCGCTTATGGCAGCGGCGGAGGAGTGGGCGGGGACTCCTGAGCAGATGGATGACATGACGGTCATTGTCGCGCGGCTTCGGTAGTACCTCTGCTGCGCCTGGGCTATACTGAAAATCTTCCGAAGAGATTTCACCGGGGAGAAGAATGTCGCTTCGCAATCGGGTGGCGCTGGTGACGGGTGGGAGCAGGGGGATTGGCCGGGGGCTTGCGTTGCGGCTGGCGCAGGATGGCGCGCGCATCGCCATTGCCTATCGCTCCAACAAAGTCGCGGCCCAGCAGACGCTGCGTCAGTTGCAGGCGAATGGCGCGGATTGCGTCGCGGTGGAGACGGACATCACGGATGCCGGACGCTGCGATCAGTTGACTAAAACAGTTGTCGACCGCTTCGGGCGAGTCGATATCATCGTCAACAATGTGGGAGATTTTCGCTGGGGTACGCTCGCGGAGTCCTCGCTGCAAGACTGGCAGAGCATTTTCACCTCGAATCTTCTCACCGTTTTGTATATGTGCCGGGCCGTGCTGCCGCACATGCGCAAAACGCGCTGGGGCCGGATCGTTAATTTGGGCGCCGTTGGCGCGGAGCGTGCGTTCGGCCAGGCGAAAATTTCTGCTTACGCCGCGGCGAAGGCTGCTGTCGTCGCGTTATCCCGCTCGTTAGCGCTGGAGGAGGCCAAGAACGGGATCACCGTAAATGTCGTAAATCCTTCCAGCATTGATGAGAATGAGTTGACTGTGGAAGAGGCACGGCGAATTCGCGACGCGCGTTTTCCGATTGGGCGCCCCCCTACGGTCGAAGACGTTGCCGCTACCGTGGCGTTTTTCGCCTCCGAAGAGGCCGAATACGTGACCGGGCAGGTTATGAATGTCAGCGGCGGCTGGATGCTCTGATGACGTCGTGAGCCTCTCATGAAAGCTCTCACCGCTGCCGAAATGCGCGAGGTGGACCGCCTTACTACCGAACGCTGCGGCATTCCCAGTCTGCAATTGATGGATAATGCGGGGAAAAGCGTGTTTGATTTCCTTCGCTCCGCGTACGGTGACGTTGCAACGAGTCACGCCGCGGTTCTCTGCGGCAAAGGCAACAACGGCGGCGATGGTTTTGTCGTTGCTCGGCTCCTTCAGGAGACGGGCCTAAAGCCCAGCGTCTATCTTTTTGCCGAGGCTGGTACGCTCCACGGGGATGCCGCTGAAAATCTTTCGCGCCTCAAGAATTCGGGCGCGGCTATACAAACCGTCGGCGGCCCCGCCGATTGGGAAACAGCACGAGGTGTGGTGGCGAAATCGCACGTGATTGTCGATGCCCTGCTCGGAACGGGTCTGAAAGGCAAGGTCGAAGGAACCCTTGCTTCGGTGATCGAAGACCTCAACAAGATTTCCCGCTGTGCGACGTCAATCCATCCCCAGTCGATTCTCGCCGTAGATTCCCCCTCGGGACTGCCTTCCGATGGCGAGGAGGCTCAGGGGCCCGTTGTGCGCGCCCACGCCACGGTGACGTTCACCGCTCCCAAGATTGGCCAGCTTGTTTCCAAGGAAGCCGCATGCTGTGGAAGACTCCTGGTGCGGGCGATCGGCTCGCCTCGCGAACTGATTGAGGAAGTTGGCAAGGGAGACGTGAGGTGGCTCGAGCCGGAAGAATTTCGGGATCTACCCTTGGTGCGGAGAATCGATTCCCACAAGGGGAGTTATGGACATGTCCTCCTCGTTGCGGGATCACTGGGGAAGTCCGGTGCAGCCATTTTGGCGGGGCGCGGCGCGCTTAGCGCCGGGGCTGGACTGGTCACGATCGCTACACCAGACAGCGTTCTGCCTATCGTCGCCTCTGGACAGCCCGAAATCATGACAGTGCCTCTTATTTCCACGAAGCTGGGCACAGTTTCCGCCTCGAATTTGAAGGGCCATCGGTTTCGCGAGCTTTGGAAAGGCAAGACACTTCTGGCAGTCGGCCCTGGGCTAGGAACGAATAAAGAAACACAGAAATACGTCACATCGATCGTTCAGCAATCCGATCTCCCGGTCATCCTCGATGCGGATGGATTAAACGCCTTTGCTGGCCGCGCCTCGGTCTTGGCCAAGAGAAAGACGCGGTATCTGGCAATCACCCCGCATCCCGGCGAGATGGGACGCCTTTGCGGCACTTCAAATGAAAAAGTGCAAGCCGACCGTTTGGGGGTCGCGTTGAAAGCAGCCGCTGGCTGGAAAGCCCACGTAATCCTAAAAGGGTTCCACACAATTCTGGCCTGTCCCGATGGGCGCGCCTTCGTGAACACGACAGGCAACCCCGGAATGGCCAAAGGCGGGTCAGGAGATGTTTTGACCGGCATCCTGGCCGGAATGGCCTCGCAGTTCGGCGTGGGGCATTGGGAGCGCTCGTTGGCCCTTGGAGTCTACCTGCATGGCCGGGCGGGAGATGAAGCTTCGACCGAAAGGGAAGAGGCTTCCCTCCTGGCGGGGGAGATTGCCGAGGCCTTTCCTGGCACTTACCGCCGCTTTATCAAGGAGTTACGGCAGAGTGCCTGAAGAGATCATCACTCATTCGGCCGAAGAGACCACGAACTGGGGCAGACAATTCGCCCGGCGCGTGAAGGCCCCCGTCCTGATACTTCTCACCGGCGATCTGGGGACGGGAAAGACGGCGCTTACCAAAGGCCTCGTTGCCGGCCTGGGCGCCGCCCGCGAAGACGACGTTACCAGCCCCACCTTCACCCTCGTTCACATTTACGGGAAGAACCCTAAGGTTTACCACGCCGATTTATACCGCGTTGAGAGTTTTCACGACTTTGAGACCCTCGGTATGGAGGATATGTTCACCTCTCCCTCCGTCGCTATTCTAGAGTGGTCGGAAAGGTTTCCGCTGCAGGCTCCCTGGCCGCAGCTTTGCGTCCGGCTTGAGCATCTCGGGGGCGATGCCCGCCGCATCACCGTATTGTAAGCACTGGCAAGCCCCTCCTGCAGGCTCTCCCCTTACTCTCTCGTTACGGACCCCATCCGGATTCCTTGCCCGGCCCTATTGCGGCTGCTAACGTAAAAAGAGCCCTTTGGCAAAGTTCATGGCCAACGAATCCTCATCACCCAGCGCAGCCGAAGCGGCCCGGATCGAACTCAAGAGCTACGACGTCACCATCCCCATGGGATCGCTGGCGATCGGCGTGGATAATATCCATCACGACGTCTTCCTGAGCCCCAGATTCGTCCAGGTCGCCCGCGATTATCTTTTCGACCTCATTCGCCAGCACACCAGCAGGACCTACTTTTCCGGCATAGATCTTCGCGCGACACGCGGGCCCGATCACGGCGGCTTCCGGAAGCTGCTTACTGAGCTTCTGCAGAGTTCTCTGACGCAGGCCAAATATCACAAGAACATCGAGATGGACCTGCTCTTTCGGCTGAGTCTGCTGAAGTTTCTTACTTCGGAGATGATCAATCAATTTGCCAACTTGATTCACGAAGGCAAGGAATGGATCCGGCAGCGGGGCGAACATTTCGAACGCAGCCAGCAGGCGCACGTCATCAAGGCGCGGCTGTCGGAATTGCAGTCCGGGCGGCGTGCCGTCATCCGCCGTGTGGGCCAGCAGGTGGCGCAGATTGTCGCGGATGTCGAGGACAACATTATTTCGAAGGCTCGGCGCGCACTCTTTGGAGAAGACTTCGCGGCGTTTTACGAACTTTGCAAGAATCGCATTATTTTCCTCGACGGCGGAAAAGACGACGTCTACTTTCTCGAGCACTACGTCCTGCTTGGGAATTACGTTCGCGACCCGGATCGCTTCGAGGCTATGGACGCGCTTTTTCAGGATTTCCTCCGCGAAGCGGGCATTACCGTCAACCAGGAACCCGCCCACACGGAGGCAATCGAGGCGCACACCGCGCTGTTGGAATCCGCGCAGACGATTCGCAATGAAATCGCGGGCCTTGAAGAGCAGCTCGAAAATACGCGGAAACGTCTCGAACGAGGCGGCGGATTCTTCAACAAACTTCTGAGTTCGGATGCCCCGGCCGACCTGAAGGCCTCCTTGAATGACATGGAACTCCGCGTGAAGCATCAGGAGTACAAGCTGGAGGAAATAGGGCCGCTGATTGATGCCGCCAGACAGAAACTCGATTTTCACATCAAGGATCACGCTGGGAAGCTGGGTGAATACCTCAACGAGCCGGAGAATGCGGCGCGCTTGTTCGACGCGGGTTCTGCCTCCGAGGCGGAAGCGCCTCTTCGCGCCCGGCTGCTGTTGCGCTTACTTGACCGCCTCGAGCAAGAGGAAGTTCTCTACCACGTTCTCGCCAGCTATGAAATCCGCCCGATCGCGGCCGATTACTGTCCGCCCGTCCACTTGCAGCAACTCCGCAAGGCGTTGGTCTCGAAAGAAGAGCTGAAGCGCGTCGAGCAGGTGGTCAAGCAGGTGCCCGCGAAGCAGTTGTCGATCAAGGCCATCGAGGAACTCTCGAGAAAGATCCGGCGCTACTCCCGCGAGGAGATGCAGGCGCTGGTGCTTCGCTTCGCCACGGACTTCCTGCATCTGCGGCGCGATCTCCATGATGCCGATCACCTGACCACCTGCATGGAGCGCATCAACCTGGTCACCACCGAAAAAGCGCGCGAACTCTCCCGGATGAATAACCGTTTGTACGAATGCGTGCTTCCCGACGAAGCCAGGCCGGAGCAGGACAATGTCATATCGCATGTCATCATCAAAGCCGATGTGCGCGGTTCCACGAAGATGACGCAGGACCTGTTGTCGCGCGGGCTGAGCCCGGCTTCGCACTTCAGTCTGAATTTGCACGAGCCCGTCAAAAAGCTCCTGGACCGCTTTTCGGCCAAGAAAGTATTTATCGAGGGCGACGCGATCATCCTCGCGATTTTCGAAACGGAGGCCACGCTGACGTATGCACGCTCCGTGGCCAAGGCCTGCGCCCTTTCGCGCCAGATTCTGGCCGTCTGCAATTCCTACAATGAAAGCGCCTCGACAAGTGATCTCCCCGCCCTGGAACTCGGCCTGGGCGTTGCCTATCAAGGCTCCGCACCGACCTACTGGACCGATGGCGATTCGCGCATCATGATTTCGAAAGCGCTGAATCTCTCCGACCGCCTTTCCGGCTGCGCCAAGCTCGCCAAGCGCATGCTGGCCAGACAGAAATCTCACTTTTCGGTCTTTCAATTCCTGAATGTCATGGAAGGCGCGTCGGCGGAAGAGTTGGACGAATTCCTCGTCCGTTACAACATGAACGGAATCGAACTCAACGAGGAAGGCTTCCAAAAGCTTTCGGAGGAAATTTCTCTTGACTCCATCGAGACCAAGGTCGATATGCCCTGGGGAAAAGAGAAGGTCACTCTCTATTACGGCGAGGTTCCCCTCGGCGAATCCATAGAACTCCTGGTATTGCGCAAGGGCCTGGCGCGGCAATTGCTCCCTGACGGAAAAATCGGCGGCGCCTCCTCGCATGCTTACTACGAAGTTTGCACCAGCCCGGCCCTCTACGATCTCGTTGCTGCGTTAATCCGGACCAATCAAACTGCCGCCGTGGTTTCTCAGCGCGTCTAACCTCTCCTTCACGCTGCGTACCGAAATTCAAGGTTCGTGGTCGCCGCAGTCACAAGCAGAGCTTTCCACGAGTCACCAGCATGCCTCGACCCTGTCGAGCTCACGGGGCACTCGACGGTCCAGCGTGGAGATCCAAGCTATACTGCTCGCGGAGGCGAAAGGGGCCCGGTGGTCCTCGCGGTCTTCAAAGCCGTTGTCTCGCTCCTTCGCGGCGCGAGAGGTGGGTTCGACTCCCACACGCTTCCGCCACGACTCATTAATTTACAGATAGCAAACACCAGGTGTGTAACATTTTTCTCCTCTGATTACGTCTAATGTTTTACCTGCCCTTGCAGTGTGCAAGCTCGACCGCTATAAGGAGAGATTTGCCCCCGGCAGGACTGAGAGCCAGCAGGACTGAGAGAATGTGGGGGAGTGAGGATCCCAGATGGGAATTCGCAAGCCTGTGAATCGAGAACTGAATGTGATTGCCGCGATTTGCCTGGGTTTATTCGCTGGAAATAGGGGCTTTGCTCAGGTTGCTCAGCCTCAGGCCGCGCAGCAGCCCTCCGCCCAGACCGCCGCCGCGCGCCCTGTGGGAACTATCAAGTCGATTTCAGGGAATACCATTACGCTGACGAATGATGTAGGTGTTGACGTGACCGTTTTGGTTCAAGACGCTGCCAAACTCCTTCGAATCGCGCCCGGACAAAAAGATTTGAAGGACGCCGCGCCTATCCAGTTGCAAGACCTCCAACCTGGCGACCGCGTTCTCGTGCGCGGTAAGCTTGCCGACGATGGAAAGTCAGTTCTTGCCACATCAGTTGTCGCCATGAAGAAAGCGGACATCGCGGACAAGCAGGCCCGCGAGCGCGAAGAGTGGCAGCGGCACGGCGTTGGAGGCCTCGTGAACAGCATCGATCGCGCGAACAACACGATCAGTGTCGCTCTCCCTGGGCTTGGTGAGAAAAAGAACGTGGTCATCCATCTTTCAAAGGACACCATCCTGCGCCGGTATGCTCAGGATTCCGTCAAGTTCGATGATGCAAAGCCTGCTCCGCTAGAGCAGATCACGCCCGGCGACCAGCTTCGTGCTCGCGGCACGCGCACCTCCGATGGCAACGAGCTGACCGCCGACGAAATCGTGTCCGGCACGTTTCGAAACATTGCCGGAACCATTTCTGCCATTGACTCTTCCGCGGGCAGTATCACCGTTCAGGATTTGGTTTCGAAAAAGCTCATCACCGTCAAGATCACCGCGGAATCTCAATTGCGCAAACTGCCTCCTCCCATGGCTCAGCGTATCGCCATGCGCCTGAAAGGTATTCCTTCCGATTCACAGATGCCTGCGCAGGCTCCGAATGCCGGAGCCGTCGCCGCAGCGAATCCGGGGCAAGCGCCCCGATCCGGTGGTCCACCGCCCGGCGGTCCGGGCGCTGGGGGGGCTGCGGGAATGGGAAGGCCCGGGGGCGGGGGCGCTCCTGATTTGCAGCAGGCGATTAACCGCATGCCCGCCGGTACGCTGGCCGATTTGCAGAAGGGTGACGCCGTCATGGTCGTGGCAACCGAAGGTGGCCCGAACGGTGAACCCACAGCAATCACTCTGCTCGGCGGGGTTGAGCCCATCCTGGAGGCCTCTCCCAACGCCAATGCCTCGACGATTCTTACGCCTTGGAGCCTTGGCAGCGCGCCCGGCGGGGAAGCGGCCACACCCTGATGCTGTTCCAGCTCAATCCATCTCACGTTCATCAGGAGACCCGATGAGTTTTCGGCCCGTTCAAACGGCTTTGCTGCACTTCTTAGTTCTTCTGCTGATCCTCGCGACAGGCGCGCATCTGTATGCGCAGGCGCCCTCGGGCGGTCTGAGTGGTGTGGTCACTGACCCGTCGGGCGGCGTCATCGCGAAGGCCACCGTCCGTCTGGTCACGTCGAGCGGTCGGTCGCTGGACAACACCACGAACCGGGACGGCTTCTACGAATTCAAGGGCCTCGCGCCAAGTACCTACACGCTGAAGGCTGCCGCCAAAGGCTTCGCTCTTTTCACAAAAGAAGGTGTCCAGATCCTTGATGGACAGACACAACAGCTCAATATTGGCCTGACCATTCAGATTGAAGAACAGGAGGTGGAGGTGACCGACTCCTCCACCAGGGTGGACGTCGATCCCTCCAGCAACGCCGGTATGGTGGTTCTCAAGGGCAAGGATCTGGAAGCTCTCTCCGACGACCCCGATGAATTGCAATCCGAGCTGCAGGCTCTTGCGGGTCCCTCCGCGGGACCCAACGGTGGGCAGATGTACATTGATGGTTTCACCGCCGGGCAACTCCCCCCCAAGGCCTCCATTCGCGAAATTCGAGTCAACCAGAACCCTTTCTCGTCCGAATACGACAAATTAGGTTATGGCCGCATCGAGATTTTCACCAAGCCCGGTTCGGATCAGTTCCACGGGCAGCTCTTTGTAACCGGTAACACGGCGGGCCTCAATTCGCGCAACCCCTTTGAGGGAACCACCCAGACGCCGGGATATTACTCCACGCAGTACAGCGCCAATCTAGGTGCCCCGCTCGGCAAGAAGGCATCAGTCTTCTTCAACATCGAGCGCCGCAATCTCAACGAACTTTCCGTCATCAACACTCCGTTCGTGGATCCAAGCACCTTGCAATTTACGCAATTTACCGACGCGGTTTCGAATCCGCGCACCCGCACCAACCTGAGCCAGCGGCTCGACTATCAAGTCACCAAGAACAACACGCTGACGGCCCGCTACCAGTATTGGCGCAATAACGAGAATAGCGACGGGATTGGAACCTTCAGCCTCCCTTCCGTCGGTTACAACTCCCTGAGCTCCGAACACACCGCGCAAATCAGCGACACTCAAGTTGTCAGTTCCAGAACCATCAACGAAACGCGCTTTCAGTTTGCTCATGAGACTGTCAGCCAGAATCCTCTGAGTACCTTCCCCACGATTCAAATTCAGGGCGCTTTCGTCGTCGGCGGGAGCAGCGGCGGAATCAGCAATGACACCCAGAAGCGCTACGAACTTCAGAACATCACCTTTATGACGTTTGGCAAGCACGCCATCAAATACGGCGGCAGGCTGCGCGCCACAAACATGGAAAACGATTCGAATGCCAGGTTCAACGGCGTCTATAACTTTGGCTCTCGCCCGGACCCAACCGTTGCGGGTTGCAATGTGCCAAATCCGCCCAGCACGTGCCCGCAAATTTCAGGCATTCGGGCCTATCAAATTACGCTGATGGACGTGCAAAACGGCACTTCCTTTGCCACGAACGGGGGCGGCGCTAGTTTCTATTCGCTGAATTTCAATCCGGCCGGCAACGCAAACGCCGCGCTTACCTGGGTGGATGGAGCCCTCTTCCTGCAGGACGATTGGCGCCTCAAGCCCAACGTGACCCTGAGCTATGGCCTGCGCTACGAAGCACAAAACAATCTCGGCGATCATGCCGATTTCGCGCCGCGCATCGGGCTGGCCTGGGGCATTGGCGGCAACGGAAAAAACAAGTCTCCCAAAACCGTGCTGCGCGCCGGTTACGGAATTTTCTATGATCGATTCTCGGCGGACTTGGCTCTTCAGCAAGAACTGCAAAACGGGGTCATCCAGCAACAATTCCTTGTCCAAAAGCCGCCATTTTTTGACCCCAATCAAACCGTCCTGCCGTCGCAATTTCCCCAGTCCGCGTCCTCACCCCGGACGATTTACCGGCTAAATCCCAATCTTCGCACTCCCTACGTCATGCAAACCGGCGCCACGCTGGAGCGGCAGCTGACAAAGTCCGCCAACCTGTCTGTCACCTATCTCCATTCGCGCGGTCTGCATCAGTTTTTTACCAGTTTCACCAATGCCGTTCCAATTGTTCCCCCGGCAACCAGCGCGCAGCCTCCCAGTCAGATCATTTATCAGTACGAATCGGGTGGAATCTTCAAGCAGAATCAGCTCATCGTGAACAGCAGCGTTCGAATGGGGCAGAAGCTCTCGCTCTTCGGCTATTACACCCTCAACTATGCGAATAGCGATACCTCCGGTGCGGGGAGCATTCCTTCGAATCCCTTCGATATCACGCAGGACTATGGCCGCGCCTCGTTCGACGTTCGTCATCGTGTTTTTTTCGGCGGCACCGTCGGGCTGCCGATGGGCTTTCGAATGAGCCCCTTCATGATCGCCACCTCCGGTTCACCTTTTAATATCACCACTGGACAAGACCTCTACGGCAACGCCGTTTTCAACACGCGAGCAACGTTTGGCGCCTGTTCGAATGGTGCCGTGGGCGTCAAAGACACGGCATACGGCTGTTTTAATTTGGTCACCCTGCCCGGGCAGACCATCATCCCCATCAACGATTTCACGGGGCCGGGACGGTTCACCTTGAATTTGCGTCTGAGCAAGACGTTTGGTTTCGGACAAAAGAAGGAAGCTACGGCTGCTGGCGGCCCCGGGGGTGCCATGGTTGTCCGTGGCCCGGGCGGTGGGGGACCGAGAGGCGGGGGAGAGCACGGCGGCGGTGAGCGCGGCGGAGGAATGTTTGGAGGAAATCCGTCGAATCAGCGCTACAGCCTGACCTTCAGCGTGAACGCTCGAAACGTCTTCAACAACGTCAACGTGGCCAATCCCATCGGGAATCTCAGCTCGCCGCTCTTCGGCCAGTCCAACGCGCTTGTTGGCGGGCCGTTTTCTTCTTCGACCGCCAACCGGCGCATCGATTTGCAGGTGTCCTTCAATTTCTAGCTGCGCTAGAATCCCGGCTCAGGCCCGGGATGAAAAAGCGGAAAAAGAAAACCATTGACGCCGGCAAAGAGGCCCGGCG
>Ga0209701_10002633_pt1 | contig 11671 bp, 10 predicted proteins | sample CZO8metaG_4_FD_188356 | JGI IMG/M metagenome (GOLD analysis project Ga0209701, IMG submission 188356) | Vadose zone soil microbial communities from the Eel River Critical Zone Observatory, Northern California, USA - CZOApr15con2H3.8 metaG... | ecosystem: Environmental > Terrestrial > Soil >...
CGCCTGAACAAGATCGGCAAGCCGGTGGACCGCACCGAATGGGGCATGACGCCGCCAACCGTGAACGCCTACAACAACAGCAGCATGAATGAAATTGTTTTTCCCGCGGGCATTCTACAGCCGCCCTTCTACGATCCGAAGGCCGATGACGCGGTGAACTACGGCGGAATGGGAGCGGTCATCGGACATGAAATCACGCATGGTTTTGACGACCACGGCAGCAAGTTCGATTCGAATGGCAACTTGAAAGACTGGTGGAGCCCAGAAGACCTGAAGAATTTCAAAACACGCGCCGCCTGCGTCTCCGATCAATTCGACGCCTACGTCGTCGACGGGGATCTGCACGAAAACGGCAAGCTAGTTTTAGGCGAAAGCATCGCCGACCTGGGCGGACTGACGATCGCCTACGCCGCGTACGAAAAATCCCTCGCGGGCAAGCCGCGGCCTGCGGACAAAGACGGCTTTACTCCCGAGCAGCGCTTCTTCCTCGGCTGGGCGCAAGTATGGGGCGCCAACGAGCGGATTGAATTCGCGCGGTTGATGGCCAACACCAACCCGCACCCGCTGCCCAGATTCCGCGGCAACGGACCGCTCTCGAATATGGCGGAGTTTGCCAAGGCGTTCGGTTGCAAAAAAGGCGAGGCCATGGTGCGCGAGCAAACCTGCAAAATTTGGTAGCTGAGTGCGGCCGAAGAACAAAATAATTCCGAGGGAAACTTCGGCGGAAACCGGTGAATTTCGGCGGGACACCGCGCTAGAAGTGGAAAACGATTCCGCCCGCAAGTTGGAAGTCGTTCTGAGATTGGTGGAAGAAGCCGGTGCGCACGTAGTCGGCTTCCAAGCGGAAAGAGACGCGCGGGTTCCAGGGATAGTCCCCTCCACCCCCGGCCTTGATGACGTAAGAATTGCGGCTGGATCCCGCGATTTGCGGCTGTTCGTGAGCGCCGCCAAAAATTCCGTGCAGCCAGGGTTCCCACTTTTTCTGCTGCCAGGCGATCTTCGGGCCGGCGCCGTAGGTTGCAATCTTCACATGTTCGCCGAGGAAAATCGTGGGGGCAAAAACGGCGGTAATATTTCCTTCGATCGCAAACCAGTCGTTCGTGAAGTAAGCCACGGAGGTGTTGATGCCGACGGCGCTGGCATTGAAGACCGAGGACTGGAAGCGCAACCAACTCGCGGCAAGACCCAACTCCCAGCGGTAGCCCTCGCGGTTGCCGTAGAGAAACTTCGGCTGCGGCGACGGCACAGCCGGCTCGGCGTTGTCGAGCGGCAGGGCCAGGGCCGTGGCGACAATGGGCGCTGCGAACGCGTTCGCCGGTTTCGTTGCCGGCGGGAAAAACGTGTCGGCGGCGGCAAGGTCACTGAGAAGAGTCGCCTTCGCGGCGGAAGTCGTGGAGAAATCCTGAGCGGCGTTCGCCCTGTCGATATTTAGAATTGGCGCACTCACCTGTGCCCGCGCGACGCCGACACTCCCAAGCAGCAATGCCGATAGCAATAGCCTCTTCATGTTGCTCCCCTCAGAGGGCTGGCCCCACGATGGATTCAGCCACGTAGCTACGGTAAACAACACCATGGCCCTTTGTCCATGCTCTTTCGCGGAAAGGGGCCAAAAGTGAAAAGGTCGCATCGCCTGTCTGGAGGCGGCCAATCCAGAAAGTTGGGTCGGTCCGCGGCTCGCGCGGGAGGCTAGCGGCCGTGGCGCAAGTAGTCGTCGGTTTTGTTCAGCCAGTCTTCGCGCGGGGGATTGAAGACGTCGAGGTCGACGGTATCCTCGAGCGCCCAGGCTTCATGCGGCAGGTGCGGCGGGATGCACAGGACTTCGCCGGCGCGAACGACGATTTCTTGGCCATCGATGGCAAATTTCAGCGCGCCTTCGAGGATGTAGGTCACCTGCTCGTTGTGGTGGTGATGCAGCGGCACGTGCGCGCCTTCCTTCAGCAGCACGCGCGCCAGCATGATTTTATCGCCGACCACCATTTCGCGGTCGATGAGCGGGTTCAGTTGCTCGCGCTCGACATTTTTCCACGCGACGTGCTTCGATTTCGCCGGGGTGCTCATTTCACGCCTCCATCTTTTGTCTGCGTTCTCCGCCGCCATCGACAATTCACAAATCAGCGTGAGACCGCGGCGCGCCAGTGAACCGAAACGCGCTGAATGCGTTCCAGAGCGGCCTCGAGCTGTTTCCGCGCACTAACGAGCGAGAAGCGCAGATATTTTTTGCCGCCTGGACCGAACGCCGCCCCGGCAATTCCCGCCACCCCCGCCTCCTCCAACAAAAGCTTCTGCACCTCTTCCGCGGAGAGTCCCGTATCTGCAATATTCACCCACGCATAGAATGCGCCGTCTGGCGCCTGGCAGCGAAATCCGGAAATTTGATTGAGCCCGGCCACGAACAGATCCCGCCGTTTGCGGTACTCCGCAACCATGGCCTCCACGGCGTTTGTCGAATCGCGCAGCGCCTCGATGGCCGCGACCTGGGTGAACTCCGCCGCGCAAGTGAAGGTGTTCAGCACCAACAGATCCATGGCATCGATCACCTCGACGGGCGCCACGGCGTAGCCCAGCCGCCAGCCGGTCATGGCAAAACTTTTGGAGAAGCCATCAATAATCACGGTGCGCTCCGCCATGCCGGGGAGCGACCAGATGGACTTATATTCTCCGCTGAACAGCATGCGCGCGTAGATCTCGTCGGCAAGAACCCATAGGTCGTGCTTGGTGGCGAGCGTGGCGAGTTTCTCCAGAACCGCATCGCTAAAAACTGTCCCGGTAGGATTATTCGGCGAATTGAAGATCAGCATCTTGGTGCCCCGCGTGATCTTTCGAGCGATCTCACCCACATCGGGCTGGAACTTGTTTTTCTCTTCCAGCCCATAGGCAACCGCCGTCGCCCCCAGCCCGCGGGTGAATGACGGATAAATCGGAAAGCCGGGATCGGGATATAGCACTTCGTCGCCGGGCTCGACGAGCGCCATCATCGCCAGCGAAAGCGCCATTTTGCAGCCCGGCGCCACAATGATCTGCTCCGCCGCTGCATGTACGCTGCGCGTGCGCTTCAAATACTCCGCAATCGCCTGGCGCAGAGCCGGTACGCCCCGCGTGGAGCAGTAGCGGTCGCGCCCTGCGGCTACGGCATTGCGCAGCGCATCCACGACCGGCGCGGCGGGATGAAAATCCGGTTCGCCGAGTTCCAGGTGAATGATCGAGCGCCCCTGGCGCTCGAGTTCTTTGGCGCGAGAATAGACCGCCAGCGCGCCTTCGCCATTCAGTTGTGAAACGCGTGATGCGATTCGTGTCATCGTCTGGACCGGACGCAAATCTTATCACTTCGCGGCGAACCGCGGCGCAGGCTCCCCTTGACGCCGCCATCCCCCGGCGAGACGATAGGTTGAGGGCACATCGCACGCAACCTGCCCGCTCTTCTAACCGTCTAACGATTTAGGTCGCGCCCCGTGAGGGGGTGAATATGACTTTCCGAAAACTGACTATTCCCATTTTGATCATTCTGTTGTGCACGCTCTTCGTCGGCCTACGTCCCGCCGCCGCGGATTCCAGCCATGCCCGCATCATCCGCCTGAGCCTCGTTCAAGGCGACGTCCGATTCTCCCGGGAGACACATGGCGACCCTCTCGCGGACTCCACGGCAACTTGGGAGACCGCTGGGCTGAATCTGCCGATCCGCCAAGGATACGTCCTTGCCACGGACAAAGGCCGCGCGGAAGTGGAATTCGAGAACGGCGCGATGGCGTTCCTCAAGGAAAACACGGTTTTGGAGTTCTTCGACCTTTCCCTCAACGATTCCGCGCGCACCACGCGCCTCGTTCTTCGCCAGGGCAGCGCTTCCTTCTATGTGAATCCCGCGAGCGGCGACTATTTCAGCGTCACCGGCGGCGACTTCACCGTGGAAGCCGAGGGCCGGAGCACCTTCCGGCTGGATAATTTTGACGACGGCAGCACCGTTGAAACCTCACAGGGCCGCGTTTCCGTCTTGCACAATAAGAACACGACCCGCCTCGAAAAGGGCCAATCCCTTTCAATAAAAGCAGGCGATGATTCTTCGCTGAGCGTCGGCCGCCTTCCGCTTGAAGATGACTTCGATCGCTGGGTCTCCGGCCGCATCGACAGCGTCTCCACCGCCACGGCTTCGGCCCTGCAATACACAGGTTCTCCTTATTACGCTCCGGGATTCGCCGACCTGTATACCTATGGTGCTTTTTCCAACTGTGGGGCTTATGGATACGGCTGGAGACCGTTCGGCGTCGGATTCGGCTGGTCACCCTTCACGAACGGGCAATGGATTATGGATCCCTCTTTTGGCTGGACCTGGGCCAGCTATCAGCCGTGGGGCTGGGCGCCCTACCACTACGGAGGATGGCTCTTCGATGCCTCCTGCGGCGGCTGGTTTTATTCTCCGCCGGCTCTTTACGGATACCCGGGGTATCCCGTCGGTCCGGTGAGGCGATTCTCCAAAGGCGTTCATTCCCCCCGTCCCATCTATCATCCGGTGACGGCTGTCTTCGTTCGCAATGGCGGCAAGACCGGCATCGTGCCCATGCACCCTCTCGATGTAAAAGGAAAGACTCCCCTGAATTTGGAGCGCGGCGTTTTTTCAAACGTGGGTACGAAGGGCGTGAGCGCTCAGATCATGCCTGTCGAGCACGGACAAAAATGGGAAGCGTTGAAGTCGCCGCCGCGGGAAGGTCTCAGCGGCAGCCTGGCGGCCACCGGGCCGCCGACTCGCGTTTCGAGGACCGTGGTCGAAAGCCATTCCGGAGTTCGTGCCGTCTCGCTCGGCAAGGATTCTTCCATCGCCTACGATCCGCATGAACACCGCTTCGTGAATGCAAATTCTTCGGCGGTTTCGTCTTCCGCGAACGAGAAGGAAATTCGCGCTGAAAATGGCCGGACTGCTGCTGCGTCGACACCAACCGCTGTCAACTCTTCACGCATTCCCGCGGGTCCTGCGGCGACGCGCAGCGCGGCTTCTGCTCCGCCTTCACGCAACACCGTTCCGCCGCCAGCGCCGCGTTACTCGGGCGGCGCGAGTGGGGGTTCTAGTAGCAGAGGCGGCAGTTGGGGCGGGTCTGCCTCTTCAAGCGGAAGCTCAACGGGACGATCCTCGTCGTCCTCCTCTTCTTCTTCTTCCGCCTCGTCTTCGCACCCGTCCTCCGGCCGGCCGCACTAGTCGAATCGGAAACGATCGCAGAAACGGCTCCCACTGGGGAGCCGTTCTCTTTGCGCGGCAGCAAATTGTTATTCGGCCGCTTCAAGAAAAAATCATGCCCGCGTAGCCCACAACCGCATCGCGATCGCCGGAAACGTCGGCGGACGTCGCATACTTCACCAATTCCGATTTTTTCGCGCCCAGCGCGTTCAGCGCCGTGATCATCGCAACCGCTGGCCCCAGCCCGCACATGGAAATCTCTTCGTTGCGGCAGGTATCGTAGAGTCCGCGCGGTTCCAGCGCCAGCAATTGTTCGATGGCTTTGCGGTCTTTGATGCGCGTTGTGGCGTCATCCTCGTAATGATTCAAGTCCGAGGTCGTCAATAGCAGCACGTTCTCTTTGGAAGCTTCGAGCACCCGCGCGATCCCTTCCCCCACGCTCACCAGGGATTCGAATCGCGCTGTTCCCAGTGCCACGGGAACAAATGTGAAGTCCGGCGCCAGCACCTGCAGAAACGGCAACTGCACTTCCAGCGAATGCTCCTCGCTGTGTGCCACGCTATCCTCGCGCAGCAGCGGACAGGCTTTTTTCAGCGTTTCCGCCAGCGTCTCGTCAATCCGCGCGTCTCCCAGCGGCGTGCGCCAGGCCCCGCTCGAGAGAATCGCCGCCGGCTCACCCCGTGGATAATGCCGCACCCCGAGAACAATGATTTTCCTGGGCAGCGCGATCCGCGCAAGCACCGCGCCGGCCACGTGGCCCGAATAGACGTAACCGGCGTGCGGCACAAGGCACGCCCTTACCGGAATGGATGGTCGGCCCGGTTCGGTGCCGCTGTATTTGCGTATGAGCGCTGTGAGTTCCGCAGGATGGGAGGGATAGAAGCGTCCGGCAACCGCAGGCAGGCGAAGCATGTTGCCGCTCCGCGAATCAAATCGGCTTCGAGGGTTTCCCTTTGAACTTGATCGCTTGCGACGTAGCGGGCACGTAATAAACCGTCACTTTGTCGCCGTACTGGTAGCCGCCCTTGTCGATGATTTTCTGCATTTTCTCGGACGCGGCTTGCGAAAGAGGAAACGTCCTGATCGCCAGGTCGTTCCCCTTCGCGCGCACGGTGATCTGCGCGTTATTCGCGTGCATCACGAAGCCTTCAAACTTGTCAAGTCCGGTTGGCTTGGGCTTTGGCTTCACCGCACCGATGATGATCGGCGCCGCCGTTTCAGCAACGATGATTGGCACGGTCACCGGAGTCTGTGCAGCAGCGGGTAATGAAAAACCTGCCGCCGCAGCAAGCATCAGCGGCAATCCGAACGCGGCAACTTTGACGATTCTCTTCATTCCACATCGTCCGTGGCAATCCGCAATGACTTTAGAAATCGCACGTCCTGGGGCGTCATGGCCAGCCGCGGGGCCGGCTTTTTGTCATTCTCTTCCAAAAAAGATTCCTGGTCCACTTGAATCCGCAGCGACTCCAGGAAACGGCGGTCGTTCGGCGTCAGTTTTGCTGCTTCAGCCGCGGCCGCGTCGCGTTTTGCCAGCCCGATGGTGGCGTCCAGCTTCAGCACGATGTCGTAGCCATGAGCGCGCACGCCGGCAATCGCACCCGTAATGCGATCGGAGTCGGACACCGTGTCATTGATCGCATGGCCCAGTTCGCGGAGCAAGTTTTTCAGGTGATCGTCCAGTTGCACGGCGGCCTCTCCCTTACTTCTTTGGCCATTCTAGGCCCACGTATTGTTGGATACAAGAGAGCTTCGCTCCGTTGTCTCTAATCCGTCCACAGTACCTTTGTGCAGGTTTGATGGACCTAAAGGGTGCACCGCGCGGCCTCCTCTTTCGGATGTTCGCCGGGTTTTGCGTTAAGATGCTCGTATGTCAACGGCCGCAAGCAGCGCAGCTACCGCGCCGCAGCAGCAAGGCGGTTTCCGGCGTCTTTGGCGCGCGCTGCGGCAGCTTTTTCACGAGGTCATTGCCGCGGTCTTTGCCGTTCTTGCATTAGGCTGGCTCAACGCCGCCCTGCGCGCCTGGACGCGCGACGTTGCTCCGTGGCTTATCGGCATCGCGGTCGCCGTTGCTCTATTATTTCTGTTTTTCGCCGTAACATCCTTTCGCCGCGCGCGAAAGCTGTAGTTCTCATTAGGAGATTTTGTAGAGGCCGGGCATCAGCCCGGCCTCTCAAAACGTGAGCTGTCCGGCTGTCGCACAACTTCGTTCTTGCCATGACTGATACCAAAGCCAAATCCGCCGCTCCCCCCGAACGCAAAGAGAGGTTTACAACTCTCTCTGGCATTCCCCTCGAACGCGTTTACCATCCCGACGCTGTTGTTGACGCCGAGACGGAAGAATTGATCGGCTTCCCCGGCGAATATCCTTTCACTCGCGGCATCTACCCCACGATGTACCGCGGCCGCTTCTGGACCATGCGCCAGTACGCCGGCTTCGGCTCCGCCCTCGAATCCAACCAGCGCTACCGCTACCTCCTAAGCAAGGGCCAGGCCGGCCTCTCCGTCGCTTTCGACCTGCCCACGCAGATCGGCATGGACTCCGACTACCCCCTCGCCCTCGGCGAAGTCGGCAAAGTCGGCGTCGCCATCGATTCCCTCGAAGACATGGAAACGCTCTTCGACGGCATCCCCCTAGAAAAAGTCTCCACCTCCATGACCATCAACTCCACCGCCGCCATCCTGCTCTGTTTCTATGTAGCCGTCGCGAAACGCCAAGGCGCCAGCCTGCAAAAGCTTTCCGGCACTGTTCAGAACGACATTTTGAAGGAATACATCGCCCGCGGCACCTACATCTACCCCGTGCGCCCCGCGATGCGCATCGTCACTGATATTTTCGCCTGGTGTCGCGACAATCTCCCCAAGTGGAACACCATCTCCATCTCCGGCTATCACATCCGCGAAGCCGGCTCGACCGCCGTCCAGGAAGTCGCCTTCACGCTCGCCGATGGCATCGCCTACGTCCAGGCCGCGCTCGACGCCGGACTCCGCGTCGATGAATTCGCCCCGCAACTCTCGTTCTTCTTCAACGCCCACAATGATCTTCTCGAAGAAATCGCCAAATACCGCGCCGCTCGCCGCCTCTGGGCGAAAATCATGGCGGAACGTTTCGGCGCAAAAGATCCGCGTTCTTTGATGCTCCGCTTCCACGCGCAGACCGCCGGCTCCTCCCTCACCGCGCAGCAGCCGGAGAACAACATCGTCCGCGTTGCAATTCAAGCGCTCGCCGCCGTTCTCGGCGGCTGCCAATCGCTCCACACCAATTCCATGGACGAAGCTCTCGCCTTGCCCACCGAAGACGCCGCGCTCATCGCTCTGCGCACCCAGCAAATCCTCGCCAACGAAACCGGCGTTGCCAACACCGTCGACCCCATCGCCGGCTCCTACGCCATCGAGCACTTTACCAACGAAATCGAATCGCTCGCCTCAATCTATCTTTCCAAAATCGACAAAATGGGCGGCATGTTGCGCGCCATCGAAGCCGGTTTTGTCCAGGGGGAAATCCAGAAAGCGGCTTACGAATTCCAGCGCGCCGTGGAGAGAAAAGAACAAATCGTCGTAGGCGTGAACGACTTCGTCGCGGAAGAACCGCGCATCATTCCCACGCTCCGCATCGACACCGAAATCGAGCGCGCCCAAATCGCCCGCCTGAACGCTCTCCGCGCCAAACGCGACTCCGCCTGCGCCAAATCCGCGCTCGCTGAACTCCAGCGCCGCGCCGCCACCACCGAAAATCTCCTCCCCGCCATCCTCGCCGCCGTCGAAGCCTACGCCACTATCGGCGAAATCTCCGACGCCCTGCGCCGCGTCTTCGGCGAATACCAGGAATCCGTCGTCATCTGATTTGGAGTGCGGAAGCTTGCTCCCGCTTTTCCGCCCGCCTCTTCGGCTGGACCAAAGCACAGGCTGTCACCGCTCTTGCGCTGTAGTATTCTTCCCCTCCAGAAATCCCAGGATTCACCATGAAGCTCATTCTCGCCTCCGCCTCCGTCCGCCGCGCCGAAATCCTCCACGACGCCGGCTTCTCCTTCACCGTGCTCTCCTCCTCTGTCGACGAAACTCCCTACCCCGGCGAGACTCCCCACGATCTCGTACATCGCCTTGCCATTGCCAAAGCCGAGCTCGTCGCCGCCCGCGCCGCCGGCCCGGCCATCGTCATCGCTGCCGACACCGAGGTCACCCTTGATGGCCACATCTTCGGCAAGCCGCGCTCCTCTGACGACGCTCGTCACATGCTCGAAAAACTTTCCGCCCGCACCCACTCCGTCGTCACCGGTGTCGCTCTCATCCGCCTTCCCGACGCCGAGCGCCGCACCTTCGTCGAAACGACTCACGTCCATTTCGCCAAGCTCGATCACGAAGAAATCACCCGCTACCTCTCCACCGGCGAACCGCACGACAAAGCCGGCGCCTACGCCATCCAAGGTCGCGCCGGCCGTTTCATTCCGCGCATCGAAGGCTGTTACTTCAACGTCGTCGGCCTCCCCCTCGCCCGTCTCCAGCAAGCCCTCACCGACCTCGGCTGGTCTGAAGACTAACTCCACGCATCCGCCGGTTTGTAGATTGCCGTCTCAAGAGTTGCACGCGGAGGAATCGCATTCCGCCTTATAATCTCGCCCATGGGCAACCCTCCTCGCGAATCGGTAGACGGCTCCGCTGTTCGCCTGGATCGCCAGGACCCCTACCTGCGCCTCCAGTCGGTTATGATTTTCGTCCGCGATCTCGAGCAAAGCCTCAGCTTTTACCTCGATCAACTCGGCTTTCAATTGATCTTTGACGCCCGCGTTCAACCCGGCCGTCGCTGGGTAACCGTCGCCCCTCCCGACGGCACCGCGAATCTAACCCTCGTCGCCCCTGAGCCCGGCTCGGAACAGTTCAAGCTCATTGGCCGGCCCACACAGGTCACCTTTGTCACTGAGAATGTGATTGTCAAGTACCGCGAATGGAGTAAGCGCGGCGTTCGCTTCCAGTTCGCGCCGCGCCTGAAACGCCTCAAGTATGAAGTGCACGTGCGCTCCGAGCATTCCGCGGACTCCTCTGCGCCCAGCGCAGACCACGCTCCGATTTGGGGCGGCGTCTTCACCCGTTTCAAGGATCTCGACGGCAATTCCTTCTCGCTGGTGAGCTTCGACGAGGTGACCCAGGCCGTCGAAGCTCAACGCCGCGCCCTTGCTGAGCGGTTCGAATCCGAACGCCGCGCCGCTCAGGAGCTCGAAATTGCCAAACAGGTGCAAGCCGGGCTCTTTCCGCAAACTCTCCCGCCCCTCAAAACCCTCGAATACGTCGGCATCTGCATCCAGGCCCGCAAAGTCGGCGGCGATTATTACGATTTTCTTGATCTAGGACAGGAGCGGCTTGGATTCGTGATCGGCGACATCTCCGGAAAAGGAATTGCCGCCGCTCTCTTGATGGCCAATCTCCAAGCCAACCTGCGCAGCCAGTGCGCCCTCGCTTTGGACCAGCCGCAGCGCCTTATGTGCTCCGTGAATCAGCTCTTTTGCGACAATACGCCCGACGGCTCTTTCGCCACTCTCTTCTTCGCCGAATACGACGACACCGCGGGCCACCTGCGCTACGCCAATTGCGGCCATCTCCCCGGCCTTCTCCTCCGCAGCGATGGCACTGTGGAACGCCTCCATGCCACTGCCACCGTCCTGGGCATTTTCAAAGAATGGGATTGCGAGATTGGAGAATGCCAGCTTCGCCCAGGCGACACCCTTGCCCTCTACACCGATGGCATCACCGAATCCTACAACTCCGCAGACGAACAATTCGGCGAACAGCGCCTCATCGAAGCCCTGCAGCGTCATCGCGGATCATCTTCGCAAGCTGCCCTAGCTTCGATCGTCGATGAAGTCCAGCGCTTCAGCCCCCACGAGCAGCACGACGACATCACCCTCATCATCGCCAAACATCGACGGCGCTAGTTTCGATCCCTTCGCGCCGCCATTCAACTGTATCTGCGCACCTGAGTAATCTCAGTTTCCTGTAAGCGCGTTCTCCAAGCATGTAGATTACTTCCGAGCAGGGGACAGCGGGACGCTGTCAGTGGTGACAGAAAACAAATGACTTACGCGTTTGTTCTCTGGAGAGTACCCCGTCATCTGCCCGCATTGAGAAAGCTCCAAAATCGAGCTTCCAACTTCCCACAAGTGGGATTCGGGGATGGTCCCTCGGGTGTTTGCTTGTCGGCTGAGGGAAGCGAGCGAACGGTCCGGATGCGCTTTACGATTTGGCCGACAGTTGCGCCGCAGCAAAGCCAACATCGTTCGCCCCACGGGATCACGGTGTTGCCGGAACAGGACGAACACTGCGGATCTGGTTGACAATATCGATCGCCAGCCGCTGCGCCGCGGCGGGACCGTCAATTGCGGTGACCTTCCCCGTGCCAAGGACCATGCCTGTTTTCGGGTTAATCATTTTGAAAATCCAGTCGTATGTCAGGAAGGGCCGCGTGACATCGATATAGATATCGGCCCCGTTGCGGTCGTCGACGATGCGGATGCCCCA
>Ga0209701_10002636_pt1 | contig 11663 bp, 17 predicted proteins | sample CZO8metaG_4_FD_188356 | JGI IMG/M metagenome (GOLD analysis project Ga0209701, IMG submission 188356) | Vadose zone soil microbial communities from the Eel River Critical Zone Observatory, Northern California, USA - CZOApr15con2H3.8 metaG... | ecosystem: Environmental > Terrestrial > Soil >...
CGCAAGGCACGTCTGGTGGTCGAACACCGGAGCGGTCGGCATCGTCTTTACCAGCTCAATGCCGAGCCGCTCAAAGCCGTCGACTCATGGCTCGATCACTACCGCAATTTCTGGCAAGCCAGTCTGGCCAACTTGAAAACATTTGTTGAACAGGAGTACGCCCGCGAAACGGGCAAGGCCCCAAGCAAAAACAAATCAACCTCAGGAGAATGACTATGAAGCTATTTCGCTACGCCGTTGCCATCACCGTAGTCCTGTGTGCAAGTCTTGCGCTGGCTGAGTCCGACGGCAAGAAGACGTTTGACACGCTCAAAGCCCTCCAAGGTACCTGGGAAGGGAAGAATGCTCAGGGACAGCCGCTCAAGGTCACCTTCCGCGAGACCTCCGGTGGGTCCGCCTTGCTAAGCGAGATTCACGGCATGGGTCCGGAAAACATGGTCAGCATGATCCATATGGACGGCGACCGCCTCTTGATGACCCACTATTGTGGAGCCGGCAACCAGCCCCGCATGAAGGCCACGCTCGCCCCCGACGGCAAGAGCGTCGCGTTCGATTTTATGGACGCGACCAATCTTGCGAGCCCGGAAGCCGGACACATGCGGCACGTGGTCTTCAGCATGCCCGACGCCGACCACCACACCGAAGAGTGGACCTTCTTGGATCACGGCAAAGAGATGAAGGAATTGTTCACTTTGCAGCGCAGCAAATAGAATCCGGCCGCTTGCCTGGAGACATTCATGCCCAACACCATCGTCACTCCCGACCAGGACACCCTAATCTCGGAAATCGACATCGCGGCACCTCCTGAGCGCGTCTTCAGGGCCATCTCCGACGCCGAGGAGATCAGGCGCCGGTCGCCGGAACTGGATGTCTTCGAAATGGATGTCCGCGTTGGAGGACGGTGGCTTTTAGAGATGAACTGCGAGAGCAAACCGTACAAGGGTTTCAGCCGCATCCGGCACGATGGGGAGATCCTGGAGCTGGATCCTCCCCGACTGCTGGTTTACACCTGGTTCGCTAACTTTCACAACGATCCGAATGTCCCGTCTATTGTCCGTTGGGAGCTGACACCTACCAAATCCGGCACTCACGTCAAATTGACGCACAGCGGTCTTGCCTCCGAGCCAGAGGCCCGCAAAGATTACGCTGGCGGATGGGTGGGAGTGCTGGAAGAGATCAAAAACTTCGTTGAAGTGAAAGGCAAAAAGGAAATCCAGCATGGCTGAAAGCATCGTTACTCCCGACCTGGACGCTCTCGTTACCGAGATCGACATCGCCGCTCCCGCGGAGCGCGTCTTCAAGGCCTTGACCGATCCGGCGCAGCTGAAGCGCTGGTTTACGTCTCCGGAATGCCCGGCCAAGACCTGGAACATGGACGCTCAGCTCGGCGGCAAGTACAACTACGCCACGGAAAAGGGCAGCATCGTTGTTAACGGAGTCGACGAGTTCAAGTGTCACGGTGAAATCCTCGAGATCGATCCTCCCGGCCTTCTCGTCTATACGTGGATCGCTAATTGGCACGACGACAAGCAGCGGAAAACCACCGTTCGTTGGGAACTCGAGTCGCGCGGCAAGACCACGCACGTAAAAGTCACGCACAGCGGCCTGGCGCAGGAAAAAGTTGCGCGGGAAGACTACCGCGGAGGCTGGCCTGGCGTGCTCGAACAACTGAAAGCGTTCAGCGAGAAATAGAAGTCAGACACTTTCGCAGATTAAGGAGGAGCCTTTGGCAACCGTCACAATCACTCCCGATCAGAACACAATCTTTGGAGAGATCTTCATCGCGGCGCCGCCGGCTCGGGTATTCGAAGCAATTACCGACCCCAACCAGATGCCCCAGTGGTGGGGTCAGCACGGGATACATCGCATCACCGCGTGGAAAGCGGATCTTCGCCCCGGCGGAAAATGGTCGAGCATCGGTGCCCACGCTGATGGCACACCCTTTACGATCGAGGGAGAGTACTTGGAAGTGGATCCACCCCGCCTGCTGGTCCATACCTGGATTCCCAGTTGGACCGGCCCGCTAAAAACTGTGGTCCGCTGGGAACTCGAGCCTCACGCTGTGCATGGCCTTCATCCGAGCGGTCCGCGGAAGGCCGGCACAGGTACGCTTTTGAAAATCCGTCAGGAGGGATTTGCCAGCGCTCCCACTCACTTGGCTGGCCACAGCGATGGCTGGAAGCGCGTGCTCGGGTGGTTGCAGGGTTTTCTGGAGAGAGGCGAGACCGTGGAGGCCCGCAAGGAAACCGCGCACGCCTAACATGCCGTGGCACAAGTCAGATTCGTATCAGGGTATGCCTTCAGGCATGCCGTACGTAACGCGTTATGAGAGCGCCTTTAGGCGCTGCGGTTGGAGAGTGGAGTTTCACCACTGACTACTGAACCAATTTGCAATAGCAACGAAAAACAATCTGGCATCCAGATCGACGAAAGGAATTATCTCATGGCCACCAATGCAGTCACTCCCGATCAAGACGTCATTGCTCTGGAAGTTGTAATTGCCGCACCGCCTGACCGAGTCTTCCAGGCAATCACCGATCCCAGCCAGCTCTTGCGTTGGTGGGGACAGCGGGGGATCTACCACAGCACCAGATGGTGTAGTGATCTGCGTCCCGGCGGTCAATGGCGCTCCGAAGGCGTCAGCGAAACGGATGGAAGCGCCTATCACGTCAGCGGAGAGTATCTGGAAGTCGATCCTCCACGTCTGCTGGTCCACACCTGGATTGCAAGTTGGTCCGGCCCTCTCAAGACAGTCGTGCGCTGGGAGCTTGAACCCGCCGCTGGCGGAACTCTGATTCGATTGCAACATAGCGGCTTCGCCGGTGCTCCGGAAGGCGCCAAGGCTCACTACGAAGGCTGGCAGCATGTCCTCGGCTGGATGCAGGCCTTTGTGGAGAAAGGCGAAACGGTGGCCACCCGGCCTCCGATTTCCGCCGCACCCCGGAACTAGGCGACTGCACGTGATGGCGCCGCGGTTTGGCGGGTTGATCCGGTCGATACCGGAACTCCGCCAGACCGCCGGGGATACGGCGCTTGACATATTCTTATATAGGAATATATTGTTCTCATGCCGCGCGCAGCGACCACATCGGATGCCTTCAATGCCGTTGCCGAGCCTCGTCGGCGCGACATTCTGAACTATCTGGCTTTGCAGGAACGCGCCGTCGGTGACATTGCGGACAGCTTGAGTTTCGAGCAGCCTTCGGTGTCGAAACATCTGCGCGTGCTGCTGGATGTTGGTCTCGTGACAGTGCGCCGGGACGGCCGCAGGATGCTGTATCGAGTGAATGCGAAGGCAATCAAGCCACTCCATGAGTGGACAAGCACCTTCGAACGGCTCTGGCGGCACCAATTGAATCGCGTCAGAGAGCGAGCAGAGGGTAAACCCATTTCTTGATTGATCTGCGATTGCGCTTGCCACTCGCCAGGACAATTTTAGTTCGTTCAAGGAGGAAGGATGACTTCAACGGCCCCACAGATAAGTAGAACCCTCGAGGACTTGACGCTGAGCGTAACGCAGGAAATTCATGTCCGAGCTTCGCTCGAAGCGACCTTCGCAACGTTGCTGGAGCAACTCGGACCGCACAATGACACGCCCGAAGGCAAGCCGATCCCGATGAAGATTGAGCCTTGGCCCGGGGGACGATGGTATCGCGACCTCGGCGGTGAGAACGGTCATCTCTGGGGACACGTGCAAGCCATCAAGAGGCCGACGCTTCTGGAATTTTGCGGCCCCCTGTTCATGTCCTATCCCGTCACATCGAACGTACAGTACCGGCTCAGTGAGGTGGAAGGAGGAACGCTGATCAAGTTTCATCACGTCGCGCTGGGACTGATTGAGGATGACCATCGGGCCGGAGTAGGGAAAGGCTGGACGCACATCAACGAACAAATTCGCCAGCGTGCGGAAGGACGACGGCCGCAGTAAACGTGAGATGTAGGAGGCAATGCATATGTGCCCAGCGTGTATTGCAAGCGCGGCATGGGTAGCCGCTGGCGTGACCTCAACAGGCGGCTTGAGTCTGGTGGTCACGACGCTCTTTCGATCGAAACCTGGCGTGCAGAAAATTTCGTCTGACCAAGAGAAAAACAAAACGCAAAAGGAGAAATGAATATGGCAACGGCGAACAGCAGGAAGGAAGTCTCGAAAGTCGTATCGCAGGCGGAATGGCTTGCCGCGCGCAAGGAACTGTTGCGCCAGGAGAAGGACTTCACGCGGCTGCGCGACGACTTAAGCCGGCAGCGCCGCGAACTGCCCTGGGAGAAAGTGGAAAAGAAATACGTGTTTGATGGTCCGAACGGCAAGGAATCGCTGGGCGACCTCTTCGGAGGAAAAAACCAGCTGATTGTTTATCACTTCATGTTCGGCCCAGAGTGGACGGAAGGCTGCCCGAGTTGCTCGTTCCTGGCGGATCATTTTGACCGCAGCGTTCCGCACCTAGCGGCTCGCGACGTCCGTCTGGTGGCTGTTTCGCGTGCACCCTTGGCGAAGATCGAAGCGTTCAAGAAGCGCATGGGCTGGCAGTTCAAATGGGTCTCATCGCATGGGAGCGACTTCAACTCCGACTACCACGTATCGGGCACGCTAGAGGAGAAGGCGAGTGGCCAGACCTATTACAACTACACCATTCAGCAATTTCCAAGTGAGGAAAGGCCCGGAGCGAGCGTCTTCTATAAGGACGAGGATGGCAATGTCTTTCACACGTATTCGACCTACGGACGCGGGCTCGACATTCTGATCGGGGCATACAACTGGCTCGACATGGCACCCAAAGGTCGCGACGAGGAGGGCTTGCCACACGGCATGGCCTGGGTGCGGCACCACGACAAGTACGCTGACAGCCAAATCGTAGATCCGAATTCGCTATTGCTCGCGCGTAAGGCATAGAGCAAGCCCTGCCTTGGCGATCGCGTGATCGAACAGAGATTGGCGGCTCACCTCCAGGGGCAAGGAAGTGTTTACCGTTCCCCGGGTGGCAATGCTCCGATCGATCATGCTCAATCACTGGTATCACCATCGCGGACAATTGTAGGTTTACCTCCGCCTGCTGGACGTCCCGGTGCCGGTGATCTATGGGCGTGGCGCAGACGAAAACCCGTTTGGTTGACACCCCTTGGCCGCCGGATTCCGATGGGCAGGTGCGTGCTCCTGATCCTTGCGGGCTGTCGTTCTACTCGAAGCCCCACAACTGGCGTAGGGACCGCCGCTTTCGCTGGTTTATACTGAACTTATGTCGGGGCCCGGCGAGAAGACGTTTTACCTCGAAACCTTCGGCTGCCAGATGAATGTGCACGACTCCGAAAAAGTGGTCGGCACACTCCTGCAGCAAGGGTACCGCCAGGTTCCGACCGTCGAAGAAGCCGGCCTCGTCCTCTACAACACCTGCTCCATCCGCGACAAAGCCGAGCAGAAGGTCTTCAACCGGCTTTCCGATTACAAGAAATACAAGGCGCAAGGCAAGATATTCGGCGTCCTTGGATGCGTGGCACAGCAGGAAGGCGAAAAGATCTTCGAGCGAGCCCCATACGTGTCTCTCGTCGCAGGATCGGCATCCTACCGTAATCTTCCCGCCATGCTGGTCCAGATTGAGGCAGGGAACCGCGCCACCGGACTCGACGACCGCGAGACCGACGAGTGCTTCGAGACCGAGTACACCTCCCGCACCAACCCGCATCGCGCCTACATCACCATCATCGAGGGTTGCGACAAGTTCTGCGCCTACTGCGTAGTTCCTTTTACACGAGGAAAAGAACGCAGCCGCACTTCCGCTTCGGTCCTATCCGAAGCCCGCCAGGTCGCCGACCTCGGCTACACGGAAATTCAACTCCTCGGGCAAAACGTGAACTCTTACCGTGATCCCGATGGAAATAAGAGCTTTGCAGAACTATTGACTGCAATCGGCGAAGTGCCCGGCATCCAGCGCGTGCGATTCACCACGTCCCACCCGCGTGATTTCGGCCGTGACATTGTCGAAGCGATCGACGCCTCCTCCGTCCTCTGCGACCACGTTCATCTCCCCATCCAGAGCGGCTCCAACCGCGTCCTCGACGCCATGCAGCGCCTCTACACCCGCGACCAGTACTTGGAGCGTATCTCCTGGATTCAATCCGCGAAGCGCGATATCTCCATCACCACCGATCTGATTGTCGGCTTCCCCGGTGAGACCGAGCGCGAGTTCGAAGAGACACTTTCCCTCCTGGACGTAGTGGGCTATGACAGCGCATTCACGTTCAAGTACTCCCCGCGCCCGAACACTCCGGCGCTGCGTCTCAACGATGCCATCCCCGACGAAGAGAAAGCACGCCGCCTGGCCGTGCTAAACGAGAAACAGCGGCAGATCCAGACGCATCGTAATAAGAGACACCTTGGGCAGACAGCCAGGGTGATGGTGGAAGGGAAGAACCCGACACGCGGCCAGTGGATCGGCCGGACTTCGCAGATCAAAGTGCTGAACTTCACTGCGCCCGACGGAGTAGAACTGAAGACCGGAAGCTACGTGGACGTGCGGGTCACGACGAGCTTCCCAAATAGTTTGGTGGGTGAGATGGTGGAAATCAGTGGATAGTGGTTAGTGATTAGCAAAACCCGAAACGACACGCTCACCACCAACCACCAATTACTGCCTTTCGAGGTCTTATGGAAGTCGAAATGAAAATTCGTGGCCTCATGATGGACCCAGTCACCAACATGCCAATCGTGCTCCTCAAAGACGTCGGCAGCGACACGGTGCTTCCAATCTGGGTCGGCGTCTACGAAGCCAACGCCATCGCGCTCGAAATCGAGAAAGTCACAACGCCACGCCCCATGACGCACGACCTCATCAAGAACGTCCTGACCGGCCTCGACGCCCTCGTTCATAAAGTGGTCGTAACCGAACTCAAAGACGACACTTTCTTCGCCGTCATTTGGCTGGAAAAAGAAGGGCGGGTGGTGAGCATTGATTCCCGCCCCTCCGACGCGCTCGCGCTTGCATTGCGTATGGACTGTCCCATCTTTGTCGAAGATCAAGTGCTGAAGACCTCGAAGCAGGCCAGCAATCTTTCCGAGCGCGCGACCAGCGACGAACTGCGCAAACTTCTCGAAGGCCTCAGCGACGACGACCTCGGCAAATACAAGATGTAAGCTCGGTCGGGCCACACGTGGCAAAGAATGCGGCCAGATTTGAGCCGCCGACCGAATCGCCAGAGAATCAGCCCTGGAGGGGCGAACCAGCTTAGCCCAGCGCTTCAGCGCTGCGAAAGGTAGGAATACGAATCAAGTCCCGGAGGGACGGCCCAAGCCCATGCAAATCTCACGGCCTGTCCTTCTCGTCACCGTCCTCTTCCGGCTGTTTATGGATTGTTCGCTCTTCGCACAATCCAAGACTCCAGCGCACGCCATCGCACGCCCGGTGCAAGCCATCTCCCTCCACGAGACCAGCCGAAAGAGCATTCCCTCCGAGATAGGCGGCGCCTTCATGTTCCCTGCGAAATGCGATGCCGACGGCAACCTCTACATCCGCAAATACGCGACCGACCGTCCCTTGCTGGGCCCAATCGTGAAGATCGACCCGGAAGGTAAGCGCGTCGCCCTCTTCGACCCCGTGGCCGTGTCCCAACTCAAGCTCGACCGCGCCGACGCCTTCTCCCCCGCTCCCGACGGAGGCCTCTATCAGATCGCAACCGTGAGCATCGCCCGGCCCCAGATCTATGTGCTGCATTTTTCGTCTGACGGCTCTCCCTCCACGCCCATCCGACTCGACGCCGACTTCCAGCCGTTCCAGTTCGCGGCTTTTGCCAACGGTAACCTGTTGGCCTCCGGCTTCCAGCGCGATCCTCAGAACAGGTCCGATCCCGGACGAGCCTACACCGCAGTGTTCTCGGCAGACGGTCGCTTGCTGGCGCAACTCTCGCTCGATCCGCCACCGGACCCTGGTCGTCCAAATGCGAAGTCAGCAGGCAAGCCCGCGATTAGCGATTCCCAAATATCCACGCCCACGCTCGACCTCTCCGACGCCGAACCCAGCCCCGACGGCAACGTCTATGCCCTGCGCCGCTCGTCGCCCGCGTTGATTTACGTCATCTCAACTGCGGGCAAGATCCTCCGGACGCTGAAGATCAAGCCGCCATCTCCCGGGATGATGCCAATTACCTTTCACCTCTCCGCGAATCGCGTCGCCGTTTCCTTTTGGGATGAGACCACCAACAGCCAGATTCTCGTCATCACTGACGCGCAGACCGGCCGCCGGATCGCGACCTATTCCGATCCCGGCACCCTCGGTCCATCGTTCGCCTGCTATTCCGCCGACGAAGGTGCGTTCACGTTCCTTCACTTGGGAGAAGGGAACAGCCTCGAAGTCATCCGCGCTGAAGCGCACTAACGCTCCATGGATTCCGCCGAACAACTGCAACGCATCTACCTCGCCGGCTTCGAACTTCAAACCTTCGACCGTTATCCGAAGTGCATCGGCGTGATCCGTGATAATTGTGTCGCCCTGTTAGTCCCCGGTGTGGACGGCTTGCAAGTCCTCGGTATCCCGGGATGGCGTATGGGTGAAGTCATGGGCGTCCTCACGGAAATGGAAGGACGGCAGGTTTTTCAGGCAAAGTCAGAAATCGTAGAGGCGACGTTCGAAAGACTCGAGGCTCTGAAGAAATTCCGTGAGGACCTGGTGGCTCTCCTCCACGCGACACAATAGTGCCCGATCCGATCATCACATATATCTTTAGGTGCAACATCATCATGCCTACATAATGTCATTATTATCTATTGACATCAATAATCTACCAATGACATCATATTCACATGAGAACCACCTTGAGTCTGGATGATGATGTATTTCAGGTAGTCAAGAAATACGCGGAGGCGCGATCGGTTGCAATGGGGAAAGCGCTTTCGGATCTCGTCCGTCGCGGCCTCGATGCGCCGGTGAAGACACGCGTCATCAACGGACTTGTGGTCTTTGATCTTCCAAAGGACAGCGAACCGGTGACCTCCGAGCGAGTGAAGGAACTGGAGGCAGAAGAACGGTGACCTCCGTTCTGCTCGACGTCAACGTGTTGATCGCACTTCTCTGGCCGGCCCACGAATCGCACACGCGAGCCCAACGCTGGTTCGCTCAGAACGGACAGCACGGATGGGCCACTTGCCCAATGACACAGGCGGGCTTTGTGCGGATTACCTCTAATCCAGCGTTCTCGGGGCGGGCTGTGTCCCCACGGGACGCTCTTCAAGTACTGCGCGGCAGCTTGCAGCATCCGGGACACCGCTTCTGGACCGACGATATCAGCGCTACGGAGGCTTTGACCCAGTTCGGCCGCCGTCTGATGGGCCACCAGCAAATCACCGATGCGTATCTGGTCGCCCTGGCAATTCACAAGAAGGGAAGAGTGGCCACATTCGATACCAGCCTGATTTCTCTGCTGCCAGACTCCGCAGCTGCAAAGGCGCACCTGATAGTCCTCTAACAGCGCTCATCTCGCCAACTGCTCACGCATCCACTTCATCATCGTCGGAGCCACTTCGTCAGCCAGCTTTCCTTTGACGCTCAGCAAATGATCGATCAACGCAAGAGACGTTCTGGGGCCGCATAACGTTAGCGGTTGGGCGGAAGTAAGCCAGTCTATGAAGAACTAGACATAATACCTGTTATCGGACACTACAACTCTGCATGGCCCTCTGTGACTTCGCATCGGTGGGTAGGCTGCCAGATGTCCAGATGTAGCGGCCTCCAGATTCAAAAAGGCGGGGGACGCCTAGAACCCGTTCAGACCCTGATGCAATACGGCGAGTATCTAGCTGGAGCCCCCGCAGCGAACGAAGAACCGTCCGATTAGTTGACCGATGGCTGGCACCTTAGCATTTCGGGATAGCTAGACCCGCGCTCCCAGGACTGGCAAGCACAATCCCCGGATGGAACAGCGTGCCCGCGATCCGCGTGGCGATCGCAATCAGCTCTCGCTGCCCGTAAAATACTTTCACCAGCCGCTCACGGGACAACTCTGGAAGGTTCACCGCCCGCCCGCTGCGGATCAGCGCGGCGTTCTCGTCGTTGGCGGTCACGCAAGGGAACTGCGGCAACAGCTTTCGAGGATGGACCGCCAATTCCTCAACAGTTCCCTTCTGGGCCGCATTCTGCAGTTCTTCCAGGGTGTGTGCCTCTTCGATTTCAAATTCGGCGACCGCAGTCCGCCGCAACGATTTCAAGTGAGCGCCACAGCCCATTTTTTCCCCCAGGTCGTGGGCCACCGAGCGCATATAAGTGCCGGACGCCACCCGCGCGCGAAACTTGCAGCAGCTTCCTTCGACGGAAAGAATCTCGAAGGTCTTGATCTCAACCTCGATCGGCTTGAGCGCGACATCCTGCTTCTTCCGCGCCAGTTTGTAAGCGCGGACCCCGGCAACCTTCTTGGCTGAAAAGGGAGGCGGGAGCTGCTGAATGTTCCCCTGAAATTCGGCCGCTCGCCCTCGGAGTTCCTCCAGATCGAGCGTGACATCGCGCGCCGGCGTGGTAGCTTCCCCGTCAGAATCGTAGGTATCGGTGGCAAACCCGAAGTAGATCGCGCCTTCGTAGCTCTTCCCCGAATGCAGGTAGAATTGCGCCAGTCGAGTCAGGTTGCCCGTCACCACCGGCAAGACTCCGGTGGCGGAGGGATCCAGCGTCCCCAGATGGCCGACCGACTTCTGTCCGAGAATTCGCCGTACGCGGTTCACTACGTCATGCGACGTCAGCCCCGCCGGTTTGTCGACCACCAGAACACCATTCATGGGAATTAGCAATTTGTGATTGTTAATTGGTACTCTGAGAGAGACCTCAGCCGATAGCAGCTGGCTTCAAATCACCAATTACAAATTACCAGATTGCGCAAACTGAATGATTCTCCCCCTCCGCGACGATCAGCCCAGCTTCTCTACGCCGTTCATCACCTATTTTCTGATCGTTCTGAACGTGCTGGTCTTCCTGTGGGAACTTTCGGTGGGAATGCAGAGCCGGGGTGCTTTGAATGCCTTCTTGATCGAGTTCGGCGTCGTGCCCCGTCACACTCTGGCTGTACTCACAGGTCAATCGTACGACAGCCTGGCCACGGTCATTCTGCCCCTGTTTACGTCCATGTTTCTGCACGGCTCGTTTTTTCACGTGGCTGGGAACATGTTGATGCTGTGGATCTTCGGCGACAACGTCGAGGACTACCTCGGCCATTTTCGTTACCTCGTGTTTTACCTGGGAACTGGAGTGGCCGCTGCAGCAGCGCAGATTCTCGCTAACATGAACTCCCCTCTCCCTGTGGTTGGTGCTAGCGGCGCCATTGCCGGTGTGGGAGGAGCCTATTTTATTCTCTACCCTCGCGCTCGCGTTCTCACCTGGGTCGTCATTTTTGTATTCCGCGTTCCAGCCTGGTTGATGCTTGGCTGTTGGTTCTTGGCAAATTTCCTGATTGGGACGGCGACCTCAATCACCGAAACCGCCCAAACGAGCGGGGGAGGAGTCGCCGTATGGGCTCACGTGGGAGGCTTTGTCGCCGGTGTGCTGATGATTAACCTGTTCTCCGAACGTCCCCAGCGAAATCGGTATGGAGCGTGGTAGTGAGAGGTTGCGGAACGGTCCAGGGTGGTTCGTATCAGGGCACCCTGTTCAGCAATGCCGCAAGGTGCCACGTTCCAACGCCCCTTCAAGGGCTGAGGT